>ERZ780079.16-NODE-16-length-103248-cov-14.5587_pt1 | contig 103248 bp, 80 predicted proteins | sample MGYA00511087_ERZ780079 | MGnify/ENA primary metagenome ERZ780079 (study PRJEB29588, sample SAMEA2142583) | human gut metagenome | biome: human gut; feature: human-associated habitat; material: faeces | place: Denmark | collected 2008/2010 ... | reverse complement strand
TATCCAAAATAGAGATAAAACTTCTAAAAAATTTCGGCAAAAATTTTGAGCACTCAAAAATGCAAATATCTATTTTCCCCTTGTAAATACTGGGGTTTCGATATGCCGCGGATATCCGATTTTTTGCGAAAATTGGTAATATTTTGGTAATGTTTCTGTTTTTGAGCCTACAAAAAGGCATAAAAATCACCACTTAAACAGCAAAATATTATGCAAAATGGATGAAAAATACTGCATAAAACGCACAAAAATGAATAAAAAGGGGCATTTTGCATATAATTTGGGCATTTGGCTTGGATTCCTAAGCCGTTGCTCTGGGTTCGATTCCCAGTGGGCACGCCACTTAACAGTTTTTTAGCAGGAAGGGTGTTTTTTATATGAAATCAAGATAAACAATAAAAATATTTTATAGAAAATATTTACTTTAATATAATGGCTATTGCAAAATCTTTACTTTTGGGGTATAATATTACCATACGAAGTAAAGATTTTTGTTTTTATAGGTGAAAAAATGATAATCAATGAGGTTAAATTAAAAGAATCGCTTAAAAAGAAAGGCGTTACAAAGTCTGCTCTTTGCGATGAAATCGGTATTTCTTCAAGAACGATTGCTAAAATTGGCAAAGGTGAAGATATTAACGACAAGGTTGCTCAAAAGATAGCCGAGTTTTTAGGCGTAGAAAATACTGACTTGGTGGAAGACAACGTTATACTTAAAACCTTACAAACGGAAAAGAAGTTAAAGGTTAGCGGTGGGCTTTATCACGAAACGCAAATCAAGTTAACGTATAATTCTAACCACATAGAGGGAAGCAAACTAACGGAAGAACAAACCCGTTATATTTTCGAGACTAAAACGGTTGGCGAATTGCCGTCCAACGTTCAAATAGATGATATTATTGAAACGAATAATCACTTTAGATGTATTGACTACGTTATAGACAATGCTGTGGACGAGCTTTCTGAAGAATTTATTTTAACTTTGCAAAAAATCTTAAAAGAAGGCACTGAACATGCTAAAAATTACGGCGCAGGCAAGTATAAATCTTTACCGAACGTGGTAGGTGGTATAGAAACTGCAAAGCCTGCCGACGTTGCTTTAGAGATGAAGAAACTTATCGCCTGGTATAATTCAATTAAAAAAGTCGCTTTTGAAGATATAGTTGAATTCCATTATCGTTTTGAGACGATTCACCCGTTCCAAGACGGAAATGGTAGAATAGGTCGTCTTATAGCATTTAAACAATGCTTGAAGAATAACTTTATTCCATTTTATATTGATGACGCTAACAAGTGGCTTTATTATCGTGGGCTCCGTGAATGGAAGAGTGAAAAGAATTATTTAATTGAAACTTGCCGTTTTGGTCAAGACCAATACAAAATAATCTTAAATTATTTTGATATAAAGTGTTGATAGGAGAAAACTATGTTTAAGCATTTGCAAGAGATTGATTATAAGTTATATGAACGCTATTTAACGTTAGAGAAAAACATTAAAGCGGGAAGCAATTCGTTTTACGATGCTTACCTTGATTTGCAAGAGCAGTTTGTAGAAGCGGTTGCTGTTTTTTGTGGGTTTGATATTAAAGCAAGAGAAACTTGCGGGGAACTTCTAAGAAGAGATGACATTAAAAATTTCTTTAAGGATGTGCTGCGTGTTGATGATTTTACTTATACCAAAATGCAGGACTACACCTTAAAAGTCAATGCTCATAAACACAAAGGCGAAAAGAATATTCAAATTGATACGATAGTTAGTTATATGAGAATCATTTATAACGCTACCGTTTCTTTTGCTAACTACAAAAAGATTTTAGTCAATGAATTTGATGCAAACTACTTTATTTCAATTTTCGGCGCTTTTGAAAAAGAGAATTCAACGCTCAAAGTTGAAATGGCAAAATTAAAAGAAGAATTATTCGTTTCTGTTGAATCGGGCAAATTAAAAGATAGCGATATTATTACTTATAAAAGTTTGCTTTCACAATCTGAACTAGATAAACTTGATTTGGAAGAACAAAATAAAGAGTTACATAGACATATTAGTAAATTAAAGGATATTAAAATTTCTTCAATGGAAGAGAAATTAAACAAAACGATAGAGCTTTTAACAGAACTTACAAGCAGTGTGGTAGAAAACAGAGCAGTTTCCTATGCGGTAGGCGATACGATTTGTGGTGCGGAGCGTTTTAAATCTTACGTAGAAAGAGCAAAAGAGGAATTAAAAAATGAGTGATAATAATATTTTTGATAGGGTTGATGGCGTTGAATCTAAGGTGAATGACGTTTCGGCAAAAATGGATAGTCTGACGGCAAAGATAGATGGACTATTATCGGTAAAACAAACGACAACTACTACTCATCAAACAGAAAACCCACAAGTTGTATTAAAGCGATTTATTTCAAAAGCAAAAAAAGAATATTGTTGGCTAGGTTCAGAAGCAGATTTCCAAAAGGAAAAGAAAACAGCGCTAATACTTCTTGCTACTTTAATTGGGGCTATTATCTTTTCAACAGTTTTTACAAGCATTGCTTTGGGGTTATATAGCATGTTTACGCTGTTTGAAAATATTTGGCTTATTATGATGTGTTTTGTGGCTTTTTATTTGGTAAAAGCCAAACGCTTTTATGACTGTTATGAATTTTCCTTGACGAGTTGCTTTAAGTTTGAACCTGATGCGGACGGAGTGCTACGCATGGGTGCTCCTAATAAAAAATATAAAGTATTTTTAGTCTTAACTTGTATATCTGCAATTTGCAATATTATAGTTGTTTGGATGGAAAATAAAAATGGTATGGCATTACCTGCTACGATTTTTGAATTAGCAGTTTTTGGGTTAAGTATATTTGTATTTAATTTTAAAGCTTTAAATTTTTTCTATGGTTATTCAAATTTGCGTTTTACGGGTGCAAATGAAGCTACAGGGAAAAAGGTTGTTTTAATTTATGAGCCGATAATGAATAAACTTTATTCTGAAGAAGATTATTTAAAGCAATTTCCGTTTTGTAAATAAAAAAACGCTCCTCCTTATTCAGAGAAGAGCGTCAAAGCGTCTACACCAAAAAACGCTGCTATTTGCTGTATAGTATCAAGGTTTTTAATACCTTTGTTCACCCATCTTCCGACGGTGCGCACATCGGTACAGAATTCAAAAGCGAATTCTTCTTGAGTTTTATACTTTGAGTTTTTGATAAGACGTTTTAAGTTTGCCCCAGCAACTAAGCCAAGGTCTTTGATATTTTGTTCCATAATATCTACCTCCTTTGCTTAGCCGAAGCAATGCTCCAGAGATTTCAATTAAGAACAAGGATATTATACCATAAAAAGATAAAAAAATCAATGCATAATGGTTTGTTATAGGACAAAAGTTGTCCTGTGAAAATAATTTATAATGTTTTAATATGTATGTAAACGGAGGTGTTTATGGAACAAAAGAAAAAATATAATATTAGGTCTTTAGATTTTCTTAATGCATCTATCGATGAGATTTATTATAGAAAAAAGCATTATATAACAGGAGTTGATTTGCTTAATTTTAAGGGGCAAATGTCTCCATATTTTGTTCAAATAGAAAGATTATTTAGATATGTTTATTTTTCGGATATTAGTCTTGATATTGAAAAGATAGATATAGAATTGCTAAAAAAACATTTTCCTTTTATATATGGAAATTTTTCAAACAAGCAATTTACTATGTTTAGTGAGGAAAGCGAAAAAGTTGTAGATGGTATTACGTATTATTTCTACTTAATAAAGCAACTTAGGAACATAAATTTACATGCAGTTATTTCAACAAAAGTTGATAGAATTTTTCAAGTAGAGGAATCCTTTATACGCGTGTTTCCAAGCCTTTCGGATAAATTGGTATATTCAAAGGAAGGCGTGTTAACTATGGCAGGAATGTTAGCATTGCTTATGCCGATTTTGGATGAAAAAAGATTAAAATATTTGATAGGATACATATTCCAGAATTGGGGATGTGACTTATATCAATTAGAATTTAAGGCAAGTTGGGAAGCTCAAAACTGTTTAATAGAAGGATTAAAAAACACATTCCTAACTAATTATGAAGCAGATATTCGAAAGGATAAACCTTGTGGAGATTTATTAAAAGATATATTTGGTAGAGAATATGGGAATCTTAGTATAGAAGAACAGGATAAAGTATACTTTAAGTTGGATTTATCAAAACGATTAAATTCACCCAGGTTCGATGTTTCGGGTAGTTTAGAAAAACAAGTAGATTCTTATTTGCTTACAATAGAAAAAGGAACTAATATAGGGGTTTATTTTGATAATGACTTCACTATAGAGATTAAAGATGTTGAAAAATTCTGCGAGGTCTGTTGTTTAGTTCCACCATTTTTAGCAATTGCTTATTTGTATCATAATAACGTTTGTTTTTTTGATTCAAAAACCAATAATTATATTTCTCATGAATCATTTCAAAAGTTAAATAAAGCCAAGTTTTATAGAGATAAGAATATCCCAATTCTTTGTTATGGTAATGAAAATGCAGATATACGAGAAATCAATAAAACGGCAAGTGAAAATCTTTTAAGAATGTTTTTAGATTTTGAAGAAGCAATTGTTTTTAATTATGATATCCCAATATATGGTGATTGGTCTAAATTTAGCGATATTACAACCGTACTTAATGTGCCACAAGAATTAAAGAATAAATTGATTTCATGCAGGAACTTTTGTTCTCACGAAGGCATGTTAAACAACTTCCATTATAGTACAAAAAACAGCGGTTATAGAATCACGTTGCCATTTATTTGCGACACCATTTGTGAGTTTGCAAAATTTCTTGAAGCTTCAAACAAGAAAAAAGAATCTTTTTGGATAAAAAATAATTTGCATAAATATCTCTTAAATAATATTATTGGAGTAAAATATAAAAGAATTTTTGAGATGTCTGCCCGCTTATTTAGGCAAAGTGGAGATAGAGTTGCCGAAACTTGTGCAAATATTCAAAAATCATTAGGGGTTGTTAAAAATTCATGCATCGATATTGTTTCTGAAATATCACTTTTAAAGGCAACAAATGAAGATTTCTTTTTCTATATACCACAATCACTTTTTGAGACAAAAGAAGATAAATTTGAGTTTTCAAAACTAAGATTGATTAGAATTTGTGAAGAAAGTTTAGAGATAAGAGGAGGACGAGTTGGGGTTAATGTTTTGGAGTTTTTTCAAACGCCAACAACCAATTTAAGCAAAATATCTAGAAATGGTAAAGGGGTACAATTAAAATTAGTGAATGAAGTCGAAGAGGGCCTGATAACTGTAAAAACATATAAAGCTACAACTTAATCATAGGACAAAACTTGTCCTGTTAAAAAGTTTTCGTTTCTTGTACAATGTAGTCAAGAAAAACGCAAGGAGCGAAAACAAAATGGAAAAATACTTTTCAGTAAAAACAAAATGTGGGCATGTTGGTAAATATCATTGTGTATGGATTAACTTTGCAATCTATGCGGAAACGGCAAAAGAAGCCGCAAGTAAAGTAAGAGAGATTGGTCGTGTAAAACGTCACCATAAAGATTTTATTAACAGTATTGAAAAACTTGATTTTGATGCATTTATGAAATTGAAAGCACAAAATGATGCAGACCCTTATTTGCATTGTAAGAGTGTTCAAGAGCAGCGCGCCATAGAAGGTTTTGAAGAAAGAATCGAGCTTGATGAATATAACATTGCAAGATTTTCAAAAAAGACGACTAAGAAAGAATCGTTAGAGTTCAGGGTGAAGAGAGCGAACGCCAAAGAAAAAAGTCATAAACGCGCATTGAAAGAATATTTTTACGAGGAGGCGATAGCATGGTAGTATATATCAATTCAATAAAATTCAATCGCAGTCTTGTGGATGGTCCGGGCGTAAGAACGGTTGTATTTTTTCAAGGATGTGATTTAAGATGTAAAGGTTGTCAAAATCCTTCCACTTGGGAAATGAAAAACGGAACAGAAATGACAACAGACGAACTTGTGACTATTCTTGAAAAAGAAGTTGTAAACAAGAAAGTAACCTTTTCAGGTGGAGAACCTCTTATGCAAGTAGATGCGCTTATTGATATAGTGAAAAAACTTGAAGGGTTTGATATTGCTGTGTATACAGGACATGAGTTTGAAGAAGTTCCGCAAGAACTTTTAGATAATATTACTTATATTAAAACGGGTTCATTTAAGGAAGAGTTAAAGTCTACGGTGAAACCTTACGTTGGTTCAACGAATCAAGAATTTAGGAGGGTTAAGTAATGCAAAAGTGTAATGAAAACGCTGCAAATCGTTATAGTTACGTTGGCGAAGTTTATAACGTTGGCGAAAGAAAAAGAAAAGAAGAAATATTAAATAGCCTTCCTACAGAGTGGAGCGACCTTCATAAAAAAGGTTATATTCATATCCACGACCTTGATGCTTACGGACTTACTTATAATTGCCTTACTTTTAATTTGTTAAAAGATTTTCCTTATGAGCGCTTTAAGGATATGAACGAGCAAAGAAAAATCCTTGTTACGTTTGAATATATAAAGAAGCTTTTCGCCGATATTGGCAACGAACAATCGGGCGGTATGGCAATCGCTAACTTTGATAACGAAATAGCTTATATTTTAGAAAATTTAGACGTTGCTTTTAACGAAGATAATAAAAACACAATAGCAAACGCTATTTACAATCTAATCGTTTGGTGTAGCGAAACGCATACCCGTATGGGGCAAACGTCTTATTACGTTTCTCTTAATATCGGTCTTGCTAAAAATGAATTTGCACGCTTTATTGCTTACACTCTTATTGATGAGTTTGAAAAGGCAGGGGATTTAATTTTTAAGCCAAACATTATTTTCAAAGTTAAAGGTGGGATAAATCGTTTTGAAGAAGATAAAAACTACGATTTACTTAAAAAATCTTTACTTTGCACGGCAAAGAAAATGATACCTACTTACGTTCTTTGCGACAGCGAGCCTAATAAAAACGTTGATGCTGAAAAACTTGCCATTATGGGTTGTAGAACGAGAGTTGTGGCAGATTTGTTTGGCGAAAATTCTTCTATTGGTCGTGGCAATATAGACAACATTTCAATCAATCTTCCTAGACTTGCTTTAGAGGTTGATAGAGATTTTGGTAAACTTTCTATTGATGAAAAAATAGCAAAGTTCATTGATAAATGGGATAGCGTTGCCAAAATTACTAAGGATATTTTGCTTGATAGATTTAATAAGGTTTGTTCTCGCTTGCCCGAAGATTTCCCTATCAATAAAAAACATCATCTTTGGTTAGAAGATTTTGACGACGTTAAGAACGTTTTCCGTCACGGAACGTTATCTCTTGGATTTATAGGTCTTTCTGAAGCGTTTGAAGTGTTGACGGGCGAAAGATATTATAACAATGCGGACGTATATGTTTCAGCGCTTGGTTTTGTTAAGCATATGCGTGATTATTGCGAGTTTTTAAGAAAAGAATACAACCTTAATTTCTCACTTTTAGCAACGAGTGGGGAACTTATATCGGGTAGATTTATTGATATGGATAGAACGGAATTTACGCCGTCCGTGCAAATCTTTGAAAAAGAGTTTTATACAAATTCTTTCCATATTAACGTGGATAGCGATTTATCGGCGTTTAGGAAAATTCAATTAGAAGGACTATTCCACGATATTTGCAATGGTGGATGCATTACCTATGTAGAACTCGGTGAAGCTCCACTTGGGAATGACGAAGGATTGTTAGAATACATTGAACACGCAATAAAATCAGGTGTTCACTATTTAGGGTTTAACTTTCCTAAAGACGTTTGTAACGAGTGCGGCGCAAGCGGTGTGTTTGACGAGTGCCCCGTTTGTAAAAGTAAAGATATTACGAGAATTCGTCGTGTAAGTGGCTATTTGGAGATTTTAGACGGATTTACTAAAGGTAAAAAGAACGAAGAGAAAAATAGGAGAGCAAACTAAGTTGGCAACGTTTTTTACGAGTGATATACATTTTAGCGACGAACGAATAATGAAACTATGTGATAGACCATTTTCAAACGTTAAAGAAATGGACGAATATATTGTTGATAAATGGAATAAAAAAGTTTCTGATAACGATACGGTTTGGGTTTTGGGAGATATTGTTAGTCCAGAACACTTTGATAAAGATTTGCTTAATAGGCTAAATGGTAAAATACATCTAATTTTAGGTAATCACGATTATCCTGTAAGAAAATTAATTGCGAGCGAAACAAAGATAGAACTTTGCGCTGAAAATGCTTTATATTCTGATGATAATATTGTTATGTTTCATTATCCAATTATGGATTGGAATGGTAGGGATATCGGAACTATTCATTTATATGGTCACGTTCACAATAAAAATATTGCGGGCATGAAAGAATATTTTGCAGATAAACTTGCGTTTAACGTTTGTATGGACGTAAATGATTTTGAGCCAAAAACACTTGATGAATTAATAGAAAAAGAAGACAAAAAAGATTTGATTAAAAAAACAAGGAGGGCGAACTAAGTTGGCACATATTGCGATTGAAGGCATGGACGGCGTTGGTAAGACTACTACTTGTAAACTATTAGCAGAACGTCTTGGATATAAGTTTATAGAAAAAAATTTACGTTTCTTATTTGATGAAAACGATAGTTTTGACAACTATTTTAGAATCCGTGATAAAGTAAATGCTAACTCCGATAGATTATTTACTTCGTGGTTTTATGGACTTGGAAACATTTACCTTTACACGATGTTTAAGGACGAAAATATCGTTACTGACAGACATTTCCTTTCCAACTACGCTTGGAGTGGAACGGACGATAATACCGAAGTTTATGATTTGCTTGTAAAAAAACTCGGTTTTCCCGATTTAACGGTTATTTTATATGCTGATGAAACGGCAATATTTAACCGTTTAAGAAGTCGTGACGAGCACGATAGCGACCTTGATAAAGTAAAAAAAGCAAAAGAAAAGTACGAAAAAATGGTTTTCTTCTGCGAAAAATATAAAATGCCGTACATGGTTGTGGATACGAGCAATCTTACTCCCGACCAAACGGTAGAACTCATTATGAAACGTATAGAAGGTAGAGCGTAATGGCTATTAGTATGGATATGAAATATACCGCTTTATATTGGGCGCTTCGTTTTGTTGAAAACGAACTTGACGTTCACGTTAAAGAGTATAGCGGTTATAAAATTATCATTGATGCCGAAAAACAAACGGTAAACTATGGTGATAAAATTAAAGTGCTTGGTGAAGAGTTGAACTTGTTGAAAAGACACAAAGATTTTGTTATTTTAGAGTGTGTTGATAGGTTATTGCTTAAAGGGTATAAACCTACAGATATCGTTTTAGACGGTAGAGGAAATTGCCCTGATATTGTTCTTAATGGTAATGTTGAAATTTACTGTGAACAATGGGGAAAGGACTATTTGTCGGCTACAAAAACTTTTAGTCCCGAAAGAAACAACTCAATTTTGTATACGTCAAGACTTGTTAGTGGGCTTTTGGAATATAAAAACATTATCAAAGTAGATAACGACGTGTATAATTACGGTTTATTTGAGCCAAACGTTCCTTTATATTCGATAATTCCTCAAAAAGCGAAAGAAGTAGTTATCGAACAAACGGCAGATATTGGTGACTATGAAATTTTTGAAGATGAACTTATAACGTATAAAGGAAAATCAAAAGTAGTAAAAGTTCCCGAAGGAATTATGACTATCGGCGCAAGCGCCTTTTGGAATAATACTTTTGTGGAAGAAATTATTTTGCCGAAGTCATTAAAAAGGCTTGGGGGAGATTGCTTTTACTACTGCACAAACCTTAAAAAAGTTAATATTCCAAGTGAAGTTTGGATTATGGGTAATAACCCTTTTGCAGGATGCCCAAGTCTTGAAATTATAAATGAAAGCCCGTATTTTGTTTTAGAAAACGGTGTTTTATATTATCAAGATAAAACCAATTTAATTCACTATACGATAAGCAAAACGGATAAAGAATTTATTGTTCCAAGTGGTGTTACTTGTCTTGGTAAGCATTGTTTCTTTGCTTGCGATAATTTAGAAAAAATTGTTGTGCCCGAAAGCGTTATTCGTTTTGAGAACAATCCGTTTTCAGGTTGTACGAAACTTGAAGTGGAAAACCATAGCCCATACTATCATTTTGAAAATGGGGTTATTTATAACAAATTCAAAACGACGATTATCGGCTGTTTGAACGGCAGTAAAATTGATAGGCTTGTAATTCCCGAAACTGTTACCCTTATTAGTCGAAATTCTTTTTGGAATTGTAAGGGTGTAAAGAATATCGTAATCACAAAAAACGTTGATAGAATCGGATATAATCCGTTTGCAGGAGCAGAAAATCTTCTTTTAGAAAGTGAAAGCCAGTTGTTCCTTGCCGAAAATGGTATCATTTACGACAAAGATAAAACACATATGCTTTGCGCAACAAACCGTGCGGTAGGTAAAACGTTCAAAGTTCCCGATAGTGTAACTCACATAAATCGTGGCGTATTTAGTGGTTGTATAGATTTGGAGCAAATTGACTTTAACGGTGTTACCTATATCGACAAAAGTTCTTTTACAAACTGCACGTCGCTAAAAGAAGTTTACATTCCTGATGGCGTTACTTATATTGGAGAATGGGTTTTCTCTTATTGTAAAAACTTAAAAAAGATAAGCATTAATAAAAATACGTTTGTAGATAAAAATGCTTTTAACGAGTGCCCGGCAGAAATTATTTGGAGAGATTAAATTGAAAAATATTATTATTGAAAGTGATAACTTAATAGCAATGCAAAATTTGTTGCCTACATACGAAGGGAAAATCGACGTTATGCCGATTGACCCACCTTACAATACAGAGATAGATTATATCGAGTATAAGGACGGGAATTACGATAATGGTTGGATAAACTTTATGCAAGCGCGTTTAGAAGTAGCGTATAAATTGCTATCTAAAAACGGTGTTGTGTTTATTCATATAGACGAAAACGAATTGCTTTCTCTCACTACGCTTTGCGGTAAGATATTCGGTGCGAATAATATTCTTACTATGGTTTGGAAAAAGACAAATGAAAGATTTGACAAAAACCGTAAAGAGAAACCTTTAGAAAGTGGTATTCGTAGAACGCACGAATACGTTTTGCTTTGCTTCAAGGATAGAGAAAATACGACTTTGAACCCTATCAAACAACCTGTTTGGAACGGCAAAGAGTATGTGGAAATTGAAAAACCACTTGAAACGGTTATAGATGATTTGGGAACGACTTCTTCGGCAAAAGATGAACTTGCTTATATCTTAGGCGATAGAACTATATTCTCAACACCAAAGCCTGTAAAACTTATTAAAGAGTTTGTTAGAGCGGGAAGCAATAAAAATTGTATTATTCTCGACTTTTTTGCAGGTAGTGGAACAACGGGACACGCGGTTATGGACTTAAACAAGGAAGATGGTGGCAATAGAAGGTTTATTCTTATAACGAATAATGAAAGCAATATTTGTAGAAAGGTTACAATTCCGAGAATTCAAAAAGCGATTGAGAAGTTTGAATATAAAGAAGATATAGAATTGGTATTGTCGGAGTAACGTTATGGCGATAAAAGAAATCAATGTTGAAAACGGTTTTACTAGCGATGACGCAATCGCTTACGTAAAACGAGTTATATCTAACAGTAAAAAGACTTGCATTTACATTATTCACGGCTACGGCAGTAGCGGAAAAGGTGGCGTTATTCGTCAAAAAGTTAGAAGTTTCCTAAATGCACAAGTAAAAAATGGCAAGATAAAATCCGTAATTAACGGCGAAGATTTTAACGTGTTCAATTTTAAGGCATTAGAACTAAAGAATAAATATAAAGAGCTAGAGCAGCTTTTTAGAGTTTGCAATCACGGCGTTACAATTGTAGAGGTTTAATTAGAAAGGTCTGATAGAGAAGCCCCACCAGACCTTTTGTCTATATTCAGTTGTATTTTCTTTTCTTTCTTTTTTTGACGGCTTTTAGGTGACGTAAAATGACTTTTTCAAGTTCGTCGTAGTTAATAAACCACATGTTGCCGTGAAAATAACGGGTGACTTGTGCTGACTTCATATAATGAGAAACAGTTGCTTTATCGATTTTGTATTTACGATTATTTTTATTGAACTCAGTAACGAAATTTCTAAGACAACGAAGGCGGGGCAAAGTAGCATAAGTCGAAACGCATTGAAATGTAGATTTTGTTGCAATGGAGAATATCAATGACCAAAGAGTTATGCTACAACAGACGCAACGAAAGGCTATAAAAAGTAGAGTATACATTTTATACAACTATCCAAAATAGAGATAAAACTTCTAAAAAATTTCGGCAAAAATTTTGAGCACTCAAAAATGCAAATATCTATTTTCCCCTTGTAAATACTGGGGTTTCGATATGCCGCGGATATCCGATTTTTTGCGAAAATTGGTAATATTTTGGTAATGTTTCTGTTTTTGAGCCTACAAAAAGGCATAAAAATCACCACTTAAACAGCAAAATATTATGCAAAATGGATGAAAAATACTGCATAAAACGCACAAAAATGAATAAAAAGGGGCATTTTGCATATAATTTGGGCATTTGGCTTGGACTCCTAAGCGCAAGGCCCCCGGTTCGAGCCCGGGATCCGACGCCACTTCCGTTAGGAATCGCATCGACCGATACGATTCCTTTTTTTTATGCCCAACACAAAAAAAATAGCCGAGAGTTTCGATACCCTCGGCTATTATAATGTCTGTTTCATAATTTTTCGCGTTTCTTTTCTGAGCCTTCTTCGACTCTACGTTCAATCTCTTTTTCCAATTCGCGGTAGTTTATAATCCATATTCTTCCGTGCAGAAACTTAGATACGTTATCCGATGCCGTGCATCTGTCGATTGTATGTTTATCAACGGCATATTTATGAGTCCGATTAAAACGAATAAGTGAGTCGTGCTTATTCCTTAGAAGCGGCATTTCGCACTTAACTTGTTCGCCTTGCGGGTTTATTTTACTCATAAAATCATCAAAGTTTATAAGCCAAGCAGTATCGTGAACATAGTATTCGACGTCATTTTGTTCTGCAAAACGTCGCAAATTCGGTCGTCGGATAATTGTGTTCTTATCGGCTTGCTTGAATAGCTTTGCTATATATCCGCTTGTTACTAACTTATTCATTTTTGCCTGCCTTTGTGAAGTAGTTGTAGAGTTCGTCAATATTGATAAGCCAAGCGTCGCCAAATTTAATGGACGTAATAGCACCTTGTTTTATCATATATTGAACGGTTCGCCATTTTAATGCTGTTTTAGGATCGCGTTTTTTCATTTCTGAAAGAACGTCGTTTATTCTTCTTAATCGTGGTATGTACATTTTTATTCTTCGCTTTCTATAAGATTGATTGCGTTTACAACCTTTTCTTGCGTGTCTGGTATGAAGTGGCTGTAAACCTGAAGCGTAATGCTTGAGTCGCTATGTCCCATATACTTACTAACGGTCTGAATGGGCACGTTTTGAGAGAGCAACATACTACAATAGGTATGTCGAAGTCCGTGACAAGTTACGGCTTTGAAACCGTTTCTTTCCTCGAATTTCTTAAGCCATGAGCCTATATGATGAACGGACTCCGGTTCTCGCATAATGTTTACTGCAAGATAATAGTTGTCCAATTTGTTGTCAAAGTCGTCGTCAGCCAAGCGAAACCAATCCATATATACTTTCAAATCGGCAATAAGTCCGTCTGAAAGCGGAATATCTCTCTCGGAAGTCTTTGTTTTCGGACACTTTTCGTAAGTGCCAAGCCTTTTTGAATACAGTCGGTTGCGTTTGATGTGGATCAATTTCTTTTCAAAATCAATGTCGCTCCAACGCAAACCGTGTAATTCTGCGTTTCTTATACCCGTTAAAAGCATAAGCTTAATCATAATCTTGTTGTTAATGTGTTCTTCTCCGAGAGAATCTACCGCCTTAAGAAATTCCTTTGTTTCAGCGATTGAAAATACCGCTTTTTCCGTAACAGGTTTCAAAGACGTATTGCTGTTACCAGCACTGACTTTTGTTCCGCAAACGGGATTTTTCGTTAAGTGATAACATCACAGAACTCTGATTTCAAATCGGTTAAAATAAAGACACAATAAAATAAAGGAGGACACGAAGATGTCTGTCATTAAAATTAATAAAGAAAATTTCGCAAGCGAAGTTTTGAATTCCAATAAACCTGTTCTTCTCGATTTCTATGCCGATTGGTGCGGTCCCTGCCGTATGGTAGGTCCGATCGTATCGGAAATCGCAAATGATCGAAACGATGTTAAAGTCGGAAAAATCAATGTGGACGAACAGCCAGAACTTGCGGCACAGTTTCAGGTAATGAGCATTCCCATGCTCGCTGTAATCAAAAACGGGAAACTCGAAAATCAGGTTGTTGGTTACAGATCGAAAGAGCAAATTGAAGCAATGCTGTAAGGAGAAAAAGATGAGACTGTTTAATTTCTTCCGCAACACCGCCGACATTAACACCGGTGTTGCGGAATACGAAACAAACGACGGCGCTGTATTGCTTGATGTTAGGACGGCAGAGGAATACCGTGATGGGCACATTGACGGAAGCGTCAACATACCTCTTGATAGAATTTCTTCCGTTGAGAATATCGTCAAAGATAAAAGCACACCGCTTTATGTGCATTGTTTAAGCGGTGGTAGAAGCGGACAAGCTGTATCCTATTTGAAGCAAATTGGTTACACAAATGCAAAAAATATCGGTGGCATCAGCAGCTACCGTGGAAAGGTGGTGAAATAAATGAAAGTTGTAATTATAGGCGGTGTTGCAGGTGGCGCTACTGCGGCGGCGAGAATACGCAGGCTTGATGAACAAGCGGAAATAGTTGTTTTTGAGCGTTCAGGATTTATCTCATATGCTAACTGTGGTCTGCCGTACTATATCGGCGGCACCATTGAAGAAGAAAATGATCTAACCTTGCAGACGCCTGAAAGCTTTTGGAGGCGTTTTAGAGTTAAGATGAATGTTCATCATGAAGCTACGGCAATTCATCCTGACAGCAAAACTGTTACCGTAAAAAATCTTGAAAACGGTAAAATCCTTACCGAGAGTTATGACAAGCTCGTGCTCTCGCCCGGTGCTAAGCCGATAAAGCCAGGGCTTGACGGTATTGACAGCGATAAGATATTTGCCCTGCGCACCGTTGAGGATACGCTTAGACTCAAGAAATATACGGATGAGCATCAACCGAAGTCTGCCGTGGTAGTCGGCGGTGGCTTTATCGGAATAGAGGTTGCGGAAAATCTGCATGATCTTGGAATAGATGTAAAGCTCGTGGAAGCGGCGGATCAGCTTATGGCTCCATTTGACAGGGATATGGCATCGTTTATTCATGCTGAAATCCGCAAAAACGGTATCCATCTAATGCTTGATACTATGGTTGAAGGTTTTGCCGATACCGATTGCGGTATTGATGTGAAACTCAAAAATGCTCCGACACTTCATACCGATATGGTTGTAATGGCAATCGGCGTCGCTCCCGAAACCACACTTGCGAAAGAAGCGGGTTTGGAACTCGGAATAAAAAGCAGTATTGTGGTCAATGACAAAATGGAAACATCTATACCTGACATTTATGCGGTTGGAGATGCGGTTCAGATCAAAAATTTTGTAACGGATAAGGACACACTCATCTCTCTTGCCGGACCTGCAAACAAGCAGGGTAGAATTGCCGCATATAACATCGGCGGCGGTGACAGCCATTATACCGGCGGACAGGGCTCATCAGTCATCAAAATATTTGACATGACAGCTGCCGCTACGGGTATCAACGAAAAAACCGCAAAGTCCCTTGGTATTGCTACAGACAAAGTCATTCTTTCGCCGATGAGTCACGCAGGATATTATCCCGGCGGTAAAATGATGACTATGAAAGTGCTGTTTGAAAAAGAAAGCTACCGCATTTTAGGTGCACAAATTATAGGTTTTGACGGTGTCGATAAGAGGATTGATGTGCTTGCAACCGCTATCCGTGCCGGAATAAAAGCATACGAACTTACAGAACTTGACCTTGCCTATGCTCCGCCGTATTCCTCCGCAAAGGACCCTGTGAATATGGCAGGCTATATCATTGAAAACATGAAAAACGGCATTGTAAAGCAATGGTATTATGAGGAAGAAGAAACTCTTCCCCGTGACGGCAGCATAACACTTCTTGATACACGTACACTAATGGAATACAGCATGGGGCATGCAAAGGGTTTTATCAATATTCCTGTTGATGAACTGCGTGAACGTATAGGTGAGCTGGACAGGAGCAAGCCTGTGTATGTTATCTGCCAAAGCGGATTGAGAAGCTATATCGCAAGCAGAATTTTAATGGGTAACGGTTTTGATGCCTATAACTTTGCAGGCGGTTTCCGATTCTATGATGCAGTCCGTAATGATAAAGCGTTAAATAAAAAATCCACCCCCTGCGGAATGGATGATTAAAAGGACAGAAAAGAAAAGCGTTGAGAATTCATTTTTTGAGAAACTCAACGCTTTGTTTTATCAAACTATAATCTTTTCAAGTCCGTCTTTGTCTATAATTTCAATCGTTCCGCGGGAGAGTGATATAAACCCTTCGTTCACAAAATACTTTAGCATTCGTGTTACCACTTCACGGGGATTACCTAAGTGATTGCCGATTGTTTCGTGGGTGATTTTAAGAATGTTAGTGCCTTCGATGCTTGCCTCATTCAAAAGAAAATCTGCAAGCCTTTTATCAAAGCTTTTCCACATCACCTGGTCTATCAGCCACATTACATCTGAAAATCGACTTGCCATAACTTCGTTTGTGTAATTGGCAAGCGGTGCGGAAACATCCATAATGCTTTTGTAAACTTCTGACGGGATGACTAAAACCTCAGTTTCCTTTTCTGCGGTAACGGTAATATCAAACTGAATACTGTTCATAATACAAGACGCAGAGAAAAGGCAAATATCTCGCTCAAAAAGGCGGTACATCGTAATCTCTCTGCCATTATCAGATATAGTAAAAGCACGAATTTGACCGGAGAGCACAAGGAGCAGTCCCGTACAATTCTGCGAACCATTATGTAAGAGTTCACCCTTGCCGAATTTACGAACAAAAGATGAGCTTGTAAGCGTGTCTTGCTGTGATTTCGTCAGTTTATCAAATACAGGTAAATACGTTAAGTAATTCATAAGCCGTGTCTCCTTTTCAGTATTTTTAGTATAGCGTAATTTCGGGCATATGTCAATAATGCTATTGACATATGCCAGAAACAGCACTATAATATATGGTAAGGTGATAAAATGCCAAGACCGACGAAGTGTCGCCGAGTGTGTTATTTCCCTGAAGTTCTTGAATTTTCTCCAACGGGAGCAGTGAGCGGGGAACCAATTGTTTTGACAGTTGATGAGCTTGAAACTATACGGCTGATTGACAAAGAAACTTAAGCCAAGAATAATGCGGGGCACACCTCGGCGTAGGCAGAACAACCGCACAGAAAATCTATGAAACCGCAAGGAAAAAGATAGCAGACGCACTTGTGCTTGGCTTCGCACTGAAAATTGAGGGCGGCGAGTTTCAGCTTTGTAGCGGCAGTACAGACTTTTGCTATAAAAAAGATTGCATCAAACGGCAAATTCAAAAAGAATACAAAATAGAAAAAGGATCAAATGTTATGAGAATCGCAGTAACATACCAAAACGGAAACATCTTTCAACATTTCGGTCACACCGAGCAATTCAAATTGTACGATATTGAAGACGGCAAGGTCGTTAAAACAGAGCTTATAGATACCAACGGCTCCGGCCACGGTGCATTGGCCGGCGTACTCTCCTCTGTAAAAGCAGACGTACTTATTTGCGGCGGTATTGGCGGCGGTGCACAAATGGCGCTGGCAGAAAACGGAATAAAGCTCTACGGCGGTGTCAGCGGTAATGCCGATGAAGCGGTAAATGCTTTTGTTGCCGGCAATCTTGCTTTCAATCCCGATGTGCATTGTGAACACCATGATCATGAACACGGCGGGGAAACCCATATCTGCGGCGACCACGGCTGCGGTCACGGACATTGCGGGAATCATTGAAAAATGTGATAACATCACAGAATTGCAATCTGAAATATGCTATTATTCAATTAAAGGAGGCGGAACTATGAAGCAATATATATGTACAGTCTGCGGTTATATCCATAAAACCGAAGGCGAATTGCCCGATGATTTCAAGTGTCCGCTTTGCGGTGCAGGTAAGGATGCTTTTGTGCTGAAAGAGGAAACTGCTAAAGCAGAGGAAATCCTTGAAAAGCCGCATACAGAAAAAGAATTATCCCCAATGGAGATGAGCATCATTTGCTCCAATCTTGCAAGAGGGTGCGAAAAGCAGTATATGCCCGAAGAATCCGAGAACTTTAGAAAACTTGCAGAATTCTTCCATCAAAAAGCAGAGCCTGTCAGCAATGCCGGCACAGAGACATTGCTTGAATTGTTTAATCATGATATTTCGGTAGGATTTCCTTACGGAAAATCAGCTGCGGAAGAGCAGCACGACCGTGGCGCACTTCGCTGTCAGGTGTGGGCAGAAAAGGTAACGAGAATGTTGCAGTCACTTCTCACCCGATATGAGGTTGAGGGTAACAAGATGCTTGAAAACACAGGTGTGTATGTCTGCACAGTCTGCGGATTTGTATTCGTTGGCGATGCACCGCCTGCGCTTTGTCCGGTATGCAAAGTCCCTGCGTGGAAATTTGAAAAAATAGAAGGAGGTGCAAGATAATGGCAGATAAATATGCAGTAAGAAATCTTCGCTTATGTACCAAGGATTGCCTTTGCCTTTATGTTTGTCCTACCGGCGCTACGGATACAGAAAACAGCATCATTGATCCTGAAAAGTGTATCGGCTGCGGCGTATGTGCCGGGGCATGTCCTTCAGGTGCTATTTCAATGATGCCGAAGGAATTGCCCCCGCAACAGTCTAAAACGGATAAAGTAGTCGAGGCGCTGCGTGCTCTCGTTCAAAGCAAAGCGCAGGCTGAAAACATAGCTTCCCAGCTGCCCGATACACTTTCGGAGGCGGTAGCAAAATCGTCTCGACTTATGGCAGAAGACCTTTGCCGGGAAGCAGGCTTTATGCTTCCGCAAAGCGCGAACACAAAAGAATTTTTAGAGCAGATAAAATCCTATCCCGATATTCCGGTGGATGTGGTGGAAGCATTGCTTCATAACATAAATTTCAATGAAAATATAGAAAAGAAAGAGGTAACGAAAATGGCAAAATGGAAATGCACTGTATGCGGTTATATTCACGAGGGAGATACTCCTCCCGAAACCTGTCCTGTCTGCAAACAGCCGAAAGAAAAATTCGTAAAGCTTGAGGAAGAATCCAAGAATCCCTATGCCGGTACAAAGACCGAAAAGAACCTTTGGGAAGCATTTGCAGGTGAATCTCAGGCAAGAAACAAGTATACATACTTTGCTTCTGTTGCAAAGAAGGCAGGCTTCGAGCAAATTGCAGCACTTTTCTTGCAGACTGCCGAAAATGAAAAGGAACATGCGAAACTGTGGTTTAAGGCTCTCGGCGAGCTTGGTGACACTGCCGAAAACCTGCTCCATGCAGCGGAAGGCGAAAATGCTGAGTGGACTGATATGTATGATCGTATGGCAAGAGAAGCTGATGAAGAAGGCTTTCACGATTTGGCTAATCAATTCCGTGGTGTTGCCGCTATTGAGAAAGCACATGAGGAAAGATACCGTGCTCTTCTTAAAAATGTTGAAACCAAATCAGTATTTGAAAAGTCCGGCGTAACGGTTTGGGAATGCCGCAATTGCGGACATATCGTTGTTGGTACTACGGCTCCCGAAACATGTCCTGTATGTAAGCATCCGCAAGCTTATTTTGAAGTTCGTAAAGAAAATTATTAAAGAGAGAAAGACAAATGAAAGAAAAGTTTTATATTTGCCGCCATTGCGGTAACTTAATTGGTCTTATTCACGATGCGGGCGTCCCTATGATGTGCTGCGGCCAAAAGATGGAGGCGCTGGTTCCTAACACCACTGAAGCCACTGTCGAAAAACACTTGCCTTATATTCATAAAGAAGACGGTTCCGTTTATGTAAGAGTCGGCGAAACAACCCATCCCATGACCGAGGAGCACTACATTCAATGGGTTTATATTGAAACTGAGAATGGCGGTCAGCGGAGAGCTTTTAGGCCTGGCGATACACCGGAAGCTACCTTTTGCACCGGCGAAGATAAACCCGTTGCAGTTTATGCTTACTGCAACCTCCACGGACTTTGGAAAACTGAAATCAAGTAAAAGTAAAATCGCCTGCCAAAACATCTTGGCAGGCGATTTGTCATATTTTTTCAATTATAAATAAGTTCAGCGTTTACAAGTTCAGTTGCTCGATTATGGATATTAGCAACGTTCCTTCTTCGTTAAGAAATCCGAGACCGGAAATCTTGTCGTCAGAGTTGCCTCTGACTTTCTTGATTAAGTAAACAACTTTTTTCATTTTTTGGAATACCTCCATATTTTATTTTGCCTTTCGGCAGGTGCAAGGTAGCATAAGTCGAAACGCATTTGAAATGTAAATTATGTTGTAATGGGCAATAGCAACTACAAACTCGTTTTGAGAGAAAAATAGTGTCGTAAAAAGAAAAGAGCCAAACTCTTTCGAGTCTGACTCAATCAGTAAACATAAAAGTTTTAAGTGCTATTTTTCGCGGTAGTTGCTATTACCGCTGACCTGTTCTACAAACACCGGACGAAAGGCAATAAAACAGGAAGTCTTTACTTTTTATCTTGAATATCTTTACTTTTTGCTTTTATTGTGGTATAATAAGTAAAGAAATCAGGAGGTAGCTATGTATTCTTATAAGCCATTAGAAAATAAACTCAAGGAATTAGATTTAACTAAGTCTGACTTAACTACTCAACTCGGTATTTCATCCAGAACTGTTGCTAAAATATCAAAGGGCGAGAAAATTGCCAATAATGTGCTTGTTAAGATAGCGGATTTCTTGCATTGCAATCCTGACGATTTGTTCAGAGAAGTTTGCGAAAATCACTTTCTGCAAATTTTGCGTGAAGAAAAAGAAGCTAAGATTTCAGGCGGACTTTATCATGAATTACAAGTCAGAATGACTTATAACTCTAATCACATCGAAGGTTCTAAACTTACGGAAGATCAAACGAGGTTAATTTTCGAAACAAGAACGATTGCCGTCGGCGATGGAATCCCTGTTGATGATATTATTGAAACAAGCAATCACTTTCGCGCAATCGATTATGTGATCGATAAGGCATTAGAGCCTTTGAGCGAAAATATTATCAAGCATCTTCATTTGCTATTGAAACAAGGAACCAAGGATTCATCTCTCGATTGGTTTGCCGTTGGAGATTATAAAAAGCGAGCAAATACCGTCGGAGGAAGGGAAACTTGCAAGCCGAGCGAAGTCCATAAAGCGATGGATAAACTCGTTACGAATTTTAATTCTAAAAGTGATATAACCATCGATGATATTATTGAACTTCATGCGGACTTCGAATATATCCACCCGTTCCAAGACGGAAACGGCAGAGTCGGTAGATTGATTGCTTTGAAAGAGTGCCTTAGGTTTAATATAATTCCATTCATTATAGAAGATTCCAAAAAGTCTTTCTATTATCGCGGGCTCGCAAACTGGAATCAAGAAAAAGGCTGGCTAAGAGATACTTGCCTTGATGGTCAAGACACTTTCAAAAGAATTCTGAAAGTTCTTGATATTCATGAATAGAGTCGGTGTTTTCTCTCAGTTCGTGATAGTTACAGAGCTTAAAAGCTCGGCACTTACAAAGACGGATAACTCCAACCCTTATTTTCAACAAGGCATAGTTTTGGCATAGTTTTAGGCATAAAAAATATTTTCGATAATAAAAATTGCTTGCATTACCGTAAAATAGGATATAAAATGCAGGTAAAATACAGAAGTTAGCGAACAAAATGTGCAAAAATGTGCGTTTTTGATGGCGTTTGACAGGATAAAATGAATTCCTAAGGGTGAATTTTAGCCGTGTAAAACCACAAGATGTTGTGTTTTTTCGCTCATCAAAATCAATATATAGAAACAAAATCATTTCGAGTATAGTTTTGGCATAGTGTTCAATGCCGACGGTATCTTCCAAGTCATAAAATATCTTCCGTTTTATGAGTTTTCATTCCTAAAATAGAACAAGCATTTGGTTTTTTGGAGAAAAACATAAGAGAATTTCTCATTTGGGTTGAGATTCGTTGAAGGTCGTGTTAAAATCTAAACGTGAGCGCATCAAGTTGATTTTTTCTTTAGTGAAAAAGTAGTGCTGGATAACTCCAACCCTTATTTTCAAAACAGCATAGTTTTGGCATAGATTTTGGCATAGAAATTGCTAAAAGATATGAAAATTGATGCTTGAAACATAAAAAACGGGGCAAAAGAGACGAAAAATACACACAAAAGCGCGCGATTTGCAAGAAAATTGCCTATTTTAGAGCAATTTGGCGGCTCAGAATCGACTCCTAAGCGAAACGCCGTTGGTTCGACTCCAATCACGGACGCCAAAAAACCACAAGATATTGTGGTTTTTTCTATTTTTACGCCCATATATTGATTTTAAGTTTTGGAAAAAACTCCAAAATCGTTAATACCAATTTAATACCAATTTCTTTTTAAGCCTATTTTGTAAGGTTATTAAGGGCAAATACCGCTTTTTCTTGCGTGTCCGGGATAAAGTGACTGTAAACTTCGAGCGTTACCGTCGAATCGCTGTGTCCCATATATTTACTCACGGTCTGAATAGGCACGTTCTGCGACAATAGCAAACTGCAATATGTATGCCTAAGTCCGTGACAAGAAACGTGTTTGAATCCGTGCTTTGCTTCAAGTTTAGTGAGCCAATGTCCCATAGTATGCGGGTATAACGGCTGCCTATCGAGTCCGACCGCAAGATAATACTCGTCTTGCTTTTCATCGAAATTATCGTCGGCAAGTCTAAACCAGTCTTTATATCGCTTCAAATCTTCCACAAGATTATCTGGCATAGGAATATCCCTTAAAGACGTTTTTGTTTTCGGGCTTTTTTCATACACTCCGAATTGTTGGCTGACAAGCCTATTCCTGCGGACGTGCAGTATATGATTTTCCAAATCAACGTCACTCCAACGAAGTCCGTGTAATTCGGCGTTTCTTATACCCGTCAAAAGCATAAGTTTGATACAAACTCTTTGATTGATAATATCATCCGAAAGCCCGTCGAGCATTGACAAAAATTCTTGGGCTTCTTTGAACGAAAACACTTCTTTTTCGGGGACGGCTCGCATAGACGTGTTACTGCTTCCTGCGCCGATTTTCGTTCCGCAAACGGGATTTTTTGCTATCCACTCATATCTGACCGCTTCGTTAAAAAGCGTTCTTAAAACTCGTCTGTAGCCCTTTATGGTTTCTACGGCATAAGACCTTTCGTTTTTAACCGTTTCAAAGTAATCATCATAATTGAGATTATATCTTTCGCAAATAGCCTGAGCAGTTTCTTTCGTGATATGAGTATCGTTGTGATTCATATAATACGAACGATTACGATCTATTATCCCTTCTCTTGCAAGTTGGCGAAAATTTACTTTTTTAGGCAACGGATTTTTCAGTTTTGCCGTTAATTTCAATGTTAGATTGTATTTTTTAGATGCAAACGAATTGAGAAAAAGTTGAACGTCTCTAACGGTAATTGACGAAATAGGCTTGTCATAGAGTCTTACTTCTTTTAAGTATTCGTTGAACTTTTTCTCAACTTCGCAGGCTCGTTCGTAATAGGAAATGGATAAGTTTGTTTTTATGGTTTCTTTCCATTCCGCCATTAGTTCAGGGAAGGTCAAAACTCCGGCTTTAACGGAGACATCGTGTTCTCGGTAGGCTCTTTCGAGTTCTTCCTCAAAAGCAATCGCCTCTTTGTCCAAGTATTTCTTAAACTTTGCCTCCGTTAAACCATCTTCGTTGTAAAAACGTTTTGTGTAGAGTTTTTTCTCTCCGGTTTCCAAGTCTTTTCCATAGGCTTGCATTTTGGCAACTAATTTGCCTTTTTTGTCTGTTGTGATTTTGTAGTATGCCATTTTATACCTCCGTATTGTCTGTTTTGATTGCGATATAATCCAAGAGGCTTTGCATATCAACAAGAACCTTGTTGCCGGCAGTCAGACACTTAATTTTGCCTTGTTTACACCAAGTTCGGATAGTGTGAACGGTGATGGCAGTTTCTGCGTCTTCGGCTTTGATTATATCGAATGCTTTTTTGATGCTTCTTAACATTTGCCTTGAACCTCCTTTTGTTGAATTGAAGTCTATCGGACGATGATTTCCATATCGCTCGCTAACTTCTGAATCAACGTTAGCACACTTCGAGAAAAAAGTGTGAATGGTTGAAAGTCTACTTTCAAGGCATATTTTCCACTTTCAATGGATAAACACCCCTCGGGCGAGATGCCGACAATGGCATCCGAAGGGTTGAACAATGGTTCGTGCAGAATCACCACCTTGCGTTTTTCATTTTGTCTTTCGACAGGGGGCGAGAATAATCGTCTGCAGCGACTTGTCAAGGAAAAAGCGGAGCGACGAGCAAAAAATAGCATAGTGATAGTTTTTATTTTTTCTTCAAAATATGCCATACGGTTGTCATCAATTGTATGTTAAGATGTTTTTACCTTTGAAATCGGATTATTTTTTGTGAGCCTTGACCAGTCGATGCAGGCGATTAGGCTATACCCCCGAAAGACAAAAGGAAATTGTAAATACGGCTACTATAAACAAAAAGGCTTATTATGTTGCTCGTTGAATGTCGAAATTAAACACACAGATTTTTGCTAAAAGCGTTAAAATGCGCAAATAATCGACAAAATAACACTTAAAAAGGTGCAAACAATGCCATACAAAACACCAAAAAAGGTGCAAATAATATATCTAAACTCTTGCAAAACAATTTAATTTCGTGTATAATTAGATTACGAAAGGAGCGATAGTTATGGAAAGATTGGCGACACAAAAACTTATAGAATGGAATAAAAGCACAAATAGAAAACCTTTGATTGTTTGGGGCGCACGTCAGGTTGGCAAAACTTATTTGGTTAAGGATATTTTTGCCGACAAGTATTATAAAGATAGTTATATCTACATTGACTGCAAGAAAGAAGATGAAATTCGTGAATTTTGCTTTTCTACCGCAAACGCAGAAAAGATTATTGAGTTCATATCTCTCCAAAAAGGCAGGCAAATAGACAGCAAAACCTTATTGATTTTTGATGAAGTGCAAGAATGTCCGAATATTATCTCTGCATTGAAGTATTTTTGCCAAGATTTCAAGGAAATCCCGGTTATTGCAACCGGCTCTATGGTAAGAATAAAACTTCAAAGAGAAACCAATAAGCGGGGCGCGGGAAACAATTCTAAATTTTTGTTTCCTGTCGGCAAGATAAATCAAATTACAATATATCCGCTTACTTTTGAAGAGTTTCTTTTGAATAGCAACAAAGTGCTGTATCAAAGAATTAGAAAGGCATATTCGGAAAAGAAAGCGTTAGATACAAGTGTTCATGAGCTTGCGTTGGAGCAGGTTTATAAATACATGCTTGTTGGAGGAATGCCCGAAGTCGTTGATACTTATATTACAACGCAAAATCTTTTTGAAGCAAGGGAGATTCTTAAAGTTCTGTACGACAATTATCTTGCCGATATGGAATTGTATCAAGCAAGCAGAGAAGCCATCTTGCGTTCGCGTTCATTGTTTTCAAATATATATAAAGAACTCAATAAAGAATCAAAGAATTTTTCGCCGGGGCTTATAGAAGAAAAAAGCAAAACTCGCGACTTTGCAACTGCCATTGATTGGCTTACAATGGCGCACATTGTAAACCGGTCGTATCAACTCAGAGAACATATTACTATGCCGCTTATTCAAGATAACGATAGTAATTTCCGTTTGTATCTTGCGGATAGCGGTATGTTTTCCTATCAAAGCGGAATAAACGCATCGTCGTTTGTTTCGCCCGACAAAGAAAATATGTTGTCGGGCATATTCTTTGAAAACTTTGTCGCAAACGAGCTTATTGCTCAAGGTATAAATCTCTTTTATTGGAAAGGCAAACTGTCCGCCGAACTTGAATTTATCGTGGAATCCGAAAATAAGTTATTCCCGATTGACGTTAAGAAAGGGCGCGGAATGTTGAACTCCTTGGAAAAGTTTTCAAATCACAACAGGTATGAGTTTGCGATTAAGGTATCAAGAAACAATTATGGTTTTGACGATGAGCAAAAGTTGCTAACCGTTCCTTTTTACTTCTGCTCTTTTATTGCCGAAGATTTGGCAAAAGGAACAATTGTCTAACAAATTAAAGTAGGAGCCACTCGACTCCTACTTTTTTAATTTTAATAAGTTAAAAATTTTTTCGTTTTGCCCCTTTTCTCCTCTTGACTTTCGATAGTGATTTGAGTATAATAAAATCACTAAATGAGAAACGAAACTCATTTAGACAATAAGGAGCGTTCCAATGAGAAGCAAAAATGAACAAACTCTCAATAACATATTGAAGTTGATTAACGATTGCTACTTTGAAAGCGGCGTTTATCCTACTTTTCAACAAATCGCAACCGCCGTCGGCTTGTCCGTTCCTCAAACATATAGGTATGTTGACGAACTTATAAAACGTGGTGAAATTGAAAAAAGCGGAAGATACGGTGATCTTCAAACAAAAGAAATAGTAAATGCTATTTATAACCATAATCGTTTACCTATAGTAGGTGAAGTTGCTTGCGGCACTCCCATTCTCGCCGAAGAAAATATAGAATGTTACGTTACGTTTTCTCGTGAACTCTTGGGTAACGGACAATTCTTTATTCTTAGGGCAAAGGGCGACAGTATGATAAACGCCGGCATAGATGATGGCGATCTGGTTGTCGTTCGTCAGCAAGACACGGCAGAAGAAGGTCAAATAGTTGTCGCGCTCATAGAAAACGAGGCGACGTTGAAAAGATATTATATTGATAAGCGAAGAAAGAAAACTCGTTTGCATCCCGAAAACGACAGAATGAAGGATATGTTTTTCGATGATGTTGCCATACAAGGCGTGGCAGTTAAAATTCTCAAGGATATTTATTGATTTTTTGAAATTTGCATAGTGGCAAAGTAAGAGCAGCCCCGTCTTATCCGTTACTATTCATATTTAGGCACAAAAGATAATCTTCCTGCGATATGGGATTACCCAACCCTATCAATGCAGTGGGTTAAATACAACTCTTTGTGTGTCATGGGGAAAGGAGGTTGAATTTTGGAGACGAGTTCTAACCCTGTTCCTTTCGTATGTCCTTGTTGTCATAAAAAGACTACGGGCTATCAACGAAAAGACGGCGCAATCCTTGTTGTTTGTCATCGCTGTAAAGCGAAGATATTCAGTAAACAGCATAACAAAGAAATCCTGATTAAAATCAAGATGGACTAACTTAATATTGTAGCGTGCATAAAGCAAATCCCGGTCGTTCTGGAATAGCGAAAGTAGGTAAATCCGGCTTAAATACTTTATGTGTAAGTGTTCGTAACTTACCTATCAGGTAAAATACAAGGCTTAAAAGTGTCTTTTCTGTGCGGACTGCCGTTCGGAATCCATCGGATGTTTCTCTGAATCATACCGAGCGGTCGCTCTTTCGGCGGGAGTATCGCCGTGTTTGCATTAAACATCCTGCTCGGCGCGGTCATAGGCGGGATCGTCCTTATATGACGGTTGATCGTTGCAGCTTGGTATGTGCCGCTGACGGTGTATAGGCTGTTATTTCAAAATCAAAAAATGAGATTTACATGTAGTATAGCATGGTTGATTTATCCACATTTTTGTGGTATAATTATTATGTTTAGTCAGTTTAGGCCTGCAGAGCAGGGGTTACAGAGCTATAATGCCATAGTTTTAGGGCTCATAATACTATATATTCTACTTGGAATACTGAATGATTTTATCAAAAGTAAAATTCAAATTACAAGGAGGAAACTATCTATGAAAACTAAAATTACAAACATAATTGCTACCTTTATCATGTCCATCTGCAATTCTATATGGACTATGGGCGCTAATTTTCTGGCAGATGCTCTGCTGACCTAAACTTGCTAACGATCCAAAATCAGGGGGTATCTATGAGTAAAACTTATACCGATTATACAACCGAAATTTTGGCTGAAGACTTGTATGAAGGGCTTTTAGCTCATGGCCTTTTTTCAGAAAAAATACCTCCGATTTTGAGTTCCGAAAGTTTCTTTGAGTATTGTAAAAAAGAAACGCCCCATTTTTCTGATAAATGGAGACAGTTTATAACTTTCGAAAGCATGCGTAATATCAATGTCCCTCGAGTGCTCGGCATTCCAAACCCTATGTCCTATCAACAATTATGCAAGTGTCTCTCTAACGGTTGGGAAAATATCAAAAATCACTTTGCTAACAAAACTCAAGATCAAGACTATGTAATTAGCAGAATTCATATTAGAAAGCTCAAACAAAAAGACGCATTATTTTCAATGTCTTATTCAAATTGGAAGGAGGATGGAACGCCTGAACCAGACCTTTTAATTGGAAGTACATACTTAGTTAAAGCTGATATTTCCACCTGTTTTCCCAGCATTTATACTCATTCAGTTCCCTGGGCTCTGGTTGGAAAAGCGACTGCAAAAGCAAATAGCGGAAACAAATTCAAAAATGAATGGTACAATCAAATAGACCACTATACTCAAAATTGCAAAAATGGTGAAACGCATGGACTATTGATAGGTCCGCATGCTTCAAATCTTTTATCAGAAATTATTCTTGTTAATATCGATAAACAAATGTACGAAAAAGGATGGAGGTATACAAGATGCATTGATGATTTTACATGCTATGTAAGGTCATATGAAGATGGTCAACGCTTTTTAGTCGAGTTGGGGCAGGCCCTTCGCGAATACGACTTTTCATTAAATTTCAAAAAAACAGAAATACTAAAACTTCCGGTTGCTTCTGTCGAGCAATGGGTTAGAAAAATCAATTCAATATCTCTAATGCAACGCAACGGCCAAATTGATTTTATCGGTGTACGTGCATATCTCGACTCATCAATTGAACTTATGCAAGCAAATAAGGACAATTCCGCGATACTGAATTACGCAATTAAGGTACTTGGAGGTCAAAAACTGACACCTAATGCACAAGAATATTGTGTTAAGACCATTTTTCACTTGTGTTTGATTTATCCGTATCTCATTCCTTTGTTGGAGGAATATGTCTTTTTGCCTTTTAGCGTTCAGAAAGATAGCATTGAAAAACTAACTCAAAAAATCTATGAACTCGGGTACCAAGCAAAAAATTTCGAAGCTGTTTGCTATGCAATTTATTTTTCAATCAAATATAAGTTTAGCATTCCAGCACTTGATACCGCCGAGGTTGTTAATAGTGATTCTTGCTTATATAAACTATTTTCACTGGTATATTACCGTATGCAAAAAAACAAAATAGCTGAAAAAGAACTGAAGGATCATGCTCGTAAATTAAGCAATAACGAAGATGACTTCGGAAGGAATTGGCTATTTGTGTTTGAAGCTCTCCCGCAAAGTGAGTTAAAAGACGATTGGAAAAATATCAAAAAATACGGAGTTTCTTTTATAAAATCAATCCAGGACAAATAAAAAATCGGGAGCTCAGCCCTCGGACAAACCGAAGGCTGAGCTCCCTTTGTATTTTGAAAGTGTCGATTATCTCATTTCCCCGACCATACAGGCAACGGAGCATCCCCGAAAAGGCTATCAAGACATTCCTGTTTTGCGCGACGATTTAACTTTTGCAAAATTAAAACAATATCTTATCAATAAAGGAATTCATATTAACGAAGAAACGTTTTACAAGAACTTCGGACTTGTAACCGCGGACGGTAAGTTTAATCTTTTGGCAGAGATTCTTGCCGACGAAAACATGAATTCGATAAAGGTCGCGGTATTCAAAGGCAAAGATAAATCCGAATTCGTAAAAAGGAATGAATACGGGTATACGTGTCTTATCGAATCGCTTGAAAAAGTTATCAATTATTGCGATGCACTGAATGAAACGTTTATTGACGTATCCGTTCGTCCAAGAAGAGAACAACGCCTATTTAGCAGCGAGGCATTCAAAGAAGCATGGATCAATGCTTGCGTTCACAATAAATGGGCGGAAGAATTAGCCCCTGCGGTTTATTGGTTTGAAGATAGAATGGAAATCGTCTCTTATGGCGGAATTCCTAAAAATCTAACCAAAGAAGAGTTTTTATCAGGGAAAACCGAGCCTGTCAATAAAGAGTTGATGAAAATATTCTTGCAATGCGGTATTGTCGAACATTCTGGGCACGGAGTTCCTATCGTTGTTAAAGAATACGGAGAAAAGGCTTATTCCTTTTCGCAGAATATGATTACGGTAACTATTCCGTTTAATAGACCGAAGCAACTCAAAAATGAGCCTGTAAATGAGCCTGTAAATGAGCCTGTAAAACTCACAAAATCCGCAAAAAAGGTATTGCAAGCACTAAAAACAAATCCGGAAAGCACTATAGATGAAATAGCAACGAGTATAAGCGTATCAAGAGAAACTGTTAAACGGTCGTTGAAATCTTTATCAGAAAAAGGCTTAATAAAGCGTGTCGGTTCAGATAAAACCGGATACTGGGAAACAATAGAATAATTAAGCAACATCATTGCCTCAAAAGATGTTGTGACTTATATCGGTATGGCATCTATTATGCTCATTATTGTGGCAACAAAAGCAGGTCTGTGTAAAGACAAAAAAAAACTGAAAACGGCTATAAAAATTGGTATTGTTTTTGGTATTATTTTAGTTTGAAAATTATTTTGAAATCTAAAATTTGCCGAAAAAACGAAAGAAAATAGCCGATTTAGACAAAAAATATTGCTCAAAATGCCCAAAAATGTGCGAAAATCGCTTATTTTAATAGGATTTTGAAAATTTTTCAAAACTCCTAAGCGAAAGGCCGTGGGTTCGACTCCCGCCAGGAACGCCACATAAGCTCCGCAATAGCGGAGTTTTATTTTTTATCCGGCGTGAGCATTTGAAGCGTAGCGGTTTTGGAACAAAACGGTCATTGTTTTGCAGACGCTCCTCTATGTTTCGCTATTCCGTCGCTACGCTCCTTACGCCTCCCTTATCTCCACCATTAAAACCGCAAGAGTGATGCTTGCGGTTTTTTGTTTTGCGGTTTTGATTTTACACTGCTGAAAAACAGCAAAGTATAAAACGTCAAAAACGCGACATATGAGCATATGAAATTTTTATGTTGACATTTGGAAATGGGCTATGGTAGACTTAAATTATAAAAAGAAAAGCTCTTTCCGAAGAAAGAGTTTCTGTACGCACATCATGCGTAACCGCAAAAGCTGCGATTTGATAGAATTTTATTTGAACTTATGGTGTAATTTTAAAGGTTGTCACGGCTGTCTGGTGCAAACCCTGCAAGGCTCAAGTTTGAGCGGCGTAATGAAAACCTTTTGACAAAAATAAGTCGCCGGCGGGAGGCCTCTTTTTTTTCAAAAAAGCTTTTTGGCGGATTTGGAGGGTAATGATGTTGGAATGGTTGATTTTTGACGAATTTGGGGGTATAATGCTTTTATTAAAAGTTATCGGGAGCTTGATATGAAAAGAGAACTCATAAAAGACTTGTTTTCGAAAATCGACGAATTCGACGGCAAAGACGTGGTCGTCGGCGGTTGGGTGAGGACGATACGCGACAGCAAGGCATTCGGATTTATAGAGCTTAACGACGGCAGCAGTTTCAAATGCCTTCAGGTGGTTTTGGAGAGGGAAGCCGTAGAAAATTACGACGACATCGTGAAGCAGAACGTAGGTTGTTCGTTGGTGGTCGAGGGCAAAGTGGTTGCCACGCCCGAGAACAAACAGCCGCTTGAACTTAAGGCTTCGAAAATCAGTGTTGAAGGCACTTCGACGCCGGACTATCCTTTGCAGAAAAAGCGCCACAGCCTGGAGTTTTTGAGGGAAATTGCCTACCTCCGTCCGCGCACGAACACTTTTAACGCGGTGTTCCGCATCAGAAGCGAAGCGGCAATCGCCATTCACAAATTTTTCAACGACAGAGGCTTCGTATACGTTCACACGCCGATTATAACGGGTTCCGACTGCGAGGGTGCGGGCGCAATGTTTCAGGTCACCACTCTCGATTTGCAAAAGGTCGCCGAATCCGGCAAGGTGGACTATTCCAAAGACTTTTTTGAAAAGCCTGCAAGCCTGACCGTTTCCGGCCAGCTCAACGGCGAGACTTACGCTATGGCGTTTGGCAACATCTACACCTTCGGCCCGACTTTCAGGGCGGAAAGGAGCAACACCGCTCGTCATGCCGCAGAGTTCTGGATGATCGAACCTGAAATGGCGTTTGCCGATCTGGCCGACGATATGGACTGCGCCGAAGCAATGGTGAAATACGTCATTTCGTACGTTATGAACACCTGCAAAAACGAACTGGAATTTTTGAATCAATTCGTAGATAAAGGTCTTCTGGACAGGCTCAAAAACGTCGTCGAAAACGATTTTGTTCGCCTTCCGTACACCAAGGCTATCGAAATTCTGGAGCCGGTCAAAGACAGATTCGAATTTCCTGTTTACTGGGGATGCGACCTGCAATCCGAGCACGAAAGATACATCACCGAGGAAGTCTATAAAAAACCTGTGTTCCTCACCGACTATCCGAGAGAGATCAAAGCGTTCTATATGCGCCTTAACGACGACGAAAAAACCGTTGCCGCGGCAGACCTTCTGGTTCCTGGCATAGGCGAGCTTATCGGCGGCAGCCAGCGTGAAGAAAGGCTTGACGTTTTGCTTGACAGCATGAAGAAATTCGGCTTAAAAGAGGAAGACTACTGGTGGTATATCAATCTGCGCCGCTACGGCGGAACGAAACACGCAGGCTTCGGCCTCGGCTTTGAAAGAATGGTTATGTACCTCACGGGCATTTCCAACATAAGAGACGTGCTTCCGTTCCCGAGGACGGTTTCCAGCTGCGAATACTAAAATTTTTTCCGAGGCACTTGCCTCGGATTTTTCTAAATTGTCGAAAAACCGTTTACTAAAAAAGAATTTTATATTATAATAGCTTTATAATCAAAACACGCGAGGTAAATTATGGAACTTTCCCCTCATCTTATTGCGCACACCGATCCGGTTTCCAACCCTAAGGCCCAAGTGGTCGGCAAGGGGTTCAGAATAACCGTTCTGACCGACAGATTGTTCAGAGTCGAAACTTCAAAAACCGACACCTTCATCGACGAAGCTACGCAGGGAGTGTGGTTCAGAAACTTTGAAGTGCCGACGTTTTCGGTGAACGAAGGCGAAAACTATTTAACGATAACGACGGATAAATGCTCGTTATTGTTTGATAAAACCGCAAATAAGGCAAAATACGTTCAGTTCGAAGGCGGTGCAAAGGTCGATTGCGACAACAAAGAAAACCTCAAAGGCACCTATAGAACGCTCGATATGACCATCGGCGGCTATCACTTTTTCAAAGGTAAAATCAGGTTGTCCGACGGCGTCGTTTCCACAAACGGCGTTGCGGTGATAGAAGACAAAGGCCTCATTTTGGGCGCAGACGGGAAGGTTAAACCGCGTGAGGCGGACACCGTCGACAAATACGTTTTCTGTTACGGCCGAAACTATCGCGCCGCGGTGCAGGCATACTACGGGATAACGGGCGGAGTGCCTCTCATTCCTCGTTACGCGCTCGGCAACTGGTGGTCCAGATACAAAGCCTATACGCAGCAGGAATATATCGACCTCATGACGCGTTTCGTCGATTCGGAAATACCTGTCACGGTGGCCACCATCGATATGGACTGGCACTGGGTGAACGTCAAGGAAAAATTCGGCGAGCAGTATAAATCGGCGAATATCTTTGGCATACAGGGCGACGGCTGGACGGGTTACAGCTGGAACACCGATTTGTTCCCCGATTACAAAGGTTTTCTGGCATGGCTTAAGGACAAAAACTTCCGCGTAACCGTCAATCTGCATCCGGCTTCGGGCGTCAGACCGTTTGAAGATATGTACGAGCAAATGGCCGCAGAACTTGGTATCGACACGTCCGTTTCGAGGCCGGACATTCCGTTTGACATTTCGGATTCGGAATTTATAAACGCCTATTTCAAAGTGCTGCACAAGCCTTACGAAGCCGACGGCGTGGACTTTTGGTGGATTGACTGGCAACAGGGCACCAAGTCGAAAATGAACGGTTTGGATCCGCTTTGGTCGCTCAATCATTATCACTATCTCGACAACGTCAAAAAGCCTGACGGCACGGAGGGCAGACCGCTTATTCTTTCAAGGTTTGCGGGGCTCGGAAGCCATCGCTATCCGCTCGGCTTTTCGGGCGACACCAGCGTTATGTGGAGCACCTTGAACTATCAGCCGTATTTTACCGCCACGGCGTCCAACATCGGCTATACTTGGTGGAGCCACGACATCGGCGGACACATGTTCGGCATAAAAGACTACGAACTTTACACCAGATGGTTGCAGTTCGGCGTGTTCAGCCCGATAAATCGTTTGCATTCCACTTCCAACGAGCTTCAGGGCAAAGAGCCGTGGAAGTTTGACGGCCAAACCGAAAGAATCGCCGTCGATTTTCTAAGACTCAGACACAAACTGCTGCCTTATCTTTACACCATGAACTATCGCACCTACAGCGAAGGTCTGGCGCTTTGCGAGCCTATGTATTACAGCTACCCTGACGCGCCGGAAGCGTATAAGGTAAAAAATCAATATATGTTCGGCAGTGAACTGATGGTTTGCCCGATAACTCATAAAGCGGACAAAAAAACGCATCTCGGCAAAGTGCACGCCTGGATCCCAAGCGGCAGATGGACGGATATTTTCACAGGCTACGTGTATGATGGCGGCAGGAACGTCGATCTCTATAGGGACGCAACCTCCATACCTGTTCTGGCAAAAGCGGGCGCGATAATTCCGCTCGGGCTTACCGAAGGCAACGACTCGGGAAATCCGGAAGATATGGAAATCTGGGCCTACAGAGGAAACGGCGAGTTCACTATGTATGAAGATAAAGGCGACAACAGCTACGTTACCGATTACGCGCTTACCAAGTTCGTGCAGGCGGAAGGCAACGGAAACTATTTTGCAATAGAGCCTACCGAGGGCGATTTGTCGGTCGTTCCGGAAAGCAGAAACTACAGCGTGTACTTCAAGGATATCGTTGAAGGAAAGCTTACGGTGTACGTGAACGGCGAAGTTTACGACGACTGCATCGTCCGTGACAAATGCCTGAAAGTGAGGATTAAGCACGTAAAACCGACGGATAAAGTTGAGATTACGATTGAAGATCCGATTTATGACAGCAACCTGCCTATAAAAGAATTCGGCATCGAAACTCTTTCCAAGGTGCAGGGAGGAACAGTCGGAAATATGTTCAAATACGCATCTATCCAAAAAGCGAAAACCGACGAAGAGTTTGTGGAAAAGGTGAAAAAATCTCGGTTCCCGAAATCGGCAAAAGGCGCAATTTTGGAACTGTGGCAAAAATGAATCAAAAAAGCGGCCAGAACATGCAGCCGCTTTGCTTATTCGAAACGGCAAAAAGCATATAAAAAACCCACCGAAAACGGTGGGTTTTTTGTGCGTAAATTATTTTGCGGCGATGAAATCGGAAAGGGCGGTGAAGATGACGCCGAGGCCGTATGCGCCTGCGTCAGGATAGCCGATGGATTTTTCACCGACGGTGCCGGCTCTGCCCAGCGTTGCGACCACGGTTTTGGTGGCTTCTGCGCCTTGAACTGCGGCTTTCGCGCCTTTGTCCAGACCGACTTTGAGGCTGTCGCCCGCTTTTGCCGCGGCTTCCAAAGCGTCTGCGCAAGGTTTCAAAGCATCAACCAAGGTTTTGTCGCCGACGACTGCGCCTTTGCCGAAGCTCTTCTTGCCGGTTTCGTAAACGCCGGTGTTTGCAGCTTGGAAAACGGTTGCGATATCGGCGAGTGAAACTTCTTCCTTACCCAAAACGGATTTGCCAGCATAACGGAAAGCAGAACCCCAGATAGGGCCGCTTGCGCCGCCGCAATATTCCATGATGATTTCGGAGCAGCTCATCAAAAATTCGCCTACGTTGCCTTTTTTGCGGCTTGCCCAGTCTTTTTTAAGCTGTCTGAAGCCTTTTGCAATGCTCATACCGAAGTCGCCGTCGCCCATTTTGTCTGCGTCGCAGAACGGAACTTCGTTTTCGATGATGACGTCAGCCATTTTGTCTATGATTTCGACGATGGCCGCGGTGTTGAGGGTTTCGCCGTAGCAAGGGGAACCTTTGACTTCGTAAACCGCGTTGTCTTCGACTTCTTCTTCGACGACCGCTTTTTTAGCCTGAGATTTTGCTTCGACAGGAGTTACGCCCAAAGCTTTTGCGATTGCGCGCATAGCGTCCACGGCGGCTGCCGCTTCGTCGCTCATTGCGCCGCCCATCTTGAGAGCAGGTGCGTCAACCGGAGCGTCGAACAAGGATTTGAGTTCGTCGTCCAGTTTCAGAATGGTGACGGAAGCGCCTTGCATGTCGATGGAGGTCATGTAGTTGCCGACCAAGGTGTGATGAATGTGCAGGCCTTTTTCTTCCAGAACGGCCGAAACGTCGTTGTTGAAGAGGTAAAGTTCCATCAAAGGAGTGGAGCCGAAACCGTTTATAAGCAAAACGACGTCGTCGCCGGCTTTGGAGCCGAGATCTTCCATAAGGTCAGGAACGATGCGTTCGGCAAGCTGACGAGAGGTTTGCATAGGTTCGGTTTTTCTGCCCGGTTCGCCGTGGATGCCGACGCCGAATTCCATTTTGTCGTCGTCCAGTTCGAAGATAGGGGTGCCTTTTGCAGGAGGAGTGCAGCTGGAAAGCGCGAAACCGAAGCTTCTTACGTTGTCGATGGCTTTTTGAGCCACTCTCTTGACTTCCGGAAGCTCCCAGCCTTTTTCTGCCGCGGCGCCCGCGATTTTGTGAACGAGCATGGTGCCTGCCACGCCGCGTCTGCCGACGGTGTACAAGCTGTCTTTGACGGCGATGTCGTCGTTGACGTAAACCGCGTCAACCTTGATGCCTTCTTCCTGCGCGAGGGAGGCGGCGTTGTTGAAGTTCATGCAGTCGCCGGAATAGTTTTTGACGATCATGAGAACGCCTTTTTCCGTGCCGACCATTTTAAGAGCGTTGTAAACCTGAATTTGGGAAGGGCTTGCAAAAACGTCGCCGCAAACGGCCGCGTCAAGCATACCTTTTCCAACAAAGCCCGCGTGAGCAGGTTCGTGACCGCTGCCGCCGCCGGAGATGAGGCTGACTTTTTGCGGGTTGATGTCTTTCTTTTTGACAACCTTATATTTTTCCACAAATTCCAGTTCAGGATGAGCCTTGGCGAGGCCGTGGCACATATCGTAAACTACGGTTTCCGGAGTGTTAATGATTTTCTTCATAAATATTCCTCTCTATAATTTGGTTTAGCCGAGGCAAGCTCGGCTAAATCTTTTTTGTTTTTCGTTAGTCGTCGAGACCTTTGAAATCACGACCGATTCTGTCTGCGGTTTTGATTGCTGCAACAACCATTTCCGGAGTAACAGGGAACGGCATGTTGTGAATGGATTCCTCAGGAATGCAGGTCTTTTTGGCAACGGCGAGAAGTTCTTCTTCGGTGAGGGAAGTGCGCAAAACTTCGCCGGTCTTCTTGTTGGTCATAAGGTCTTCGAGGCACATAGGCAGGCCTACGCTGTCGCAGAATGCGAGAACGTCGTAGAGTTCGTCTTCCGGAGCGTTTTCCAAAACGAGTTGGCAGATGGTGCCGAAAGCAACGACTTCGCCGTGGAAGTTGCACTTTTCGATTTCGTGAACCAAAGTGATGCCGTCGTGGATTGCGTGAGCGGCTGCAAGGCCGCCGCTTTCAAAACCGAGACCGGAAAGCAGAATGTTGGTTTCGACGATTTTTTCGAAAGCCGGAGTAACGACGTTGCAATCGCAAGCGGTTTTGGCTTTCACGCCGTCGGACAGAAGGTTCTGATAGCAGAGTTCCGCAAGAGCCTGAGCCGCATAGGTGCCGTAGCCGAGGCGGGCGCCTTCAGCGCGGTTTGCGCCGCAAGGAAGACCTGCGTTCACGTTGCTGACGGACTGTTTGTTGGCGCGAGCTTCGAAGTAGGTGGACAGAGCGTCACCCATACCGGATACGAGGAAGCGGGTCGGAGCGTTGGCGATGACGTTGAGGTCGATAAGAACTACGCTCGGGCTTTGTTTGAAGTAAGCGTAATCGTCGAAAGAGTGATCGTCGTGATACATAACCGCGCTGTGGGAAGTAGGAGCGTCGGTTGCCGCGATGGTAGGGCAGATGATGAGGTTGTGGCCCATAGCAACGCACTTAGCGGTGTCGATAGCTTTGCCGCCACCCAAGCCGATGGTGCATGCGCAATGGTTCTTTTCGGCGAAATCTTTCATTTTCTGGATTTCGTTTCTGCTGCATTCGCCGCCGAAGTCGCAGGAATACAGTTTGATTCCCCAAATTTTTTCGGTTTCGGCAAGTTTGTCTTTGACTAAACTTTTTGCAAACGGATCGGCAATAAGCAACGCGCTGTCGCCGAAGGTTTTAACAAAATAACCGAGGTTGAGTAATTCATCTTCGCCTTGAACGTACTTGGTAGGGCAGATAAAAGCTTTTCTCATAGAAGTTCTCCTTATATATTGTTTTTTATTGTTTATGGTTAGCTTTATAAAAGCTATAACACAATTATACCACCAAAATATGGAAATTTCAACCTAATTTGAAAAAAACTATAACAAATTTCATATATATTATTTTTTAGACAGAAACGGAAAATCTGTTCGTTTTCCAAAAAAATCCGCCGCGTGAAGCGACGGATTGAAGAAACGATAGGTTTGCAAGATTATAACAAAATTGACGGTTTTATCGTGCGTATATTGTATAAAAACATCGGTTTTTGTCAGTACGCGCGTTTTGCTTTTTTGGTAAAAAGCACTACCGCCACGGTAACGAGAGCGCAGCACGCGGCGAGAACTATGCCGATTATCTGTCCGTCGGTAAGGCCGGTGTCGGTGGTCAGGTATTTGGTTTTGACGTAGCCGACGCATTCGTTGCCGTCGATAGGGTTGAGGCGGACGAAGGTGTATTCCTTTTCGGGATCGTAGGCTTCCAGAAGCTCCACTCTGTCGCCTTCGGTGAGTGTGCGGAGAACTTCGCTTTTGTCGTCGGAAAGGGAATAAACGTTCACCGAGCTTGCGATGCCTCCTGCGATTTTGGCCGTTTGCACGACGGTGAGATTGTCAAGATACGAAAATTCCGCCACGCGCGTTCTGAGGACGAATCCGCGGTAGGTTTTTCCGCCAAGCTCGTATTCGACCTCGTACCAGTAATGATTGCCGACGTGGAAGCCGGAAGCCGAGCCGATAACTTTCAGTTTGACGGTCGAACCGACGGAATTTTGTTTTGCGCTTTCCGAAAAGAGAGGATAGTCGTAGACGTCGCCGCCCGAGGTATGCAACATCTTAAGTTCGGTAAATCTCGGAATCAAGTCGGCCTTTTCGCCCGAAATCGCCGACGTCGGGACATAGCCGAACGCTCCGTCGGAGGTTAAGACGTAGCTGTAAACTTCGTCGGACAAACCCTTGAACACCACGCAGTCAACGCCTGCGGTAGGCTCGGCAAGCTCGAAATCGGTTTTGGATTTTTGCATCAGGCACGGCAGGAGAGCGGAAACGAACACGTCGTCGGACGAAGTTACTCCCGACAAATCCGCGTCGTCGTAGGCGCCGATTTCGACGTCGTAGCCCAAATTGTCCGTAAGCTTTGCGACGAAGTGGCGAGATAAAGAAACGACGAACAGGCTGCCGTTTCCGTCGGCTTCGATTGCGGAAACGACGTCTAAAGAGAAGCGGTCGTTTTCAAGCGTCAGGCTGTTTTCAAGCGAATAGCCGCCGGATATCCTTCGATACTTGCGCACTTCTTTTCCCTTGCCCAAAACGTAGAGGTTGCCTTTGGCGTCAACAGAGAAGTCCACGGCTCCGAACTCTTTTTCAAGAGCAAGGGAAACGCCGGTGTCACCCACGGCCGAAATGCTGCCTACGCCGTCGTCGGTGAGGTAGTAGAAGATTTTTCCCACGGGGCTCGTCTTGACTTTTTTGGCTCCGACGATTTTGCCGACGCTTCCGGAAAAGTCGCCGCCGGAGAATATTTTGAGCGTTTCCGAATCCGAATCGTAGCCGTAAAGCCGCTTGCCGTCGGAGACGATATCGGAAATGTTTTCCGAAACGCGATAGGTTTGTCTGACGTCGAAGCCCGAGCCGTCGTTGGTGATTGCCGACAGCTTTCCTCCGTCTTCGGCAAGCGCGTACAGCGTGCCCGCAACCCACGCAAGGCCTGCTATTTTGCCGGTGTTTTCGATGAATACGCAGTTGCCGTCGCCGTCAAAAATTTGCAAACGATTGTTTCCGACGTCGGCAACGGCCATGGTTTTGCCCGAAAAAGCAACGTCGGTCGGGTTTCTGAGCTTGCCCGCCTTGTTGGAGCTGCTGCCGATTTCGCGGATTCTTTCAAAGTTTTGCCCGTAGAGGGAAATGGTGGTGGAACCGTCCAAAAGATAAAAGCCGCCATCTGCGGCATAGCTGTCTAAAACGTTCGCCGAGAAAACCTTTTCGCCGTTTTTAGCGTGGAAGCCTTCGGCGTTTACGGCGTAGAGATTGCCGCCGTAAGACAGAAGATCCAAAGTGTCCGAAACGGAAAAAGCGCTTTCGGAAACCGAACCGTCGCTTAAGGATATTTCGGACAGAATGCCCGAATAGGAAAGGGCGTACACGAAGTTTTCATCCGCCGCGATATGCTTTGCAAAAAGCGGTTTTTTGCACTTGAAAGAAGACGTTTGCTCGGTTTCGAGATTTATTTTGTAAATCGTGCGGTAGCCGTCGAAAACGAACAGCTCGCTTGCGCGCACGGCTATTGCGGAAGGCGTTTCGACACTTCCGAGCCAGCTCGGGGAAACGGAGTTCCCGCTTTGGTCGTAGCAAAACAGCCTGAATTCCTCACCCTCGGCGAGTAAAAACAAATTCCCGTTCCAAAATTCCATATCCCAAATTTTGCCGTAGGAAAAGGCGTCGAGGCAGTCGACGTATCTTATTTCGTCCGGTCCCGAAACGACCGCTTTTTTCAGTCCGTCGTCCAAAATCGCAACGACGTCGCCGTCCGAGGCAATCTGAACGGGTGTTTCGAGGTAGAGATAACTGTTTTTGTCGGGAACGGTCATGTCGAAATTGTTCTCGGCAAGGGCGGTTACCCCCGAAAACACCAGACAAAACAGCATAATCCCCGAAAGAGAAATTGTCAGAAATTTTTTCATTTTCGTCTCCGCGCGTGTATGTAACTATATTATAAATTAAAATTTCGGCGGTTGTCAATGTTTTTTGCTCATAGCAAAAAAACCTCCGCAAACGGTTTTGCTAAAAGACGGGCGAAAAGACTTGTAAAACGACGGATATTGTGCTAAAATGTAGCTATCTAGGAGAAAAATATGGAACAACAACGTTATTATCATCGTCATCATCCGAAAAAACCGCGCGAAGCCGTGGAAGTTAAGGGCGACAAAGCCGTGCTTGCGCTTCCGGTGGAGGAACTGGGACTTTCCGAAAACGTCCTTGCGCTGTTAAAGAACGGCCGCGTGGCCACCGTCTACGATCTTTGCGCGAGAACGGAAAAAGATATGTACAAAATTCAGACCTTCGGCAAGAAGCATCTTTTGGAGGTCAAAGCGAAAATGAAGGAGAAGGGCGTGGACTTTTTGCCGCCGCTTCCTCCGAAAAATCCGCCTGCGGAAAAGGCGTCCGAAAGCGTAAATGCGGAAGCAAAGCAAGCCGCCAAGCCGCAAAAAGAAGCCGCCCGTAAAGATAGCAAACAACCGCAGCCTCAGCCGCCAAAAAGGGACTTTTTGTCCGACCGCGGCCAAAAGCCTGAAAAACCGACGGCTCCGAAGGCGAAAAGGGACGAGCCGAAACCGACTCTGCCGCTTAAACCCGAGGAATGGAAAAGGGTTAACAAAAACGGAAAATGGGGCTTCCACGACGGCCTTAAAACCGTCATTCAGCCGAGTTTCGACGAGGTGTTTATGTTTCACGAAGGCTTTGCTTCCGTGGAGGTGAACGACAAATTCGGATACATCGGCGAAGACGGAGAGTGGGTGATCGAACCTACGTACGACTGCGCAATGAGCTTTTCGGAAGGTTTGGCGTCGGTGCAGATCGGCGAAAAATGCGGCTATATCGACAAACAGAACGTTCTGGTCATTCCGTGCGTTTACGACGCTTGCACGCAGTTTGAAAACGGCAGAGCAAAGGTCAAACAGGACGGAAGCTGGGGAACGATCGACAAAGAAGGCAAAACCGTCTGGAACAAATAAACGATTGAATAAAATGAAATGGAAAAACGCAGCCCGATGGCTGCGTTTTTAATTTTAATTTTGTCATGGTGCAACTGTGCAGTCACGGCAAAACCTTTTTGCTTGAAAAGGGTGATCGAAAAAAGGATCACCGGTTAAAGGTCAGCCCGTGCTGCGCAACTATGCCCAACTCAGGCTGAAAAAGGCCGAGGAGGGGAACTATTTGAGTTCTGCTTTCAATGCGTCCAAAGATCTGTTCAAAGTTGCGACCTTTCTGGCAGCGGTGTTTTTGTGATAAACGCCGTCAGATTTAGCTGCATCGATGATGGAAACGGTTTCCGGCAACAGTTTTTCTGCCAAAGCGAGATCTTTAGCTTCGATAGCGGCGTTAAATTTTTTAACGGCGTTTCTTACTCTGGTGCGCTTAGCGTTGTTGCGTGCGTTTTCGATGGCGGTTACTTCAACTCTTTTGATTTGAGATTTAATATTTGGCATTTCAATTCTCCTTAAGAATTCGCTTTAAGTTATCTTTACTTGCGTTATTTTATCACGATTAGTTTTTTTTGGCAACAAAAATAGCAACGTTTTTTCAAAAATACAGACAATATTTTTATGAAAACCGCAGATTTTTTAACAGATATGGCTTCAGAGGCCGTTCAAAACGTAAAAAACGGACTTGTGCCATACACTTTCGAAAGGCTGGCAAACGGCGTAACGAGAACGGTCGTCAAGGTGGATACCGCCAAAAAGAGCAGGCTCGTCGGCAAGCGGCAGGGCATATACGTTACTTTGGAAACCGATTGCGAAACGCCGGACAAAAAAGTGTCGGACACGCTTTCGGCGGAAATTGCCTCGCAGATAGTCAGGCTCTCCGCCATAATGAAAAAAGGGCTGAAGAAGGTGATGGTTATAGGCCTCGGCAACCGCGACGTGGAGGCAGACGCTCTCGGCGCGCTGACCGTTTCCAAGCTTAAAATCACAAGGCCGTATTTCGTCGGCCACAGCGTGGAGTGTAAGGGCGGAACGAATCTTTGCGCCGTGGTTCCCGGCGTATATGCAGCAACGGGAATAGAGAGCGCGGATATCGTTTCGGCAGTCATAAACAAGGTGCAACCGGACATAATTATAGCCGTGGACGCACTGGCGGCGGCAAGAGCCAAAAGATTGTACAGAAGTTATCAGCTGACGACGGCGGGAATAGTGCCGGGAAGCGGCGTAGGATCGGGAAGCGGCGAGCTTAGCGAAAAGACGCTGAAAATTCCGGTTCTGTCGGTGGGTGTTCCGCTTGCGCTTTACGCTTCCTCGATGATAAAAGAAGGCGCCGCAAAATACTGCAAAAATGCAAACACGGACATATCGGCAAGCGTTCTTTCGGGTGTGGTGGAGGAGGTTTTGGGCGAAAAAAACCTCGGACTGGTGGTTACCCCGAAAAGCATCGGAAGCTTCGTCGAAAAGGCCTCGGACATTTTGGCGGCCGCCATAAACAGAGCGTTCAGAAATTAAATCCGGAGAGTTTTATTATGCCAAAAATCGGAGTTTTAGACAGCGGTGTTGGCGGTTTAACCACCGTTTCTGCAATTATGAAACAAATTGAAGACGTTGACGTCGTTTACTATGCCGACAACGGCGCGGGCAGCTACGGCAACCTTTCGGACGCCGAAATTCAGGCCACGGCGTACAAGGGATTGAAGAAACTTTTTGCCTCGGGCGCGGTTTTGGCCGTGCTTGCCTGCAACACGGCAACCGTAACTTCCGTAGAGGCCTTGAGGAAAAGATTTCGCAGGGAAATCGTCGGCACGGAGCCTGCCGTCAGGCTTGCCGCGGGGAAAAGCGTTACTCTTGTAACCGCGGCCACGGCGCACACTTTGCGCTACAAAAAACTGGCGCAGGCGGCCTGCACCGAAACGGCGGTTCTCCCTGAGCTTGCCGCCGTCATCGAAAAGGGAAAGGAGCACTTCGACGAAGCTTTGGACATGGTGGTTTCGGCGCTCGAAAACAAAAGCTTCGACAGCGTCGTGCTCGGCTGCACGCACTACGTTTTTTTGAAAGAACGACTGAAAGAGGCTTTCCCGAGGGCTTACATAGTGGACGGAAACGAGGGCGTTGCAAAACGCGTCGAAAGGCTTCTAAGAAACGAAAGCGGCGGCGAAGCCGCAATCGGCGGAGATATAAAAATGATTTTTTCGGGCGAAAATCGCAAAAAAACCTATTCGGAGCTTTTGGAGGATTTGAGAAATTCTCGTTAATGCCCCTCAATTTCTTGACTATCCGATAAATTTAATGTAAAATTATTTTCGGCTTATTTATTTAAGACAAGTTAAATAATATAAAATGAGGTAATTTATGAGCAAAGTTACAACAGAAAACATTCGCAACATTGCGCTTATCGGACACGGCGGCGAGGGCAAAACCTCCCTTGCAGAGGCCATTCTTTTCAACGCTAAATCCATCGACAGACTCGGCAAAGTCGACAACGGCAACAGCACGATGGACTTCGATCAGGAAGAAATCGCAAGAAAAATATCCATCAGCATGGGCATCGGCTATGCTAACTGGAAAAATCACAAAATCAACGTAATTGACACCCCGGGATTCTTCGACTTCGAAGGCGAAGTGGTCAGCGCATTGCACGTTACCGACGGCGCAGTCGTGGTTACCAGCGCATCCGGCAGCATGACCGTAGGCACCGAAAAGATGCTGGAAATGGTCAAAGCTCGCCAGATCCCTACCATTTTGTTCGTGAACGGCGTCAACAAAGAAAACAGCAACTTTGTGGAAACCGTCAGAGCAATCCGTGAAAAATTCTCCAACGTCGTCATCGTCGAAATGCCTATTATGGACGGCCTCAACATGGTCGGCTCCGTCAACGTTCTGGAAAACAAGGCTTACGACCTGAAGGGCGCTGAAATCGAAATCCCTGCAAAATACAAAGACATCATCGAAGAAGCCAGAAGCGAAATGGTTGAAATCGCCGCAGAAACCGACGACGAGCTCATGATGAAATACTTCGACGAAGGCACTTTGAGCGCGGAAGAAGTCGCAAACGGCATCAAAGTGGCCGTTATGACCGACAAAGCAGTGCTTGCTTTCGGCGGCACCGCAACCGCAAACATCGGCGTTACCCGTCTTATGGACGCTATCGTCAAATATATGCCGAACCCTTCCATGCACGACAGAAAGGCTTTGGACGGCACCGTGCTGAAAGCAAATCCGGACGCTCCGGTCGTTTGCCAGGTTTTCAAAACCATCGTCGATCCGTTCTTCGGCAAACTTAACGTTTTCAAGATGATCGAAGGCACCATGACCTCCGGCACCGCTCTCACCAACGTCAGCAAAGACTCTTCGGAAAAGGCCAGCAACATCTACTTCTTGCAAGGCAAGAAACAAGAAGCTACCGACTCCGTGGTTGCAGGCGACATCGGCGCTTTCGCAAAAATGGACAGCGTTTCCACAGGCAACACCCTGTGCGGCGAAGGCATCAACGTCGAAATGCCTCCTATCGTTGTTCCCGAAGCTGTTTACAGCATGGCAATCTACGCCAAAAAGAACGGCGAAGAAGACAAGATTTTCGCAGGTCTTAACAAACTTAAAGACGAAGACATCAGCTTCACCGTCACCAAGAATCCGGAAACCAACGAAATGCTGCTCAGCGGCATCGGCGGTCCGCACCTTGAAATTCTGAACAAAAAACTCAAAAACAAATTCGGCTGCGAAGCGGAACTCAGAGAACCGCGCATCGCTTATCGCGAAACCATCAGAAAGTGCGTCGAAGCCGAAGGCAAACATAAGAAACAATCCGGCGGCGCAGGTCAGTTCGGTCAGTGCTCCGTGCGCTTCGAACCGGGTGCTGCGGACGGCGAATTCGAATTCGTAGACGCAGTCGTCGGCGGAGCAGTCCCTCGTCAATTTATCCCTGCAGTCGAAAAAGGTCTGAGGGAAGCAATCAAGAAAGGCGTTTTGGCAGGCTATCCGATGGTCAACCTCAAATGCACGCTCTTCGACGGCAAATATCACCCGGTAGACAGCAAGGAAATCGCATTCATCACCGCCGCAAAACTCGCATACGCCGAAGGTTGCAGCAAAGCAAGCCCTTGCTTCCTTGAGCCTGTTATGGAAATCAAGGTTGTCGTTCCTGACAGCTACCTCGGCGACATCATGGGCGACATGAACAAGCGTCGCGGTCGTATCCTCGGCACCGACAACGTCAACGGCAAACAGGTTATCACCGCAGAAGCTCCGCAGGCGGAACTTGCAAAATACGCCACCGATCTTCGCTCGATGACTCAAGGCCGCGGCTACTTCACCATGAAGCTTGCTCGCTACGAAGAAGTTCCTTCTTCCGAAGCTCCGAAAATCATCGAAGACGCCAAGAAACGCGAAGAAGCCGAAAACAAATAATTACCTCAAAACATATCGCGGCGCGGAATTTTCCGCGCCGTTTTTATGTCCTTTTTTGAAATTTTTTACGTCGTTTCTTATTTTTGTTTTATATGGTTTCAGGCAGGGGAACGCACTTTTGGACGATTGCAAAGAGGAGCATATCCGAAAGTTTGAATATGAGCATAGGGACATATTTATATATGAATGGGCGAAAAAGTGAAGCGCAAAACATATTTATATCTGCGCATACGCGCGTGCAAACCGCAAAACCGCCAAAAACCACCCAAAAACATTTTACTTTGTCGGCGTTTCAGGTATAATATATTAGTATAAAACGTTCGGAGGACAACTCTATGAAGTGCGTCATCACCGCTTTGGGGCGAGATAACTCGGGCATTATCGCAGAAATCGGCGCCATGCTCAAAAAGAACAACATCAACGTCGAGGATATAACTCAGACTATCGTGCAGAATATGTTCACCATGATCATGCTGGTCAACACCGGCGACAACGGTGTGGATATGAAAACGCTCCACGACGAAGCGGAAGCTCTCGGCAAAAAGCTCGGCATAGAAGTCAGAGTTATGCACGAGGATATTTTCAACGCTATGCACAAAATTTAGGTGAAGTATGCTTAATTTCGGAGAAATATTAGAAACCGTAAACATGGTTCGCGAAGAGCATTTCGACGTGAGAACCATAACTTTGGGGCTGAATCTTTTGGGCTCGGTAAGAGAAACCGCCGAAAAAACCGCAGACGCCGTGTACGATCACATTTGCAGGACCGCAGGCGGCATCGTGAAGGTGGCGGAGGATTTGGAGCTTAAATACGGGATTCCGATTGTGAATAAACGGATTTCCATAACGCCGGCAAGTTTTTTGACGCAAAATTTTTCGGGCAAGGAAATAGTGCTGGCAAAAGCTTTGGACAAGGCCTCGAAAGAGGTCGGTGTGGACTTTCTGGGCGGCTGGACTGCGCTCGTACATAAAAGTATGACGGCGGCGGACAGAAGCTTTTTGGAGAGTATTCCCGAGGTTTTGGCGTCAACCGACAGGCTTTGTTCGTCGGTGAACGTCGGATCGACGAGAGCGGGCATAAATATGGACGCCGTTAAACTTATGGGCGAAGTGGTCAAAAAAACCGCCTATCTCACGAGGGAAAGCGACAGCTACGGTTGCGCAAAACTGGTGGCGTTCTGCAATGCGGTTGAGGACAATCCGTTTATGGCGGGAGCGTTTCACGGAACGGGTGAAGGCGACGCGGTCGTAAACGTGGGCGTAAGCGGCCCGGGCGTGGTTTATAAGGCCGTCAAAGAGCATCCGGAGGCAAACGTAACCGATCTTGCGGAAATAATAAAGAAGACCGCTTTCAAAATAACCCGAGTGGGGCAGTTGGTGGCAAAGGACGCGGCGGCGGCTTTGGGCGCCGAGTTCGGCATAGTGGATTTGTCGCTTGCTCCGACGCCTGTCGTCGGCGACAGCGTGGGCAGAATTCTGGAAGAAATGGGGCTTGAAACGGTGGGCGGCCACGGGACTACGGCTTGTCTTGCCGTTCTGAACGACGCCGTCAAAAAGGGCGGCACGATGGCAAGCTCGCACGTCGGAGGGCTTTCGGGCGCGTTCATTCCGGTCAGCGAGGACGAAGGCATGATTGCCGCGGCGGAAAAAGGAACGCTGACGCTCTCGAAACTTGAAGCAATGACTGCCGTTTGCAGCGTAGGCATAGATATGGTCGCGGTCCCGGGGGATACCTCGGCCGAAACCGTAAGCGCAATTATCGCCGACGAAGCCACAATAGGCATGGTCAACAACAAAACGACTGCCGTCAGAATAATCCCCGTCGAAGGCAAAACCGTGGGCGAAAAAGCCGTGTTCGGCGGGCTTTTGGGCGAAGCTCCTATCATGGCCGTAACGAACTCTTCCGCCAAAAAATTTATAGACAGAGGAGGGCGTATCCCTGCGCCTATCCACGGCAACAAAAATTGACGAAAAAAAAGGAAGCAAAAGAGCTTCCTTTTTGTTTTTAATCGTTTTTAACGCAGGACAGAACTTTTACTTCGCCGTCGGTTTCGACGTCGAAAGAAAACGACTTCAAAACCGATTTGATGTTATCGGGAAGAGGCTCTGTGGTTGAAATGAAAATCGCCCGTCCGCCGTCAGTCAGAAGATTTTTGAGGGTTTCGTCCTCATTTCCACGGCCGAATAGCTTAAAATCGTTTGCAAACACGACGAAATCGTACGTCGGAAGGCTCGACAAATCTTTGCTTTTCAAAAAATGCACGCGTTCGGTGTTTTCGACTAAATGTGTGCAATCGACCCAAACGCCCGACTTTTCAAAGAACCATTTTGCGCTTTGATTCACCTCGCCGAAAAACAACATATTGTCAAAGCTTTTGACGGAAAATTTGTCCAGTATTGCGCCGACGGCGTATTTCATTTCGTCCGAAATCCGTTCCTTATTATTCGAATTTTTCTTTTTTAACCACTTAAACATACAAAAATTATAAATCCGCAAAACGAAATTGTCAACAAAGCCGTTGAAAAAGATGAAAAAGTGTGTTATAGTTATCGTGATGCACCGAATTCGGGGCATACGATATGTTAAAATGGCGGTATGAAAATGGATAATCTGGAACCTAAAAAACTGGCGCTTCTCAGAATCTTGCAAATTCTGGAGGACGAAACCGACAAGGAGCATCCGTACACGCAGGCGCAAATAATCAAGCGGCTTGCCGAAAAGTACGACATAACCGTCGAACGCAAGGCCGTGGGGCGCAATCTGTCGCTTCTTAAAGAAGCGGGCTTCGGCATCGAAAACACCAAGGCGGGCAGCTTTTTCGACGATCGAACCTTCGAGCAATCGGAACTGCGACTTTTGGTCGACAGCATTTTGTGCAGCAGATATATAAACAAAAAACACTCGGAAGACCTTATCGAAAAAATCGTTGCTCTTGGCGGCAAAAATTTCAAATCGCACGTTAAACATATCTATTCGGTGGGGAAATGGTCCAAATCGGACAATATAGAGTTTTTCTATAACATCGAAATCGCAGACGAAGCAATAGAGACGGCAAAGCAGATCACCTTCCACTACAACAAGTTTGACGAAACCGCTCGCCTCAAAAAAACCTATCGTCAAATCGTAAGCCCGTATCAGATGATTCTCCACAACCAAAGGTATTATCTTATGGCCTACAACGAGTACTGGAAGAATATGGCGTTTTACCGCATGGACAAAATCACCGACGTCGAAATTCTGGACAAGCCGCAAACACCGATAAGGTCCGTACCCGGCTACAAGAACGGCATCGACTACAAAGACCTTGCAACCTCCAGACCGTATCTTTACGCGGACAAGGCGGAAAAAATCGTGGTTGCTTGCGATAAGGCGCTTATGGACGACGTCGTGGACTGGTTCGGAAACGGCGTGTCGGTCAGGAAAGGGAATGAAGGGCAAATCGTCGTTACGCTTTACGCGTCGAAGGACGCGATGCTTTACTGGGCGTTGCAATACGGCAGACGGGCAAAGGTGCTGGAACCTGCGGACCTGGTGCAAAAAATCAAGCAAACGCTGGAGGACGTTTTGAAAAGCTACGAATAAAAAAACCGCCGGTTTTTATGCGGCGGTTTTAAATTTAAAAGGAATTGTTATCTGAAAGAGGAGATGCTTTGAGAATAGCGGAATATTGTTGTTTCGCCATCCTCGTCTTTAATTTCCAAATTGTTGCCGGAAATTTCTTTTGTGTTGCGCGTCCAGCCTTTGCCGAAGAAAGCAACGTAAACGGTATCTCCCGAAACTTGCACCAAAATAACGGATTTTGTGCTTGCGGAATTTTCCGGATATTGGCTGTCGTCATACGCCACGATTTCGTACTCGGAGGAGGAAGCGCGTTCTTTAATTTTTCGCACCATAACCGAAGTGTCTGTGTCGCCAGCGCCTCTGTCGGCAACCAAGTATTGAGGAATGGCGGCCACGGCAATGCGGAATATGCTTTCGGTGTCGGTTTTGGCGCTTACTTTTTTGTAGCTTTTGATGTAGTTCAAAACGCTCGGCACGGTCATACCTGCGAGAATGGCCATGATTGCGATGACCACGATGAGCTCCACCAACGTGAAACCTTTTTTGTTTTTGAAAAGTTTGTTCATATATTTCCTCATCTATATTATAGTTTGTAATTTGGCGCTTGTCAATTATTTTGAAAAATACCGCTCAAAAAGTCCATGCCACAAACGCTTTTCAAAAAATGGATAGTGTGCTATAATGGAAAAAGGTTGAAGTTATGAAAGCAAGAAAAGAAAACGGAATACTATTGCATATATCGTCGCTTCCGGGGAAGTACGGCATAGGGAGTATGGGCAAAGAGGCACGGGCGTTCGTCGATTTTTTGGCGGCATCGGGCGTTGACGCATGGCAGATTCTGCCCGTGGGGCAGACGTCGTTTGGCGATTCGCCGTACCAGTCGCCGTCGGCGTTTGCGGGGAATCCATACTTTATCGACCTGGAAACGCTGGTTGAAGACGGTCTTTTGAAAAATGACGAAATAGAAGAGCACAAAACCGGCGAAGCCGACTACGAATGGCTTTGGAATACGAGATACGAAATTTTGGAAAAAGCATTCGCTAGATTTGAAGCGGACTCCGACTACGAAAAGTTTGTGGAGGAAGCGGACTGGCTTGACGGCTACGCGCTTTTTATGGCGATCAAAAAATCGCAAAACTTTATGGCCAGAGAGTTTTGGCCGAAAGAATTGTCGCCTAGAAAAAACTTGTCGGAGCGTGACGCTGAAAAATTTGAAAAGCAAGCGGATTTCTGGCGGTTTTTGCAATACGAATTTTTCAAGCAGTACTACGATTTGAAAGCGTACGCCGAAAAAAAAGGCGTAAAAATTGTAGGCGATATGCCTATATACGTTGCCATGGACAGCGCCGAGGTGTGGGAAACGCCGGAACTTTTTCTGTTTGACGCCGACGGCAAACCTACGGAAGTTGCGGGAGTTCCGCCCGACGCTTTCAGCGCGGACGGCCAGCTGTGGGGCAATCCGCTCTACGACTGGGCGTATCATAAGCGCACGAACTTTAAGTGGTGGAAAAAGCGTTTGGAACAGAACCTAAAGATGTTCGACGTTGTGAGAATAGACCACTTCAGGGCGTTTGAATCGTATTTTTGCATACCGGCAGACTCGGACACGGCCAAATGCGGCAAATGGCGCGAGGGACCGATGCTTGCGCCGTTTGAAAACGTCGAAACGGACGGCAGAATAATCGCCGAAGACCTCGGCATCATAACCGACGACGTTCGCGCGCTTCTCAAAAAAAGCGGTTTCCCGGGGATGAAGGTGCTGCAATTTGCTTTTGCGGGAGGCACGAAGGGCGAGTACCTGCCAGAAAACTTCAAAACGGACAATTCCGTCGTTTACACCGGCACGCACGACAACGACACCACCAACGGTTGGTTCAAAACCGCAACCGATAAAGAAAAGCAGCTTTTTTCAAAGCTTACCGGTTATTTTGACGACGATTTGCCGCTTATGAAAATGATTTTGGGCAAAAACGCCGTTTACAAAACGCCTGCTGAGGCTATGATAGAACTGGCAATGAAATCCAGGGCAAACCTCGCAGTGGTTCCTTTGCAGGATTATCTGAACCTCGGATCGGAGGGGCGAATGAATCACCCGTCCGAATCGGGCTGGTGGAAGTGGCGGGCAAAAAGCTCGGACTTCGACGAAAAATTATCAGAAAAAATCAAACGCTTCGCCGAAATGAGAAAGCTGAAAAAAACGGTTGAGCTTTCGGCGGAAGATCAAGGAGAAAATGAGAGAACTTGAAAATAAGACTGTGGTTATAACCGGAGCAACCAAAGGCATAGGCAAAGCCGTTGCCGACAGACTTCAAAAAAGCAACACGGTCATACGCGTGGCAAGGCACATCGAAGACGACGGGGTGCTTAATTTTGCCTGCGACGTTTCGGACGGCGAAGCGGTGCTCGAGCTTTTCGACCGTATTTACGCGGCGCACGGGCATATCGATCTGCTTCTCAATAACGTTGGCGAAGGGCTTACCGGCGCGGTGGAATTTTTGGATCAAAAGTATTTGGACGAAATTGTCAAGGTCAATTTGATGAGCGTCGTATATTGCACGAAAGCGGCTTTAATGCACGAAAAACAGCCGTTTAAAATAGTCAATATGAGTTCGATAGCAAGTTTGGGCGTGCAGCCGTTCAGAACAATGTACACCACGACCAAGGCAGCCGTTTCCGCTTTTACGGTCGGAATGAGGCAAGAGCTTTACGGTAGCGACGTGGAGGTTTGCGCCATAACCATGGGCGACGCGGTTACGGACTTTGGGAAGCATCACCATTGCAATTTCACTTCGTCCGCTCGTTACGGCGACAGGCTCAGCCGAGGCGAGGAATACGGCGAAAAACGCACGGCGCGACCGGTCAATCCGAAGGACAGGCGCATGCCGATTGATAAGGCGGCAAAAGGCATATGCAAAGTTTTGTCCAAAAAACATTTCGGCAAGTACACCTATTTCATCGGGTTTAAGTACAAGGCTTTGTACGTCGTGTCCAGATTTTTCACGATGGAGGGCGTCAGCAACATCGTGAGAAGGATCTTTGAATAGCCGGATTTTGCGACAGACTTTTGTTCTGTCGCATTTTTCAAAGAAAAATGTCGAAAACCCCTGCGATTTGCTTTACAACAAGGAAGATAAAAGATAAAATAGAAAAAATTTCAATTTTAAGGAGAGCACGTTATGGCAACTTTTTTTGAAGAACCGTCCAGAACTTTCAGCGAATATTTGCTGGTTCCGGGATACAGCGACGCAAATTGCACACCGGAAAAGGTTTCTCTTGAAACTCCGCTCGTCAAATTCAAAAAGGGCGAAGAACCTAAAATCAAATTGAACGTTCCGATGGTTTCGGCCATAATGCAATCGGTTTCCGACGACAAAATGGCGGTGGCGCTTGCGAAAGAGGGCGGCATCAGCTTCATTTACGGCAATCAGACGATTGAGGCGGAAGCGGAAATGGTCAGAAAAGTCAAAAGCTACAAGGCGGGCTTCGTTACCAGCGATTCAAATATCCGCGCCGACCAGACCGTTACGGACGTGGTTGCGCTCAAGGAGCGCCTCGGCCACAGCACCATTGCCGTCACCGACGACGGAACTCCGCACGGCAAGCTTCTGGGCATAGTTACCAGCCGCGATTACCGCTTGAGCCGCATGACGGGTGAAGAAAAGGTTTCGGAGTTTATGACTCCGCTCGAAAAGCTTATCACCGCGCCGGACACGGTGTCGCTTACCGAAGCGAACGACATAATCTGGGATCACAAGCTGAACGCTCTGCCGATCGTTGACAAGGACGGAAAGCTTTGCTATTTCGTGTTCAGAAAGGACTACGACCAACATAAAGAGAACCCTAACGAGCTTCTGGACGACAAAAAGCGCTTCATCGTGGGCGCAGGCGTCAACACTCGCGACTATGAAAAACGTATCCCTGCGCTCGTGGACGCGGGAGCCGACGTTTTGTGCATAGACAGCAGCGAAGGCTTTACCGAGTGGCAAAAGCGCGTCATCGATTTCGTCAGAGACAAATACGGCGAAACCGTCAAAATCGGCGCAGGAAACGTGGTTGACGCGGAAGGCTTCGACTTCCTTGCAAAAGCGGGCGCGGACTTCGTCAAAGTCGGCATCGGCGGAGGAAGCATCTGCATAACTCGCGAAACAAAAGGCATAGGCAGAGGGCAGGCTTCTGCGGTTATAGACGTGGCAAAAGCAAGGGACGCTTACTTTGAAAAGACGGGAATTTACGTTCCGATTTGCTCCGACGGCGGCATAGTTCTGGATTATCACATCACTCTGGCGCTTGCGATGGGCGCAGACTTCTGCATGCTTGGCAGATATTTCAGCCGTTTTGACGAAAGCCCTACCGAAAAAGTGCTGATAAACGGAAACTATATGAAGGAATACTGGGGCGAGGGCAGCGCAAGGGCCAGAAACTGGCAACGCTACGACCTCGGCGGCAAAGGCGGCCACGCTTTCGTCGAGGGGGTGGACAGCTACGTTCCGTACGCAGGTCGTCTGCACGACAACGTGCCGGTTACCGCGTCTAAAATCAAAAGCGCAATGTGCAACTGCGGCGCAATCACTATAAAAGAACTTCAACAGAAAGCCAAGCTTACGCTCGTCAGCAGCACCAGCATAGTCGAGGGCGGCGCGCACGACGTTTTGGTTAAAAACAACGGCTGACGCTTGATTTGGCCGTATAAAAGCAAGTAAAATAAAAAATATGGCGGAGGAACGAAAGATGCAACAGACAAAATCTGCTCAGATTTTCACCAACAACATCATAAAATCGTTGGTTGTTATCGGAGTCGGCATACTTTTTGCCGTCTTCAAAACCGGCGTATTTCAAATTTTGCTCACCGTTTTGGGCGCGTTGATGTTTCTTATCGGCGTCGGCGACGTGATACGAAAGGTTAAGCTTTGGGAAGGCATCATCGAAATGGTGGTCGGAGCTCTGGTTATCGTGGGAGTATGGACGCTTTTCGAGGTGGCGTCTCTCGTGGTGGGCATAGGTATGCTTATGGCGGGAAGCGTAGGATTGGTTGATTTCGTCAAGCACAGAAGAAAAGTTAAAACGTCGCCCGTGGAATTTGTGGGGACGATAGTGCTTCTCGTGTTGGGCGCGTTGCTTGTGGCAGGCTATGCGGCGAAGCTTCTGGACGTGCTGCTTCTGGTGTCGGGAATTCTTCTTATAGCGTGGGGCGTCGTCTATTTTATAACTGCGATATTCCATCTGACGCACGCCGAAAAAGAGTACACAAAAAGGGCGAACAGCGCAGATAGCGGCGATAACGCGGACGAAAACGACAAATAAAACGCATATTTTGAAATAAGCAAAAAAATAAGGCTTCCCGTTCGGGAAGCCTTTTTGTTTTTCGTTTAGCCGATAGGATGATTCTTTCTGACAGCTTCAAACGCTTCGTCGGCAATCTGAATGCTTTCTTCGATAAGTTCGTCGGTAAGGCTGTAGTTGATGAAGTGGTTGTGGTGGGACGCGAGGAATAAGCCGCGTTTGACGCATTCGCAAATCCATTCCTGATGCAGGAAGAAGTTTTGATCAGGATCCGCCACTCTCAGATAGAACAGGCTCGGTTCGCCGGAAACGACGAGGTCGAAGCCCCATTTGTCGGCTGCTTTTTTGAAGCCGGCCATAAGTTTTTCGCCTTTTTCTTTCAAAACTTTCGGGCCGCCGAGTTTTTCCATTTTTTCCAAGCAAGCTTTGCCTGCCGCAAACGGAGCCGCGCTCATCCAGTAGCTGCCGGTGTAGCTGATGGAGGAAGCCGCGCCGCGGAATTTTTGTTTGCCGCAAAGTGCGCTTACGTTGTATCCGTTGGCGAGAGCTTTGCAGAAGCAGATGAGGTCTGCATCGAAGCCGTAGTAACGGTCGCTGCCCCTGAGGTCGAGACGGAAGCCGCATCTTACGTCGTCGATGACGAGAACGATGCCTTCTTCGTCGCAAATCTTTCTGACTGCTTGCCAGTAACCCGGTTCAGGCAGAATGTTGTCGGTGAAGTTGCCGTGCATGTACGGAGTTGCGATGAAAGCCGCGATTTCGCCTTTGTTTTCTCTGACGACCTTTTTAAGACCTTCGATATCGTTGAAAGTAACCATGAGGTTGTTGCAGACGTCTTCGTGCAAAGTGCCCGGGCAAGCTTCGTTCTGAGTCCACGGAGAAACGCCGTGATAGTAACCTTTGACGAGGATAAGTTTTTTGCGGCCGGTGTATGCGCGGCTGATCATCATTGCAAACTGAGTTACGTCGTTGCCGTTTTTGGCGAAGAAAGCCCAGTCACGGTCGGCGACTCTGCACAGAGTTTCCGCGAAGTCGACCATTGCCGGCGACGGGGAAGTGGTGCAGTTGCATTTTTCGTATTGAGCGCGAGCGGCGGCGTCGACGTCAGGATCGTTGTAACCCAAAACGTTAGGGCCGTATGCGCACATATAGTCGATGTAGCGGTTGCCGTCGACATCCCAAAATTCGCTGCCTTTGGCTCTTTCGCCGAAAAGCGGCCATTCGGTGACCGGAATCATGCAGCCTTCGGAAGGACCGAGGTGGCCGTAAACGCCTGCAGGGATATATTTAACCGCGCGTGCAAATTCTTGTTGAGATTTTTCGTGTGTATAGATAGGGTGTTTTTCCATAATTGATTCCTCCGTTATCGTTATGCAAGATATTCTGGGACGAGGTTAAGGCATTTGTTGAGATCGTCCAACATAAAGCACATACCTGACATGGCGATGTCGCCGGTGCCGATGCAAGTCATAGCGTCCAAAGCGCCGTCGATGACGCCCTTGGTAACTTCGATGTTGCGGAATACGAATTTCGCTCTCGGGTTCTTGGCCGGTTCGCGATGGAAGGTCAGAACGCCGTTTTTCTTGAGAATATACTGTTCTGCAACGCCCGGAATGATCATTGCCACTTCGCCGTCTGCCCAGTGTTTGTTTGCAACCATTCCCTTAGGATCGTGATTGCCGATTTCGGCGATTGCCGCGCCCATTGCGCTGAAGGTCAAAAGCACGGAAAGCGTGAGTTCTTCATCGTTTTTGAATTCGGTCTGGCGCATGATTTTGGCCATTTTGTCGGTGAGAACGTTGAACGGGCTCTGTTTGTCCAAAACGAATTTGATTTTGGTGAGACCTTTGGTAGGCAAAACGGAGGCTTTGCCGCCGGCAACCATCTTGTTGAAATCGTCGCAGCTCGGGAAGCTCAGGCCGATGTCGAATTTGTCGCCTTTTTTGTAAGGTCTGGCGGTAACGTCGCCGTCTTTGAATGCCAGAACGCCGTCAGGACCGTCTTTAATCTTAAAACGGATGGCGATGTTTTTTTGTTTTGCGAGCTCTCTGGCCTCTTTGTCGAGTTTGCAGTAGGTTTCGAGAGTTCCCATGGCAGCGTAAAAGTTTACGAATGCTAAAGCTTTGGAATCTGTCAAAATAATTTCCTCCTAATTTTTTGGCAATTTGCCGTCATATTAAATCTATTGTAACATACCGAAATACAGTTTGTAAATATAAATTTTCAAAAACTTTTCCATTTTTTGTATAAAAAAACCGCCCGTTTCAGACACTTGGCGGTTTTGTGTTGATTAAATCGTATAAACGAAGATGCTGTCTATAGGGTTCTTGGCTTTGTTGAAAGCGTTGGCGCCCTCGTAGTATTTGTAGGCGGCGGATTCGAAACATACGTAAACTTTGCCGCCGGATATGTCGATATCTTCCGTCATAGGAGGGCAGACCACGGTTTTTTCAAGCGTGTCTTCGGAGAGAACGACGAGAGGAACTTCCGCGCCGCCGACGGTGATTTTCGCTTCACCGGACTTTGACGGCTTATGGAAATAAAGCTTGCTGTCGTTTTTTCTGCCGTAACTCTGACTGAGAACGACGAGGTCCGAATCCTTTGAAAAGTCGAAGCCCTGAATACGTTCGGTGTGGCTGAAGGCCCTTGCGTAAGCGACCTTATCGCCGCTTGAAACGGCGTTTTCAAAGCCGTAAACCGTGTTTTCGTTTAATTCAAGCTCCAAAGTGAGGGCGGTGTTGGTCTTTCCCGAGGCAAGCGTTACACGGTGGGAAGGATCGGTGTTGTAGTCGTTTTTGGCGTATTCGAATTCGCCGACGTAAAGATGTCCGTCCGAGTAGCTGACGTAGCTTGCGTTAACGTCAACCTTTACGAATCCGTCGAACGACAGTTCCTGATGCGCCGTGCCGTCCAAAATATGCTGCTTTGAAAGATGATACAGTTTTTTGCCGTTTGAAACGTAAACGTGCTTTTCGCTGACGGCTATGCCGCCGGAGTGGCCGGTGTAGGCTTTGTTCTCGAACGACAAGATGATTTCCTTGACGAAATTGCCGTTTTTGTCCATAACGAATATTACGGAATTTTCGCCTCCGTCGAAATAGCCGGTGAGGAAGGTGGAGGAGGTGAATTCGTCGTAAGCAACGCCCTGCGGAATGAACTTTTGTTTCAGTCCCGGAATGGCGCAGTGAAAATCGGAATTATAATAAAAATCGTCGTAAGCGTCGTCGGTTTGCTGGCACGAAACCAGAAATTCGGCCGTATAAACGAGGCTCGGATCGGGAACGTAAGCGTCGTCCGGGGATGGGCGACTATTAGGATTGTCCGAACCGCCGCACGCGGCCAGACAGAATATCATGATTGAGGTGAAAGCAATGGCTAAAAATTTTTTCATGGTTATCTCCTTTACATTTTTATTCTGCCACATTTTTTGTCGGCTTGCAACGGTTTACCGGAAAACGCAGGGCTTTTTTTGAAATATGTTGATTTTTGAAAGGATATAGTATAAAATATTTTGGTAAGCAACCCGAGGTTGCCAAGTTGCAATCCGGAATTCGCTGACAAAGGAATGTTTTTTCGATAAAATGGAAGTGCAGAAAATGAAAAAGATTTTGATGATAACTACCGGCGGAACCATTGCTTCCGTCGAAAAAGACGACGGACTTCAACCGCTTTTGAGCCCTGAGGAGCTTTTGAAATACGTTCCGAAAGTCCGCTCGGTATGCGAGGTCGAGGCCTTGCAGGCGATGAATATCGACAGCACGAACATGAGTCCCGACAACTGGCTGACGATCGTGGCCGCGATAAAAAACAATTACGATCGCTACGACGGCTTCGTCATTTGCCACGGAACGGACACGATGGCCTACACTGCGTGCGTTTTAAGCTACATGATTCAGCACTCCCCGAAGCCTATCGTCATCACGGGCAGTCAGCGCCCGATAAACAGGGAAGAAACCGACGCAAAGGCAAATTTGTACGACGCGTTCGTGTACGCTTCGTCCGCGGCTGCGGCAGACGTTACGCTGGTTTTCGACGGCAAAGTGATTGCGGGCACCAGGGCGAAAAAGACGAGAACCAAAAGCTACGACGCTTTTTCCAGCATTGATTTTCCGTTTCTGGCAACCGTCCGCGACGGCAAGGTGTTGCAGTATATAAAAACCGAAAAAGCACTTAAACCGCGATTTTACGACACGTTAAACCCGAAAGTAGGTCTTATCAAACTTACGCCCGGCATGCAAAGCGAAATTCTGAACAGCTACTTTATGTATAACGCCGCCGTTGTGGTTTCGAGCTACGGCACCGGCGGGATACCCGTCGGGAATTACTACAACTTCTACGAAATCATCAAAAAATGGCGTGCCAAGGGGAAGATATGCGTCATGAGCACTCAGGTGCAATCCGAGGGGAGCGATATGAGCATCTACAAGGTGGGCACCGAGGCAAAATCCGAGCTGGGCTTTCTGGAAGCGTTCGACATGACGCAGGAAGCCGCGCTGACAAAGCTGATGTGGATTTTGGGGCAGACCGAAAACCCGTCGGAGGTCAGAAAAATGTTTTACGAAACCGTCAACTACGACATACTACTAACCGAAAAATAGGAGGTAACCATGTACAAATTTCCTGAAGGTTTATACACCGACGTCAGGGTGGAGAGCGTTTTTTCCACGGGGCTGGTGTATGAAAATTCGCAAATGATTCAAAACAAAGTCAAAACCGACAGGGGCGCTTTCATAAGAGTTTACGACGGAAAGCGTTGGTTCTATTCGGCAACCAGCAATCTGGACGGGGTACAGGCCGAAATCGACAACCTTGCAAAAATGGCTTGCCCGAACGAGAATATCCTCGAAAACCCGACCGTGAAGCTTTTTGAAGTCAACGTGGGCGAAGATTTTAAGTTTGCGTCCGCCGACGTGTCCAAAATTCCCGTGGAAGACAAGGTGGCTCTTGCTGAAAAATATCTGCCGGAGCTTAAATGCGACGATATGCCGATGACGAGGCTTTTCTATCTGGACAAACATACCGAAAAACACATCGTTTCGTCAAAGGGCACGGACATCAAATTCGACTATCAGACTGTGGCGGTTTTCGCGTTCGGTATGTTGGTTGTAAACGGACTTCCGCAGCAAATGAGCTGGCAGAAAACGGGCGTGAAATTCGACGACGTTCTGGGACAGGAAGGCAAAATCGCCGCAGAAATCAAGGACACCAGAGAATACGCCGAAAAGGCAGTGCCCGTCGAGAAGGGCGAATACACCTGCATACTTGCGCCTATCGCCACCGGCGTTTTCACGCACGAAAGCTTCGGACATAAGAGCGAAGCCGACTTTATGATCGGCGACGAAACCATGATAAAGGAATGGGCGCTCGGAAGCCGCGTCGGCAGCGACATTCTGAGCATCGTCGACACCGGCATTTACGAGGGCAGCGGCTACGTTCCGTACGACGACGAAGGCACCAAAGCAAAATATAACTACATCATCAAAAACGGCATTTTGTCGGGCAGACTGCACAGCGCGTACACCGCTTCCGACCTCGGCGAAAACCTCACCGGAAACGCCAGAGCCATCAATTTCGAATTCGAACCTATCGTCAGAATGACCGACACGTTTATCCTTCCGGGGACCAGCACCGTCGAGGAGCTTTTTGCCGGCGTCAAAAAAGGTATTTACATAAAAGACATCTCGCACGGCAGCGGTATGAGCACCTTCACGATTGCTCCGACCAAGGCCTATATGATCAGAGACGGCAAGATTGCAGAACCTGTGAAAGTGTCAGTCATTTCCGGCAACGTTATGCACACACTTGGCCAAATCGACGGTTTAAGTGACAAAACGGAGTATTTATCCTTCGCTGTCGGCGGTTGCGGCAAAATGGAACAGTTCCCGTTGCCCGTCGGTTTCGGCGGTCCGTACATGAGAGTGAACGGAATTCAGGTTTTGTAGGAGGCGCATTATGATTAAGGAATTATACAGAATTTTCAAACACGAAGTTTGCTTGAACGTAACGCGGGGCGCAGTGGACAGCGTGCGCATAAAAAACATCGTCAAGAGCGGCGCAAGAGTTTATGACGGCGGCTACATAGGCATTGCCGGCACAATCGGCGAGCCGTCGGACGAGCTCGTTTCCGCGGCGGAAAAGAACCTTGCAAAAAAGATAGAATACAAGTTCGAACCTGAAAAAAACAAAGTCAGAAAACGCGACGCGAGAAAGGCGGACTACACCGACAAAGAAGTTGTGGAGTTCGGTGAAAAACTGCTTGCCGTTATGACCGAAAAACACCCGCAATTCGTTTTTTCCAACAAAATCAAATGGATTGAAACGAATTATAGCCTCAAAAACGACGCAGGGCTGGACTATGAAGACACCGACGCTTACTACGTCGTCAGCATAATTTACAAACACCGCGACAGCGTGGCCGTTTTTGACGGCGGCGTTTCGGCAATGGGCAGAGAATTCGACGTGGAAAAAATCGCCGCCACCTTTGACGACGAGCTTTGCGCGTTCGAAAAACCTGCCGAGCTTCCTGAAGGCGAAAAAGTGCCGGTGGTGGTAGGCTTTGGCGAAGTCGGCGGCAAAATCCTCGAGGCCCTTAACGGCAAACAACTCGGACACGGCGCAAGTCTTTTTGCGGACAAAATGGGACAAAAAGCGTTTTCGGACGATTTCACTTTGGGCACCGATCTCGAGCAGTCGGTGGGCGACATTTTCTTCGATACAGAGGGAAGCACTCTCCCCGGCGACAAGTTCGATTTTGTCGAAAACGGCGTGATAAAATGCGGTTACGCAGACAAAAAAACCGCCGACACTTTCGGCATGCAGAACACTGCATGTGCCGGCGGAGGCTACGACGACGTGCCTACACTCGGCGCGCCGAACCTCGTTCCGAAGCGTTCGGACAAGACGATAAAAGAACTTTTGCACGGCCAAAAAGCCGTTTACGTCGGCATGATGAGCGGCGGCGACACCACCAACGAAGGCGAATTCGCATCGCCTGTGCAGCTTGCTTATCTCGTTGAAGACGGCAGGATTACGGGCAAGCTTCCGGAATTCGGTTTGTCGGGAAATATCTTCGACATTTTCGGAAAAGACTTTGTCGGTGTGCCGAAAGACGAATTTTCAATCGGCGCGCAAAGCGTGATTTGCAATATGAAAGTTTCAAGATAACGAAATCTCAAAAAGCCCTCATTTGAGGGCTTTTTTTGTTTGCAGTGATGAGCAATGAGGCCCGCGTTTGGTGAGTTTGGCTATGCCTTTCCAGGAGATTCCTCGGCAGGCTCGGAATGACAAAAAAGGGAGTGCGAGGGTGCCCCTCGCCCGACAAAATTAAAAATATAATCAAGTAAAGCTTTCCCCCTTCATCATCTTCGCCAAAGCCGCCTGACGGCTATCGCTTCGCAATTCTTGCCCTGACGGTCAAACTTTGGCTTGCTGTCCTCTGCGCACGCCTCCTGAAAGGCCGTTGGGCTTTTCGTCGGCTTAGCTTGTTGTCACGGAGGTTCCCCTATCGCCGTTCCCCCGCGAGCGGGCCCCACGGCGATTGCCACCGGCAGGGGGCACCTCTCGGTCTCGCAGTCGGGAGCTTTTCCTAATTGTGCCACTCGTTTTCGGGGCGGCGCACTGCGCCATGCGAAATTCCCGAAAACTTCGTACTGCCTGCAGCTGCTCGACACTCTATAACACGCCGCCTGTGTAAGCCTTAACCGTGGACGGCGGCGTGGCCTCATTTTTCTATCAGACATAGTGCTTGTTCCCTTTAAGCAAAACGCAAGCGTTTTGTTGGTTTTAATCAAAACTCTCCTTCCGTCGCACTTGTGCGACACCTCCCTCACAGAGGGAGGCAAGGTGAGGAAGGGTTCCTCGCCCGACAACATGCTTGCGTTTTGTCGGTTTGCCCCTTCACCGCTAGGCGGAGCTTCCCCTTGAGGGGAAGCCTTTGCTGCAAGAAAGATGGCGAAAAATTCCAAATTTTTTTGGGGCGGGGTAGGTGAAAGCTATTGACATAAAATTGTTTGTTGTTGTATAATTGACGTATGATGGAGTATTATGAAGAAATATTGGCATATATTTTACTAATATTCTTGAAGCACGCGCATACACGAGGCGAAAGCCTTAGGGGAGGATAAGTATGAAAATATCAAAACGCATGAGTGGCTTGTTGAAGTTGTCGGTCGTCATGGTGGCGGCGCTTTTGTGCGTCAGCCTGGCGGTGGCATCTTTTGCAGGTTCTGCCGTGGCCAATGCGGAATCGTTGACGATTTCTCAAGGTTCTACGGCGACTCTCGACAAGACGGGCAAAATCATGAGCCTCAGGTTCACGTCCGCCGCCGACTGGAAAAGCGGTTACGAAGTCAAGTACGACAGCAACTTGTCCGCTTTGACGACCATTTTTGACGGTACTCAAAAAGGTTCTTCCGTGACGAGTTACGGCGACGACGGTTCGATGCATTTCGTGCATAAGAACAAAGCGGGAAGCACGAGGACTATGATTATAACCTACATGCAGCTCGACACTTATTTGCAGCAGCTTGCGGCTTTGGGAGCCTTGAACGTTCAGGCGAAAATGACTTCTGCAAACAGCGACGTCGGGAGCATAACTCTGAAAGCGTATTTCGAGTCCGACACGCCTACTGCGGCGGCTATCGATTCCACCAATGACGACTCGCAGGGGAACCTTGGCACAATAAGGGATAACGAGGATTACGTTTTTGCCGCCACCAGCAAAGCGGGGCAGAATCTTTCTGCAACGGGAACTTCGTTTGCGACGCACGCCGTTCCGTCCACCGCAAAATATATGCTTTTGGTTATTCAGACCAAACGCAGCTATGCGGCAAACTTGAAAGACGGCCCTGCGGATTTCTCGGACATATCCGTCAAGTTCAGCGTGGACGCCTCTAAGCTTGCCGGCAACGTTACATATATGGAACAGACCGTTCCGGGCAACACCTTTGCAAACGTTACCTCTATTTCCGTGAACGCTAAGGGCGCAAACACTCCTTACGGCCTCACGGCTCCGGACACCAAAACCGAAATCGGAGCAGGGTTCTACACCGTCAGCGGCACGACGGCGGCAATGCCCGATTTGCTGTTTGAAGGCAAAACCTCCAAAGGCGTGGAAGTGAAGGGCGCAATGCTTTGCCCGACGGGTATGGGCAGCGTGGTTTCGGGCGGAACCGTGACCGAAAAAATCACCTTCGCATTTGATGGCGGCGCGGAAAAAACGCTTGCCGAAGCAATTTCGGAAGGCTACGTTTCGTCAAACTCCGCAAACACCTGGGGCGATTACGCCACCACGGTTAACTTCAACTGGACGTTTTCGAAAAACACCAACGTCGTCGTCAGGTTCTACAACCTCAAGGGCGACGCTTTGACGTGGAATATCACCCTTACCGGCATCGACACCGACGCTCCGCAAACACCGGTGTTTGCGGCAAACGCTTCCGATTGGTACACTTCCGATCAGGCGATCGACCTTTTCGACGTTTCTTCCTCCTCTGCCGAAAAGGGCGTTACTTATCTTTATCAATACGCATACAGCGCGGCTTCTTTCGAGGCGATTGACGAAAGCACTCTCACCTTGAAACGTAGCAGCAGGACCACCACCGAAGTTAAGGCCGAAAATCTGACCGGCACGGCGCTTTCGTTCTCTTTCCCTAAAGGAAGCGGCTACTACAAGGTCAAGGCCGTGGCGGTTGACGGCGCAGGCAACTGCAGCGCGGAAACCCCGGTGTATAATCTGAAACTGGATAAAGACGTCCCTGTGGCAAACATCAAAGTTACCACTTCCGACGGCGCAAACTATCCTGACGGCGAATGGGTGAACAAAGACGTTTCGATAACCTTCGTCAGACTTCGTCAGACCGTCAGCGGCACCACGTTTATGTACTCCGTGGACGGCGGCGCAACCTGGGACGCGGCAAACACCGTGACCGAAGGCGACGTTCTTGCCGTTACCGTTCCGAGCGGCAGCTACAAGAGCTTCGAATACAAATTCAAAGCCGTCAAAGGCACCGGCGAAGAAGTGGAAGTGGGCGACGAGCTTTACCGAATCAACGTGGACAAAAAGATCCCTGAGCTTCCGACCATCACCGCTTTTGACGATTATCTCGTTTCCAAAGGCTTCAACTGGCTGACGGACGGCTGGACTATGCCGGTTAGCTTCGACTACTCGGACGAAGGCCTCGGCCTCGGCGACGGCGTTATGCTTTACTACACCGTAACCGAGCGCGGCGGCACCTTGATAGGATCGGAGGAATACGCTCTCAATCCTACCGACAACCGCGTCGTTTTCGACTTCTCGGGAAGCACGATGGGCGGCACTCGTAAAATCACTCTTTACGTCGTCGATCAGGCGGGCAACAGAAGCGCAAGCGACCTCGTTATCGAATTTTTGGCCGACGCCAACGTTTACACAATCGGCGCTGAAGCGGAAATGAACGCTCTCACCGGTGAAAACGGCGGCAGAATCGTTACCGATAAGGCCGACAGAAAATACAGAAGAAACGACGTCGTTTCCGGCAGAATCGTCGCCGACGCAGGCTACAGATTTTTTGCCGAAGACTTCGATTACGTTTACGGCGGCAAAACCGTTTCGCTCACCGCGGACGGAGAATTCACCGTCGATCTCTTTAAGGAAGACGTGACGGCCGACCCGTCGGAAATCTCTTTTGCGGCTTCCTTCAGACTGCTGGTTACTCCTGTTGCGGAAAATGCTAGCCTCGTCTATAACGGCGCGGCGCAGGTTCCCGTTCTTAAGGACGCCGGCGGCAGAGCGATAGACGACTTGTACGCCTACGCCGCAAACGACCTTTCGTCCGTTTCCGGCCTGAACACGGGCGACTATTCGTTCACCTTAACTTACAAAAACAACAAAGACGTTTTCTTCACGGACACCGAAATCGCTTTCTCCGTGGTCCCTGCCGCGCTTACCGTTATCCCGGGCGGCGGACAATGGAAGACTTACGGCGAAGCCGATCCTTCCGCGCTTACTTTTGACGTCGAGGGCCTTGTCGGAAGCGACGTTCTTGACGCTTCCTCCGTCCTTTTGAGAGCAAGCGGCGAAAACGTGGGCTTCTACGCATACGACGTTTCGGGCATTTTGGTAACCGACGGCAACGGCGGCAAAAACTACGTCGTGACTCTTGCCGATCAGGCGGCGGAATTTGAAATCGTCAAACGCGAAATCACGTTGAAGCCTGAAACGTACTCCGTGACCTATTCGGCCGAAACCTTGTACGTTTCCGCGGTTCTTGCCGGCGGCAGCATGGCGGCAGGCGACGACGTAAGCGGACTTAACGTCAAATTCCTCATCGGCGAAAACGCAGGCGAATATCTGCCTGTTCCCGTTACCAAATCCGGCGACAGCACCGACGTTGCGGGAGCTTTGGAAAACGCAAACTACCTGATTTCCTTCGACGTAAGCAAGAAGGTCGTTATAACCCCGAGAACGGTCAACTTCACGGTTGAAAACGTGAAAGTCAAATACGGCGACGCCGAAGCCAAACCGACGGTTTCCGCTTCCGACGCGCTCATCACCGAAAAAGACTACGTCGTTTCCGTTATCGAAAGAGAAGTGGGCACGGACGTCGGGCAGTACTCCTACGTTAAGGCGGAAATCGAAATTCTGAGCGCAAACTTCGTGCTCGGCACCGTTGACGTCGTGTCCGGAAAATACGAAATCGAAAAGAAAGACCTCGTCGTTAAGGTCGAAAACGAAGCTCGCTACGGCGACGACTTCACCGCAATCCTTACGTTCGAAGGCCTCGTTTCGGGTGAAACAATTCCTGAAGAATACGCTTCCTACCACGCAGGCGTTCTTACGGCTGTCGGCATAGTCGACGTTCTGACCGACGAATTCGCGGCGAACGTTTCGGCTGCGCTTTCCAACTACAACGTCGATCTTTCGGCGGCAAAGAAAATAACCGTTCTTCCGAGACGCGTTACCGCGAAAATCGGCAGAAACGTGCTTGTGGAAGAACTGACCGGAAATCCTGTTACTTCCGATCCTGCAAGCATAGGCCTCACTTTTGAAAACCTCGTGGAGGGCGGCCCTGAAACGTCGGCGGTTACTTTGACTTACAAAGACGAAACCGGCGCAACGGTTACTCCTGGCGGCGAAGGCTTCTTCAAGGTCATCGTTTCGGGACTTCCTGCGGAATACGAGCTTATCGGCGAAATCACTTTGGTTATCGGCAAAGGCAAAATCGTTGAAATAAGCCTTAAGACGAGCGGCAAAATCTACGACGGCAAAGCCGTGGACGTTGCTTCCGTTCTCGCTTTGACGGCTGACGGCGCCGAATTTGCGGCGGCGGACGGAGAAGTTACCGTTTCCCTTGTCGGCGCAACCGAAATCAGAAACAGCGGCTCCTACGTCGTGTCCGTCATCGTTAAGCGCGCGGCAACCGAAACCGAACCTGCATATTTCGGCTCGGCAGAATTGACTTACGTCGTCGAAAAAGCAAAAGTCGTTCTCACGGTCGCGGGAGCGAACAGAGTGTACGGCGACAACGTACCTGCCGTTTTGGATTACACCGTAAGCGGCCTTGCGGAAGGTCATAACCTCGCCGCAGAACTGGCGGGCTTCGACGAAGTGAATGCGGGCAGCTACGTTATAAGCGTCGTTTCGGCTGTGGCAACCGACGAAAACGGCGGTGACGTAAGCGCAAACTACGACGTTTCGCTCCAAAACGCCGAATACGTTGTGAAAAAAGCAGTCCTTAACGTCAAATTTGCTTCCGGCAAAGCGGAATACGGCGCGCTCAGACCTGCCGTTTCCTTCACCTTCGACGGTTTCAGAAACGGCGACGACGTTTCGTCCGTAACCGTGGGCACCGCCACCGTGAAGTCCGACCTTGCCATTTTGGTTCCGGGCGTTTACACCGAAGTCGAAACCAAAGGGTTTGCGGCCGAAAACTACGAAATCGTTTTCGTTACGGAAGGCTTTGAATTCGTCGTCGGAAGAAAGGTTGTTAAAATCACTTCCCAAGACGCATACGCATACGAAAAAGTTTACGACGGCACCGACGCCGCAGAAGGCGGCATCGACGTTTCTCCGTACGTTGTGGGCACGGACGACGTGAGCGTTTCGGCAAGCGTTCGTTTCGACAGCGTTAACAGCGGTTCGAGAAAAGTTTTGTTCGAAAACATCAAACTCGTCGGAGCAAACGCCGATTACTACGAATTGATTTCCGATTCCGTCATCACCTTGGACGGAGTGGTTATCTCCAAATACGTCTGGACCGTCAACGCGTCCACGTTTGACGTTCAGATTGCGGGCAAAGTTTACGACGGCACCGACGCTATCCCAGCCGGCTCAATCACCGGCGCGGAAGCGGGCATACCTGACCTCTTTAAGAAAAGCGGCGTGAAAATCACCGTTACCGGCGTTTACGACAATAAGAACGCAGGCACCGATCGCACGGCGGTTCTCACCGTTTCCGTGGCCCTTGAAAACTGGGCGCTGAACGTCGACTTCGTGGAAGACGGCACCGTCGAAAGACTTACTTCCGACAAAAACAAAGTTACCTTCAGATTTACGAAAAGCGGCCTCGAAATCACCAAACGCGAACTGGTTCTGAAATCCGTCAAAGCCAACGATATGGTGTTCAGCGGCAAGAGCGCTCTGGACTATCTGAAATTCAGCTATACCTTCGAAGAGAACAAGGGCATCGCTTCCGGCGACATCGTGTTCCTGGACGTTTCGGGCGTTTTGGACGACGTCAACGTCGGCCTCAGAACCGCAACCTACACTGTGAACGGTTTGAGAACCGCGGGCAGCTGGGCAAACTACGTTCTGAACATCGAAGACAACGCGGCATTTTTGGACACCGAGCTTTCCAACGAAATTAACGTGACTCCGCTCGAACTTATTTTGGGCGTCAAGCTCGAAGAAGGCAGAATTTACACCGGCGCCGACGACAACACCATCGGCATCGAAAGCGCGTCGCTCTCCTGGGGCGCAGACGGCGGCACGGGCATCAACCTTAACGACGCGTTCATCTGGAACAGGGAAGTCGTGGCAATGTTTGCGGACGGAACGGGCAACGTTCTTCTGGACAACCGCGGCAATCCTGCACAAAAGAGAGTCGTCATTTCAGGCATCGCTCTTACGCAGACCGACGCCGTGGCGGCGGATTCCGTGCTTTCCGCGGATCCGAAATACGACGTTTCCAACTACGTAATTTTGGGGGTTTCGGGCGGCGTTTACTACACCGAAGCGCTCATTTCTCCTAAGAATATCAGCATCGAAAGCGGCAAAATCGTTCTGAACGACAAGTTCTACGACAAAACCACCGACGGCTCCATCAGCTTCCAGCCGAACGCAATCGAAGGCATAGTCGAAAGCGACAAGGGACTTGTGGAACCTAAATCCGTTGTCAAATGGAACGGCACCGAAGCAGGCGAGAACACCGCCTACGTCGATATCATAGGCCTCGTCGGCGAGAGAGCTGCCAACTACGTTTTGTCCGAAACCATTTCGGGTATGATTATGTCCGGCAACATCAAACCTGCCGAAGTCAGAATCGACGAAGTGGTCTTTGAAGACAAGAACTACGACGGAACCACCTCCGCAACTTTTGCCAGAGCTTCCATAAGCGGCGTTTACGACGGCGACAGAGTGGAACTCGAGGTTTACGACTACGCGTTCGTATCGTCCGACGTGGCGTACGTTTCGGAAGGCGTTTATAACAAAATCAAAGTCATCGGCAAAGCAAGGCTCAAGGACGGCAGCAACCGCAACTACAGCCTCTACGACGGCGGCGTCGAAGCGGATTTCGTTACCGTTGAAGAAAGCGCGACCATTTATCCTTACGTTCTGTCTTTCGGCAGAAAGGATATCAAAATCGATCCTATCGTTTACGAGCTTTCCTTCCTCGACCTCGATCCGTCCCAACCGATGGATATCGACAAAAACAACTACAGAATCAGCTACGAAACCTTGCCTGGCGGCGAAAAGATCGAAATTCGCTTCCTGTCGGCAAGATATATGTCCGTGGCAGTCGGCAGCAGCATCAGCTGCGAATTCGTCGTCGAAGGCATCTACAGCGACAACAGAATCAACCGCAACTACGTTCTGAACGGTTCAAACGTCATCACCTGCGGCGCAAGGATCAGACCTGCAGAAGTGGAAATCGCGGTGGCAGGCACCGGCTATGAAGTGGAATACGGCAGCGTGTTCGACGTGTCCAAGGTCGGCATCGACTACACCGTCAACGGCGTAAGACTTGCTTCGACTTCCGCGGAATACAGAAAGATTGCGGATATTGCGAAAACCATCGTCGTTTGCGAACAAAACGCAAAAACTCAGGTCGGTTCCGCTTCCATAACGCTGAGCTTTTCCGCGTCGTCGAGCTTCGATTTCTCCACCAAGCCGGGCTCCGTCAGGATAACTCCTGCAAAACTTTACGTCAGCACCACCGACGTCCACGTCATTGCGGGCAACGAAGTTATTCTGAACGAAATCGTTTACTCTGGTTTCAAAAACGGCGACAATCAGAGCGTTCTGAAACAGACTCCGCGCCTCAGCACCGAAGCAAATCGTTTCAGCGCGGTCGGCGAATACGCCATCGTCATTTTCGGTGGCGAAGCAACCAACTATGAGTTCGAATACGACACCGCCGCAAAAGTTATCGTTTCGCAGAGCCAGGTTGAGGGCAGCAGATGGAAAGACGCCACCGAAGAAAACGGCAAATACGTCAAGACCGCAAAATACAACTACGGTATGGCGGTCAGCATGGAGGTTATCACCACCAACGTTGACTATAAGGTCAGCTACTTCGTCTATAGAAACGACGCTTACGGCGCCGACGGAGAAGAAGCGCTTGCCGCCGCAACGGAAGTGGGCACCTACTACATCAAGGCCGTCGTCAGCCACGAAGGCAGCAAGAGTCAGGAACTCTACGGCATTTTGTATATCACGAAGGCCGACCTCAACGTCGAAGTTTACGGCTACGACAGCGTAACCTACGACGGCAGACCTCATTCGGTTTCCGGCAGAGTGAACGGAGTGCAGGGCCTTGAAGTTACCGTGTGGTATCTCGACAAATCCAACGCCAACGCTCGTCCTACGAAAGACGCTCCGACAAACGCGGGCACCTATTCGGTCTGGGCAGAGTTCGACGGCTCCGCAAACAACAACTACAACACCGCAAAGAGCGTTGAACGCACCTTCGTCATCAACAAGGCAACCGTCAGCGTTACGGTGGAAAAGGATCAGTTCATCTTTGACGGCAACGCAAAACAGATCGTTTACTCGGTCGCCAACAAGGACATTTTGTCCGAACAGGGCGTTTACGTTGCAGTCAGATATTTCTACGGCGCAAACGACAGCCAAATTGTTTACGATCCGGAATATCCGGACGCGGCAAATTCGGGCGAAGCTCCGTACGAGGTCGGTTCTTACGTCTATGAAATCACGCTGGTGGGCGGAAAAGAAGGCAACTACGTCGTCAAACGCACCACGGGTGTGGGCCTCACGGGCACGCTTATCATCGGACAATCGTCCGTAACCGGCGGCAGCATCAACAAGATCACGGTAACTCCGAAATCCGAAGGCACGCCAACTATTATACCTGTGGACACCGAGCTTACCTACGTGCATTACGCGTCCTTGGAAGAAGCGGAAAAATCCGCCGGCGCGACCAACATCTGGAAAGCCATGTCCGAAGGCAACGTGCTTTCTGCGGACGAAAGCCTCATCTTCCTCACAAAACTGGCAGTTATCAACAACGGAGTGGAGAGCAATGCGTTCAGCGGCCCTGTTACCGTCAAATTGCAACTCCCGGCAGGCATTGCGGGAAGCAACGTCAAACTGGCGAGAGTTAACTCCTCGGGCGAAATCATAGGCTACGTAAATTGCACCTTCGAGGGCGACAGCGTCGTTTTCGAAACGCAGGACCTCGGCTACTATGCTTTCGTAAAAGAAGCCATTCTGAACAAGACGGTCATCTATATTCTGCTGGGCGTGCTCGGATTCCTGCTGGCGGCGGGCGTCATGGTCATCTCCCTCAAGAAAGCGGCGCAGTACAGAAACATGAAAGCCATCGTCGACGCCAAGACAGATATCGACAGATAATATATTATAAAGATTGCTTTATTAAATATATTAAACAAATAACAATGATTCCGCCCGCCTGCGGGCAGGCGGACAAACGAAAAAACGATTCGGAATTTCCGAGTTATTATAGGTGAAGCGGCTTGCCGCTTCAAATGGAGGAAAACCTATGAATGCATCAACAAAAACCAGAAAAACCGCAAGAGCGTTGCTGACTGTTATGGCGGCAATAATTGCATGCGTGTTTTGCGTGAGTCTGGCGGTTCCGCAGACGACTGCGCGCGCCGCGGCGAGAAGTAGCTACGCGCTTCCGTCCGCAGGGCTTCCGACGGGCGTCCCTGACGTCATCGACGGCAAGGCCGGCTATCTTTATACGTTTACGTTGCCGGCAGGTTTTTACAACACCTACGGCTACGGGCTTTACAGCGGAACTTTGGCAGATTCCGGCGGTAAAAATCCAACCATAGATATTCAGTCCGACTACTTTCGCATAGGCACCGGCTCCGGTGATTTTGCGGCAGGAGTGACGGCCACCATCTACGGATATATGACGCTTCCGAAAGAACTTAGGGGCATCAGAAACGCTTCGGTGCAGGCGAGATTCTCGTACGACTATGAGGTTTCGAGCGAAAAAACCAAGAATGCGGGCATGCGCGTTACGATGGGCAGCTATGCTATTGCTCCGGACGATTCGGCCGCGGCACCTGCAAAGGGCGCTAACGCAAAAAGGATAATGGGCACCGGCGACGGCACGACAAATTCCGGTTCCGAAACCACCGATTGGACCAACGTGAATACGTCGTTTGACTATCTTGTCATCAACATGGAAGTCAGCGGTTTCGAAAACATCGAAGAAGGCACCATTTTCAAAAAGAAAAAATGCCAGACCAGCTTCAAAGCCAAAAACTTCGTGGTGGAACTTTTCGTCGTCAACGACGGCAACGCGCCTACCATAACTCCGTGGTATCCTACGTATAGTCTCAACGCTTCCGGCGCATACGTCAGGGCGGCAGACGGCGTAAACTTCGTTCCTTACGTCGAAGGTATGGTCGGCAATAGATACGACGTCGATTATTCCTCGATGCAACCTGTGGTTGAAGAATATTTCAATTCCTCCAACGGCTTTTCCGGAAATGCTTACGTTTACTCTGCAAACTATCAGGGCAACGTCGGCAGAGTGCTTTGCCATGACTACACGGCAAGCTCCAAGGACGACGGAAAAACCAACATGTTCCTCTCCCAACAGCAAAAGGAAACCAAAACCGTAAGCTTCATAGTTTACGACTATTTCAGCGGCGTCAAATCGCTCAGCGTGACGGTCGGAGGCAACACCTACACCATTTACGTTGACGAAGAAAACAGCTTCAGCTGGGGCGACGTCGAAGCGACTTCGTTTGCTTATCTCGACGCGTCCAGGTCGGGCGAGCTTTACAGAGGTATTTCCGTCAAAATGACCGTTTCGGAAGCAGGGAACTATCAGGTTTCCGTGTCCGACTACGGCGATTTGGAATCGTTCGTGTACGTCAACGTCGGCGGCATGGACGTTGACGCTCCGGAAATCCCGAACATGGTCATCGAAAACGCCGTTTACAACGCAAAAACCGGCAACACCTACGCGCAGAACGTGGGCGACCGTATCCGCGTTTTGTGGCAGCTTACCGAAGACGAAGAAGCGGGACAAACCGAAGTTACCTATTCCTACAAAATCGAACGTAAGGAAGGCGAAACGTGGACCGAAATTCTTGCGCTTACCGAAATCGATTCCAGCAAATACATATCCGTCAAAGGCGGCATCAACCGCTATTTCGATATGGCGGGCATCACCAACGGCACCTATCGCGTTACCGTAAGCTGCGTTGACGGGGCAGGAAACGTCGGCGTTTACAACGACGGTTTTTCCGACTACACCGAACGCACCTTCGAATTTACTGCGGACAACGTGGTGCCGAGCCTTGACATAACTCTGACCGTCGGTTCGTCGGCATATCTCGGCGAATGGGTGAAAGGCAAGACCGTGAGAGTTAAATACAGCTTTTCTTCCTCCAACATCTCCGGACTTACCTATTACTATCGCATCGGCGCAAGCGGCGACGAAGCTTCGCTTTCCGCCGACAGCAAAACCTTCACCGACGATATGGACGACACCGTCTATTTCTGGGCGGTTTCCGGCGCAGGCCTCAGAAGCAACGTCATTTCTCACGTTATCAGAATAGACAGCACGGCCCCTGAATTTCCTCCGATTGCCGGCGGACTTCTGAGCTACGCCTCCTTAACGGAATTTTCCGACGGAAGCGCGCCTATCGTCCGTTCCGACGCAAAGGTGTACGCTTATCCGTGGGGAGTGGTCCCTTATATGAGCATCGAAGGCGCCGACGCTTCAAGCGCGTACGTTTTCGAATATAAGTATTACTACAAAGTTTTCGCCGAAATCGGCGGAACCTGGAACGGCGGCGGCGCGGTTCACAGCGTGAACTACAACGACGGCACGACGTTCGTGATGGATCTCTTTGACGACGGCGTAACCGGCGCAAGGGCATATGGCAAAAAACGCGTGCAAATGTGGGTTACCGACCAAGCGGGCAACTCTTCGGGATACGTTTACTACACCATCGAAGTCAGGCAGCCTGAAATCGTCGTTTCGTTTGAAAAAACCGACGTTAACGCCGACAAATTCTACGACGGCACCTCGAAGGTTGCGGAAGGCTACGTAAAAGCCACCGTCAGACCTGAAGGCATGAGCTTGGACGAATACATGCAAATTTCCGAAGCAGGATTTGCGGCGGACGAAACTTTCGCCATAAACTTCAGGTACTTCTTCGACGACGTGAACGCGGCCGAAAACGTGCAGATCGTCATTTCCGGCGTAACCGTGCAATCGGGTTGCAACAAGTATATTGATTTCTATAAGCTCGTCGATGCGGACGGCAACGAAATTCTTTCCTCCACCGAGTTCAGGCCGGCAGGCTTTGCGGCAAATATCGGCGCCGCAAGACTTACCGTCGAAGGCTTCAAATTCCGTGACAGAGAATACGACGGCACCGCAAACGCCATCGTCGAATCGAAAGGCACCGTCGCCAGCCTCGACAGCACCCTCGACCCATCGGTCGTGGCCAAGCTGACCTACACTTACGACGCAGAAAGCGCAGTTTATGCCGACAAAAACGTCGGATTAAAGCACGTTTTGTTGACGGGGCTCGTTCTTGGCGTTGTGGATCCTGCGGACAGCGCAATGCTTTCCAACTTCACGTTTGAAGATTCGTTGGAAGTGGTCGGACAAATTGCGGCCAAAAAATTGACGCTTGCCGATTTCTATCTCGCGGGCACAACCAAAATTTACGATGGAACCAACAACGTCAACGCAAGCGACGTCGTTCTTAATCTGAAAGCGGGAGTCGTGGACGGCGAAGAAGTCGAAATCGACTACACCGCGCTTCTCAGAAACGCCAACGTTATCTACAACGACGAAGGCGCAATCACTGCCAACACTCTGACCGTCAGCGTAAAAGGTTTGAAGGGCGCAGACGCGGCGAACTATTCGCTTGCCGCCGAAACCAAAACCTTCGAATACACCGTCGAACCGAAAACCGTTTCCGTCAGAAGCATTGCAATCGGTTCCAAAACCTACGACGGTACCGACAGACTCGTCGATGAAAAAGGCAACAGACTTTCCGTCACGACGGAAATCGACGGCCTCGTTACCAACCTTGACAAAATCAACATCACCCTGACGTATGACATCAGCTTGTCGAAGTTCGCAAGCTCCGACGTGGGCACGTGGGATATCGAAATTTTCGGTATCAAGCTTGCCACCAGGGCTTCCGCAACCTCCACGGGCAACTACGTTCTGAAAGAGAGCGACGACACCTACAACACCACTGCGATTATTCTGCCGAGAGAGCTCGGCGTCAGAGCCACCGCTTCCGCAAGGGCCTACAACGGAACTTCCATGGCGGAAAATCCTACTATAACCTACACCAACGTGGTTGCGGGCGAAAATATCTTCGTCGGCAAACCGGCAAGCGCTTTCACCAACCTCGTGTCGGCGAGGACGGCTTCCGGCGCCATCGTTGACCTTTACAGGGTAGGTTACAGCTCTCCTGCGGCGGCTGTTTCCAGCTACGTTTCGTTCGTGTTCGGCGGCTATAAGCACGTCAGCGAATGCACGGACGCCGCGGATATGGTGGCTAAACGCTACAACGTAACCTTTGCCGAAGACGCAAACGGCGATTATCTTTTCGACGACGCCACCGGCCATTACAGACTTATCACGGCGGGCGAAACCCCTGCGGTTCGTTACAGCGTGGAAAACGTGCAGAGAACGGACACTTTGGCAACCGATTCCTACGTCGTCTGGCACATGATCTATAACGCCGACGGCACCGAAAACAAAAACTACTGCTTCTCGCAAGACGGAGGAAGAGTTATCGGCGTATCCGCGCCTGCCGCTATCGAAAGAGCGGAAGCCGTTGCGGAAATGACCGGCTTCTACACCTATGACGAAAACGGCCTTCCTTATATGAAGGACGACGGCGTAGAAAAGGATTATATCAAAAAGCTTTACTACGGCGGCAAAACCGCGGTTCTCGAAAGCGGCAAGGAAGTTAAAGTCAACAGATTCGGCTACGACGTGATTTACTATTGCGACAACATGGTTATCGACGGAGTTTTGCAGCCTAGAGTTGTCATCGACACCGAAACTCATCCGTCGCTCAACCCTGCAACCGTCGTGGAACCTCGCTACGACACCGCTTCCGTCGGCAAAGCGCAAATCGGCATGAAGAACGCGGTCGTGAACAACTTCGATTTCATTTCCTACAAGGGAGTGGAATTCGACGTTCTGCCTGCGCCGCTCACCGTGAGCATCGCAAACGCCGGCGCGAAATATAAGGACAGAATCAGACTCGGCGACATTTCGATCAAGATTCAGGGCTTGCAGAACAACCAGAAGATTTCTTCGCTTCTCGGCAAAAACCCTATGGCTTCGCTCGTCGTTGACGGCGTGATCAGGGAAGGCGAAAACGGCATCCTCGACGCGGAAATCGCTCCGGGCAAATACGCAATCGTCGTTAAACTCGTCGCGGAAGAAGGCTTCAGCATCCAAAACTACACCGTCAAAGCCTCCGACGGCTACACGGTGGAAACGGTTTCGGGCGGATTTATCGTTACGAAAGCGGACGGCTTCACCGTTACCAAGAACGTTTACAGAAACTACGAATTCACCGAAAAGAGCAGCTATACCTACAAGGGCAGCACCGAATTTTTGCCGCTCCGTCTTACGTCGCTCCCTGACGGCGTTACCACCGACGACCTCAAGATCTACGTTTACACCGGCGACGGCGTCAACTGGAAGCTTGCGGACGCTTACGGCTACAAATATTCCTACGATTTTGCAAACGGAGTCTGGACGGAAAAATCCACCTACGGCACCGACGGAAAAGGCGTAAAGAACGCGGGAACCTACAAAATCGTTTACGAACTCACCGGCATGGCCAACTACGAAGACATCACGCTCACCGGTTATCTGACGATCAACAAGAAACAGGTCGAAATCAAACTTCCTATTTCGACTTACGAAAAGGTTTACGACGGACAAAGCGTGAATCTGTGGAATCTCAAAACCATCGACGCTTCCGACCTCGTTATAAGAGTCAACGGCGTTTTGATGGGCGAGGGCAACACCCAGTACAGCAAAGACGCAAAATTCAAGGAACTCATTTCGCAATCTCAGGTTAAGAACGCGGGCGTTTACTACTGCCGCCTCTACTACGCCGGAGACGAAAACGTCAACTACGCCTACAGCGAAACCCTGATCATCACCATCAGGAAGAAATCGGTAAGCATCACGGTTGGCGAAACCAAGTTCAACTACTACGACTACTTCACCGAAGACGGCGAACCTGTCGGCATCTACGACGAAGACGAGGAATACCTCGGCGACGCCAAGTTCGAGGGCGTAACTTTCGAATTCGCGGAAGGCACCGACGAAAAAGTCATCGCGGCTTTGAAGAACAAAATCAAAGTGTACTACCTCGAACAAATCATAAAAGGCAGCAAACCTACCAACGAATGGCGACTTATCGACTGGTCCACGGACGCAAATCAGGAAAGAGTCAAAAACAGCCAGCAGGCAGGCGAGCAGTCCAGCTGGAACTATCGTATCGTTTGCGAAGACGATAACTATCAGATTTTCTCCGCGGGCGGGCTCACGGGATATATGGAAATCGGCGTCAAAACCGTTTTCAGCACCGACGAGGACGGAAACGCTCAGGATAACTACTACTACTTCGTCAAGATGGAAAACAACAAGGGCGTCAGCAAGTCCTCCAGACTTACGTTCTCGACCGTCAAAAGACTGACTCCGAGCGACGTTGTGGATCCGGACGACTACGACCTCGAAAATCCTGAGGATCTTGCGGTTTACGAGCAAGCTGTCGAAGAATACGAAAACAGCTTCAACGTGTGGTACAACCTCCTGAACAGACCTTTGAACAACAACAAAGAGTCCTTGGGCATCAACAAGAAAGGCTCCGTAACAGCAATGACCGTGTTCACGGTAAACTTCTTCAACAACGGCACCGAAGTAAGAAAGCTGGAAGAAGTTTCCCCGGTGAGCGTGTCGTTTGCGGCGTTTGACTGGAACGTGAAGGATCCGACTTTGACTGTCGTCGATTACGACTACACGGCTGACGGAAAGATCGGTTCGAGCAAGAACGTAAGCGAAAAATTCAGCAAGCTCAAACTCGTCAGAATAAGCGGCGGTCTGGTTACGGAATTGCCGTATGAGCTTACTTACGACGATGTCAGCGAAACTTACGTCATGACCTTCAGCACCGACATTCTGGGCGACGATTGCTTCTACGCTCTGGTTGCGGGCAGTTCGTCCACGATGACGGAAGGCACGAGATATATCGTCGTTGCAGTTGCGTGCGCGGTCGGCGGATTTGCTATCATTCTGGCAGTGGTGCTTATCGTTTCCGCAAAGGCCAAAGCGAAAGCCGTGGCAGCCCTCGGACGTCCGATAGACGCAAAAGGCCAGAAGAAAGCTGAAAAAGCAAAGAAGAAAGAGGAAAAGAAAGCGGCAAAAGAAGACGATTCTTCCGACGCCGACGAAAAGGAAGAGCAGACAGAAGGCGAAAAGGCCGAGGAAAAGACCGAAGTTAAACCTTCCGAAAAACCTCAGACCGAACCGACTGCTCAGGCTTCCGATAAGACGCAGGCCCCGACAGCGGTAAAACCACAAACAGCCCCTGCGGCGAAACCTCAAGCGGCACCTGCGGCGAAACCTCAAGTAGCACCTGCGGCGAAACCTCAAGCGGCCCCTGCGGCAAAACCACAAGCGGCACCTGCGGCAAAACCACAAGCGGCACCTGCGGCAAAACCACAAGCGGCACCTGCGGCAAAACCACAAGCGGCACCTGCGGCAAAGCCTCAAGCGGCCCCTGCGGCGAAACCTCAAGCGGCTCCTGCGGCAAAACCGCAAGCAGCACCTACGGCAAAGCCTGCGGCTCCGCAAAAACCTCAACCGCCAAAACCGGAGGAGAAAAAATAACGAATTAAGCTAGAAGAGACGGCGAATTTCGCCGCCTCTTTTGCATTTTTCGGATGTTTGGAAAAAAATTCAGGCAAAATCTTAAAACGACCTTAAATTGTGTTTACAAATTTTTTTGCTTATGTTATAGTGGAAACAATAAATAATCTTTAAGTTGGTACAGAGATGCCGGCAAGATGCGAAATACGCTTTTATCTTCACAAAGGTGAAGTTTAGTCTTGCTGCATAAATCGGCAAGATTTTTTTATGCAAAGGGGTTGAAAATGGAATTTAAGTCCGAAATCATGAACGAAGAAGCCGTTTACAGGGCTTTGAGAAGAATATCGCACGAAATCGTCGAAAGATGCGGAGGAGTGAACAATCTGGTTCTGGTGGGCATAAAAAGCCGTGGAATCCCGCTTGCCGAAAAGCTTAAGCAGCTGATTTTCGCTTTTGAAAGCGTGGACGTGCCGCTCGGGCAACTCGACATCAGCCTCTATCGCGACGATCTGACGGAAATAGCCGACCTTCCGACGGTGAAGAAAACCGACATCGGTGTGGACGTGAAAGGGAAAACCGTGGTGCTGGTGGACGACGTGCTGTTTACGGGAAGGACCGTTCGCGCCGCCATTGACGCCGTGTTCGACCAAGGCCGCCCAGAAGCCATTCAGCTGGCCGTTTTGGTGGACAGGGGACACAGAGAGCTTCCGATAAGGGCGGATTACGTCGGCAAAAACATTCCGACCGCTCGCACGGAAATGGTGAAAGTCAACCTGCCGCCGTACGACGAGGACGTTTCCGTGGCGCTCTATAACGTTTGAAATCAAAAAATTTTTATACAAAGGAGATCACACTATGAAGCTCATTTACGACGTTGAAGACAAACCTAAGTTTTCAAAACTTTTGGTGTTCGCGCTCCAGCAAGTGCTTGCAATCATGGCCGCAACCATAGCGGTGCCGACCATCATCGGACTGCCTACGCAGATTCCGGCGGCAATCCTCGGCGCGGGCGTCGGAACCATCGTCTACCTTCTTTTCACCAAATTCAAAAGCCCTGTTTTTTTGGGAAGCTCGTTTGCATTTCTCAGCTCGCTGGGCGTAGCAATCGCCTTCGGTTATCTGGGCATCATAGTCGGCGCGGTGTTTGCGGGACTCGTGTACGTCGTAATCGCGCTCGTCGTGAGGTTTGCAGGCACCAAATGGGTGTCCAAGCTCATGCCTCCGGTGGTTATAGGGCCGACCGTCGCGCTTATCGGTCTGTCACTTGCGGGAAGCGCAATGGGTGACATCGTCAAAGCCTCCGGCGCAAGCGTAAACGGCGGCTACAACCTTGTGGCGCTCCTTTGCGGACTTATCACTTTCTTCACCATCGTTCTTTGCTCTACTCAGAAAAAACGCAAGATGATGCAGCTTATCCCGTTCATCATCGGCATCGGCGCAGGCTACGTTTCTGCGGCAATATTCTCGGCGTTCGGCTACGCTTTCGACGTCGAATATCTGAAAATAATCAACTTTTCTCCTATCGTAAACAACTTCGTGACCGAAAGCGGTTCGTTCGTCGGCTTCAAAGCATTTTTGAACTATCCTGATTTCGCCCTCATCGAAGCTATCAAAGAGCTTGCCACGGGCAACGTCTCCGACGCTATCAAGGCTGTTAACGAAAACGCAACCACGCTTACCGGAGCAGGCGTTGCGGAAATCGCACTGGCGTTTATCCCTGTCGCTCTCGTAGTGTTCGCAGAGCATATCGCCGACCATAAAAACCTCGGCTCCATCATCGAAAGAGATCTCGTCGAAGGCGAACCGGGCCTTGAAAAAACACTTCTCGGCGACGGCGTCGGAAGCATCGCGGGCACCATCTTCGGTATCTGCCCTAACACCACTTACGGCGAAAGCGTCGGCTGCGTGGCAATCACCAAAAACGCGTCGGTCAGAACCATTTTCACCGCTGCAATCATGTGCATAATTCTCAGTTTCTTAAGCCCTGTTATGGCGCTTTTACAAACCATACCTAGCTGCGTCATGGGCGGCGTGTGCCTTACCCTGTACGGCTTCATTGCGGTAAGCGGCCTCAAAATGTTCAAAGACATCGACCTTGGAGAAAACAAAAACCTGTTTGTTGTCAGTGTAATTCTCATTGCCGGTATCGGCGGACTTTCCTTGCAAATCCCATACCATCTGCTTGGTTCGGACGTCGTTACCGAAGTGTTCGTGAACGGAGTTCTGAACGAAAAGCTTTCCTCCACGGTTTCTGCCGGAACGGTTGACAAAGCAATCACCGTAACTTCCATTGCGACGGCGCTTATTCTCGGCATCGTAACCTACGCCGTCATCGGCAAGATGGAAAAGAAACATCAGGCAGAGGAGAACGAACCTGAAAGCCTTATTGCGGGCGCGGTTGCTCCGGAAGCCAACTTCGAAATCGGCGCGGAAAAACAAGATGACTAATTAAAAGCCGATGTATAATTAAAACAGGCAAACCGTTCGGTTTGCCTGTTTTTGTTTGAAAACTGATTTTAACGTGAATTTTGAGTGCGTGAACTCTATTTTGTGCCGAATATTCTGTCGCCCGCGTCGCCGAGGCCCGGAACGATGTAGCCTTTTTCGTTCAGGCATTCGTCCAGCGCCGCGCAAAAAACAGGCACGTCCGGATGCTTGTCCGTGAAAGCCTTCACGCCTTCGGGAGCCGCTATCATGCACATAAAGCGGATTTTTTGGCAGCCTTTTTCTTTCAGCAGATTGACGGCGTCGATTGCGCTTCCGCCGGTGGCCAGCATCGGATCGACCAAGATGACTTCGCGATCCTTTATGTCGAGAGGAAGTTTGCAGAAGTAAACGTGCGGCTCCAGAGTGGTTTCGTCACGATACATACCGATGAAGCCTTGCTTTGCCGTAGGGAACAAGTCCAGAACTCCGTTCACCATGCCGAGGCCTGCCCTCAAAATAGGCACGACTGCCACGTCGCTTGTGAGCATGCGGCAAGTGGTGGTTGCAATTGGGGTTTTTACGGTAACTTCGTGGGTAGGAAGCTCCCTGCAAACTTCGTAGGTCATCAGCATACCGATTTCCTCGACGAGTTCGCGGAACTGTTTGCTGGTTGTGGTTTCGTCTCGCAAAATTGCCAGTTTGTGGGAAATGAGCGGGTGATCGAAAATTGTAACGTTTTTCTGCATAGATACACCTCTTTTATTAAATTTTTTACCTTTATATTTTAGCATTTTTCGCCGTCGTTGGCAATCGAAAAAACCGTTCTCGCCGCAATAATACGAAAAATAAACTTATTTTGAAAAAAGTGCAAACGATGCGGCAAAAATCAGCCGCGCGCGGTAAAAAAAATGGCAAAAACCGAAAATCCGTCGCGCTATGTAGTTGCAAAAATCGGAGGATTTGTGGTAAAATATTCTTGTACGTATAAATATAATATATTTATTCAGAAAATATTTTGGGGAGTTTCAGCAATTATGGAAGAGATCAAAAGGTTTTTTATCAACTTCAAAACCAACATCATCGACGAATATCCGCTTTACACCATTCTGGTTGCCGCGGCGATAGTTCTGCTTATCGTGGGGATCGTGGTTGCCGTTACGGTTTCCAAAAAGAAAAAGAAAGCAAAGAGCGCCGAAAACGCAGAGAATATAGTGGTCGCTCCTGAAATCAAGGAAGAAGAGCAAATCGTTCCACCGTCTGCTCCTGCGGAAGAAATCGTTTCCGACTCCGCGCCCGTTGCAGAGAAAGAAACCGATCGGGAAAGAATCGAAGAAAAACCGGTTATAAACCTTGCAAAAGAGGACGTGGGCCGTACATCTTCGGACGACGAATGGAAACCTGCAAGCCTCACCGCAAAAAGAGAACCGAAAAAAGAAGCTCCGGTAAAAGCGGAAGAGACCGAAAAGAAGGAAGAGGAATACGATCCGTTCCAAAAGGCTGTGATTACCGCGCCTAAAAAATCGGCAAAACCGAAGGCGGAGCCTGAAAAGGTAGAGAAGGAAGAAGCTACGGTCGCGCCTAAAGCCGCGCCGAAGGCAACCAAGAAAGCCGCCGCGCCTAAAGCCGAAAAAGCGACTTCTGCGGAAGAAAAATCGGCTCTGGTGGAAGAGCCTGTCAAAAAACCGGTTCAGAAAGACATCGACATGAACGAAACCGCAGCCACCGTTATGGGCAAAAAGGTGGTTGGCAAATACGTAATCGACGCAAACGAGGATTTCTATCAGTTCTCCTTGTACGCAAACAACGGACAGCTTCTTTACGAAAGCCGCGAATACGCCACCCTCGCCACCTGCAAGAGCGGCATCGAAACCTTCAAAAAGAACGTTGCCGAATGCGACTATCGCATTGCGCAGGATAAGAACGGAAACTGGAAATACATCTTCAGAAAAGGCAACAGCATCTATATCGGCGAATCCTACAGCACCGAGCAATCGGCCGAAAACAGCGCCGAATCCACCAAGCGTTTCGCAGGCATCAGCGAATTGCAGGAAAAATAACCAAAGAAAAAGTTTTTTAAAACAATAAATAATTTTAAAAAGGGGATTTACAACTATGGCAGAAATCAAAGGCAAATACACAATCGAATGTGTTTACGGTGATTTGTATCAATTTTCGCTCTTTGCGAACAACGGACAGCTTCTTTATGAAAGCCGCGAATATGCAACTCTCGCAAGCTGCAAAAGTGGTATCGAAACCTTCAAAAAGAACGTTCAGGACGAAAAAACCAAAACTCGTATCGACGTAGACAAAAACAAGAACTATAAGTTCATCATCAAAAACGGCAACAGCATCTACGTAGGCGAATCCTATAAAACCAAAACTGCCGCCGAAAACAGCGCCGAATCCGTTAAAAGATTTGCGCTTATCAGCGATATTATAGTGAAGTAGCAACAAGTTTTCTGCAGAGGGGAAAGGGACGGAATTCCGTCCCTTTTATTTTTTATAAAACAAAAAACGCTCGCAAAGGCGAGCGTTTTCGTTTTGGTTGGTCCTAATTATTTCATAGCTTCTTCGACGGAAACCGCAAGCGAAACGGTTGCGCCGACCATAGGGTTGTTGCCCATACCGATGAGGCCCATCATTTCGACGTGTGCAGGAACGGAGGAGCTGCCCGCGAATTGCGCGTCGCTGTGCATTCTGCCCATGGTGTCGGTCATACCGTAGCTGGAAGGACCTGCCGCCATATTGTCCGGGTGAAGGGTTCTGCCCGTGCCGCCGCCGGAAGCAACGGAGAAATATTTTTTGCCGTTTTCGACGCACCATTTTTTGTAGGTGCCTGCAACCGGGTGTTGGAAACGAGTAGGGTTGGTGGAGTTGCCGGTGATGGAAACGTCAACGCCTTCGCGTCTCATGATTGCAACGCCTTCGTTTACGTCGTCTGCGCCGTAGCAACGAACTTTGGCTCTGTCGCCGGAGGAATAAGCCGTTTCTTTTACGACGGTCAGTTCGTCGGTGTACTGATTGTATTTGGTTTGAACGTAGGTGAAACCGTTAATGCGGCTGATGATGAAGGCGGCGTCTTTTCCGAGACCGTTGAGGATAACTCTCAAAGGCTCTTTTCTGACTCTGTTAGCCTTCAAAGCGATGCCGATTGCGCCTTCTGCGGCGGCGAAGCTTTCGTGGCCTGCGAGGAAAGCGAAGCACTTGGTTTCTTCTCTCAAAAGCATTGCGCCGAGATTGCCGTGGCCGAGGCCGACTTTTCTGGTGTCTGCGACGGAACCAGGGATGCAGAAGCTTTGCAGACCTTCACCGATTGCTTCGGCGGCGTCTGCGGCCTTTTTGCAGCCTTTTTTGATGGCGATTGCCGCGCCTACGGTGTAAGCCCAAACGGCGTTTTCAAACGCGATAGGCTGAACGCCCTTAACGATGGCTTCGACGTCGATGCCTTTGTCGAGGCAAATTTGACGAGCATCTTCGAGGTCCTTGATGCCGTATTTGGCGAGAACCGGGGTGATTTGATTTATTCTTCTTTCGTAACTTTCAAACGTAACGCTCATGGTTTATGCCTCCTTCGTTATTCCTGACGTGGGTCGATGTATTTGACTGCGCCGTCTTCGGCTTTGAATCTGCCGTAGGAGCCGGACGCTTTTTCGTATGCTTCGTTAGGGGTGAGACCTTTTTTAACAAAGTCCATCATCTTGCCGAGAGATACGAAGCTGTAGCCGATGATCTGATCGTCTTTGTCCAAAGCGATTTTGGTGACGTAACCTTCGGCCATTTCCAGATAACGCGGGCCTTTGGTTCTGGTGGAGTACATGGTGCCGACTTGGCTGCGGAGGCCTTTTCCGAGGTCTTCGAGGCCGGCGCCTACTGCGAGGCCGTCTTCACTGAAAGCGGACTGGCTGCGTCCGTAAACGATTTGCAAAAACAGTTCGCGCATAGCGGTGTTTATAGCGTCGCAAACGAGGTCGGTGTTGAGAGCTTCCAAAATGGTTTTGCCGGTCAGGATTTCTGCCGCCATAGCCGCAGAGTGAGTCATACCGCTGCAACCGATGGTTTCGACCAAAGCTTCTTCGATGACGCCGTTTTTGACGTTAAGGCTCAGTTTGCAAGCGCCTTGTTGCGGTGCGCACCAACCTACACCGTGGGTGAACCCGCTGATGTCGGCGATTTCTTTGGCCTGAACCCATTTTGCCTCCTCCGGAATCGGAGCCGGACCGTGGTTAGGGCCTTTCTGCACGCAGTACATTTCGTTAACTTCTTTCGAGTAAGTCATTATGATATTCCTCCGTAGAAATAAATTTTAACTTTTGACATAAAAATTATAGCACACATTTTTCAAAAAGTAAAAAAGTTTTGTGTGAATAAATTTATTTATGCCATATATTTTGCCGAATATGGTTGAAATATGCGTCCTTTGGTGGTATAATAAGCACATCTAAACGGCCAAAAGGCCGAAATTTCAAGTAATGAGGTAAAATGATGGAAAACGTATTGGACGTTTTGAAAGCAAGAGGTTTCGTCAAACAGACCGTATTTGAGGACGACCTCAGAAAACTTTTGGAAACCGAAAGCGTGCCGTTCTACATCGGCTTCGATCCGACGGCGGACAGTTTGCACGTCGGACATTTCGTCGCGCTTATGGGCATGAGCTGGCTGCAACGCTACGGACATAAGCCTATCGTGCTTCTCGGCGGCGGAACCGGCCTTGTGGGTGATCCTTCGGGAAGAACCGACATGCGCACGCTTATGAGCAAAGAACAGACCATGCACAACTGCGAATGCTTCAAAAAACAAATGTCGAGATTCTTCAGCTTCGAAGGCGAAAACGCTGCCATTATGGTGAACAACGCCGACTGGCTGACCGACCTTAACTATATCGACTTTTTGCGCGAAATCGGGGTTTATTTCAGCGTAAATCGTATGTTAACCGCCGAATGTTACAAACAACGCCTTGAAAAAGGCCTCAGCTTTTTGGAGTTTAACTACATGCTTATGCAGGGTTACGACTTCTATAGGCTGTACAAAGATTACGGCTGCAAGCTTGAGTGCGGCGGCGACGATCAGTGGAGCAACATGCTTGCGGGCGCAGACCTTATAAGAAGAAAAGAAGGTCAGCCTGCGTTTGCAATGACTTTCAGTCTGCTCACCACCTCCGACGGCAAAAAGATGGGCAAAACCCAGAAAGGCGCAGTCTGGATCGACGAAGCAAAAACCAGTCCGTACGAATTTTATCAATACTGGAGAAATATCGACGACAGCGACGTGGAAAAGTGCATGAAGCTTCTTACGTTCATGGACCTTTCGGAAATCGAAGCGCTTTGCCGCTATAAAGACGAAAGAATGAACGTCGCAAAAGCTCGCCTTGCTTACGAAGTCACCAAGCTCGTGCACGGCGAAGAAAAAGCAAAAGCGGCCGAAGCTCAAACGCAGGGCGCGTTCGGCGGCGGCGACACCCTTCCTACCAAAGAAGTTGAAAACGTCCGTTCGGTCATCGACGCAATGATAGCTGCCGGCGTTGCTCCGTCAAGAAGCGAAGCGAGAAGGCTTATCGAGGGCGGCGGCATAAAAGTGGACGACGACAAAGTGGACGACGTCAACAAACTGCTCACCGACAGCCAGCTTGCAAACGGCTTCGTTCTGCACAAAGGAAAGAAAGTTCACCTTAAAGTGGTGGTCAAATAATGAAGGAATATTTGTCCGTTAAGGAGCGGACGGAAAACGAATACGTCGTGCAGAGAAGCGTGTTTATCGCAACCGTTGCGCCCGTTTCCGACGCTGAAGAAGCGGACAGAATCGTCAAAGAGATTTGCGCAAGATATCCCGACGCCACCCATAACTGCTACGCCTACGTTGCCGACGATCTCGGAAACGTGATGAAGTTTTCCGACGACGGCGAGCCTCAGGGCACTGCCGGCCAACCGATGCTCGAGGTGCTCCGAAAGCAAGGGCTGCGGCACGTTCTGGCAGTCGTCACGCGTTATTTCGGCGGAGTGAAGCTTGGAGCGGGCGGCCTTGTCGGCGCATATACCAAAAGCGTTACCGACGCCCTTAAAAAAGCGGAAATCGTGAAATACAAGCCAAGCGTAACCTTTTTCGTCGAAACAGATTATGCGTGCTTAAAGGGACTTAAGAGGGAAATCGCTTCCCTTTCGGAAGTGCGGGAGTATCCAACGGAGTTTTCGGGAAACGTGCTGTTGAAGTTTTCCGTTCCGACGGAAACGGAGGCGGACGTCAGAAAAACGATTTCCGAAGCCACTTTGGGATCCGCAAAAGTGTCCGTGTCGGACGAAACGCAGATATGTTACCAAATTAAGTAAAAAACAAAGCCGACCTTTCGGGGCGGCTTTGTTTTTTGCATTATAACCAAAATTTTGACAGTTATATCGTTATTTTTGACAGCATTTGCAAACCGAGCCGCCATTTCGGCTATTTGTTTTTGCAGGTTGTTGACAAAGGCGCGGGCAAGATGTTAAAATATATTATGTATATTTATGTTTTTTCATAAATATAAAAGCGCACGCACGCGCTCAGTTCAAAAATACTTAAGGGGTATATATATGAAAAACAAAGCGTTCAGAATTCTTTTGCTTGTTGTGCTTGCGGTGTTTGCCGCGGCAAGCTTAACCGCTTGCAGCGCAGTCAAGGATTTGGTAAACGAAATGACCGGCAAAAACGACATCGTTTCCGTTTCGTACATAAAATCCGTGAACGGCATCGAAGCGCAGTACAAGGCGGGCGCGGTTATCGATTACGACAACGCTTCCGTAACCGTAGTCTATACAAACGGCGAAGAGAAAACCGTCAAGCTGAGTCAGACCTCGTTTGACAAAATCGACACTTCGACTTTGGGCGACAAGGAGCTTAAGGTCGTTTACAAAGGTGCGATCTTCCGGATGACGGTGAAAATTTACGTCGACGTTACCGTTACCAAGCTTTCCACGCCTGTGGGGCTTAAGGTTGACGGAAACAAACTCACCTGGAACGCAGTCAAAAACGCTTCTTCCTACAAGGTTTACATCAACGACCGCGAATACGAAAGCAACACCAACAGCTTCGTTTTCACGTCGCAGGGCAGCGGAACCATAACATTTGCGGTTATGGCGGTATCAAACAGCCCGGAATTCGAAAACAGCGACGTAAGCAGCGAGCTTAAGGTGGAAAACATGGTTCAGCTTGCGGCCCCTACCGAAGTCAAAATCGACAAAACGGTTTTGAGCTGGAACTACGAAGGGCAGACCTCCGACATATATTTCGTCGTCAGACAGGACGGCGGCGTTGCGGTTGAAAAAACCACCGAAACCAAAATAGATCTTCTTTCCTTAAACCTCGGCGCTTCCGACAAGCCGTACGTTTTCAGCGTTTACGCATGCAGCACCGATTCCAAAAAAATGCAATCGGAAACCGCAGGCAACGCAGGCTTCAAGGTAACTAGGCTTTCGGGGCCGAAGGGCGTTGCTTTGTCGGGCAAAATCCTTACTTGGGAGAGAGATGCCAAAGCGGTTAAATATCGCATCACCGTCGGTGAAAACGAATCCGACGCTGCAAACAACGTCGAAGTCGGCGCGGCTTCCACGTCTTTCAACATCACGAATTATTTCGGCGAAGCATGGTTCAGCGGTCCTGCTCGCGACAGAGTGGGCAGCTATTCGTTTAAGGTCAAGGCTCTGGGCTACACGGCCGAAAACGCCGCTTCTCTCGAAAAAGTTTCGGGCGAAGGCTACGAATACGAATGGCTTCTCGATTCCGTCGCTTCCGAATCGGTCAACTACAAAGTCGTGCAGCTTGCAACCCCTTACGGGCTGTACGTCGAGGACGGAGTGCTTCGTTGGTCGGGCGACGTCAACGCGGCTTCCTACAAAGTTTTCATAACTCCGGAAGGCGGCAGAACCAGCTCTCCTTCGACAACCGAAACCTTCCTTGACTTGTCCGAATACGCCAAAACGAGCAATCGTTATGAAATTCACGTCGTGGCAACCGGCGCAAAAGAAGGCTTGAACGTTTCCGAGGTCATCGACAGCGATCAGTCCGAAAGCATCGAATACGTCTATCGCACTCCGCTTGCTTCTCCGACGCTCACGCTCAGCGGAAACACCCTTACCTGGAACACCGTCGAAAATGCGGGCAGCTATCTTTTGTGCACCCAGTTCGGCGCAACGGGCAAGGCCCTCAACACCACCAGAAAAACGCTTAACGCCGACTTTTTGGCAAGTCTCGGCTACGGCTCGTTTGACTTCTACGTCATCGCTTTGCCGAAGAGCGGCAGTCTTTATACCTACAGCCAAAAGTCCAACGAGGTGAATTACGTCAATTCCAAAACTCTTGACGTGCCGGTCGTTACCGCTTCGGGCACCGTTATCAGCTGGCCGAAAGTGACCGACGCCGAATTCTACACTCTCACCGTCAACGGACAAAAAGTGGATGGCGGCGCACTCGTCGAGATCAAAAATCATACTATCGTCGTCAGAGGAGAAAGCTACGATACGTCCGTGCTCGGCGCGGGCAGCTTCACCGTAACCGTCAAGGCCGAAAACAACGATCGCGTGGTTTATAAACCAAGCGCAAATTCCGCGGAAGTCACCGTGAAATCGGTCAGCAAACTGAAAACGCCTGCTTCCGTCAACGTGAACTCGGACGGAAACATCGAATACAGCCTCGTTACCTCGGCAGAAAAATACAAGATCGAAATCTACGATCCGGACAGCATCAAATTGTTCGAATGCTTCAATCTGAACGTTTCGGGCGCAAACGGACTCTATGATTTTGCGGACTTTTTGGCCGAAAACGAAATGAGCGCAGGCATTTATCGTATAGACATCAGCGCATACGCCTCGGATGAAGTGGCGGAATTTATCGTTTCGTCCGACGTCAGGAACTTCAATCTCCGCGTAACCGCGCTTTCTTCCGCCACCGTTACCGTCGGCACCAGAATAGGCGCCTACGGCGACACCGACTTCGGCAGAGAGGTCAAGTGGTCCTCCGTCAGAAACGCTTTGGGCTACAACGTTTACGTTGACGGCCAGAAAGTGAACACCGACGTCGTAACGGGCACTTCGTTCACCTTGAGCGAATCCGCCAACCTTGCGGCAGGCTCCACGCACGAAATCTCCGTGGTTGCTTTGGGCAACGGCAAAAACCTTGTGGACGGCGAAGCTTCGTCCGTCAGCATCACTTTGCCGTCGGTTCTCCCTATCGACGAAAACGGCAACGTTTCCGTGGCTCCGTCTAACGTCAGGATCGAGGGCGGTATGCTCAGATGGGATTGCGTGGACGAAAACGGCGTTGCTTTTGCCGATTCATACACCCTTGACATCGAGTATCTCGTCGAAGGTAGCGGTATGCAAAAAGAGACCGTTGAAGTTTTCACCGACAGCTACACCGAATTCGTAACCGGCAGAACCTACACCGTGAAAGTGGCCGCAAACGTCAAATTCAGCGACGGCGAAAAAACCGTTTACACATCGGATTATTCCGAAGCACGTCACTTCAAACTCAAGTCGGCCATCAACGCGGCGTTTGCCGACGACGTGATCAGCTGGCTTGGCAGTGCGGGCACCGAATATAAGATTTATTTCGGCGACGTTGTTTTCAGCTACGTTGCGGCGGCAAACGGTACGCAGACCTTCGACGTCAAAAAGGCCGTTCAGACGCTCGACGCAGGCGTTTACGAACTCAGAATCGCAGAAGTGTCAACGTCTACGGGGCTTATCGAGGACAACGTTTACAATCGCTTCAGCGTCATAACAGTTCTGGAAACCCCGGTCGTTCGTTCCTCCGGCAACAGAATTTCGTGGGACGCCGTTTTAAGCGCTGAAAAATACCTCGTTACCGTTGACGGTCAGACTTTCGAAACCGGCAACACCTATATCGACGCGGTTATCCTTCCTGAGGGAGCAAGTGTTGTCAGGGTTCAGGCCGTCAGCACTCAAAACAGAGTTTATGATTCCAAAGTCTTTGAAAAAGTATTTGAAAAACTGGTCGCTCCTGAAATTTCGAACGACGAAAGCACCATAAGCTGGGTTATGGAAGACGGCATCACCTATCGCGTTTACGACGTCGAAAAGAACTCTGCCATTCTGGTGGACAAAAATTCCGCTTCGTCCGGAAACTTCCGAAACGACAACGGCGTTGCGTACATAAGCGGCATCGCCGACCTCAGCAGCATCGAAATTTCCGCAACCAAACAGGGCGTTCTGAACGCAAACACCTGGTCCTATCCTAAGGCGGACGAAAAGGCCGCTTCCTTCGGCATCGAATACGGCGCAGGCACCATCGGCGTTCCGTACATCATCGGAACCAAAGACGCTTTGGCGGCGCTTGCAAACTTTGAAAACACCTATTTCAAAGTTACGGCCGATCTGGATCTCGGCGAAATCACGCCGTACGAACTCGGTCGCGGCAACGTGGTCGATTTCAGAAACCACACCGTCAAATATAAAATCTACGCCAGGGCGGAAAGGAGCCGCAAAGTCGGTTTGTTCGCTTCCAACCTCGGCACGATAAAAAATCTTAAGGTCGAAGCAGATATCGAGCTTGTAAACGTAAGCGTCGCAACGTACGGCAGCATCGTTTCGGGCGGCGTTGCGGCAGTCAACGACGGCGTCATCGAAAACGTTTACGTTTCCGGCCTCGTCGAAGGCACTTCTTACGTCGGCGGCGTTGCGGGAAGAAACAACGGCACCGTCAGAAACGCAATCGTCGAAGCAAGCGTTTCGGCAAAAGCAGTGGGGCTTTCCGCGCAGAGCCTTGTGGGCGGCGTCGTCGGCTATAACGTGAACGGCACGGTCGAAGGCTGCAGTTCCAACGAAAAAGATATTCTTAAATATCTTACTCAAAACTACAAAAACACGACGTTTAACTTAGAACTAGTGCAGGTAAAAGCGCAAAACTCCGATGCGGGCGTGATTATCGGCGGCATTATCGGTATGAGCGAAGGCGCGGGCAGCGTCATTTCCGACAGCTACAGCTACAGCAACGTTTGCGGCGTCAGCGTGAAAGGTCACGTTTACGCGGCAGGCCTTGTCGGTTGGATAAAGGACGGAGCAAAAGTTTCCGATTGTCTGGCAATGGGCGATGCGGTGGCGCGCTCCGACTCCGGCAACGTGTACGCGGCAGGGTTTGTAGCGGCTTCCAAGGCCGATTATCGCTTCTGCTACTCGATGGGTATGCCGATTGCGGAAACCACTTCCGGCACCACGGTGAACGTCGGCGGATTTATCGCAAGGCGTATCGGCGGCAGCGATCCGGAATATTGCTACTACAACGTCGACACTTCGGGCGTGGAACCGACTTCCGTCTATGACAGAATGCTCGCCACAACCACCATCGAATTTAAGTATATGACCTCTTTCGGCGTGGAAAACGACAAATGGTTGTTCTTCTATAACTATGAAAACAGACCTATTTTCTTCCCGCATCTCGTGAGCGAAAGATGGCTCGTTTCTTACGACGAAACTACGGGCGAATCCACTTACACGGCGGACGTCAACACCGGACTCGGCACAATTCAGAATCCGATCCCTCTCTCCCGAGACAATGCGCTCAAATATCTGATGTTCGAGCAGAATTCCGACCTCGTGTTCCTTATGAAATCCGACCTTGACTTCTCGGGGACAGAATACGTGCAAATCCCGACTTTCACCGCAAACGTATGGGGCGAAGGGCACAAAATCAAGGGCATCACTTTGTCCGGCGGCACCGAACTCGGGTTCATCAAACGCAACTACGGAAACTTCTACGGCGTAACCGTCAGTGACTTCGACTTGTCCTCTTCGACTCGAGACGGCATCGTTAAAGCGGGCGCGTTTGCCGCTTACAACGCAGGTATATTGGTTGACTGCAAGGTGGAAAACGGCAGAATCAGCGTTATCGCATTAACCGACAGCGCATATGTCGGCGCATACGCGGGCGTCAACTCCGGCATTATCTGGAGCAACGAAGAAAATGCTTCGCTCGTCAAATCCGACCACACCACGTTTACGGCAACTGTCGGGGCGGACGTCGAGCTTATCGGTCAGAGCAAGTTCGGCAAAAACACCGTTATAGGCGCGGTTATCGGACTAAATGACGGTGGCTATGTAAAGTGGGTTGACGCAAAAGCAAGCGTCAGACCTGTCGGCACCAACTTCTTCAAAGGCGGTATCTGCGGGCAAAACGTCCAGCCTACAGACGAAGTCGGCACCAATATCGACAACATCATAGATTGCTTCTATTCCGAACAGGAAACGATGTGCGACGAAACCAACAACCTTTGGGGTACGGCGTACTAAAAAATCAAATTGCCCCCGTTTTTCGGGGGCAAAAAATTGTATATATGATAAAAAACATCTATCCAATTTCAAACACCAAACTGAAAATGCTGGTGGTTTTTGACGACGGACGGACGATTGCAGTCGTGAAAAGCGCGCTTAAGGAATACAACGTCAAGGAAGGGGACAACCTATCCTTTGAAAAGGTTTCGGAAATCGCAGGAGAAGGAGAGGCGCACGAAGCTTTCTTAAAAGCCGCGGACGCGCTCGGCAGGTCGCCTAAATCCGAAAAAGAAATCCGCACCGCTTTGAAAGACAAAGGCTATTCGAAAGCCGCGGCCGACGTTGCCGTCGAAAAACTTACGGGCTACGGCTATTTGTCCGACGAGGACTACGCAAAAACCTATATAGAGCATTATTCCAAAAAGTGGGGCAGAAAAAAACTCGTTTACGAGCTCGTTCAGACCAAAGGCTTGCCGTCGGACGTTGCAAGCGAAATAGTTTACGGCGCGCTTTCCGACGAAGACGAGCTTCGGCTTGCGCTTGAGCTTGCGGGAAAGTTTCTGAAAAAAAAGGACGGCAAAGATAATCTCAAACAAAAATGTCTGGCGTTTCTGGCGTCGAGAGGTATTGACTTTCAGACGGCCCTTAAGGCCACCGAAACGCTTATAAAGGAAGAAGACGACTATGCTTGACAAATTCAAAATCGGCCACGCCGACAACGACAACACGGGAGTTACCGTCATACTTTCGGAGGGCGGCGCAACGGGCGGCGTTCACGTTATGGGCGGCGCTCCCGCAACCAGAGAAACCGATCTTCTAAAAAGCGGCACCACCGTGCAAAAAATCAATGCGGTGGTGCTTGCGGGCGGTTCGGCATACGGGCTTGAGGCGGCGTCCGGCGTCATGGAATATCTGAGGGAAAAAGGCTTCGGCTACGATGCGGGCGGATATATCGTGCCTATAGTAACCGGCGCCTGCATTTACGATCTTGAGAAGGGCGACTTCGATTATCCCAAAAAAGAAATGGGCTATGAGGCTTGCCGACTGGCAAAAGAAAACAACTTTTTCTCCGGCTCCTTCGGCGGCGGCAAGTGCGCCACCGTCGGCAAAATTTTGGGCATGAAATGCGCAGAAAACGGAGGAGTGGGCGTCGCGTTCACTAAAACGGGCGGCGCGGAAATGGCCGTTATAACGGTTGTGAACGCCTTGGGCGACGTCGTGGACAAAAACGGCGACGTCATCGCGGGAGCAAAGGTTATGGGGCTTCACATAGGGGCCAAAAAAGCCATTGAAACGAGAGGCAAAATCCAAAATCTTACGGCCAAAAACACCACGATAAGCTGTATTCTCACCAACGCCAAGCTTACAAAAACCGAAGTGAACAGGCTTTGCGAAATCGCGCACGACGGCTATGCCATGGCAATATCTCCGGTGCACACCATGTACGACGGCGACGCAATTTTCGGTATGGCGTCGGGCGAGGTCGAGGCGGACTTTTTCAGCATGTGCGTTGCCGCGCCGGGACTTGTGGCGGAGGCCATAAGAAACGCCGTGAAAAAGGACAAAAAGAAGAAAAACGAAGAAAGCCTTTAAGGGGCTTTCTTTTCAAAAAAACCGCTTTTAACAACGAAGAATCAAGGATAAAATATGGATAAGATAAAAAACCTCGTTGATCCCGAGCTTAAAAAGTATTGCCGACATCTGCCGTTTTCAAAGTTTATTCTGCGTGCCACAAGGCTGCCGTTGAAAATTTTGTACGCCACTGTTTCCGACAAAAACGTGGACGTGAAATCGGTTAGAATGGGCGAGGGGCTGACGGCCGACGTCTTCACTTCAAGAGTTATGCCGGAAAACAAGCCTACTGTTTTGTTTATGCACGGCGGAGGGTTTGGCTACGACGCTGCGCCGCAACACAAAAGAATGGCGTTCGGCTTGGCAAAGAACGGCTACACCGTCGTTCTGCCGCACTACAGACTTTTGCCGAACAACAAATATCCCGCGGCAAAAGAGGACGCGCTTGCGGCATACGCTTGGACACTTGGAAATTTGTCCGACCACGTTGCGGTTATGGGCGACAGCGCGGGCGGCACTCTTGCGGCCTACGTCGCTTTGTGCGCCGAGCAGCGCGGATTGAAACTGCCTTGCTGTCAGCTGCTGTTCTATCCGTTGACAGACTCGTCGATGAGCAGCGAATCCATGAAAAAGTACGAAAAAGCGCCCCTTTGGTGCGCCGCGAACAACAGAAAATTGCTTGAAATGTACGGCGCGGCAGGGGCGGCGGCGGAAGCCTTTCCGCTGACTGCGAGGCTGCCGTCGGTTATCGTTCCGTCGTATATCGAAACGGCCGAACACGACTGTCTGTCCGATGAAGGCGCGGCGTTTTCCGATAGGCTGAAAGAAGCGGGCGGCGAAACGGTACTGGTCAGAACCAAAGGAACCATGCACGGCTACGCCGGCGCGCAAAACAGCAGACTTTTGAAAGAGCTTCAACGAAGCCGTCTGGAGTTTTTGTCGAAATTTGAAAAATAGAAGCCGCAGTTCGGCTTCTATTCGAAAAATCCCAACGAAATGAGCAGTCCGTCGTTCACCTTGTCCATGACGGACGAGGGCAGTTCGCCGATTTTTTCTTTAAGTCGGCGTTTGTCGATGGTTCGTATTTGTTCCAAAAGTATGACGGAATTTTTGGGCAGCCCCGACGTTTCCGCCGCGGGCAAAGCTATATGCGTCGGCAAGCGGGTTTTATGTAGCTGACTTGTTACGGCCGCAACGATGACGGTGGGGGAGTATTTGTTGCCGATGTCGTTCTGGACGACGAGAATGGGGCGCACTCCGCCTTGTTCGCTTCCGACCACGGGGGAGAGGTCGGCATAATATATTTCGCCTCTTTTCACAACGATGTTTTCCATACTGAAAATATACCCCGAAAACTGAAAAATTAAACCTATTTCAAAATATGTTTTGCGGCAGGGTTTTGTCCCAAAGCCATCAAGAAGCCAAAAAACGAAAACAAAGGAGAAACGATATGTGCAATTTCAGATACGTTTTGTTCGATCTTGACGGCACGATCTCGGACACGTCCGAGGGCATATATAACTGCGTATATTATGTTGCAGACAAGCTTGGGTTCGAGCGGCCGAGAGAAGAAGACATGCCGAAGTTTATCGGTCCGCCGCTTCACGAAAGCCTGGTCAGATATTCGCCGGGCGTTACAAAAGAGAACGTGGAAGACGTTGTGGAGCTTTATAGGCAGCGTTATTTTTCGGTCGGCGTGAAAGAATGCAAGCTATACGACGGAATGTACGATCTTTTTAAGCATTTGCACGAAAACGGCGTTAAAATTGCGCTTGCCACCGCTAAACCCGAGGTTGCGGCGATTGATTGCTTAGAGTATCTGGGAGTTTTGAAGTTTTTCGATTTCACTGCGGGACTTAAAAGAAAAGACGAAACGAAAACCGAAATCGTCAAAAGGGCGTTAGACGGTTTAAAAAATCCCGACAAAGCAAAAACGCTTATGGTGGGTGATCGCGACTACGACGCCATCGGCGCCAAAGAAAACGGCATCAAGTGCGCGGGCGTGAAATTCGGTTTCGGAACGGAAGAGGAGTTTACGAAAAACGGCGCGATTGCCTACGTCAACGACGCTTCGGAGCTTGAAAAACTTATTTTGGGATAACAAAAATCCGAACGGATTCCGTTCGGATTTTAATTTTCAAAAAACTGTGCATCTTCCGTCGACAATCCCCACCGAAGCGGTATTGCGGCAGGTGGCTCCGTTAAAGCTACCTCGTGGCACATGTCCGGGACTGCTTATGGCTGCTGCGGTCAAGCCCTGACCAGGTTCACAGTTAGACATTGCACGAGACCTTAACATCGACGCTCCTTGGCGCAATCGGCCAACCATAGGAAAGGCCTCGGGAAGCATTCGACTCTGCGTATAGCGGGTTTCAGATACAGGGCACCGCTAATTCCCCGTCTAGCACAGCAAAATAGATTATAGCATAGCAAACGCTTTAAGTCAACGATTTTGGACGATTTATCCTTTATCCTTCCGTGACGCCGTTGTAGCTTTTGAAGAAGTCGTAGGTCGGGGAAGTGTGATAGCTTAGTGAGGTTTTGACCGCGCCCCACTTGGCGGCGATTTCCTCGTAAGAGTCGCTTTCGATATTTACCTTTTCCGGCGTGCCGTTGTAAAGCCCCCAGGCGCTGGTTTCGGCAACCACCTTATACGTCCAGACGGTGTAGCCTATTCCGTTTTCGAGGTAGGAATCTATGGCGTATTTCCATGCGTCGTAGTTGTCGAAAAGGGTGAATTCGCCGATAAATTTAGGAACGGAATATTTGAGGTTTTTGTAGTCGCGGATTTTTTTGTCGACGAAATCCTTTTGGTAAGAAAAATCGTTGATATCGTGGTTTTCGTCGCCCCAGCCGTAGTTGTGGTATTCGTACATAACGTTTTCCCATTCGTAATCGGCAGGGTCAGGCAGACAATATGCTTCCCAAACCGCTTCCATGATGATTATATGGCGGTCGTCCATTTCGCGAATGGCCTTGTAGCAGTCGTTGTAGAAAGCGAATTGCGGGTTCGGCATGGAAATGAGAAGCTTGCCTTCCGGTTCGTTGAGCAGGTCGTAGCCGAGAACGGTGTTGCTGTCCTTGAAGTGATCGGCCACCATGCTCCACAAATAGACCATATCGTCCCAGTTGGTTTTGTCGTCGAAAAGCTCCACCTGCGAAGTGTCGCCGCTGTGATCGCGGCCGTTCTGACTGCCTTTTGCGCCGTGCAGGTCCAAAATGACGTAGAGTCCGTTTTTGCGACATTCTTCCACCGCAAAATCCAACCTGTCGAAAACGGTGTAATCCTCTTGTTCGTCCTGAAGATTCCAGAAAGTGAAAGGTATGCGCACGCAGTTGAAGCCGAGGTTTTTGATGTTGACGAAATCTTCGGCAACGATGAAGTTGTCCTCGTATATCTTGAAGAGTTCCTTCATTTTCGCTTTGCCGAAACGCTCGGTGAGAACGCTGTATGCGGTTTTCTGATCCTTCGCGTCGGTCGGGCACATCCAGCTTTCCTGAACCAGCCAGCCGCCGAGGTTCACGCCCTTGATGACGACCACGTTTCCGTCTTCGTCCACAAGGTCGTTGCCGCTTGCTTTAAGAAGAGGCAGGGTTTCCGCCTTGCTGTCGTCCGGCGACGGATTGTCGGGATTATCGCCGCAGCCGGCGAATGCCGCCGTAAGCGAAAAAATCAAAATTGCGGTAAGGAGCAAAGAAAAAAGTTTTTTCATAATTTTCCCCTAAAAAGTTTTCTGCCTTAATTTTATCACTTTCGTTCGTCCTTTGTCAACGGTATAAAAAAACCGCTTTCGAAAAAGCGGTTAGTTTGTCAGTTTACGCTGTACAAAAGATCGGTGTAGGTCGGAAGCGGCCAGTGTTTTTTGGCGGTAAGCTCTTCCATAAGATCGACGTCGCTTCGCAGAAGTTGCATAGCGGGAATAACGTCGTCGCGATAGCAATTTGCCGCGATTTCGCCTTCGCCAAGGCTCCTTGCCTTAAGGAGCGCGGCGGTCAGATTTTCCGAATGCCTGCCCGCGGCAGAAAGCAGAGCGGACAATTTTTTGACAAGCTCGGTTTCGGTGGAAACGTCGGCGTCGATGCCCGCCGATTTGATTGCGAGAGCAGTTTCGGAAAGCTCTTTGACGTAGCCGATTACGGCAGGGAAGATGACTTTTCTGACCATGTCCAGCATGGTGAGCGCTTCGATGGAAAGAGTTTTGGCGTAGCTTTCAAACAGAATTTCCTGCCTGCTTTCCACTTCTTCTTTGGTGAAAACCCCGTGCTTTTCAAACAGCGCGACGTTTTTGTCCGAGGAGAGAAGCGCAAGCGCGTCGGGAGTGGTTTTGAGGTTCAACAGGCCCCTTGCCGCAGCTTCCTGCACCCATTCTTCCGAGTAGTTGTTGCCGTTGAAAACGATGCGTTTGTGCTCGGAAATAACGCGTCTTATGAGGGCGCTCAGAGCAGCTTTGAAGTCGGCTGCTTTTTCCAGTTCGTCGGCAAAGTCCGAAAGCTCTTCGGCCACTACGGTGTTCAGCATAATGTTAGGCCCCGCAACGCTGAAAGTGCTGCCCAACATACGGAACTCAAACTTGTTCCCCGTAAAAGCAAACGGAGAAGTGCGGTTTCTGTCGGTCGTGTCCTTCGGAAGCGGAGGCAAAACGTCCACTCCGACGTTGACGTTGACCTTTTTGTGCCCGATATAAATGGAGCCTGTTTCGACAGCTTTCAGCACTTCCGTCAGCTCGTCGCCCAGAAACATCGAAACGATTGCCGGAGGCGCTTCGTTTGCGCCAAGGCGGTGGTCGTTCGAAGCGGAAGCAACGGAGATTCTGAGAAGATCCTGATATTCGTCCACGCCCTTTATGACGGCACACAAAAACAGCAGAAATTGAGCGTTGTCGTAAGGGTTGCTGCCCGGCTCCAAAAGATTGACTCCGGTGTCGGTGCAGATGGACCAGTTGTTATGCTTGCCGCTGCCGTTGACGCCCTCAAAAGGCTTTTCGTGAAGCAGACATATGAGGCCGTGTTTGGTGGCAACCTTCTTCATAACCTCCATCATAATCTGATTCTGGTCGGTGGCAATGTTGGTGGTGGAAAAAACGGGCGCAAGCTCGTGCTGAGCCGGAGCAACCTCGTTATGTTCGGTTTTGGCGTAAACGCCGAGCTTCCACAGTTCAGCGTCAAGCTCTGCCATAAACGCCCTTACGCGCGGTTTTATCGCGCCGAAGTAGTGGTCGCCCAGTTCCTGACCTTTAGGCGGTTTCGCACCGAAAAGAGTGCGTCCGGTGAGGACTATGTCCTCGCGTTTTTCGCCGGTCGTTTTGTCGATAAGAAAATATTCCTGCTCGGCGCCGACGGTGGTGTCCACGCGTTTGACGTCGGTTTTTCCGAACAGCCTCAAGATGCGGAGCGCCTGAACGCTTAAGGCTTTCATGCTCTTAAGAAGCGGAGTTTTTTTGTCCAAAGCCTGGCCGTTGTAGCTGCAGAACGCCGTCGGAATACACAAGGTGTTGTCTTTTATGAAAGCGTAGCTGGTCGGATCCCAAGCGGTGTAGCCTCTTGCTTCAAACGTCGCGCGAAGGCCGCCGGAAGGGAAGCTGGACGCGTCAGGTTCGCCCTTAATCAGATTTTTGCCGGAAAAATCCATGATTACTTTTCCGTTTTTGACATCCAGAAAACTGTCGTGTTTTTCCGCCGTGATGCCCGTCATCGGCTGGAACCAGTGCGTGAAATGCGTGGCGCCTTTTTCAAGTGCCCAGTCCTTCATGGCGGAGGCTATAACGTCCGCAAGCTCGAGCGGGAGAGGCAGGTCGCCTGCTATGCATTGTCGGAATTCGGAGTAGCGGTCGGCCCCTATGCGGGCCTTCATTTCTTCGTCGTTGAATACCATATTGCCGAAATCTTTCAATGCGTCAATCATCTTGGCGTCCTCCCGAAAAATAATTATGCGCGTATTATACTTTATGCAAAAAACCTTGTCAACGAAATGAAAAAATTTTTTTCATTTTGCGCGAAAAAAATCGGTTTTTGAAATTTCGTGCAAAACCGCGAAAAATCCGGGTATCGGTTGAAAACGCAACCCGGCTATGTTACAATGATTTCAGGAGGTGAATTTTATGAACGGAAAAAGAATTGCGGCAATTTTTGCACTGGCACTTTTGTGCGTATCGCTGACAGGTTGTTTCAAGTCGGAAACACGTCTTTTTCAGGAAGGAAAGTACGTTGCGGACATAACCGAACCGTTTTTCATAAACGACGAAGTCGAGTTCACAAAAAAGATAGAGGATATGTACGTCGAGCTTCACGAAATCGACTCCGAAACCTACGAGGCAAGTCAGCACAAAAACGTAGTAAAAAACAGAGTGAACAAAAAAGTTTTTGCAATCGGCGTTTACGTTAAGTTTGAGGGAGAAGAGCATTTCACGCGTATCGAGCTTACCGAACAGCGCCGAAAAACTGAAGCTCCTAATGTATATCATTTTGATATGTTATACGTGGATGACGGTAAAAATTATATCATATACACGAGACTGGATTTTAAACTTAACAGCTCGGAGACAGAAAAGAGTCAGTTGGCAGATGAAATTCAGATTACAATGAGTGATATAAAACTATATGGCAAAATAGTTTCTACAAAATCTTACAGGTTAAACTTTGAATCAGACCGAATTAAAAAGATAGAAGATTAACGATATTATAGCTACCGCCGAAACGGCGGGGTTTTTTTTTTTTTTAAAAAAAATCAAAA
>ERZ780079.14-NODE-14-length-105542-cov-14.2227_pt1 | contig 105542 bp, 94 predicted proteins | sample MGYA00511087_ERZ780079 | MGnify/ENA primary metagenome ERZ780079 (study PRJEB29588, sample SAMEA2142583) | human gut metagenome | biome: human gut; feature: human-associated habitat; material: faeces | place: Denmark | collected 2008/2010 ... | reverse complement strand
TGACATTGCTGCACTCCGCCGTTTCGGTTACGAACCTTGCCGTGTTTTCGTAATCGACGCCGCCGGTTTTTTCGGTCATGGCCTTGTCGAAAATGCGGTTTACAAAGTCCAGAATTTCGTAGTTACAGCGGAAGTTGTCGTTGAAAAACACCGCTTCTCCGCCGTTGCCCTCGCCGTATCTTGCCAACCTTTCCGAAAAAATTTCGGGGTTTGCCGAGCGGAAACCGTAGATGCTTTGTTTGACGTCGCCCACGGTGAACACTCTCGCCTTTGACGACACCTTGTCGATGATGTATTCCTGCGCGGCGTTGACGTCCTGATATTCGTCCACGAAAACCAGCTTGTATTTGTCGGTTATGGCTTTGAGGCGGTTTTCGTCGGAGAGCAATTTTATGGCATAGTGTTCCAGATCACCGTAGTCCAGCTTGCCTGCGCGGAGCTTGAGCTCGGAAAAACGCTCGGCGTATTTTTCGGTGATTTCCAGAAGCTTCAGCTTGATAAGACTGCCGTTGTCGAAGATTTTTTCGTCGCCCGGCGTATAGTTGTATTTGTCCTTAAATTGTTGCGGCGTGATTTCTTTCGCCGCTTCCTTGATTTCCGACGGGCCCGAGTATTTTGACGGCATATTCGAAAGCCCGCCCGCAACGCTTTCGGCCAAAGACGAAAGCTCCGACAGGCTTTTTGCCTCCGCCAAACTTTTGGCTTTGACAAAAACGGACTTAACGGCGTCAACGTATTTTTGATCGGCGTCGTTCGTAGCAAAAGCCGACGCCCTCTTCCCCGTTTCCGAAAGCAACGAAGCAAGGTCTGAAAACAGGTTCTTATAATAATTCAGAACGACCTTTTCCGCAGGCGCCGCAGACGCCTCCGAGTGTATTTCTTTGAGGCGCGAAAGCGCTTTTTCGGGGTTTGGCTGAATTTCCAACTGTCGATAAATTTTCAGAATAACCTTCTCAAGATAATCGTCCGTCGGCTTTGCAAGCAAATATTCGGTTATCTTTTGAAACACTTCGTCGTCAGACGAATAGTACTCGTCCAAAACTTCCTTCAGCGCCTTTTGCGAAACGTCGTCGTCCTCGGCCACGTCGTAGGCCGGATCGATGCCCAGAACCTCAAAGTTCGATTTCACCAGTCGGTTGCAGAACCCGTGAATGGTGCTTATGTCGGCAAACTGAATTTTGTCGATTTGCGCGGCGTAGCGTGAACGCTTGGCTTCGCCGTCGGCGTTCTTCACTGCCTCGAAGAGCGCGGATATGATTTTCGCGCGCATTTCAGCGGCGATGGAATTGTTGTAGGTGAGGATGAGAATGTTTTCGATGTCGGTGGTTTCGAGATCCCTCAAAATTTTTGCAATCATCACCGTGGTTTTGCCCGAACCCGCCGACGCAGAAACGGCGGCGTTGCCCTGCGCCGTCAATGCTTTTTGTTGATTTGGTGTGTAGTTCGGTTTACTCATTTTCTTCCTCCACTGCGGCGGCAAAGTTCTCCGCACCGACTTTCGGGTGCTTTCTGTACGTCAAATCGGTTTTTTGACAAATATCTTTGTAGTCGCAAAAATCGCAGGCTTTTTGGGTAGGCTTCGCCTCGACGTAGCCGCCGCCGATTTCCGAAATTGCCCTTTCCACAAGCTTCGTTACGTAGTCGCCCATGCTGCTCAGAACCGAGCCTTTCACGGCTCCCGAGCCCGTTATTTTAAGCTCGCAATCCTCGTCAAGTCCAGTTTTTTCGTTCAGGGCGCGAACGATTTCGCCCGCCGTCTCCGAATTATCCTTCACCGTCTTTGCCGTGAACGAATTTTTCAAAAATTTGCCCGAAATCTTTTGGCCGACTTTCAAATTTCTCAGGGAGTTTTCCATCTCCGCCGCCTTTTCGTAAGAACAGTCGAAAAATCCGTTTGCGTGAAAACGTTTTTCCTCTGCCTGCGACTGCGCCTTGTAGCCCACGGTAACAGGAAGATAGAACACGCCGGTCGGAGTTTTGTTCTCCTCCTTTTCAATGGCGGTCATATATGCCACCAGCTGAATGGCCGTGCCGAAAAATACGTCCTGAAAACTTATGTCCTTTCCGTAGCTCTTGTAGTCGATGACGTAAAAATTGTTTTCAAACACGTCGATGCGGTCGATTTTTCCTCTCAAACTCACCGTGCGCCCGTCGGCAGTAAACGTCAGCGGTTTATAGACGTTTTTAAGCTTGTTGCCCTGCCTGTCGGTGCTGCCGTTCCAGAAAGCGGCTTCGAGCTTGTACGGATTGTACGACGAATTTTTTATGGTTTCGGTAAGGGCGATGCAGATTTTTACGCAGTCGCCTTTCAGCCTTGTAAATCCCGTTTTATGTTTCCCCGGCATGGTGAAGGCCAAAAAGTCCTTTTCGCCCGAAACCTCGTCCGAAATTTCGGAAACGATTTTTCGGATTTCGTCTTCCTTAACCGTTTTTTTGTCCAGTTTGCCTTCGGCAAAAAGCGTGAAATATTTTTCCAGAACCTCGTGAATGAAGCTTCCCGTCAGGCTGTTTTCAATGACGTCGGTTACGCGTTTTTGCAACCGCAGGCCGTAGGCAAAATAGTTCTGAAGCGGGCAGGCAAAGTATTTTTCCAACTGGCTTACCGAAGTTACGTAGCCGCCCTTTGAAAAATCTTTGAAGAAAAGCTCGTACCCGTCTGTTATTTTCGGTTCGTCAGTCTTGTCGAAATAGCGATTTACGGCAGCTTTTTCTTCGTCGGTCAGAAGCGAAAACGCCACTTCATACGGTTTTTTATGCTCTTTTATAACAGCCGCTTCCTTCGCCTCGCCGAGAACGTGATAATAGGCGTTTTTTCGACTGCCGAATTTGAGACCGAATTCTCTGGCCTTTTCTTCGTCGGACATTTCGGTTCTCTCAAAAATCGTTCCGAACCTCGGTTCCGAAACCTTAAGGTCAGAAAACAGCGACAGCAGCTGATCGATAAGCGTAGACGGCTGCATGGCCGCGCCCAAAACGGTTTTAGGATAGCTTACGATCAGTTTTTCCGTCGGCCGAACTATAAGCTCGGCCAGATAAAACATGTTCGACAACGCTTGCTGCATTTTGGTCGGCGAAAGTTCGATTCCCGCTTCCGAAAGAAGGGTTTCGTCGTCGGCGGATATTATGGCGGTGTTCCCCACTCCCTCCGGCATACCCGAAGCGGTGGCACCCAAAACGAACATGGTTTTCACGCCTTCGAAGCGGCTTTTTTGCGAAGTGCCGACGAAAACCGAATCGAGATAAAGCGGCGTAAGGCTGATTTTGACGCTTTCAAGCGTGGACGTAAGCACGCGGAGATAGTCGTCAAAGTCCATAAACGATTTGCCTATCGTGCGTTTTATTTCCTCAAAAACGGAGCAAAGCCTGCTTTCCGTCTGCGAAAAGCTTTTTTGAATTTTCGCGTCCTTAGCCTCGGCCGCAAAACTTGATACCTTTTGGAAAAATTTGTCGTCCGACAAAAACTTTTCGATTTTTTCGGTGAAGTTTTCGGCCGTATCCGCTTTTTTGAATTTCGGCATTTTTTCCAAAAACGTCTGACGGACCTTTTCTGCCGCCTCGTCGCCAGAAAATTCTTTAAGAAATACCATTCTGTCCGCTCCGAACGGCAAAATGAAGTTTTCAAAAGCGTCCACGTCGTCGAAGGTCAGATCTTCGCCTTCCGTAAACAGCGGATTTTTGACGATTTCCAAAGCGTCGTCCGTCAGTCGCGTGGACGAATAGGACAACACGGACAGCAAATATTTTATCGGCAAAAGACCGGTGAACACCGTGCTTTCGTCCACAAAATGCGGTATGCCGAAACGCTCGAACGCCGATTTGACAGGACCGAAATATCCTTCGTCGGGAATCACGACGGCAATATCCTTATAGCGGTAGTCCGAAAAATTGATAAGCTCCGCAATTTTCGACGCCGCTTCTTCGCACTCCGAAAAATTGTCGTCGGCGTACGAAATCTCGATCGCTCCGCCCGCAGACGTCTGCAACACTCCCCTGTACGAATACAAATTGTCCACGATTTTTTGAAACTGCGGTTTTATGCAAGCGGACGCGCGCCCCTCTTTAAGCAAAATTCCCGCGTTTTTGCACATAGAAACTATCCGAGCCTTAACCCCGAAAGGGAACAATCTTTTGTTCTCTCCGTACCCGAGAGGAAGCCCCACCGTTACCCCCGGCGAGCTTTTTGCCAGCGCCTCTAAAACGTCGTATTCCGGCGCGGTGAATTTGTAGATGTCGGTAACGTAAAAATAGGTCCTTTCGACGTTCGGCATCGAAGGTATGAACCCGGCAAATTTTTCAAGTCTGGTGGTGCTGTCGACGTAACCGCTTTGAAGCTCGGCGAGATACGCCTCCAAAATTATGGCCATGTCCTGTGTTTTTTCGGCAAGCACCTGCGATTTTATCCGCGGCAAAGCGTCCCTTAATGCCTGCACGGTCACGCCGCTGTTTCTGAGCGAGGTCAGCGACGCGTACATTTCGTTTGCAAAGGACGGGGTTTTCGACGCGTTCTTATAAACCGTAAGCCTATCTCCTACGTCGTTTATCACTTTTTGCAACAGCATAACCACGCCCTGCGGCGTCAGACAATTTTTGACGCTGTTTTTCATCGCGCGGCCCGCAAAACGCAAAAACGACAGAACCTGCACGTTGGCGCTTCCTTCCAGATTCAGGCTTTCCAGAACCTCTTTTTCCATGGTAAGCGAAAATTTGTCGGGGACCAGAACGACGTGCATTGCACGTCTGTCGGCAAGATAATTGCGTTTAAGCTCGGCCATAACGCCGTCGAACTCGGCCTTGAAAGTGTCGCCGGTGATAAGTTTGAGTGCCATAATACCTCGGTTAATAATAAAAATAAGAATTATTTATATTATTATTGTAACATCCAAGCCGCCCTTTTTGCAAGGTCTGAGCGGTGCAAAATTACACCGCAAACTATATTTTTCAAAATTAGTCCGATTTTTCTTGCGAAAGCAAACGTTATTTGTTATAATCATTATCGTTAAGATAATCCACCAAAAGAGGCATATATGAAAAAAGTTTTTGCTTTGGCGCTGGTAATTCTGGCGCTTGCGGGCGTTCTGGCCGGCTGCAACAACACAAATCACGCAATGGAATCGGACGTCGTGTGGGGCTCCTACGAAAAGTTCACCTACGAGGTTACGCAAAACGGAAACTCCGAAACGGGCAGCTACTCCACCGAGCTTCGCCTCGTGCAGAACGAATCTCTGGACGTCGGCCTTGCGCATTTCGACAAAGTCACCAATCAGCTTCAGATAAACAGATTTTCCTTCGGCGATTTTTCTTTCGTGGAAGTGCTGCTCTTCGGCAAAGCGACCGACAAGCAAAAGCTTATCCCGATCGCAAGCTACCGCGAACAGACGACCGACGGCGTAACGTCGTATCAGACGATCGTCTACGACAACGAAAAAGCCAAAACGAAAATCTATCTCTACTCCGACTCTTCCGCCACCTTGGACAGCGTAACCCCCGTCGAAATCGGCCTTGCTTCGCCGTACTACGACAACTCGGAACTTTACACGCTGTTCCGCGCCGCAGGCTCGCAGATTTCAAGCTGGACGATAAACGTCCCTATAGCAAAAGAAGGTCAGGCAGTGAAACTGTCGGTGTCCACCGCTTCCTCGGCCACCATATCCGTCCCGTTTAAGTCCGACGTAAAATGCAAAACCGTGGTCTATTCCCGAAGCGACCTTGCCGGCAAGAAGTACTACGCCTACTACGCATCAGACGCCATCGAGATAAACGGCAAAAAGATTTCTTCTCCGCTTATAGAAATCGTCGAGAACGACGTGATCTTCAAACTTACGAACATTGAAATCGAATAGTTATAAAAAAAACGAAACAGGCATAGGCTAATGTAGCCCGCCTGTTTTTTTTCGGGCAAAGGAGTTTTTATGCCCGAAATTTTCGTTTGCCCGAAAAGTGGCGAAACGCTTGTTTTAAATAGCTTGACCGCCGTCAAAGGAACGGGGAAAACCGTAAAGCTGACCGTGCCGGAAGGCGCGGTTTCTGTGGCCGTTTATTCCGACGATCCCAAAACCGATCCCGTTTTCGGGCTTATAGATTTCGGGGAGGAAACATCGGTTCTCGGAAGAATAAAACTCATCGCCTATTCCGACGGCACTTACGCCCTCGCTTACCGATTTAAGGAGCCGGCTTCCCCGGGCGGGAAACCCGACTATTTTGTTTCCGCAAACTTCAAAAATAACCGCGTAAACTTTTCGGCATACGGCAAAAATCGCCCTCTTATCGTTCTTTCTTCGGGCGACGAAAGCCAGACTATTTCCCCAAAAAAGGATTTAACCGACCTTAAACTTATGTTTCAACCGTCGAAATCGGCACTTCTTTGCGTGGCAAAAGCAAAAACCGACAAAAACTATATGGCGGTTTGTTCCTACGACGGAGTTTTCAGACTGCTGTACGAGGGCGAAGCCGACGAATACGCTTTTTCGGACGACGGCTTTTTGGAGACGACGAAGTTTAAGGACCTTTTGGGGCGCGTCAGGAAATCTTTTTACACCTTCACCGAAACCGGTTTCAGACCGATAAAAGAAGAATTTTCCTACGAAAACGCAGGCGGCTACGACCTCGCCTCTCTTCCTTCTCTGCTCCTTGAGGCAACGCGGGCAGGCGACTTTTCTGCAGCGGAAAAATACCTCGGCCCCGAGCTTAAAGGAAAAGCCCCGTACCTTCCTGAATTTTTCGGCAGCTTTTGCCGCTACGAAAAGCTGCCCGACGGCTCCTACAACGTCTATGACGACGGCGTCGATTTCGGTTTCGTGAAGCCTAAAGTCGCAACTTTTTCCATAAAGGACCGCCTCATCGACAATATTTCAATAAAAGACTGATTTCGACATTTTTTTCGGTTTTTTCCGCCCCTTGAGATGTTAGCATATTCAAGGGTGATACTATGAAAAAATTATTTGGCGCGGCAAAGAACCGCAAATTCGAACAGCAACTTGCTTCACAGACTTCATATTACGAAAACGCTCTCGCCGAACAGCGGGAGCGCATAACCGCGCTTTTGAAAAACGAAGCCGACCTCAACGCAAGCCTCGACGAATACAAAAAGCGCGAAAAAGACGTGGCCGAGGTTATGCTCGTGGTGGCCGAAAAGGCTTCGGAAATGGAAACCGACCTCAAACTTCAATACGCTTTGGAAATAGAGCGGCTCAAGCTTTTTCAGGCGAAATGGATTGACGCGTACGAAACTCTGGCCGCGAAATACGGTTTTGAAAAGGACGTTCTGAACTTGCAGGCGGTGGCCGTAGACACTGCTCTTTCCATCGAAAAAATGCTCGGAAAAGAGTTCGGCATACGTCTTACGTCGTCGTCCGCGCCGGAGGAACACTTCAAAAAAGAGGCCGAACGCCTGTCCTCCGAAAAAACGGAGCTGTACGACCTCATATCTTCGCTTAAAAAGCGGCTCGGCATAGATCCCGAAGAAGAGGCCGCTCCCGACGACGACCTCAAAAAACTTGCCGACACCCTCGCCGGCTAACGAAAAAAGCCTTCCATTTTGGAAGGCTTTTCTTTTTACAAAATTCCGTCGACGAATTCTTCGGCGTTAAAGTCCTCCAAATCGTCGATTTTTTCACCCACGCCGACGTACACGACCGGGATTTCCATTTCCGCAGAGATGGCAAGCACCACTCCGCCCTTTGCCGTGCCGTCGAGTTTATTCAGAATGATGCCGTCAACGTCGACGACTTCTCCGAAAACTTCCGCTTGCTGTACGGCGTTTTGGCCGGTTGTAGCGTCAAGCACGATATAGTTTCTGAAATCCGCTTCCGGAAATTCTCTCTCCACCACGCGGTGAATTTTCTTGAGCTCTTCCATAAGGTTCTTTTTGTTGTGCAATCTGCCTGCCGTATCCACCAAAACGACGTCGGTTTTTTTGGCCTTGGCCGAAGCCACTGCGTCGTAAACCACGGAAGCGGGATCGCTGCCCTCGCCGTGCTTGATAATCCTTACGTCCGCGCGCTCGGCCCATATTTCCAGCTGTTCGCTTGCGGCCGCCCTGAAGGTGTCCGCCGCCGCAACGACAACGGATTTGCCTTGCTTCTTGAATTTGTTGGCAAGCTTGCCGATGGCGGTGGTTTTCCCGACGCCGTTCACGCCGGCAACCAAAATCACCAGCGGATATTCGTACGGCGGAATTTCGTAGTCAACGCTTTCGATCATAATCTGCTTCAAAAGCTTTTTGGCGCCGTCGGTGTCGGTAACCTTTTTGCGGTAAACGCGATCTTTAAGTTCCTCGATTATTTCGTCGGTTGCCACGACGCCGAAGTCGGCGGATATAAGCGCGTCCTGCAAATCGTCGTAAAACTCATCGTCCAGCTTTCTGCCGGAAAACACCGCAAACAGCTTTTTGCCGACGGCGTCCTTCGTTTTTTTGAGGCTTTCTTTGATTTTTGAAAAAAATCCCATTTTCTATTTCTCCTCTGCCGTAAGCAAGGCGTCTGCCAGCTTGACGGACAAAATTTTGGAAATGCCCATTTCTTCCATGGTTACGCCGTATAAGCTGTCGGCAAGCTCCATGGTAGGTTTACGGTGGGTGATGACGATGAACTGCGTGTCCTTGGACAGCTTTTTGACGTATTCGGCAAACAGCGTAACGTTGCTGTCGTCGAGAGCCGCCTCAACTTCGTCCAGCAGACAGAACGGCATCGCCTTAAGCTTCAGAATCGCAAACAGAATCGCTATTGCGGTGAGGCTCTGTTCGCCGCCCGAGAACAACGAAAGCGTACGAGTGTTTTTGCCCGGCGGTTGAATTTTGATGTCCACGCCTGCGTCCAAAGGATCGCCGGTGGTGCTGTCCAAAAGCAAAAGTTCCGCGTTGCCGCCGCCGAAAAGCTCTTTGAACGTAACCTTGAAGTTCTCGTTGATTTTGACGAACGCGTCGTTGAAGCGCGTTGTCATTTCGTCGGTGAGATCCTTCAGAATTTTGTTCAGATCGTCAACGGCGTTCTGCACGTCGTCGCGCTGGGCGCAAAGCTCTTCGTAGCGTTTGCCGTTTTCCTCGTAGTCCCTTATTGCCAGTTGGTTGACGTCGCCGAGCTGATTGATGGCGCGTTTTAATTTGTTGATGTTTGAATTTGCTTTCTCGAAGTCGAAATTTTCGTCCTTAAGTTCCAAAGCGTTCTGGTAGGTAAGCGAATACTCCTGCCAGACGTGATCTTCGAGGTACTTGATGTCGCTGTCCGCTTTTTCCAAGGCGGCTTCTTGCTTATATCTCTGCACTTCGAGATCCTTCACGGTGTCGCCAAGCTGAATACGCAGGCTGTTTATCCTGGAAAGCTCCGATTGCGAATTGCGTTTTTGATCGGTAAGTTCGGTTATGTACTGAGAAAGAGTTTCGATTTGTTCTCGATCTTCCCGGCTCATGACGGCGGTTTTGGCGCGCAATCTTTCGGCGTTCACTTCGCTTTCCAAGGAAAGCATTTTCGCCTTGTCGTCCAGAATCTGTTCGTTCAAAACGTCTTTTTCGCGCTTTAAGCGGAAGGAATCGGCCTCGGCGTTTTCTATCTCGGTTTTAAGCTCCGCAATCCTTACGCGAAGCGAAATGACTTTGCTGTTAAGCTCGTCGCGCTCTTTTTTGTTGAGGTCAGTCTGCGCCTTGGATTTTTCCGCCAGGTCGCCGCTCATGATTTTTTGGGAAGAAATTTCCGCTTCGAGCTTGTCCACCGAGCCGAGCTTGTCGGCGGTTTCCTTTACGCCTTTTTTAAGCGTTTCGATTTCGGAAGCCATAAGATGCACTTCTTCTTCCATAAAATCGATATTCTGCTTGCTTTTTGCGATTTTTTCCTTCAAAACTCCGCCCGCAATTTTCAGCTCTTCCATTTCGGATTTGAGCCTTGCGGTTTCGTCGTCGGCCTTGTGCATTGCCCTTTCGTAGTCCGCGCGCATAACGATAAGCTGTTCGTATTGCTTTTTCGCCTTATCCCACGAAACTTTTGCTTCGGCAATTTCTTTTTCTTTGCTGAAAATGCCTCCTTCGGATTTTGCGCTGCCTCCCCTTATCGCGCCGCTGGTGGCAATCTGGTTGCCGTCCATCGTGACGATTTTGAAGCCGTAGCGATAATTTTTGGCCATTCTGACGGCGGTGTCCATGTTATCCACGACCACGGTTTTGCCCAAAAGACCTTTGACGATGCCGTCAAACTTCGAGTCGTACTTAACGATGTCGCAGGCTATGCCGTAGCACCCTCTTTCGGAGAGCGCCGACCTGAACTCCGGTTCCAGAGTCCTCGGTTTGAAGCTGGTCATAGGCAGGAAGGTGATTTGCCCGTAGCGTTTGTTTTGCAGATAGGAAATGACGTGCTTTGCGTCCTCTTCGTTTTTGGTTACGACGTTTTGCACGGCGTTTCCCAAAGCCGTTTCGACGGCAAGCTCCATGCCCACCGGCGCCTTTATTATTTCGGCGACGACGCCACAAACTCGCCTCTGAAGGTCGAGGTCGCTTTTTGCGTCCTGCATAAGCCTTTTAACGGCGAGGCCGAAGCCGTCGTAGTCCTCTTTCATTTTAACGAGCAACGTATGCTTGGTTTCCAAAGACGAAATACGACTGCTGAGCTTCACCAGATCCTCGGCCAAAGTTTCGAGACTGTGTTTTTTGTCGTTGTATTCGCCGACGTTTTCGTTGTATTCGTCGGCAAGCGCCTTGCCTTTGTCCATGGTCTTTTTGAGGTTGGCCTCGTTTATGGCAAGATCGGTGTATTCGGCGTCCAAAGCGTTCTTTTTGACGAGAAGGTTCTGATTTTTGGACTCTAAAAGTTTTTCGTTAAGTTCTTTTTCCTTGACGAGAGCGGACATATTGCCCTTAATCGCCGCCAGCTCTTCGGCCGCGGAAACCATACGTCTGTTGCTGTCTTCGATGCTGGTTTCGTCGGCGGAAATTTTGGCAAGTATCTGTTGCAGCTTCAAAGTATCCTCTTCGAGAGTGGCCGAAACCCTTGAAAGCTCCGCGGTTTTTTGTTCCTTTTCCGCCAAAGAAGCGGCAAGCGCCTCGGCTTTTTCGCCCATACTCTTTTCAAGCGAAGCCTTTTCGTCGGACAAACGCTTAAGCTCATCGGTATAATGCAAAATACGCTGTTCGTGAAGCTGCTCGGTGCCCGAAGCCCTTTCCGCAGAAACCTTTAAGCTTGTGAGCCTTTGGTTACAGTCGGCAAGCTTGTCGTCCAAAGTGCCGATGGACGCGGTCAGCATGTCGTAGTCGTCCTGCGCTTTTTGGGCGGACTGCTCCGCGTTGTTCAGGTCGAGAATGATGGCGGCAAGTTTGTCCTTTATGCCGTCCACCAAGCTCTTGTTGTTTTCGAAACGATAGATATAGTAGTTCACCTCGTTGTACTTCAATTCCGTGGTGAGCTCACGATATTTCATTGCGTCTTCGGCCTGCTTTTTGAGCGGTCCCAAGCGGTTTTCTATTTCGTTTATAAGGTCGTTGCAACGCGACAGATTGTCCGAGGACCTTTCCAGTTTTCTGACCGTTTCGGCCTTTTGCGCCTTGAATTTGGAAACGCCTGCCGCATCCTCGAAAATGATACGCCTGTCCTCAGGCTTTGAGGACATAATGTCCTTAACTTTGTCCTGCCCGATAAGCGTATAACCTTCGGTGCCGACGCCGGTGTCGTGCAGAAGGTTGGTGATGTCCTTAAGGCGCATCTTTTCCTTGTTGATGAAGTATTCGCTGTTGCCGCTTCTGTCCAGCCTTCTGGAAATCACCACTTCATCAAATTCTATAGGAAAGATATGGTTCGTGTTGTCAAAATAAAGCTCGACCTCGCAAAAGCTCAAACTTTTTCTGGCGGCAGTCCCCATAAATATGACGTCCTGCATATTTTTGCCTCTCAGCTGTTTTGCGCTTTTTTCGCCCAAAACCCACCTTATGGCGTCGGCAACGTTGCTTTTGCCGGAACCGTTAGGCCCGACGATTGCCGTCATATTGTACTCGAACGGAATTGTGGTTTTGTCGGCAAACGACTTGAAACCGTAAAGAACGACCTTTTTTAAGTTCACTTAGATTCTCCCTGTGTACTCTGCGCAAAATAGCGCGTGTTTTCGTGATTATATTTTAGCGTTTTTTGCGATCGGCGCAAGTTTTTGCGGTGCAAAAAAGCCCCGCACGCGCTAATATAAAAGTAAATTAAATATATTATATCATAAATTTAACGATATTTCAACAGATTTTTGCCAAAAATTGTTTGCGTTTTTTTGTGGCTTTTTGAGGCAAAAAAGCGGCGTAACCGCATAGTTACGCCGCATAAAGTGCTTGTTTTGTCATTTATCGAGATTTTCGAGGGCCGCTCTGGCCGCTTTTTGCTGGGCTTCTTTTTTGGATTTTCCGACGCCCTTGCCTATCTCGTCGCCCTCAAGTATCGCGACGAACGAAAACAGCTTTTCGTCCGATGCGGGCATAGGCCTGAACTCCAACAAAAGATGATGCTTGTCGGCAAATTCCTTCAGCCTGGACTTGTAGTCCGAAAGATCTCTTTCGTCCTCCGATTCCAGCTTCTCAAGCAAATTGCCCAAGGTTTTTTTGACGAACGCCCTTGCTTCGTCCATTCCGCCGTCAAGGTAGATTGCGGCAAGCAGAGCTTCGTAGAGGTCGCATTTGGTTTTGTCGGTTTTCTGCACGTTGTGGTCGTGTTCGTTTTTCCCGAGGCGCAGATACTTTTCAAGTCCGAATGCGGAAACGGCGTCGGCAAGCGGTTTTTGAGAAACGAGATTTTTTCTCATTCCCGTCATCGCGCCTTCGTCAAAATCGGGATTGCGGCGGAAGATAACTTCAGCGATGATAAATCCCAAAATGCTGTCGCCCAAAAATTCCAAATTTTGATTGGAAATTTTCCCCTTCACCGAACGATGCGTAAGCGCAGTTTCGAGAAGGGACGTATTTTTGAATTTATATCCGATGATGCTTTCTATGCCGCCCATACTATTCCTTTATTTTGTCCAAATCAGATTTAATTTTTTCGATAATCCCCGCTTCGGCAAGATTTTTGGCCTGCAACACTGCCGAACAAATCGCCACTCTGTCGGAGGAACCGTGCGCTTTTACAACAACTTTGTTTACGCCCAAAAAGCATGCGCCGCCCACTTCGCTGTAGTCGAGCTTATGTTTGATATGTCTTAAAACCGGCTTGAACAAAAGCGCGCCGATTTTTGCCTTGAAGCCTCCTTCCTGCATACCTTTTTTGATAAGCTTGAAAACGCCCAAAGCGGTGCCTTCAATGGATTTTAAGGCAACGTTGCCGCTGAAACCGTCGGCCACCACCACGTCCGCTTCGCCGGACAGAATGTCGCGTCCTTCGACGTTTCCGCAGAAGTTGAAGGTGTTGCTTTTGCTCATAAACGCATAGGCTTCCTTGTGGACTTCGTCGCCCTTGCACTCCTCCGCGCCGTTGTTCAGAAGCCCCAATTTAGGATTTTTTATCCCCAGCATTGCCGAACAAAACGCGCTGCCCATAACGGCAAACTGTTCGAGATGCACCGGTCTGCATTCGGCGTTTGCGCCGCAGTCGCAAAGAACGACGCCCTTTCTGTCGAGATGCGGCAGAACGGTTGCGAGCGCAGGCTTTTGAATACCTCCGATCCTTCCCACGATAAGATACGCGCCGGTCAGCAAAGCGCCCGTGCTTCCCGCGGAAACAAGTCCCTTTACGTCCGGATTGTTCTTAAGCTCGTAGCAAGCCTTGACCATGCTGCTGTTTTTCTTTGCTCTGACAGCAACGGTCGGCACGTCGTGGTTGGTTATGACTTCTTCCGCCGCGAGAACGGAAACCCTATCCGTCCTTCCCTGCAAAATAGAACTCAGTTCATCCTCTTTGCCGGCAAGAACGATTTCGAGATCCTTATCCTTTTCGAGAGCGAGAAGCGCGCCTTCCACGATTTCGTTCGGAGCGTTGTCGCCGCCGTAAGCGTCTACGATTATTTTCATTTTTTCTCCTAAAAATTATACGTTAAATGAGGCAGACGATTCGCCTGCCTCCATAAAATCCGAATACTATTCTTTGTCCTTCTTTGCAACAACTTGTTCGCCGTCATAATAACCGCATTTAGGGCATACTATGTGGCTCAATTTGAGTTCGTGGCATTGCGGGCATTCAACGAGGTTCGGAGCGGTCAGTTTGTAAGTTTGAGCTGCTCTGCTGTTTCTTCTTGCCTTGGAAACTTTCCTTTTTGGTACTGCCATTTTATGTTACCTCCCGAAGTTAAATTAAATCTAATAAATCGGCAAACGGATTTTTCTTATCGCCGTCAGGCCGAATGGTTTCGCAGTTGCACGGTCCGTCCTCTAAACGTTTGCCGCACTTAGGGCAAAGCCCTTTGCAATTTTCTTTGCACAAAATTTGCGTCGGAACCGAAAGCACCACTCTTTCCTCGATAACGGGATCCAAATCGATCCGGAAGTTCGAGTAAGTGTAGCAGTCGTCGGACGGCGGATTTTTGAAAAACGTTTCCGACACGTCGGCGGTCAGAACCTTTTCGGTTTCGTCGCCGCAGCGGTCGCACAAAAACTTCGCCGGAACTTCAACTTTAAGCTTCACGGCCACGTTGTCGTCGGTGACGACGTACCAGCCTTTCGCCTTCAGATTGCCCGTAAATTTTGCCTGTGGCCGTCCGTCGAGGAGCGAATCGTCCGGTTTAACTTCGCCCGAAATGTCGTAAAACTCCCCTTCAATTGCTTTTGAAAATTCGATTTTCATATAGCCCTCCACAAAACGGCAAGTTGTATTATATAAATTATTATTTTTTTTGTCAACTAAATAACGTCGAATTTTGCAATTTAGCCTATCTGTTTTCGCTCAAAAACTTTGTTTCGCGAGCAATAACCAGTTCCTCGTTGGTCGGAATGATTGCAACCTTGACTTTGGAGCAAGGTTTGGAGATGACGGACACGTTTTCGTCGTCAGGATTTTCGTTTTTGTCGAAATCGACTTCGACGCCCATATATTCCAGACCTTCGAGCACTTCGCGCCTGATAAGAGAGCTGTGTTCGCCGATGCCTCCGGTGAAAACGATCGCGTCCGCGCCGCCAAGAACCGCAGCGAATGCTCCGACGTATTTTTTGATTCTGTAAGCCGTCATATCCAGCGCAAGCTTTGCCCTTTCGTTGCCTTCTTCCGCGGCCGAGGTGAGGTCCCTGCAATCGCTGGAGAAGCCGCTTATTCCGAACATACCGCTCTTTTTGTTGAGGTAATGCACGGTTTCGGAAAGAGTCATACCCTTTTTGTTGGCCAAAAATTCGACCGCAGCCGGGTCGATGTCGCCGCTTCTGGTGCCCATCATAACGCCTTCGAGCGGCGTGAAGCCCATGGTGGTGTCGACGCATACGCCGTCTTTAACGGCCGACAAACTGCTGCCGTTGCCGAGGTGACAGATGATTGCTTTGAATTTGTCTGTGCCGAGCCATTTTTGAATTTCGCCGGAAATATACTTGTGGGAAGTACCGTGGAAACCGTATTTTCTGACCTTGAACGCCTCGTAATCTTCGTACGGAATACCGTAAAGATAAGCTTTCGGCGGCATGGTGGAGTGGAAAGTGGTGTCGAAAACCAAAGCCATCGGCACGTCTTTTCCCAAAACTTCCCTGCAGCTTTCCACGCAACCGATGTTGCCCGGCATGTGCAGGGGCCCGAGGTCGATGTTCTTTTTGCAGATTTCGATAACTTCGTCCGTAACGAGAACGCTCGATTTGAAGTCTTCGCCGCTGTGAAGCACTCTGTGGCCCACTGCGGAAATCTCTTTTATGTCCTTGATTGCGCCGTTTTTCGGATCGACCAAAGCTTTAAGAACCAGCTCCAACGCCTCTTTGTGCGTAGGCATGTCCTCTTTTATGACCGATTTTCTGCCGTCGGCGGTTTTTTGCGTGAGGACGGATCCCGGGAAAGTGATGCGTTCGCAAATTCCCTTTGCCAGAACTTCCTCGTTTTGCATGTCGATGATTTGATATTTAAGGCTGCTGCTGCCGGCGTTTATAACCAGAACTTTCATATTTTTAACCTTCCGTAGCCTGAAGTGCGGTGATTGCGGCGGTGGCGACGATGTCTTCTGCCACGCAGCCTCTGGACAAATCGTTTATAGGTTTTGCAAGGCCTTGCATAACCGGACCGATTGCCATGTGTCCGCCGAAGCGTTGAGCGATTTTATAGCCGATGTTGCCTGCTTCGAGGTTAGGGAAAACCAAAACGTTTGCGTTGCCTGCAACGGTGCTGCCCGGAGCTTTCTGTTTGCCTACCGACGGAACGATTGCCGCGTCAAGCTGCATTTCGCCGTCTATTTGCAGTTCCGGACGAGCGGCCTTTGCGATGGCCGTGGCGTTCTGAACCTTGGTGACTCTGTCGTGTTTGGCGCTGCCCTTGGTGCTGAAGGAAAGCATTGCGACTCTCGGTTCCATGCAGCAAATGGATTTTGCGCTGTCGGCCGCGGCGAGAGCTATGTCTGCCAGCTGATTTTCGTCCGGTTCGGGGATAACCGCGCAGTCCGCAAACACCATTGCGTCGCCGTCGGAATATTCAAATCCGTCCTTAAGCGCCAGAATGAAGCAACTGGAAACCGATTTGATGCCCGGTTTTGCTTTTATGACCTGAAGCGCGCTCCTTAAAACGTCGGCGCTGGAATAGGTTGCGCCTGCGACCATACCGTCGATATCGCCGAGCTTGAGGGCGATTGCGCCGTAGTAAAGATTATTTCCGGAAACCAAAGCCGTGGCTTGTTCCAAAGTCATGCCTTTTGCCTGACGAAGTTCGAAAAGCTTTTGTGCGTAAGCAGGAATTTTTTCGCTGGCCGCAGGATTGATAACTTCAACGCCTTCGAGGTTTACGTCCGGATTTGCCGCCGAAATTTCGGCTTTATCTCCGTACAAAACCACCTTGCAGATGCCTTTTTGCGTCAGAATTTCAGCCGCTTTGACGGCTCTTTTGTCAAAACCTTCGGCAAGCGCGATGGTTTTGTGCGCTTCGGTTGCTCTTTGAAACAGGTTGTCCAAAAATTTACTCATATTTAGCTCCAAAAATGTATTTTCCGAAATGAATTTGTTTGCCTTAAAATGCAAAACACATTATAATTATAATATAATCTAAAAAAATTGCAACCGAATTCGGGGACAAACCCGAAACTTCCGGAAAATTTTGGAGAAAGATGAAAATCACCTTCGTTATCGCCGAATACAATCCGTTCCACACGGGCCACCTTTTTCAGCTTCGGGCGGCAAAGGAGCAAACGAACGCCGACAAGCTTGCCGTCATAATGAGCGGCAGCGTAACCGAACGCGGAGATTTTGCCGTGTGCGGAAAAAGAACCCGCGCCGCATGGGCGAAGATTGCGGGCGCAGACGCCGTTCTGGAGCTCCCGACGTGTTACGCTTTGAACAACGCCGAAAAGTTTTCTCTCGGCGCAATGAAAATCGTATCGGCCTTTTCAAAGAATAACGAAGTTACTTTGTCGTTCGGCTCGGAGTGCGGCGACGTTAAAAAAATTAGACGCGCGGCAGAGTTTTCGGAGGAAGGAAACGAGCTTTTCGCCAAGGTTCTGAAAGAGCGGCTTGCCGCAGGCGACAGCTACCCTCTTTCACGGCACAAGGCGCTCACCTCGGTTGACGAAGAAACGGCAAAAGTGCTCTCGAAGCCAAACAACATTCTTGCCGTAGAATACGTCAAAGCCGCCAAAAAACTCGGTTTAGACATCGCTTTTCACACCGTAAAACGTCAAAACGACTATAATTCGACGAATCTGGAAGGCGCTTACGCTTCGGCCACGGCCATAAGATCCGCTCTGTTTTCGGGCGACGTGGAAAAGGCCGAAAAGTACCTGCCGAAATACGTTTCGGACACTCTTCCGTCTTCTTTATCAAATCGCAATCTGTCGGCCCTCGTTCTCTACGACCTGAACGCCAAGTCCAAAGCCGAACTGGAGGCTCTGCCCGAGGTTTCGGAGGGGCTTGAAAACCGCCTGAAATCCGCGCTTACCGCCTCGTCGTCCTACGAATCGCTGGTGGAAAACGTCAAAACCAAGCGCTACACCATGGCAAAAATCAAACGCATTTTGCTTTATTCCCTTCTTAAAATCGACAAAGCCGCGCTCCAAAGGCTTACGGAGGCAAAGCCCTATTTCAACTTTTTGGAAGCCGACGCCGACATCCTCAAAGCGCTTGCCGCAACCGGCGAAAAAGGCATCGTCAAACTTAAAGACGCCGAGACGTTGGACGAAGTCCAAGCGGAAAGCTTCAGGCTGGACCGCTTTTCGGAGGAAGTCAGAAACGTCGTTTATCCTTAAAACGAAAAACCGCGCTTAAGGTAAGCGCGGTTTTATTATATTTCGGATTTTTTTTGAATAACATTTCGTATGCGAACAAAAAAAATCGTCGTCTATGCTTTTGCCCTCGGCATGATTACCCTTCTTCTCATCGAACCCGAGGTCTACACCAAATCGGTTTTTAACGGACTGATTCTCTTTGCCGTGAGCGTGCTGCCGGGCATGTTTCCGTTCTTTTTTTACGGAAAAATTCTGACGCTTTCAGGCTTCGGCGACGACTTTTCGGCGGTTTTGGGCAAGCCGTTTTCAAAAATTTACCGCACCGACAAAACCTCTTCCTACGTGTTCGTCATGAGCTTGCTTTCAGGCTACCCCGTCGGCGCGAGAATGCTTGCGGATTTTTATGAAAACAGACTTCTTGACACGGACGAATGTAAAAAAATTTCCGCTTTCACGTCCACGGGAGGGCCGATTTTCATAGTCGGAACGGTGGGCGCGGGATTATTTGGCGACAAGCGAATCGGCTACGTAATTTTGGCGGCGCACGTCTTGTCGGCGCTTCTTAACGGCCTCGTTTATCGCGGAAAACGCGCGGCGGAAAAACCGCACTCCCAAAAAGCCGCAAAATCACCCGACAACGTGCTTTCCGAAAGCATAAATTCGGCAGTTCTGTCCGTTTTGACGGTTGGCGGCTACGTAGCGCTTATGGGCATGGCCGCGGACGCGCTTTCGAACCTGAAAATTCTGGACGCTTTATCCGCGCCGTTCGGCCTTATTTCCGAAACCGCGGCGGGGATATTCAGATCCGTCGTAATCTCTGCCGTGGAAATGACGAGAGGCTGTCTGGAAATAGAAAAAACAGCGGCTACTCTGCCCCTGAAAATTGCGCTCGCAAGCTTCGCGGTTTCCTTCGGCGGCCTTTCGGTTACTCTGCAATCCATAACTTTTTTGTCAAAATGCAAAATAAAAGCAGGCTTCTACCTGCTTTCGAAAACCACGCAAGGCTTAATAGGCTTTTTGATAGGCTTTGCCGCGGGTTATTTGTTTTTCGGAATTTAGTTGTTCTTTGGCGCCGCATCCGAATAATTCTGCGGTTTTTGAGCGGCGTTTCGAAGCTCCTCGCGGTTGGAGCGTATGAGCATCAGCGCGTCGGTTATGGTAACTTCGCTTTCCTTAAGAAGTTGATCGATTTTGATTTTCACTTCAAATTCCACTTTGTTCTTATATTCCAAAGCGTTTTGGCGGATATTCTCTGCTTCTTCCTGGGCGCGGGCGATAATTTCGTTCTGATCCAAAAGTTCTTCCGCCCTCTTTTCCGCTTGCTGAACGGTCTTTTGCGCATAACTGATGGCGTCCGCTTTTATGCGTTCGTTTTCCTGCTTGATATATTGCGCTTCTTTTATGATTTCAGGCAGACTCTGTTTGATTCGGTCAACCATTTCCAAAGCGTAGTTTCTGTTCAAAACGACGTCGTTTGCCGAAAACGGCGCCTTTTTGCCCGAAGAAATTAAGTTTTCAAGATCCGCTATAAGCATTTCGATATTTTCCATACATAGTCCTCCCGTGTGTCAATAAATCAATCTTTTGTGTCGCATTTTGCGATTTTTTGTCGTTCTTTCGTCGAAGAAACTTCTTTGAGTTTGTCGGGCGCCGCGAAATAAACGGTTTCGTAGCCGCCGTGCGAAAAATTGTACGCGGCCATTTCGCTCTCGTAAACGTAGTCGCTGTCACTTCTGATTCCGCGAACGATGTAGTCCACTTTGAATTCGGCGCAAAACTCAACCACATACTTATTGTAGCTTGAAACTTCCACGTTGTCAATATCTTTCGTCATTTGCCTGATTTTTTCCATGCGTTCGCCTACGGAAAACATCGGCGTTTTGTCGTGATTGATAAAAACCACGACGTAAAGCTTGTCAAATATTTTTGCCGCGCGGCGCGCGACGTCCAGATGTCCTTCGGTGAACGGGTCGAAGGTCCCCGTAAAAACTGCCGTTTTCATGCTTTTCTCAAAAGTGTAAGTTCGGTTTGCCCGTATTTTCTGGAGTCGTATATTTCAATGCCCGAGATAGGCGCGTACGGCTCTGCGGCAAGGTGCTCGTAAACCATCACGCCGCCACTAGACAACATGTCGTTTTTCACTAAGATTTCGATAGCTTTTTCGGCAAGTCCCTTCGAATACGGCGGATCCAAAAAAATCAAATCGAATTTTTTCCCCGAAAGCCGCTCCAACGCCGCCCTGAAATCGGCAGTAAGAATTCCGCCCTCGAACTCGGCGTTTCTGAGGTTCTCCTTTAAGTACGCTATGCTTTTTACGCTCTGATCGGCAAACCACACCTCTTTTGCCCCGCGGCTGATTGCTTCGATGCCGAGCGCGCCGCTTCCTGAAAACAGGTCCAGCACGACGCTGTCCTGAATGCGAAATTGCAACAGATTGAAAAGATTTTCCTTCACTCTGTCGGTTGTCGGTCTGACGTCCAGCCCCTCCGGACAAACCAGCTTTCTGCCTCTGAATTTTCCTGAAATAACTCTCATGTGAAATATATCCTGTCTATTCGTCCTCCGAACGCCGTTGCGGCGGCATACGGCGAAGTACCCGACCATTTCGCAACGTCCGAAAGCGTGATTTCTTCCTTGCCGCTTCGTCCGACAATCGTAACCAAATCGCCGATTTCGGCCGAAGCTTTCGTTACGTCGATCATAAAAACGTCCATACACGGGTTGCAAACGACTTTCGCTTTTTTCCCGTTCACCAAAACGTATTTCTGCTTAAAGCCGACGCCGTCGCCGTAACCTCCCGACACGACTGCAACGTCGCTGTCGGATAAAATAACGAAGTCCCTTCCGTAGCCTACGGCGTCCCCCGCCATAACGTGATTTACGGCTATTATTCTTCCGTACACACTCATCGACGGGACAAAGCCTTCCGCGTCGCCGTATGCGGCAAGCCCCACCCGAACGAGGCTCCCCGAAGTATCCGAAAATATCGCGCCGCTGTTTTGCGTGTGCACAACAACTTCGCCGAAACGACTTTTAACCGCTTCTTCAAACGGCTTAAAGCGCGTGTTCTGCAAACTTATGCTACCCTCGTCCGTGCCGTAAAAATGCGTGTAAACGCCTTTCACCGTAAGTCTTGGCGTTTGACTTAAGGCGGAAAACAGCTCTTCAAGCTCCTTTTCGTCAGACACCCCCAAGCGGTTCATACCGGTGTTCACCGCAATATGCGCGTTCACGCTTTTATGCGCTTTTTTTGCGGCGACCTCAAGCGCATACGCCTGACGAGGCGAATATATGCCGACGTCCAGACCGGATTTAACCGCCGTAGCCGAGTCGGCGTCTTCGAACATAGTCACCAGAATCGGTTTTTTTATGCCGCAAGCGCGAAGCTTTGCCCCTTCTGTTGCCGTGGCCACACCAAAGGCTTCCACAAAACTTTCGGCGTATTCGGAAACCGCTTCCATACCCCTTCCGTATGCGTCGCACTTGACCATAAGCATAACTGATTTCCCCGTTTCGGCCTTGATTTTTTCGACGTTTCGTCTGATTGCGGACAAGTCCGTCGCAACGATAAGCCCCATAATAAACTGCCTCCAAAGCAGTTCTATATTATGAGGGGCGCACGGTTTTTGTGTCAATATCTGTCAACGACGAAGCCTTTGCCCGAAACGACTTTCCCGGACGTAAATACGTAGGTCAAAAAACTATCAATCGTGAAATCCTCGTCGTAAACGTCGCAGGTTTCCAGTTTTCCGACGCCGCCCGTTGCAGTCAATTTGAAAACTCCGTCGTTAATTTTCACCAAATCGTCACGAAGCCTAAACCTCAAAACGAAATCTTTTTCAAAGCGCATACGCTCGACGAAACGATAAATATCGACGATTCTCGCTTCCGCGCCCGAAAACCTGCCGCCTGCAAAAACGGCTTGCTTTCCGTCCAGTTCGTAAACCCTATTCGCCTGCTTTCTCATAAGCGCCATTTCCGCCACTTGGTTTTCTATCAGAAAATAGTAGCCCAAAGGTCTTTCATGGTCGTAAACGACGTACGCTTTGCCGCTTTCCGAAAAAAGCTCCTCAAGTCGCCTTTCGAAATCCCATTCCGTTCTGTTTACGAAAAACGCAAACGAAGCGCAAAACGCATCGTAGGCTCTTTTGATTTCGGCGGCGCTCCCGCTTTCTTTTGCCGTAAGCGGATTTTTGGCGTTTTTGGATTTTACGGTGTACTTCCCTTCGAACGTAAGCGGCGCAAAACCGAATTTTTTATAAAACCCGCGCTTGAACGGCTGAAGAATAATGAGGGGCTGCCTCATCGGAAAGCACTCTGTAAAGAGCCTTTTTATAGGCTCCGAAATAAGCCCCTGCCCTCGTTTTTCCGGCAGCGTTGCCGCGGCGGTAACAAACGCCGTCGGGACGTAAGCGCTGCCCGCAACAAGCCCTTTCCAAAAATCGTAGAGCGCGGAAACTATCGTCCCGTCCGATATATAAGCCGTTACGACCGAGGAAGGCAATTTGTTTGAAAAGTAGAAGCTCCGAAATTCTTCGGAATCCTCGGGAAACGACTTGCCGTACAAATCCTCAAGCTGCGAAAACGCGCTTTCGGTTATGGTGAACTTGTCCACCAAAAATTCCGGCTTATAACTGAGTTTGGCCGTGCGGAGGCCGGATATCCCCATATCCTCCTGCCGGTTTACGTATTTTACTCCCGAAAAATGCTTTTCGGCAAACATTTGATTTATGGCGGCATAAATGCCGTCGAACTCGGTGTCGCCCTTTTCGAAAAACACTTCGCCCACGCCGTTTGCGGAAATGTCGCCCACGGCTATGCCTGCGATTTTCCCGTCGATTTTCAAAACGTCGGCAAAGCCCGAAAGCTCCGAAAGATGTTTTAGCATCATGGTGAAAGCGCCGATTTCTTCCTCGTCGTCGATGGACTTTTCTGCCGCCCACGTATTTATGAGCCTGACGGCGTCGTCAAACATTTCGTCCGTGTAGGTTTCGAAAGAATAAGCGTACTGCTTTTTGAATCTGGTGACGAAATTGCGTTTTGAGTGGTAATGCTTGCCCGACAAATTTATGAGGTTCTCGGCAAGATAGACGTACTCGCTGTTGTCGCGATTTGAAGAAACGAGCAAATCGTTTTTCTCGGCAATTATTCGCTCACCTTCAAGCGTAACCGCGCCGTTTGGCACTTTAACAGCGTTATTTAGCACTTCAATCTGGTTTTTTGCTGCAAAAACGATTTTGAGCGGCAAATTTTCTTCTTTTGCGACGCCGCGCAAAACGGAAACCGCAAACGGATATTTTTCATCCTTGCATAGCGGCGACAGAAAAACTTTTTCGCCCCTTATTTCACCGCGGATATACAAAACGTCGTCCGCTTCGGCGAAGCTCATCTTCGAAAAATCGTACCAACTGAACCAGCTTGCAAACGCATAATCCGTGCCGAAACCTCCCCACTTTTTCAAGTAGGCATCCACAATGCGTTTGTCGGATATTTTAAGCGGTGAAAATTGCATAATACGTCTCCGAACTAATTATAACACAAATTTTTCGTCCTTCAAAGTTTTTTTGCGGTTTTTGTTGGTTTTTTGCAACATTTGTGCTAAAATATTTTTAGGTGAGATTATGAAAAAATTTAAAATGAATTTTACTAAAACGATTTACGCTCTTTTATGGCTGGTTGCAGTGCTGACGATTGCCGGCGCCGTGTTCGACTTTTTGGTGGTTCTGGAGGTTGGAAGCCTCAGAAACACTTCGATAAGCATTTCCGTTTCGGCGATGATTTCGTGCCTTGCGGTGTGCGCCGCTTCGCTTTCTCTCATATTCGGCTGCGAATATCATTTCAAAAACGACAGGTTCTACGTCTGCTACGGGTTTTTCTCAATGTACTTCGAGAACAAAAACTTTACGGAAATCAAACACAACCTCGACACAAACGAAGTGTTTTTGATTTTTAACGACGTAAACTCGAAAATCCCCGAAAAGCTCGGCGTCGTCAAGGCAAACGTCAAAAAAGACGAAATCGCCGAATTTCTGAAAGTTACCAAAACAGAGCTTCCGAAAACGCTTTACACCCCCTGCAGAAAAAAAGATCCAAAAAAAAAAAAAAAAAAAAAAAAACCCCCGCCAGTGGCGGGTTTTTCGGATAGAATTATTCTTTTTCGTTTTTGCGTTTTTTGAGGTCGCTTTTAGGTTTTTCCATAACCTTAATGCTGAGGGCAACAAACGCCGCAAACACAGCAACGAGGTACACAAGCCAGCTGTTCGGAATGTGCAAAACGAACATCAAAAACAGTTGTAAGAAGGCCACCAGAAGCACTGCGGCAATCGCAAGCAAAACGATTTTGAAGGCTTTTTTGTGCTCAACAAGAAGCGCGGACAAAATGAGGCAGCAGCTGACTGCGAACGGGAAGATCAACCAGCCCGGATGCGCCAGATTAGGCATCGAAGGGAAAACCTTGTGTCCGAACAGCATCACCATATACAGAAGCGTTGCAAGCGCCATGCCGATGCCGTAAATGGAACCGCGTTTCAAAAGTTTGCTCTTTGAAAGTTTGCCGTTTTGGTTGAGCATAACGAACAGGCTGACGACGTAAATCATTGCGCCGAGCGGCCACACCAGCCAAGCCGGTTCGCCTTTTTTGCCGATCGTGAACTGAAGCGCCAAAAAGACGATGGTAAGTCCGAGGAAATACAATATGCTGACGATGAAGGTGTTTATGGTTTTTGCCACCACTTCGTCCTTGGTGAAGTGCAAGGCGTCCATTTCGTCCTTATATTGCGCCCTGAGGTCGCTCATAGATTCGATGGCTTTGGAATAGGAATCCAGTTCGTTCATTCCGTTTTCCAGACCGTCGTTATATTTGTCCATCAAAACGGAAACGAGTTCTTCTTTGAGATCGGAAAGCTGTTTGCTCTCCGGATATCCGGCAAATTCTCTGTCGATGAAAGATCTAAACCGTTTGATCATATTAAGTTGTCCTCCTGCTTTTTAAGTTAAGTCGCCGGTGATCAGCGAATTTAATATAGTGTTGACTTCCTGCCATTCGGCAACGTGTTCCTTGTAGGTCGCAAGGCCCTTTTGCGTGATGCTGTAGTATCTGCGCCTTGCTCCGCCCACGCCGTCGCCCCAGTAGCTTGCGATAAGCCCCGCCTGCTCCATACGCCTGAACGCGATGTAGATGGTGGCTTCGGTAAGTTCGATTCGGCCTTCGGACGCTTCGAGAATTTTTTTGGTTATCTCGTAGCCGTAGCTGTCGCCTTGCCGCAAAATATTCAAAATGACCGTGTCCGTATGCCCTCTTAAGACGTCGGTTGAAATTGCCATGCTTGCTCCCTTTTATATTATGGTACAGACATATATAACCTGTTTATATATATAAAGTATCACAACCGTTGCCGCATGTCAATCATTTTTGAAGCCTAATCGAAAATTATTGAAAATAATTAAAAAAAGTGAACAAAGGGTCGATAATTTAGTAAAATTGTCGGCAAAATATTTTGACTTTGCTCATAGAAATATTGTATAATGTTAATAATATAAGTATTTTTAGAGGTAGAATTATGGAAATGCGCGCTAAAATCGACAATCAACTGAACACTTATATCGACACCGTTTTTGCCGACGTACCTAAAACAGCCAACATGGTTGCTCTTATCAACAGAGTCAAAACCAAGGCTAAAAACAAATATTACACCATCGTTGACCAAGGTTTCGAACCGAAAGTAGCGGCGGGCGAAGTCAAAAACTGGCTGAAAGATTTCAAGTCGGTTCTCGATCAGGCAGGAAAGTTCAACGCAGACGGCTCCGTCGTCAACCCTAACGCAACCTCCATAATGGTTGAAATGCTCAGATCCGACGACAAACTTGACGCCGAAGCTCCGGCAGAACCGACCGTCGAAACCGAAGATTATTTCGCCGAAGAACCGGTGGAAGAGGTTTACTATGAAGAAACTCCTGCGGAAGAATACGTCGAGGAAGTTCCTGAAACCGAATACGTCGAAGAAGCTCCGGCAGTCGTCGAGGCCGAACCTATCCCTGAACCTCAGGTCGTTATCAAAGAAGGCGAAAAGGTCGAAAAACCTAAGAAAGCCAAAAAAGGCGGCAAGGGCGGCAGAATCGCGCTCGCCATCGGCTTGTTTGCGGCAGCGGCAGCGGCTTGCTACTTCCTCGTTAAGAACCTGCTTCCTCTTCTCGGCTAAACCGAACGAAAATCAAACCGTCCCGAATCGGGACGGTTTTTTGTTTGAAACGAATTATTTGAAAAGCGGCCTCTGTGCGGGCCGCTTTTTGTTTTAATGAAGTTATCAGATAAACGATACCATAAGGTTGGAGGCAACAACGATCAGAATGAGAGCTATAGGATAGGTTGCCGCATACGCGCCTGCAACGTCGTCGGTTCCCGACACCTGAACCAAGGTTCCGAGCGCAGGAGTGGAAGTCATGCCTCCGGTGATGGAGCCGAGGTTGTTGAACAGCGGCAGTTTCAGTACGTATTTTGCAAAGAAGAAACCTGCAAACATCGGCAAAACCGTCATAATTACGCCCGCAATAAATCCGTAAGGAATGAGCATAACGTTAAAGTTTCCGCCGTAAATTTTTGCCATAAGGCTTATGCCGCCTCTGACGCCCGCGCCGATGAGGAACAGCATCAGACCGAACTCTCTGAACACTTTCAGCGTGTGCTCCGGCACTTTGAGGTTTATGTGTCCGACGTGGCCGAGGTGGCCGAGAATAAGCGCCATAATCAGCGGACCGCCCGTGTTTCCGAGGCTGAGTTTTACGCCGCCCACGTTTATGGAAACGTTGCCGAGAATTATGCCCAGAACCACCGCAATGCCGAAGTCTGCCAGACCGAATTCGTCGATGTCGATAAGTTTGCCCTGATATTCCTTTCTGACGTCAAGTTTGGAGGACTGCATTTTGATGATTTCTTCCGAGTTGTCAACCTTCATGACTTTCGGAACGAGCTGCACGAAAAGCACCACGCCCACGACGCCGAACGGATAAGCGATCGCATGCCCCAAAGCTACCAGAGCGCTCTCCTCTCCTGCCGCCGCTTCGGCCGCGCTGAACGCAGGCGTAGAAGTCAACGCGCCCGACAGTATGCCCGCGGAAAACGGACTTCCTATGCCCGGGATCAAAGCAAACAGCACTGCCACCAAAACGCCGGAACCGATGATCACAACGCCGAGTAAACAATAGCTTTTTGCGTTTTTCTTCAGGTTTCTGAAGAAGGTCGGGCCTGCGATGTAGCCGACAGCCGTAACGAACAGCACGAGACCTATGCTGTCGATTTCTTTGAAATACTTATACGTTATCGCGCTTTCGTCCGGAATGTAGAAATTTTTCAAAAAACCTTTGTCCATAAATTTTGCCGCGAACAAAAAGCCGAAAGCAAGCGCAACCAAGAACACTCCCGCCGTGCCGAGCGACAAGCCCTTAATTTTTACGCTGCCCAGCAAATAGCCCAAAGCCGCGATAAGAAACGTGCCGAAAAGCACTGCCGTGAGTCCGGAAATGTTGAGGCCTAAGAATGATGAAATCAAGTTAATCATAGATTTTTATACGTTTAAGTGTCCTTTTGGTTAGAACGGTTGTTTTTCCACCTTGCTGCCGTGAGTGTAAACAGGCAAAAGTTTAGGAGATGCGATTTGGTTTTTGATGCCGGCTTGTTCCGCGTCGAGCTGGAACTTTTTGACGTGATCCAAAGTCATTTTGCCGACCTTCACGGTTTTGCATTTTTTGCCTGCCTGCTGACCTGCGTTGCGGCCGAACACGATTATGTCCAGAAGGCTGTTGCCCATAAGACGGTTTCTGCCGTGGATTCCTCCGACGGCTTCGCCTGCAACGTAAAGGTTTTCGACGGAAGTCATACCGTCCACACCGATGTCGAGGCCGCCGTTTTGATAGTGCAAAGTCGGATAAACCAAAATAGGTTCCTTTCTGATGTCGATGCCGTATTTTGCGAACATTCTCATCATTGCAGGGATACGTTTTTCGATTGTGCCTTCGCCGCCGAGCATTTCGATGAGCGGAGTGTCGAGCCACACGCCTTTGCCTTCGCCGGTGTCCACGCCTTCGTTCCTTTCGGTGCATTCTCTGATGATGGAAGCGGCGGAAACGTCGCGGGTTTCAAGCGGATTCATAAACGCAACGCCGTCGCGGTTGACGAGCTGCGCGCCGAGACTTCTGACTTTTTCCGTAACGAGCGCGCCGTAAATCTGCGAAGGATACGCTGCGCCCGTCGGGTGATATTGAAGAGTATCCGGATAAAGCAGTTTTGCCCCTGCCCTGTAACCCAGAACCAGACCGTCGGCGGTTGCGCCGTAATGGTTGGAGGTCGGGAAGCCCTGATAGTGCATTCTGCCTGCGCCGCCCGTGGCGATGACCACGCATTTTGCGCGAGCAACCAAAATCTCTTTGGTTTCCATATTCATCAGAACGGCCCCGCAGGCTTTGCCTTCATCGTCCTTAATAAGTTCGATTGCCGCGGTGAAATCAACCACCGGAATTTGTCTGTTCAGCACTTCGTCGCGGAGAGTGCGCATGATTTCCGCGCCGCTGTAGTCCTTTGCCGCGTGCATACGTTTTCTGGACGTGCCGCCGCCGTGGGTGGTGATCATAACGCCGCTCGCGTCCTTGTCGAACTCAACTCCCAGATCGTTAAGCCATTTTATGGCTTCGGGTCCGTCCATAACCAGTTTTTCCAAAAGCTCCGGTTTTGCCGCGAAGTGGCCGCCTCCGAAAGCGTCCAGATAGTGTTGCATAGGGCTGTCGTTGGCTTTGTCCGCCGCCTGAATACCGCCCTCGGCCATCATGGTGTTGGCGTCGCCGATTCGAAGCTTTGTAACGATCATAACGTTTGCGCCCGCCTCGTCTGCCTCTATTGCCGCGCTGGAGCCTGCTCCGCCGCCGCCGATAACCAGAACGTCAACGTCGTAGTTCGGGCGCTCGAGATCTATTTCCTTGTCAAGCACGCGGCTTCTGCCCTGCAAAATGTCGGCAAGCTCGACAGGCACTTTGTCGCCTTTGTTCGGACCGATTTTGAGATTTGTGAAGCCTTCAGTTTTATAGTCCGGGTGGAAAGCCTTCAAAACCGCGTCCTTTTCGTCTGCGGTCATACGTTTAAGCTCTTTGCCGAAGCGAGCCTCTCTCGTGGCTTCAACCTTTTTTATGGATTCTAAAATATTTTTGTCGGTATACATATATCGCTCCTATTTTTCGATTTCTCTGTTGTTATACAACTCTTTAAGCTCGCTGACAGGTTTTGCCATAAGGTTTTCCAAAAGCTCGGTGAAATCGCCGTTTTTGATTTCTTTGACTCTTTGTTCGAGATGCTCGGATTTCGGGGCGAGATATTTGCCGTTGAGCCTTCTTGCCAGAAGCGCGACTTGAGGGTGAGATATGCCTGCCGGGCATCTGGAGGAGCAAACTCCGCACATAACGCAGTCGAAGCTGAGCTCGGCGCATCTTTCGAAGTCGCCTCTCTGCGCCGCCGCGATATATTGCATAACGTTCAGCCCTTGAGTGCAGCTTTTCGTGCAGGCATTGCAGCCCACGCAAGCGTAAATTTCAGGATAAAGCTGCATCATAACGGTTTCCGACGGAGTCAGTTTTTCCATGTCGTAAACTTCCTTCACCAGCGGGAAGAACGGAAGCGTCGCGATGTACATGTCGTTTTCGACTTTGGTCTGGCATGCAAGGCACACCTTAAGCTCCTTGTCTCCTTTAATTCTGTATATGGTCGCGCACGCGCCGCAAAAACCGTTGCGGCAGCCGCAGCCTCTGACCAGCTGATAGCCGGCGTATTCCATAGCTCCCATAATGGTAAGCTCGGAAGGAACCTCGTATTTTTTTCCGAACAAATAAACGTTCACTTTGTTTTCCATATTTACCTCTCAGTATTCTGCCGGCAGTTCGTCCACTTGGTCGAAGCTGAAAACCGGACCGTCTTTGCAAACGTATTTGCTTCCGATGTTGCATCTGCCGCATTTGCCGACGCCGCATTTCATCTTAAGCTCAAACGTTGTGTAAACCTGCTTCTTCTCGAAGCCTAAATCCATAAGCGCCTGCAAAACGAACTTTATCATGATAGGAGGGCCGCATAAAAGCGCTGTTTTGTTGGTATCGAATTCAAGCTCTCTTACGTAGTTAGGCACGAAACCCACGTGGCCGTCCCAGCCTTCCTGCGGGCGGTCTATGGTGAGATAGACGTCGAAGTCCTTCTCTTTCATCCATTCGTTTTTGATTTCGTCGATGTCCACCAGATCGTCCATGCTGCGGCTTCCGTAAACGATGTCAACGTGACCGTAGTTTTCGCGATTTGCGCGGACGTAGTCGATTACGCTGCGAAGAGGAGCAAGGCCGATGCCGCCTGCGATGAACAGAAGGTCCTTGCCTTTAAGCGTGGTTTCCACAGGGAAACCGTTTCCGTAAGGCCCTCTGACGGTAACCTGCTGACCGACTTCCATCTGATGAAGCCACTCCGTCAGGCAACCGCATTTTTTTATGGAGAACTCCATAAATTCCTTGTTCGTCGGGCTGGAAGTTATGCTGAACATGGCTTCGCCGACGCCCGGAACGGACAGCATTGCACACTGACCGGGGATATGTTCGAACAATTTTTTGCCGTCCGTCGATACGACTCTGAAAGTTTTTACGTCAGGCGTGTCTTTTCTGACGTCGGTAACTACGCCGACGTGAGGAACCAAAGTTTTGTCGAATTCCATTACTTATCCTCCTTCAATGCTTTCACCGCTTTCACGATGTTGATGTGAACCGGACAGCTTCTTACGCATCTGCCGCAACCGACGCAACCGAATATTCCGTCGTTGTTGGTCGGGAAGTAAACCAGCTTATGCATAAAGCGCTGTCTGAAGCGTTGCAGATGGGTGGTGCGGTTGTTGCCGTGAGCCATCATGGTGAAATCGCTGTACATACAGCTGTCCCAGCAACGGAAGCGTCTGACGTTTTTGCCGTCGTCGTAGTCGCGTATGTCGTAGCACTGGCAGGTAGGGCAAACGAACGTGCACGTTCCGCAAGCGAGGCAACCTTTGTGCAGGCTTTCCCACTTGTCGCTGTCAAAATATTTTTTGAGATTATGGTAGTCTATTTCGTCGAAACCGATGTTTTTAAGCGGAAGATTTTCGACCTTTCGTTTTATTTCGGCCGAAACTTCGGCGGCCTTTTCGTCGCCGCCCTCCGCAAGGCAGGAAACGTGCTCGAGCGCCTTTTTGCCTTTTTCGGTGTTAGGTCTGAAAATCAGTTCCTCGCCGTCCGTCCAGACGGTTACGTCGCCCGCAGGGTTCGACGGATCGACGGAAAATTCCGTGCAGAAGCAGCTGTCCTCCGGATTTTTGCACGCAAGGGTGAAAATCACCGCCGCTTCTCTTTTGGACTTATAGTATTCGTCAACCGGATCTGCCAAAAACACTCTGTCCAGAATTTCAAAGCTCTTAAGATCGCAGGCTCTGACGCCGAACAGCACGTAAGGCGCGGTGGTAACGTCTTTCGGCGCGACGGTTATGGTTTTGTTTTCCATTCTGAATTTCATCAGATCCTCGGACTGCGGGAAAAACGCGTCCTTTGCGGATTTGACCGTCATGGCCGACAAATTAACTTTTTTGCCCTCTGCGTACTCTTCAAAGTTGACTTTTCCGCCTTTTTCCACCGGCGCAATCACTTTGTAGGCCGAAGCAAGGCCTTCCAGAACGGCGCCGAGGTTCGAGAAAGATGTTCTGTACGTCATTTTTCGCCTCCTTTGTCGGTTACGACGCTAGGCTCCACGTCGCTCTTTTCGTAGGAAATGAGCGGATGTCTGCCTTCAGGGACTTCTCCCGCCACGAAATTGCCGTAGAAGTCGTCGATATCTTTTATGAATTTTCTGTTCAGGAGCTCCAGATGAATATGCTGCGGACAAACTCTTGCGCATTCTCCGCAATCGGTGCATCTGCCCGCAACGTGGAAAGCGCGAATGATGTGAAACATGTTCTCTTCGAAGCTGTCGCTGTTCGCTTTTGCGGCAACCGGCAAAGCGTTGTTGTCGAACACGCATTTAAGGCAGCTGCACGCAGGACATACGTTTCTGCACGCGTTGCAGCGTATGCATTTCGAAAGCTCGTTTCTCCAGAATTCGAACCTTTCGTCCGCAGTCATCTTTTCCAGCCTTTCGACCGCTTTGAATTTGTCTTCTCCGCGAACGTCTAATTGTTCACCCGAAAGCAAAAGCTCGTCGTAGGCTTTATGTTCTTTGCCTTTGCAAGCAAGACATTTGTCGAAAAGCACGTCTTTTCTGTCAAATTTTTCGACTTTGCCGCTTGCCGTTTTCACTTCCACCGTCAGTCCGTCCGACAAAACTTCCGAAATTCTGTCGCCGGCCGCGGCCGTCAGCTTTTCGTAGTTAAGTTTGCCGTTGCACTGAACGCCCACGACGTAAACCTTTTCACGCTTGACGCGGAATTCTTTGAGAAGCTGATTGAAGCTGTAGGTGTCGCACGGCTTCAAAAACACTGCCGTAACGCCTTCCTTCTGACTTTCCGAAATGAGGTATTTGGAGAGGTTCGGCGCGCTGAAGCCGTCGTACACGAAGTTATCCAGTTCCTCTGCCTTCGAGAAGCTTTGCGGCGTCTGATCGTACATAAATTCGCCTTTTTGCCAGCCGAGAACTCTTTGCGCTTTTCCCGACGACAAAAGCTCTTTGGCTTTTTCTTTTACGAGTTCGGTTATTCCTTGCATCTCAAGTCCTCCAGTCGTTTGTTTTCGCCAAGCTCGGTAACGGTTTTAACGAAGTCGTTCATAACTTTGCTGAATTTGGCGCCTTCGGCGGCAGAAACCCATTCCACCCTCGTGCGTTCTTTTTCGATGCCCAGATAGTCCAGCATACTAAACAGCATGGTCATTCTTCTTCTTGCATAATAGTTTCCGGAGGTATAATGGCAATCGCCCGGGTGGCAACCGCACAAAATCACGCCGTCCGCGCCTCTTTGGAAAGCTCGGAGGATAAACAGCGGATTAACTCTGCAGCTGCACGGCACTCTGATGATTTTTACGTCCGCAGGATACGAAAGCCTGCTGCTTCCCGCAAGGTCTGCGCCCGCATACGAACACCAGTTGCAGCAAAACGCCACAATCGTCGGTTTGAATTGACTGTTTTCTATCGTTTGCATATTGCGTCAACCTCCGCAAATATTTGTTTGTTGGAAAAACCTTTGAGGTCCATTGCGCCGGACGGACAAGTTACCGTGCAAGCGCCGCAACCCTGACATACCGCAGGATTGACCTCGGCAACGCGCCTCGTCTGTTTCACGCCGTGGTCGTTGATAAGCTTTTCGGTGTAGCCGATCGCTCCGTACGGGCAAACCTTTTCGCATTGCGAGCAGCCGTTGCACAGCAGTTCGTTAGGCATAGCCACGCAAGGGTTTGTGGTAAGTTTGTCTTTTGCCAGAAGTCCGATGACCTTTGCCGCCGCGGCGGAAGCCTGCGAAACGGTTTCGGGGATATCTTTCGGGCCTTGGCATACGCCGGAAAGGAACACGCCGGCCGTAGGACTTTCGACAGGTCTGAGCTTCGGATGCGCTTCGGTGAGGAAGTTGTTGGTGTCGATGCTGGCAGTCAGCATGGTGGCAACGTCCCTTACCGACGGATCCGGTTCGATGGCGGTGGCCAGAACCACGAGATCGGCGTCGATGTGAAGCTGTTTGTTTTCCAGAAGATCGGAAGCCTGAACCTTCAAAACGCCGTTTTCGTCCACAACTTTGCCGACCTGGCCTTTTATGTAGTGCACGCCGTATTGCTCGACGGCCCTTCTGTAGAATTCGTCAAAGTTTTTGCCGGGAGTTCTCACGTCGATATAGAAGACGTAAACTTCGGTGTCGGGGTATTTTTCCCTGATAAGCATTGCGTGTTTCGCCGTGTACATACAGCAAATTTTGCTGCAATACGGTTTGTCGCACGGCCTGAGGCCTCTGCTTCCCACGCACTGCACGAAGACGACGGTGTGAGGATGTTTGCCGTCGGACGGACGAACGAATTGACCTTTCGTCGGGCCTGCGGCGTTCATAAGTCTTTCAAGCTCCAGGCTTGTGATAACGTCCTTGCTGGTGTTGTAGGCATACTCGTCGAAATTGTCGAGATTTATGGTTTTGAAGCCTGTGGCTACGACGATTGCGCCGTATTCCTTGGTGAGGATTTGTTCTTTTTGTTCAAAATCAATGGCTTTAACGCCGCAATTTAACTGACAAAGTCCGCATTTGCCCGTTTTGAAGTGTATGCAGGCGTTCGGATCGATAACAGGGACGTTAGGTATGGCCTGCGCGAACGGAATGTAAACCGCGCCTCTGGTGTTAAGCCCCATGTTGAATTCGTTAGGGGTTTTGCGGCTCGGGCATTTTTCGGTGCAAACGCCGCAGCCGGTGCATTTGGTCATATCGACGTAACGCGGTTTTTGTTTAATGTCCACAGTGAAATTGCCCACAAAGCCTTTCACCGAGGCCACTTCGCTGTAGGTATAGAGATTGATTTTTTCGTTTTGCGCCGCGTCCACCATTTTTGGGGTGAGAATACACGCCGCGCAGTCCAAGGTCGGGAAGGTTTTGTCCAGCTGACTCATTCTTCCGCCGATGGACGGAGATTTTTCAACGATGTCCACTTCGTAGCCTGCGTCCGCAATGTCGAGAGCGGTCTGTATGCCCGCGATTCCGCCGCCGATGACGAGCGCCCTTTTTACGACGGGGCTTTCACCCGGAACGAGCGGTTGATTGAGCGTCAATTTGGCGATTGCGGTTCTTCCGAGAACGATGGCTTTTGCGGTGGCTTCCTTAATATCCTTATGTATCCAGCTGCATTGTTCCCTTATGTTGGCGATTTCCACCATGTACGGGTTGATGCCGCAGGAAGCCGCGGTTTTTCTGAAAGTAGCTTCGTGCATACGCGGCGAGCAGCTGCAAACGACTATGCCCGTAAGCTTATAGTCCTTCACGGCTTGCTTCATGCGGTTCTGGCCGCCTTCGCTGCACATATATTGATAATCTGTCGAAACGACGACGCCCGGCTCCTTCGAAAGAGCTTCGGCAACGGCCTTAACGTCGACGGTGGCGGCTATATTGCTGCCGCACCAACAGATAAAAACACCGATTCTGTTCATATTCCCTCCCTATTTTGCAAATTTACGAAATGCGCTGACGATCGCCTGTTGCGGCATATCCTCGTCCAAAAGCGCAGGAACGTCGTCTGCCGTAAGATGATTTCCGCCCTGCTGTCTGATGACCTGAAGCTTCACCGCTTCCACCAGTTTTGCCGGCTCGACCTGCCTCGGGCAACGCTCGACGCAAGCAAAGCAAGACAGGCAGCGATAAATGGATTTGGACTTCATAAGCTCCTCGATCTCTCCCTTTTCTACCATATAAACGAATTGATGAGGATGATATTCCATTTCGTCGTAAGCCGGGCACGTTGCGCTGCATTTGCCACACCGCATGCACTTTAAGGGATTTACGCCGCTTATTCTCAAAACTTCTTCTTTCAAAAAGTTGTTTTCCATTTCGTCCTCCTTACTTTACGCCCAAAGCTTCGGCCAGAAGCTCGGTAAAATAGACCACCGGAACATTCGCGCCGCCGTTTGTTTTAAGGTTGTACATACAAAGAGGGCAAGCGGTTATGATGACGTCAGCGCCGCCGCTTATTGCGTTTTCAACCACTTTTGAAGATTTCTTCTTCGCAAGCTCCTTGTCCTCCACCGCGATATACCCGCCGCAACATTCGTTGCGCATCTGCCACACGACAGGCGTTGCGCCCAAAGCCTTGATAAAGTTCTCCATAATGGTCGGATTTTCCGGATTGTCAAACGCCATAACCCCCGAAGGCCTAAGTAAAAGACAGCCGTAGTACGCCGCAATCTTCTTGCCTTTAAGCGGATTTACCACCTTTTTCGCCAGATTGTCAAAACCGACGGTGTCGCGAAGCATTTCGAGATAATGCACCACCTTGGTTTCGCCGCGATACGGCTCGTCCAGCTTAAGATAGTTGTTCGCGCGCGTGGCAATATAGTCGCTGGTTTGCATATCGTTGTTGACGCGCTTTAAGACGTGATGGCACGCCGAGCACAAAGTGAGCAAATCTTGTTTATGCTCTTTTGCGTCGTTAAGCGCCCTCACTGCCGACAGCTTGGTGGCAATTTCGTCCTCCGCCTGCGGATAAACCGCGCCGCAGCATTGCCAATTTTCTATTTCTTCCATCGTTACGCCCAAAACATCGGCAGACGCCCTTGCGTATGCGTCCAGCTCCTTGGCTTTCGTTTTAAGCGTACAGCCGGGATAATAACTGAAAACCATATCCTCTCCTTAGACCATCTCTTCCGGATGGAACACTTCGTCGAATTTTTCGGCCGTCAAAAAGCCCAGTTCCACGCACGCCTCTTTGAGGCTGATGTTGTCCTTGTAAGCTTTTTTGGCGGTTTTTGCGGCGTTGTCGTAGCCGATGTACGGATTGAGCGCGGTAACCAGCATAAGGCTGTTGTGCAGATTGTGCGCCATTTTTTCTCTGTTGGCTCTTATTCCCGCCACGCAGTTGTCGTTGAAGCTCTTTATGCCGTCGGCCAGCAGTCTGACCGATTGCAGGAAGTTGTAGATGCACACCGGCATAAACACGTTCAGCTCGAAGTTGCCTTGCGACGCCGCCATACCGACAGCAACGTCGTTTGCGATAACCTGCACGGCAACCATGGTGACGGCTTCGCACTGAGTAGGGTTGACCTTGCCCGGCATAATGGAGCTGCCCGGTTCGTTTTCGGGGATAAAGATTTCGCCCAGTCCGCAACGCGGGCCGCTTGCCAGCCATCTGACGTCGTTTGCGATTTTCATCATATCCGCCGCCAAAGCTTTGAGCGCGCCGTGAGCGAAAACGAGTTCGTCCTTCGAAGTCAACGCGTGGAATTTGTTTTCCGCAGTCCTGAATTCCTTCCCCGTAAGCTCGGAAACCACTTTCGCAACTTCCGTGGCAAAGCCCTTAGGGGCGTTGAGGCCGGTGCCGACCGCAGTGCCGCCGAGAGCCAGTTCCTTAAGTCCCGGAAGCGCAAGTTCCAGCATACCCTTGCATTTTTCCACCATGTTGCGCCAGCCGCTTATTTCCTGACTGAAAGCAACCGGAACCGCGTCCTGCAAGTGAGTTCTGCCGCTTTTCACGATGCCTTCGTTCTCTTTTTCAAGCCGTTTAAGGGTGGCGACGAATTCGTCCATCACCGGAAACAGCTTGTCTTCGATGGCGCAAACGGCAGCAATATGCATGGCCGTCGGGAAGGTGTCGTTCGAGGATTGGCTCATATTGATGTGATCGTTAGGGTGCAAAATCTTTTTGCCGGCGATTTCGTTGCCGCGATTTGCGATAACCTCGTTGGCGTTCATGTTAGACTGAGTGCCGCTTCCCGTCTGCCATACGACGAGCGGAAAATGGTCGTTCAGACTGCCCGAGATAACTTCGTCGGCCGCCATGGAAATATACTTCAGGCGTTCGTCGTCGAGCCTGCCGAGCCTGTTGTTGGCGATTGCCGCGGACTTTTTCAGAATACCGAACGCGTGCGTGATTTCTCTCGGCATAATTTCGCCGCCGATTTTGAAGTTCTGATAACTTCTTTGAGTCTGCGCCGCCCAGTATCTGTCGGCCGGGACTTTCATTTCGCCCATAGAATCCTTTTCAATACGATAATCCATCATAATCTCCTATAAAATAACCTAATTATTGTTGTCGTTGTCCATAAGGTTTTGCAGCTTATAGCTCAAAACCACCAGCGTAACGGCTATGTCTTCGTTCTGAAGCTCCACGCCGTCGGGCACGATGAGGTGCGTCGGGGCAAAATTGACTATGCCTCGTATGCCTGCGTCCACAAGCTTGTCGCACACGTCCTGCGCGTCGTCCTTGTGTACGGTTATTATGCCCATTTTTATGTCGTTATCCCTGACGAAACTTTTCAGTTTGTCCATCGGGTAAACCTTGATGCCGTTGATTTCGCTGTTCCACAGATATTGATTCTGATCGAAGGCCGCGGCTATGGTGATGCCGTACTTGGAAAATCCGGTATAACTTAAGTAAGTCGTGCCCAGCTTCCCCGCGCCGACAAGAACTGCCGCCTTCATATTGTTGTAGCCCAACAATTTTTCCATATCCGCCACAATGTCTTTAAGGACAAACCCGAGTTTAGGTTTGCCCTCTACGCTTGACACGGCCGCGATGTCTTTTTTTACTTGTATCGCCGACAAATTCATGGCTTCCGCTATGGTTACGGACGATATGTATTCGCATTTCCCTTCCATGCTCTTGAGATACCTTAAATAGGTCGGCAATCTTTTCACCGTGGCAAGGGACAGCCTTTCTTTTTTGTGTTGTTCGTTATTCTCCATCAGTCGAGTTGGTCGATAATAGACCTCAGGGCGTGAGCAGATTTTTGCAGAGCTTCTCTTTCTTCGTCGCAAAGCGGCAGTTCGATGATCTTTCTGATGCCTTCGCTGTTGACCACCACAGGTACGCTGAGGCACACGTCGGAAATGCCGTACTGGCCTTCGAGAAGCGTGGAAAGCGGCAGAATGACGTCTTTGTTTCTGAACACGCAGTCGCAAACGTGACGAACCGTCAAAGCGATGCCGTAGTAGGTTGCGCCTTTAAGCTTGATGATTTTGCCGCCGCTCTTCAAAACCTGTTGATGAATTTCGACGACTTCTTCCTTAACCTGCTCTTTGCTCTTTCCCGTTACCATCGAAACGTAGTCGATAAGAGGCATACCCGCGACGTTTGCAAAGTTCCAAGGAACCATGCTGGTGTCGCCGTGTTCGCCGAGAACCATTGCGTGGAAGTTCTTGCTGGAGGTGTTGTCCATATATTCGCCCAAAGCGTCTCTCAAACGAATGGTGTCCAGAAGCGTGCCGGTGCCGATAACCTGGCTCGGTTTGAGGTTGGTGCATTTGATGGTTTCGTAAGTAAGAATGTCCACAGGGTTGGAAACCATGATATACATTGCGTTCGGAGCGTATCCGGCAACGATAGGCATAACTTCTCTTATGATGTTGACGTTGACTTTTGCAAGGTCGATACGGGTTTGTCCCGGTTTTCTTGCGATGCCCAAGGTTACGATGACTATGTCGCTGCCTTCAGCCGCGCTGTAGTCGCCCGAAGTGAGTTTGATGTTTGGGGTGAAATAAGCCGCTTGTCTTAAATCGATGACTTCGCCTTCGGCTTTGTCGCGGTTGATGTCAATGAGAACAAGTTCGCTGCTCATGCCGCTGATGGTGAGTGCGTAGGCTATGGAAGCGCCGACGTTTCCCGCTCCCAGAATGGTGATTTTTTTACTGCGATTGTTCATAGTTATCTCCTTTTGAGGCACTTTGTGCCGTTATTTTCCGTGATATTTTTCGACAAAAAACTTATTGGTATTTTTTTATCGATATAATTTTATCGAATTTCTTTCACTATGTCAACCGAAATAACGCGGCAAAAACGCTTTGTCGTGGTAATATTTGTAAAAACAAGTTTTTAAGGGCGAAAATCCATGCTTTCGAGGCGCTTGACCACGTTTATGACGTCTTCGTTGAAAACGAGGGTTGCGTAGCGATCGAAAGGCGTGGCCTGCTTGTTCACAAGCACCAGATTCTCTCCCCTAAATCCCGTCAGCAGCCCCGCCGCGGGATACACCGCAAGGCTCGTCCCCACAACTATCACCGTCTGCGCGTTTTCTATCGCCGCAACGCTTGCCTCGAATACGTCGGCGTCGATGCCCTCCTCGTACAAAACCACGTCGGGCTTCACCAATCCGCCGCATTTGTCGCATTTAGGCGCGCCGGACGAATTCATAACGTAATTTACGTCAAAAAATTTGCCGCAACGCATGCAATGATTTCTATGGACGCTGCCGTGAAATTCAAGCACGTTTTTGCTTCCAGCCGCCTGATGCAAACCGTCTATGTTCTGCGTTACGATTGCCGACAGCTTCCCTTCCTCCTCAAGCTTAGCAAAGTAGCGATGCGCCGCGTTCGGCTTCGCTTTCGGATAAACCATTTTCGATTTGTAAAACTCGTAAAACTCCTTGGGGTGCGCCACGAAAAAGCTGTGGCTTATGATCTGTTCGGGGCTGTAGCCGCCTCCCTTTTCGTTGTAAAGGCCGTCTGCCGACCGAAAATCCGGTATCCCCGACGGACAGCTTATCCCCGCTCCCGTAAAAAGAACGGTGTTTTTTGACGTGTCAATGATTTTTTTAAGTTCTTCGTATTTGTCCATATCCGCCTCCGATTTAATTATACCTTCCTTCCACGCTTTTTGCAATGTATTTATTTAAAAAGATAAAAGAAAAAGGGAGCGAGGGTCGCTCCCTTTTTTGGTGATTTCGATCAGCTTATTTTTGTCATTTGGCCTGCGGTGACAGTCCAGGTTATGGTGACGGTTTCGCCGCCGCGAAGGACGGTGTATTCAACTTCGTCGCCGACGTGTTGAAGCAAAACGAGGTCGATAAGCTTGTACATTCTGTCCGTTTCGTACTCTTTTCCGCCGATTTTCACTTTGGTTATGACGTCGCCTTCCCTAAAGCCTGCGGTTTCGGCCGCGGTGCCTTCCTCAACGCTTTTGACGGTTACGTTTTCCTTGACGACGATCTTTTGTTTCGCCGCGTCGTAAATTGCTTTGCTGTCAAGCCCCGAAACCGTTATGCCGAGAACGGGTTTGTAGCCGTTCTTTTCGCCGGTGGTTACGTTGTAGTAAAGAAGGTTATCGACCACTTTTTTCACGAGGTCAACAGGTATTGCGTAGCCTATGCTCTCCACCGTGCTTTCGACGTTTTTGGCGTTGACGATGCCGATGACTTCGCCTTGTGCGTTAAACAGTCCACCGCCGCTGTTGCCCTTGTTGACAGGAGTGTCGATGCGCATAACGCGGTAGGTAACGGCGGTTTTTTCGTCGGCCGCGGTCATTTCGAGATATTCACTGTCAATCGACACTATGCCCGCGGTAACCGAAGTTCCGCTGCCCTTTGCGTTGCCGATTGCTATTGCTGCGTCGCCTGCCGACACGCTTTCGGACGAGCCCAAAACCGCTTGAGTGGCGTTGCTGCTCTTAAGAAATTCGCTGTTTTCGATTTTAAGAACGGCGATGTCGTAGGTCATGCTGCCGCCGACGTAGGTCGCTGGAATGGCGTAATCGAGATATTCGCTGCCGTAAAGCATAACCTCAACGTTGTCTCTTACGTGATCGGAAGTGCTTGCGCCGCTGTCGTAAACGACGTGATAGTTGGTGACGACGTAAGCGTTGCCTTTTTCCTTGTCGAGCTTATAAATTATTCCGCTGCCCGCAGACGCATACTTTTCAGAGGAAGCTCCGCTTTTCGTAAAGTTAGAAACCACCAACACGGTGCCGTACGCCGCCTTCGAAACCATCGAGGAAACCGCTTCCGGAGCTGTAACCTGCAAATTTTCGTTTATGAAATCCGCCAGCGTCCCCGTGTATCCTGCGGTTTTTGCCGCTTCGTACAAATCCTCCACCGTGATTTTGGCGTTGGTGCCGTCTTCGCCGTCAACGCCGTTTCTGCCGTTGGTTACGGTGAAATCGTAAGTCGAACCGTCGGAAAAAGTGATGGTGTAGGTGTCGACAAGGCCTTCCGTCTTGGTTTTGGTGATGCTGACGACGGTGTTATAATAATTGTTGGCCGAGGAATCGTTGCACGCGCAAAGCGAAACGCCCAACGCGACGACCAGAACCACGACCAGCGCAAAAATCGTTTTTTTGCTTTTGGCCATACATAGCCTCCCGTATTTTTATGACAAAATTTTACGTCCCGAATGTTAATTGTACCTTAAAATAACCGAAAATATGTTTTTTTTATAAAAAAACGAGGCTTTGCTTTGTGAGCAAAGCCCCATAAATTCAGATTATTCCAAAATGTTCGTGGTGATATAGTCCACGCCCATCTTCACGAGCCACCTTGCCACCGGCTTCCAGTCCACCGTCCAGCAGTTGACCTTGATGCCGTTTTCGTGCATTTCTCTGACGGCTTTCGGGCGAAGCGCGCGGAAATTTATGTCGATGTCCAGCTTATGCTCGATAAGCGTTTTAAGCACGTTTTTGTTGTAGTGCAAAGTGAGGTATTGAGCAGGTTGCAGAGGATATTTTTTCCTCAGCGCCACGAGGTTTTCGAGATAAAACGAAATGAAAATGATGTGATCCATATAGCCGAGTCTTTCGATTTCGGCGCACATATCCCACACTTCCTGTTCCTCAAAGTGGTTTTTCATTTCCAGAACGCCGACCTTGCCGTGCTCCTTGAGGGACAAAACGTATTCCTCGAGCGTCGGAATTCGAGTTTCCTTTTCACCGCCCTCTTTGCTTTTTGCGTAAAGCTTCACCTTCCTCAAGGTGTCGAGCGGAGTTTTTTCCACGAGATACGACGTTGCCGACACCCTCGAAGTGAAACTGTCGTGAATGATAACGTATTTGTTGTCAGAGGTAACGTGCACGTCGGTTTCGATGCCGAAATAGCTGTGCTCGCCCGCAAGGTCGAAGGCCGCCACCGTGTTTTCGCGTTTGATACCGCTGAGGCCGCGGTGCGCAATCATTTTGCAGTCGCCTTTCTGTTGAAACTTTTTGGATTTTTTGTAACGTAGAAGCATAATTTATCTCCAAACCTTATTTCACATACATTATAGAACTATCTTTCGTATGTTGCAATCGTTTCAAAAGGGAATTTTCAAAATATTACAATTTTTGCAAAACCGCCATAGCGCCTAAAAATCGGTGTGTATTATAAAAAACCGCATTTTTCAGAATACTTTCAGCGATTTTTTCTTATTTTCGCCATGAAAAAGCCTTCGTACAGCTCCGTCGGGCAAACGGTTACCGCGCCCGGAATCGTGCTTTCAAGCGTCGGCAAATCCTTATTTCCCGAAAATTCTATCGGCACGACGCACGCGTTGAAATCCCTCAGAACCTTTGAAACGACGTTCTCGTTTTCTTCTTTCAGAACCGAACAAGTGGAATAAACCATCGTCTGCCCCGCTTTCAGCACGGTGAGCGCTTTTTTGAGAAGAGCCTCCTGCAAGCGAGTGGTTTTTTCGATGAGCTTTAAGGTGAAAGTTTCGGCGATTTTCGGATTTCTGACGTTCAGAATTCCGCTTCCCGAACACGGCGCGTCCAAAAGAACGTTGTCGAAACGGAAAAAATCGCTTATGGTTCTTGCGTCCGTTTGCAGCACGTTTGCCGAAACCCCTTGTTTTTTAAGGTTAAAGCGCAGCTGCTCGGCGCGGGCCATATCTCTTTCGCAAGCGGTCAGGTTGACTTTTCCACCCGTCATGGCGTAAATTTCCGATGTTTTTCCGCCCGGCGCCGCAGTCATGTCCAGAACGTCCTGCCCCGCCGAAAGATCCATTGCTATCGGCGGAAGCTGGGACGATAAACTCTGAAGGTAAATCTTGCCGCTTACGTAAATTTCAAGCGGTCTTACGTCCGATTCCGACGCGCCGTCCAAAATCATGGCGGAGTCGCTCCACGAAACGCCTTTCGCGCTTATCCCGGCGGCGGCAAGCGCCTCCGAAACCTCCTCGGCGGAAGACTTGACGGTGTTCACCCTCAAGGTTACGGGGCGTTTTTTTTCGTAGCCGCGGACGATTTTCTCCACTTCTGCGGGCGAATACTCCGCCCTCAGTTTTTCCCTTAAAAACGTCGGCAACGGATAGGTTACGCCGTCCATCTTACGCTCTTTCTCTTGTTTCCGTAACGACTTTTGCGATGAAATCGTCCAAAGTCATAACTTCGGTTGCGGTGGTGTCGCGGTAACGGAGGGAAACGGTTTTGTCTTCCGCTTCTTTTTCGCCGATAATCACCATGTACGGCACTCTGTCAACAAGCTGCGCCTGACGGATTTTGTAGCCGATTTTTTCGTTTCTGTTGTCAAATTCCACTCTGACTTTGGCGGCTTTGAGCGCTTCGTAAACCTCTTGTCCCCAAGCCTCGCTCTTTTCGCTGACCAAAAGAACCTTGACCTGCGTCGGAGCAAGCCACACCGGGAATTTGCCCGCAAAGTGCTCGGTCAAAATACCTATAAAGCGTTCGATGGAACCGAAGCAAACTCTGTGAATCATGATAGGGCGTTGTTTTTCGCCGTTTTCGTCAACGTATTCCAAACCGAAATTGAGCGGCATCTGGAAGTCCAGCTGAATGGTTCCGCATTGCCAGGTGCGGCCGATGCTGTCTTCGAGGTGGAAGTCGATTTTCGGGCCGTAGAACGCGCCGTCGCCTTCATTGACGGTGTAAGGCAGTCCGAGTTTGTCCAAAGCGCCTTTGAGGCCTTGGGTTGCGGCTTCCCAGTCTTCGTCGCTGCCCATGCTATCTTCCGGACGGGTGGACAGTTCGATGAAATATTTGAAACCGAATTTCTGATAAACTTCGTTTATAAGGTGCACGACGCCCATGATTTCTTCTTCGATCTGGTCGCGGCGCATAAAGATGTGCGCGTCGTCCTGAGTGAAGCAACGAACTCTGAACAAGCCGTGAAGCGCGCCCTTAAGCTCGTGACGGTGCACGAGCCCCAGTTCGCCCACTCTCATAGGAAGCTCTTTGTAGCTGTGCGGCTGGGCGCGGTAAACCATAACTCCGCCCGGGCAGTTCATAGGTTTGATGCAATAAATTTCGTCGTCGATGACGGTGGAATACATATTGTTTTTATAGTGATCCCAGTGACCGGAGGTTTCCCAAAGCTTTCTGTTCATAATCATAGGGGTGGAAACCTCGACGTAGCCGTCGCGATAGTGAATATCTCTCCAGTAGTCGATGAGGGCGTTTTTCAGAGCCATGCCCTTCGGAAGGAAGAACGGAAAGCCCGGGCCTTCGTCGGCCAACATAAACAGATTCATTTCCTTGCCGATACGGCGGTGATCCCTGCGCTCGGCTTCTTCCATAAGTTTGAGGTGAGCGTCAAGCTCTTCCTGCGTTCTGAAAGCGATGCCGTTGATGCGGGTGAGCATTTTGTTTGCCTTGTCGCCCTTCCAGTACGCGCCCGATTGTTGGGTAATTTTGAAGGCTTTTATGGCCTTGGTGTAGCAAAGGTGCGGCCCGATGCACATATCGACGTATTCGCCTTGCTGATAGAAGCTGATGACGGCGTCTTCCGGAAGGTCGCCGATGTGTTCGACCTTATATTTTTCGCCGCGTTCCTGCATAAGCTTTATGGCCTCTTCCCTAGGCAGAATAAACGGACGGATAGGCAAATTTTCCTTGATGATCTTCTTCATTTCTTTTTCGATGCTCAAAAGATCCTCGTCCGAAAGCTTTACGTCGCCCAGATCGACGTCGTAATAGAACCCTTTTTCGGTTGCGGGGCCGTAGGCAAAATCCGCATTCGGATAAAGGCGTTTGATGGCCTGCGCCATAACGTGCGCGCAAGTATGCCTGATAACGTGAAGTTCTTCCTCGACCGGGCATTCCGCCACGCGGCCGTCGTTGTAGATGATTTTCATATTTTTATATCTCCAAAAATAATTTTTTCACAATTAATTTACTGAAAGAAAGCTTTCCCCCTTCCTCACGGAGTTTCCCCCGTTTCCGTTCCCCTTATTGCAATGCAACAAGGAATCCACGGAAAGCCCAGTTGGGCGGGGACACTCTCGGTCTCGCAGTCGGGAGCTTTTTCTGATTGTGTCACTCGTTTTCGGGGCGGCGCACTGCGCCATGCAAAATTCCCGAAAACTTCGTACAAAGTGCAACTGCTCGACACTCATTTACACGGCCGCTGAGTATTTAGGGAACCCGCAAAAGGCGAGCCTTTTGTGGGAAGAGGAGCAACCGAACATATCTTACCGGACGCGCAAAACTTTGTGCGGCTTAAATATGTGAGTGTTGGGACGAGTGGCCGCGGCCGTGGCCTCATTTTCCTTTCAAGCCGTGTTTGGTTTCACCGATAAACCAAATAAATAAAAAATCCTTGCAGAGGATATCCTCGGCAAGGGTGCATGGCACGGTTCCACCTTGACTTTTGCTCAATTATCCTGTTTACGCAAGGTTTGCGGCGTGGTTTGATGTATTTCGCCACGCAGCTCGGGAGTGGTTTTTCGCTTTCGTTCCGCGGGAGGCTTGCACCGACCGCCTTCTCTCTTCACGCTTTCCGAAGCTACTTGTTCCGTCATTGCTTTTATATAAACAAATTATACGCCGACGAAGGGTTTTTGTCAACGGGTTTTCCCTAAACGTCTAAAATTTCCAGCCGTCGTTTTGATTTTCGGACAGATATTTTGCTTTGATTTTGTCGGAAATATGCCCCTTGAACTCCTCGTTAGGCTGGCAAAGATACATTATGCCCTTCACAAGTCCGACGAGCGCCGGTATGCCCGTCCAGCAGAACAGCACCGACAAAATGCCCAAAGAAGTTTTTCCCAAATAAAATTCGTGTATTCCGAACGTCCCCAAAAGTATGCCGAAAAGGCTTGCGCAGAGGCGGTTACGTCCGTAAAAATCGGTGGTTACGTCCGTCAGAAAGTCGTTCTGACGCGGCTTATCGCCTGCCGTGCGGGTGTAGGCAGAGCCTTGTTCGGAGCCGTCCGCCCCGTGTCCGCAATTCGGGCAAAAGTTTGCGCCTTCGGGCATTTCTCTGCCGCAATGCATGCAATATTTCATTTCATATCCTCCAGGGCGTTTCAAACCGCTTTCCGGCTTTTACGCCGCTTTTTATATATTATAGCACCGCCGCCACTATTTTGTCAACAATCGTTGCAATCCGCCGACCGCTATGTTATACTGAAAAAAAAGGAGGTGCTCGATGAAAACCGCTTTCGGAAAATTTGCCACAGTTAGCCTGATTTTCGCCTTGGCTTTTGCCGCGGTGTTTTCGGCAGCTATGCCCGCCAAAGCGAACTCGGCACAGACCAGATGGGAAGGCACGACGTCCACCGGCATAACCATATCCGGCAACGGCGACAGCCCTATCGTCGTGGACAGCGAGCTTCTGACCTTCGACATCACGAACGAAGTCGGCCCTTATTCCTCTGAAGACCAGCCGCTCAACACCGTTACCGCGCGCTACACTTTCCGCAACCCGACCGACAGCGAAATAACCGTCTTCGCGGTTTTTCCGTTCATGGACGGCCGCAACGGCTATGACTACGGCAGCATTTCGGACGGCAAGTTCTACGACATAACAGTGAACGGCGTTTCCGTGAACAGCACCGTTCGCGCAACCTATTATAATCGCGACGACGAATTCGACCTCGAAAAAGAAATTTCAAACGTCACCGACGAATACAAAACGGCGGACGACTGGAATCTTTCCGAAAAGGTCTATCGCTACAAATTGCAAATAGACAACGACTTTTCGGGAAAAATGCCCGATTATTCCTCCGCATACGTAACCTTCAGCCTGCCTAACGTCAAAATGTTTTGCAGCGAAAACGTTTCCGCCAGAAACAACAGCTATATTTCCATATCCTACAACGAAGCAACGCAGTTTATCGAATTCTACACTGTGGGCGAGCCTATGGATATTGAACAAATCGCCGGCGGCGCAAAATTTGCAAGCTACAATTATTCCGACAGAGTTTTCAAACCTCTCGGCGGCTACAGCGTGAAGGTCGCGGAACAAAACGAACTGACTTTTGAAGACCTCGTCTATCTTTACCACACCGAAGACAGCAAAATCAGCCGTTTGGACTGGCACAACATCGTTTTTGAAAAGTACAACAGTCAGAGCTCTCACTACGGCAACAGTCTTTCAGTCTTCAACGTTTCTTCCTACGAAATCCGTCGCTGGTACGGCTACGAAATGAAATTCGCTCCGCATCAGACGCTGGTGAACGAAGTGAAATCGCCGCTCTTCCCCGGCATCGACAAAGGATATGAACCAACCGTTTACACCTACAATTATCTTCTGTCGCCGGCCTCGACCTGGGCAAGCTTCAAGGATCTGACGATCGTCGTCAACACGCCGTTCCATATTCTGGACTTAAAGGACGGCTGGCAGAAAACCGAAACGGGCTACACCGCCCATTACGACACTCTTCCGGAGTACGGCGAACTGAAGCTACAAATATGCTCGTCGGACAGTCCGAAGCGAGTGAAAACCATCTACTACGCCATATTCATGGTTTTCATAATAGGAGGCATCATTGCAGCTTTCTTGCTGGGCATACCGGTTTTGGGGTTTGTGATTTTCCTGATCATTTTTACGATAAAAGCCCTCAAAAACAAAACAACGCACAAAAAAACATTGGAGGAGGTAGCCGCCGTCCCTCGAGGAGACGAACCGAACTTCTCCGTCCGCCCGGACGACGAATAAAACGAAAAACTCCCGGCTCGGGAGTTTTTTATTATCCGCATCCCCCCCCACAAAAAAATCCGGCCTGATTTTCGCCTTGGCTTTTGCCGCATTCAAGCCGTTGGACAAAAAAAGACAAGCAACTCTGCTTGTCTTTGGTGCGGCGGGTGAGACTTGTAAGGAACGAAGGGATTGCAACCGTTTTACGTTTGTTTCCGTAGTGACGGAATAGCGAGAGCGCAGCGAAGCGTCACGATATACGGCCGTATGAAACCGCATATGCGGTTACGGCAAAACCCGTTTTGCCGCGTTCAAGCCGTTGGACAAAAAAAAGACAAGCATCTCTGCTTGTCTTTGGTGCGGCCAATGAGACTTGAACTCATACGGTCTCCCATACGCCCCTCAAACGTACGCGTCTGCCTATTCCGCCATGGCCGCATAACAACAAACATTTTATAGTGTGGAGTTGTTTTTGTCAAGCGAATTTTTGGGTTTCGGGAAATTTTTTTGTAAATTTTGTTTCTCGAGTGGTGGCGGATATTTTCCGTTTTTGGCGGCATCCTGCCTTTTGATAGACGGTTTTATAAAAATTTACCTTTTTAAGGTAGTTCCGCGTTTCCTCGTACTCCACTTGCCCGCCGCCTGAAATCCAGCGGCAGACGGTGCCTTCTCCTGCATTGTAGGCGCATATAGCCCACTTCTCGTCGAATTTCGAAAGCAGATATTCAAGATATCTTATCCCGATTTTAACGTTCAACTCCGGCTTGTAAAGGTCGTTTTCCGTCAGCATTGTTTTTCCGCCCAGCATTGTCAGCCATACGAAATTTGCCGTGTCCGGCATAAGCTGCATCAAGCCAACGGCGCCCTTTTTGGACTTTGCCCGAGCGTCGAAATCGCTTTCGGCCTTTATTACGGCAAGCGCAAGTGCCCGAACATTTTCGGGCGCATAGGTTTCCACTTCCGCCAAATAATCCACCGTGACCAGATTCAACAACCCAAGCCCGATCGCCGAGGCCGAAAGCACTGCCGCCACAATCGCAATCACCGTTTTTTTTCGTTTTCTCATAAAAATAGTGTATGCAATTAAGGCGTTTTGAAATGTCAAACGAAAAAGAGCGGCATGCCGCTCTTCTCTTTACACGTTTATATCGGGAACACTTTGGCAAGTTTTTCAACCTGCCATTCCAGATCGTCAAAATCGCCGCTGTTTGAAAGGCTGTAGTAGCCGTTCTTAATTCGGTCGGCGTCGGTCGCCTGTGCGTTTATTATGCGCAAAGCCTGCTCCTCTGAAAGTCCGTTTCGTTTCATAATTCTATCAATTTTCATCCACCTCGGCGCAAGCACCACTACCACTTTGTCGAAAAGCTTTTCGGCGCCGCTCTCTGATAGAAGCGGTACTTCGACGTAACAATTGTCCAAAGCTTCGATTTTAGAAAGAATCGCAGGGTGAGCAATCGAATTCAGAAGCAGTCTTTTTTCGTCGGAAGAAAAAATCGTTTCGGCAAGTTTTTTTTTGTCAAGTTCGCCGCCCGTAAACGCCTCGGGGAAGTTTGCCCGAAGCTTTTCAAGATAACTTTCGTCCGTCAAAAGCTCCGCGTTTATTTTGTCGGCGTCATAGACGGTTTTGCCCATTTTTCTCAGCATGTCGGAAACGGTCGATTTGCCGCTGCCGATGCCGCCCGTTATTGCAACTTTCATATCATTTTGCCTCCACCCAGTTTTTTCCGCTCTCGACGTTAACGGACAGCGGCACCTTGAAGCTGACTGCGTTTTCCATGGCGTCCTTCAAAAGCGCTTTGACGCGCTCCTCTTCCTCGGGCACGGTGTCGACGATGAGTTCGTCGTGAACCTGCAGAATAAGTTTCGACTTCATGCCCTCCAAGCTCTTGTCAAGCCGTAGCATTGCCATTTTTATGATGTCTGCCGAGCTTCCCTGAAGCGGCATATTCATGGCGGCCCTTTCGCCAAAGCTACGTAGTGCTGCATTCGACGCGGTAACCTCCGGCAAAAATCTTATGCGCCCCATGAAGGTTTTGACGTAGCCGTGCTCCTTGGCGTAGGCGACGTTTGCGTCCATATATTCCTTGACCTTCGGATAGGTGGCAAGGTATTTTTCGATAAATTCCTTTGCTCGCTTCGGCGAAATGGACAAATCGTTTGCAAGTCCCCAGTCGCTTATGCCGTAGATTATGCCGAAATTGACGGCCTTTGCGTTTCCGCGCATTTCCTTAGTGACTTCATCAAGCGGCACGCCGAAAATTTCCGCCGCCGTAACCGCGTGAACGTCCACTCCCGAACAATAGCTTTTTATAAGGTTTTCGTCGCCCGAAAAATGTGCGAGAAGACGCAGTTCGATCTGGCTGTAGTCGGCGCATACCAACACGTTGCCCTCCGACGCCACGAACGCGCGCCTGATTTCCTTTCCTTCGGTTTTTCTGGTCGGGATATTCTGAAGATTAGGCTCCGTGGACGACAATCTTCCGGTGCTTGTGACAGTTTGCTTGAATTCGGTGTGAAGCTTGTGATTGCTGCCGATAAGCTTGACCATGCCGTCAACGTAGGTCGATTTGAGCTTGCCGATTTCTCTGTACCGCAAAATAAGCGGCACGACCGGGTGCTTCGACCTCAAGCCGTTAAGCACTTCCACGTTGGTGCTCGCCTTTCTTCCCTTCGGAAGGCCGAGCTTGTCAAACAGAACGTAGGCAAGCTGTTTCGGGCTGTTGACGTTGAAGCTCTCTCCCGTAAGCCTGAAAATTTCCGCCGTAAGCTCCGAAAGCTCGTTTGAATATTTTTCGCCGAGAGAAAGCAGAAACTCCTTGTCAACGGCAAACCCCGTCCTTTCCATTTTGTAAAGAACCGACACCAGCGGAAGCTCCACTTCGTCGTAAAGCTTTTTGACGCCGAGCTCGTTTGCCGATTTTTCAAGTTCCGAATAAAGCTCCAAAAGCTCAGTTGCGGGATACTCGCCCGCATAACCGAAAGCGTCAAACGCCTGTTCCGGTTTCGTTATGCTTTTTCCGCCCTTCACGAGGTGCGCCAGAATCATAACGTCGTCGGTTTGCCCCTTAAAAGCCGCTTCCTCGAAATCGAATTTATGAAGAAGAGTTTTGTAGTCGAACACGATTTTCCTGCAATCCGAGCAAGCCATTTTCTTCGCCTCGGAAACGATGTCGTCGTAGGACAGGCCGCCGAAAAGATCGACCTTTTCCGCCACGGAATACTCTGTCCCGTCCCCTACGGAAAAATTAAGTTTGTCCGACAAAACGATTGCGACGGTTTTACCCGAAACCTTCTCAACCGCTTTTTTCAAATCGGCCAAGTTGTCGATATCAACGGTTTTTACGTCTGTTTTGACCTTTTTAACCTCGGCTTCTGCCACGAATTGCAATCTTTTTGCGGTGCTTTCAAGCTTGTAGTCCGAAAGCATTTGCCGAAACTCTGCGCTTAACGGATAATCAAATTTCAAATCGTCCAAAGTGACGCCTATCGGTGCGTCCAAAGCTATCGTCGCAAGCTCTTTTGACAATATCGCCGACTCTTTCCCCGCCGCGATTTTTTCGCCCAGTTTTCCTTTTACGTTTTCGGCGTTTTTCAGAATTTCGTCCAGCGATCCGTATTCCTTCAAAAGGTTTTTGGCCGTAACTTCGCCCACGCCCGGTATCCCCGGAATGTTGTCGCTGACGTCGCCGCGAAGCGCCTTGTAGTCAATGAACGAAGCTGGCGTAAATCCGTCTTCCAAAAGCCTTTCGGGGGTATAGACGACCACGTCTTTTATGCCTTTTTTGGTAAGGTAAACGCTCGTCGTCGGGCTTACGAGCTGCAAGCTGTCGCGATCCCCCGTTACGATAACGGTCGGAACGTCGAATTTTTTCGACAAAGTCCCCAAAACGTCGTCCGCTTCGTAGCCTTCCTTTTCGACGACCGTGATTTTCATTGCCGCAAGCATCTGCTTGATAACGGGCATCTGCTCCACAAGCTCCGGCGGCATAGGGCTTCTGGTGGCCTTGTAGCCGTCGTACATTTTGTGTCTGAAAGTCGGAGCCTTAAGGTCGAAAGCCGCGGCAATGTGCGTCGGTTTTTCTTCGTTTATAAGGCCCGTAAGCATATTTAGAAAACCGAAAATAGCCCCTGTATTTCTGCCCTTGTCGTCCGTCAGAAGCGGAAGCGCGTGAAAGGCTCGATACATGAGGCTGTTGCTGTCAAGAAGTAAAAGTTTTGTGTTTTCGGCAGGCATTTTAATCCCTCTTAAAAACGCTGAAATGTTTCATAATTGCGACGAACATGTCCTTTCTGACCTTGTTTTTGCAGTACTTGCTTTTTGCAAGCAGGCCTTCGGGATCGAACATATCCATTTTTGCTTTTTCGTAAATTTTCAAAGCCAACTCCAGCGGATCGAAAACCTCGAAACGGTCAATGCCGTAAGTGGTGGCAAAATCCTCCAGAAACAGCCCTATCGCCATCGAGTCGGAATCCTTTTTCTTTTCCGACTGATGCCTTTTCACCGCCGAAACGAAAAGTTCGTAATTTTCGATTTTGTCTTCGACAGGAGCAACGCCGGCTGCCCTCAAAGCTTCGTAGAAAGCTTCGTCCGGCAGGCAAAGCATGGTGGTTTTCACGTCGTCGTCAGGCACTTCCTGCAAATAATAATGTTTGCCGAAATAGCCTTTTATCATACGATTTGCATCGTAATAACCCATTTTTTGGTAATAATCGATGCGATCTCTGCTGAAATTCATTGCCATCGACATTTTTTCGGACGGCACGATATACTTGATGTTTTTGCCTTTATAGAGCGACTCGTAAACGCTTTGATAACGATCCCTCGTGCGAATACATATTATTTCGTCGTAGCCTCTGTCGATCAAAAGATTGACGGGCAGATTGTTGGCCACGCCGCCGTCCATAAGGCGATTGCCGTCTATTTCGATTGCGGAATAAACGGGATAGTTGGCGGAAGCGATGATGTAGTTCAGAAGTTCGCCTTCCGCGACGTCCTCTTTCATCACCTCGATGACTTTCATGTCGGACATGTTGAACACCGCAAACCCGAAATCGAGCTTGCTGGCGCGCAGCTTTTCTTCGGAAATATATGAGGAGATAAATTTTCGCATTCGGTCGGTCGATTCCAGCCTGACACGGCCGAATTTTTTAATTTTGCCGATAAGGTAACCGATGCGCCCAAGATTTATCGCGCCCCGCTGGATCATTTCCCACTCTTCGTCGTCAAAGTCCAAAAGCTGCGAGACTTTTACGTTGTCCCACAGTTTCTGCAAGTTTTCTATGCTGCCGCCGTCCTGAACGATAATGGCGCCGTTAAGCGCACCGATACTTGTCCCTACTACGCCGTCAAAAGCGTAGCCGGCCTCGTAAAGAGCCTTGAGCGCGCCGAGGTGATACGCACCTTTTGCGCCGCCTCCTTCCAAAGCTAATCCTCTCATAGTCCGTCCTCTCAAGTATTTTGTTGACAAAAATCTAAAGTTCTATTCTCGATTGAAGCGCTCTGGACAAAGTCATTTCGTCGGCGTACTCGATGACGCTTCCTTCCGGAAGGCCGCGCGCGATACGGGTTACCTTTATTCCCAGCGGCTTCAAAAGCCTGGCTATATACATTGCCGTCGCTTCGCCCTCGACGTCGGGGTTGGTGGCCAGAATAACTTCTTTCACGCCGTCAAGCCTCGACAGCAGGCCTTTTATGTTTATGTCGTCCGGCCCGACGTGATCGATCGGGCTTATCACGCCGTGCAAAACGTGATATACGCCCTTGTAGTCCTTAACTTTTTCGAAAGCAAGAATATCTTTCGGCTCCTTCACGACGCAGATGACGTCTTTGCTTCGGGTTTTGCAGATGTCGCACACGTCGTTTTCGGTGAAATTGCCGCATACGCTGCAAAAATGCACCTTCTTTTTGACGTCCAAAAGCGCGGACGCCAGATTCTGAACGTCCTCTTCGGGCCTTGTAAGCATGGAATACGCATACCTCACCGCCGTCTTTTCTCCGACGCCGGGAAGTTTTGTGAATTCCGAAATAAGTCTTGCCAAAGGTTCAATGTATTGCATCAGAACAAACCGCCCATTCCGCCGGCCATCGGGCCCATAAGCCTTTGAGTTTCATCTTCGGCGTTTTTCATTGCGTCGTTGAAAGCAACGACGATGAGATCTTCCAGCATTTCGATGTCGTCAGGATCGATTGCTTCGGGTTTGATGGTAACGTAGTTCACGGTTTTGTCGCACATCATTCCGATTTCGACCAAACCTCCGCCCGCAACGCCGGTAACTTCGGTTTCCGCAAGCTCGGCCTGCGCTTCCTGAATTTTTTGTTGCATTTGTTGAGCCTGTTTCAGAAGCTGTTGCATGTTGCCGCCGCCAAAACCGCCGCCTGGAAATTTACCCATAATTTTATTTCTCCTTGAATTGAGTTTTATTTAGTCTTTTATTTTCAGCCGCTTTTCACCGAAAAGTCGGTTGAGTTCTATGATAATGTTGCCCGAGCCGCCGTCTGCGCCCACCTCGTCAACCACTGTCAGAAAATACGGTTTCCCTGTCAATTTTTTCAACGTGGCAGCTATGACGTCCAGATTTTCCTTTATACCGAACAACGCCCTGTTGCTTCGGCTTTCGACGGTAACACTGACGTTGTTTCCGTCGTCCGTCAGATTTTTCACACCTCTCAGCGCAAACCCAAGCGCAATGTAGCCTTGCTTCATAAGGTCGGTGGAAGCCTCCTCCAAAACGGATCGGGAAAGGCCTCCCTCGCTCTCCGAAAAATCCTCCGCCGCTTCAGCTTCGCCTGGGAAGCCCCCTTGCTTCGAGCTGCATGATGCGTTGTTCGAGTTTTTTGCAGCCGGCAACTATCGCGGCCGTCGAAACGTCTTTTTCGGTTGCCGCCCTTGCGATGGCGGCTTCGACGACTATTTGCGGCTGGGAGCTGAACCTGAGTTCACCCGAAATGCCGTTGAAAATGTCGAGAATAAGCAATATGCGGCTGTTGGCGACCGTTTCGGAAAGAGTTTTCAGCTTTGCCAGAATCGGTTTAGGAAGGCCGAGCTCGTCGTCTGCGTCTTTGATATTTTTGACGTACAGTACGTTTCTGAAACATTCCGCAACGTCCGACGCCAGAACAGCCATATTCTTGCCGCAGGAAGAAAGTTTGTTGATTTTTTTCAGCGCCGCGCCTACGTCCGACGAAATTATGTCGCCGCAAAGCGAACAAATAAGGTTCGGATCCGAAGCGCCGAGCGCCTCCAAAACCTTGTCGTAGGTTATCTCTTCGTCGCAGTAGGAAAGGCACATATCCGCAATGCTCAGACTGTCGCGCACGCTGCCCGCGCCTGCGGTGGCGATAAGCCTTACCGCCTCGGGCTGATACTTTCTGCCTTCTTTGTCAAATATGTCCGCAAGGTTTTTTGCCAGAAGTTCGGCGGAAACCAACCTGAAATCAAACCTCATACACCTTGACAAAATAGTCGCCGGAAGCTTGTGCACTTCGGTGGTTGCCAAAATGAAAACGGCGTGCTTCGGCGGCTCCTCCAGGGTTTTGAGAAGCGCGTTGAAAGCAGGCGTTGAAAGCATGTGAACTTCGTCGATGATATAGACCTTGTACTTCAGCGTTACAGGCGGATATTTGACTTTTTCCCTCAGATCTCTGATTTCGTCAACGCCGTTGTTGGACGCGGCGTCGATTTCCAAAATGTCCAGACAAGCAGGATTTGCCGCCTCTTTGCAGCAGTCGCATTTTCCGCAAGGAGATCCGTCCACGGGATGCTCGCAGTTTATTGCGCGCGCAAAAATACGCGCCGTGCTGGTTTTGCCGGTGCCTCTTGTTCCGGTGAAAAGATAGGCGTGCGAAACGTTTCCGGTTTTCACCTGATTTTTCAAAGTTCTGACGATGTGATCCTGCCCGAAAACGCCCTCGAAGGTGTCAGGCCTGTATTTTCTGTAAAGTGAAATGTGCGCCATATTTACCGCCCGATAATAATTATATAAGCTATTATACAATAATTCGGGCGCTATTGCAATCTTTTTCACAAACTTTTTGCGGTGGAGCTTGCCAAAAATAGCGCGGCGCAATAGGCGTATCTGACCGCGCCGGAAGCGTTTGCGCCGGCAAGTATTTCGGATTTTGCATTGTCCAAAAGCGCGGACAAAATGAGCAGATACGTTTTGGTTTTCACATAGCCGAATTTGTTTTCGTTTTTAATTGTTTCTTCAAAATCCGCAGTTAAATCGTCAAGATTTGCCGCTAAAACGTTGATTTTGGCGATTGCGTCCACAACGTCCAGGTTGCCTTCGTCAAGCCTGACGCTGACGTCGTAGAGGCCGTTGTAGAGGTCGTAGGCCGCGACGACTGCGCGTTTTACGGCAGACTTGTTGCCGCCTCGGCACCACTCGAGTTTTGGATCGGGAACGGTCAGCTCGTATATAAGTCCGCCCGAATTTGCCGTGTCCTTTTTTACTATTTCGGCGTCCGCGCGCGTTTTGTAGATTGCCGCGGCAAGATAATATTTGCCGTCAAAAAACAAATATCCCGCGCCGCCCATATTCTTTACTTCCCCCGCGCTCATCAAGCCTTGAGCGTTCTGATGATAGCTGTCCACGCAATAGACGAAAAAGGTTTTCGAAACGTCCTCGTTTTTGTCCTTCCACACGGCCAAAATGCCTTCGTTTGCATATAAATCGGCCACAAAAATCGACAAACAGAAAAGCACCGCAATCATTAGCACTGCAACCGGCGTTCTTGCCCTATGCGGACGCTCTTTAGGCTCGGCGGCTTCCTCCCGATCCTGCTGCGGCCTTCCTCTGCGGAAAAACATATACGGCTCGTAGTTTACGTCGTTATCCTGATTTCTTTCCATAACACACCTCTTCTTAACTTATGCTTCGTCAAAAATCGGTATGCAAAAAAACGGGCCGCGGCTTGCGCCGTGGCCCAAAGTTTGCGTTTAGTCCGTGTAATGAATAAGCTCGATGCCCGCCTCTTCCAAAATTTTGAGGCTGAATTCGTCCGGATAAGGGTGCTTGTACATAATTCTCGTTATGCCGCTGTTGACGATCATTTTCGCGCAAATGACGCACGGCTGATGAGTAACGTAGATGGTGGCTCCCTCCACGCTTATTCCCAGTTTTGCAGCCTGACAAATGGCGTTCTGTTCGGCATGGACGGCATAGCAAAGCTCCGCGCGGGTGCCCGACGCAATGCCCATTTCGTCACGCATGCAAACGCCCTTTTCTGCGCAGCTTTTCACGCCGCTCGGCGCGCCGTTGTAGCCCGTTGTCAGAATACGTTTGTTCTTGACGATGACGGCCCCCACCTGCCTGCCGGTTCTATAGCAGCTGGACCAGGTCGAAACCAATTCTGCCATTTCCATAAATCTTTTGTCCCATTTGTTCATAGCGCACCTCGGGTATATTGTTTTTGAATAAATCTAATATAACATTATTGCAAAATAAAATAAAGCAATTTTTGACAAAAAAATTTTTTTCGCTTCCAAAAAATGGTCATACAGCTATTGACATTTGGAATTATGTGGGCTATAATAACATAGAGTTTAGCAATCGAAAGTTTTGACTGCTAACAGCAATACACAATCTCAGGAGGATACACATCATGAAAATTACACCGCTTTTCGACAGAGTCGTGCTTGAAACCGTTGAAACGGAAAACCAAACGGCAGGCGGTTTGTTTTTGAGCGACGCTTCAAAAGATAAATCGCAAATGGCCAAAGTCATTGCAGTCGGCCCGGGCGGAATTATAGACGGAAAAGAAATCAAAATGCAAGTCAAAGTCGGCGATCTCGTTTTGTACAGCCAGTACGCCGGCAGCAAATTTAAGTTTGAAAACAAAGAAGTGATCATCATTCGCCAGTCCGACATTCTGGCCGTGGTGAACAAGGAGGCTTAATATGAGCAAAGAAATTTTGTACGGCGAAGAAGCTCGCCGCAGCCTGAAATCGGGCGTCGACACCTTGGCCGACGCAGTCAAAATCACCTTGGGGCCTAAAGGCAGAAACGTGGTTCTGGACAGAAAATTCGGCGCGCCGCTCATCACCAACGACGGCGTTACCATCGCAAAAGAAATCGATCTTGGCGACAAATTCGAAAATATGGGCGCGCAGCTCATCAAAGAAGTCAGCATCAAAACCAACGACGTTGCCGGCGACGGCACCACTACGGCGGCAGTTCTGGCGCAAGCCATTATCCGCGAAGGTCTCAAAAACATCGCCGCAGGCGCAAACCCTATGGTTTTGAAAAAAGGTATCGCCCTCGCAACGGACAAAACCGTTGAAGAACTGAAAAAAATCAGCAAACCTATCGCCAACAAAAAGGCCATCGCAGACGTTGCGTCGGTTTCTGCCGGCGACGAAGAAATCGGTTCCCTCATAGCCGACGCTTTTGAAAAGGTCGGCAAAGACGGCGTCATCACCGTCAACGAAGGCAAAGGCCTCAAAACCGAACTCAGCGTCGTTGAAGGCATGCAATTCGATCGCGGCTACGCCAGCCCTTACATGATGACCAACACCGACAAAATGGAGGCCGAACTGGACAGCCCGGTCATTCTGGTCACCGACAAAAAAATCAGCAACTTCCAGGACATCGTTCCGCTTCTTGAAAACATCATCAAAACCGGCGCAAAACTTATGATTATCGCCGAAGATATCGAAGGCGACGCGCTCACCAACCTCGTTCTGAACAAGCTTAAGGGTATTCTGAACGTCGTTGCGGTCAAAGCCCCGGGCTTTGGCGACAGAAGAAAAGCAATGCTCGAAGACATCGCAATTTTGACCGGCGCAACCCTCGTTTCCTCAGATCTCGGATTCGAGCTTCAGAACGTAACCTTCGACATGCTCGGACGCGCAAAATCCGTCAAAGTGGACAAAGATAAGAGCATCATCGTCGGCGGCGCGGGCAATCCCGACGAAATTGCGGCCAGAGTGGCTTCCATCAGAAAACAGATTGCCGAAACCACTTCCGACTACGACAGAGAAAAACTTTCCGAACGTCTTGCAAAACTTGCGGGCGGCGTGGCTGTCGTAAACGTCGGCGCGGCAACCGAAGTTGAAATGAAAGAAAGAAAACTCCGCATCGAGGACGCTCTCGCGGCAACCAGAGCCGCAGTCGAAGAAGGCGTTATCCCCGGCGGCGGAGCCGCTCTTCTTAGCGTTGCTCCGACCGTTTATAAGTTCGCCGAAACCTTGGACGGCGACGTCAAAACCGGCGCGGTTATCGTTGCAAAAGCGCTTGAAGAACCTGCAAAACAAATTGCCGTCAACGCAGGCATCGACGGCGGCGTAGTAATCAGCGAAATCAAGAAGAACGGCAATCCGGACTTCGGTTACGACGCTCTCAAGGACACCTACTGCAACATGGTCGAATGCGGCATACTGGACCCGACGAAGGTTACCAGAAGCGCGCTTCAGAATGCGGCAAGCGTGGCGGCTACCCTTCTCACCACCGAAGTTCTGGTGGCAGACAAGCCCGAACCGCAACCTCCTATGCCTCAAGGCGGCATGGACGGCATGTATTAAAAATACCGAAACGGACATTAAAAACCCTCCCGAAAAGGAGGGTTTTTTGATTGTTTGATTTTATTTTCGTTTCGAAAGCAGAATGGAGTTCAGAACCACAAATAAGCTGGAAGCGTTGTGCACAAGCGCGCCGACTGCCGGGCTCATATCGTGATGTCCGATTCCGCCGAAGGAAGCGATGATAATGCTTACGACGCTTATGGTGAGCGACACCGTGATGTTGAACTTGATGGTCGTCATGCAGCGTTTTGCGCTCTTGACGATTTTCGGAAGCGTGCCGATGTCGTCGTTCATAACCAGAACGTCGGCAGATTCCACGGCGATGTCCGCGCCGATTGCGCCCATTGCAATACCCGTGGTTGCGGTTGCAAGCGCAGGAGCGTCGTTGACGCCGTCGCCGATCATTGCAACTTTCTTGCCTTGTTTGATAAACTCCTCGATGTGAGCGACTTTGTCTTCAGGCAGGCACTCGGCATACACTTTGGAAACGCCCACTTCTTTGCCCACTTCTTCGCCGACCTTCTTGTTGTCGCCGGTGAGCATAACGGTCTGAATGCCGAATTCGGTGCCAAGCGCGGTAACCGCTTCTTTTGCCGTGGCTTTTATGGTGTCGGACACGCCGATGACGCCTTGAACTTTGCCGTCGATGACGACGAACAATCCTTTTTTGCCGACGGAATTGAGAGCCTCGGCCCTGTCCGCGAAGGCGTTTTCTTCGCCTGCCAGCTTCCTGTTGCCGACTTCTACGGTGTGGCCGTTAACTTCGCCGCTTACGCCCAAACCGACGATTGTGCGGTGATTTTCGACTTCGTAAAGTTCGATATAGTTGTTTTCGGCATATTTCACGATTGCGCCGGAAATAGGGTGCTCGGACAATTTTTCGACGCTTGCGGCGTAAGCCATCAAAGTGTCGGAATCGTAGTCGTCGGTGATGACGTCGGAAACGGTCATTTCACCTGTGGTGATGGTGCCCGTTTTGTCGAATGCGACGACACCGGTGTGCGCGAGGCTTTCAACAGTTTCGCCGGATTTTATTACTACGCCCTCTTTGGACGACTTGCTGACGGTGGCCATGATTGCCGTAGGCGTTGCAAGAACGAGCGCGCACGGGCAGAACACAACCAAAATGGTAACGGCTCTCTGAACGTCTCCGGTGACAAGGCCCACGACGATTGCGATGATCATTGCCGCAGGAACGAACACGGACGCCATTTTATCGGCGATTTTGACGACCGGCGCCTTTTTGGCGTTTGCCTGAGCAACCATTTTTGCCATGCGTTTCAAGCTGCTGTCGCGGCCGACTCTGGTGGCTCTGACTTCGATGACGCCGTCGCAGTTTATGGTTCCTTCGTAAACTTCGTCGCCGACTTCTTTATCTACAGGCATGCTTTCGCCGGTTATGGCCTGTTGATTGAGGCTGGACGCGCCTTTGACGATTACGCCGTCGCAAGCAACGCTTTCGCCCGTTTTGATTCGGATGATGTCGCCGACCTTAAGCTCGGACGATTTGACTGTCACTTCTTCGCCGTCCCTGAGCAGGCAAGCGGTGTCGGGAGCAAGGCTTAAAAGCTCTTTGATGCCGCTCTTTGCTTTTCTGACGGTCAGGCTTTCCAAAAAGTCGCCGATCTGCATAATGAGCGCAACTTCGCCTGCCGCAAAATACTCTTTTATCACGATTGCCGCCACAAGCGCAACCGTAACCAACAGCGACGCAGTTATCTTTTTCTTCTTGATAAGGTTTTCAAACGCACCCACAACGATAGGATAACCGCAAAGCACAACCGCGATAAACGCAAGGTCGAAATACTTGTAGCTCAGCACCTTGAAGTAGCTGAGGATAACCGATACGGCCGATACGGCAATGATAATAAGGTCTGTTTGCCATTGCTCGAGACGTTTTTTCTTTTTGGAATGATGTCTGCCGCATCCGCAGTCTTCTTCGTCGTCTTCATGTTCGTGACGGTGGTGTTTGCCGCATCCGCAATCGTCGTCATCGTCTTCAGGTTCGTGACGGTGATGCCTGCCGCATCCGCAGTCGTCGTCATCGCCATCGTGATGATGTTCGCAGCAGCAAGATTTCTTCTCTTCTGCAGGCTTTTCCTTTTCACAGCAGCAAGAATGTTCTTCTTCCGCCGGTTCTTCATGAGAACAGCAGCAAGGACGTTTTTCTTCCGCCGGTTCTTCGTGATGGCAGCAGGATTTCTCTTGCGCTTGCTCCGCTTGTTTCTCGCCGGAATGGCGGCAGCAAGATTCCTTTTCTTTATTGGTATTTTCTTTCATAGAAATACCTCCTTAATTATTTTTCTTACATTTAATAACTAACCGCTTCAGTTAATATAGAAGCAATATGTTAAGGCCGCTTTATAAGGCTATTTCATTTTGGCGAACTTGTCGATGGCTTCGAGGAGGTTCTGAACCGCTTCGGTGTCGTCGCCTGCCTTTATGGCGTCAACCACGCAATGGGAAATATGGTTATACAAAATTTCCTTTGCCGTGGCGGTTATGGCGGCGTTTATCGCGGACAGCTGAATGATAACATCTTCGCAATGTCTGTCGGTGTTAATCATTTCCTTCACCCCGCGGATCTGGCCCTCGATTTTGTTTAAGCGAGCTATACTTTTATCTTTGCAACAACTCATATTTTTATCCTCCCAACATACCCTACGGGGGTATCCTATGGCTACATAATAGCACCGCTTTTTTCGTTTGTCAACGGTTTTATGAAAATTTTTTCGACTAATTTTTTCCACTGCCCGAAAAACGATTGACAAAGGCTTTGTTATACATTATAATTTCGCCGTTAAGTGGTTTAGAAATGGTAAACTTTTTGTTTATAATCTCAAAACTTGCTAAAATTAAAGTTTACCGACACTAAACTTTTCGACAAATAACTTACGATTGTTTTACGTTCGTTGTCTTTCAGACAAGGTTCGACTTAGGTTTTTTTGGAGGAAAACATGGAAATCGGAAGCAAACTTAAGCAAATGCGACAGCAATGCGGGCTGACGCAGGAAGAGCTGGCCAACCGTTGCGACCTGACGAAAGGATACATTTCGCAGCTGGAAAACGACCTGACTTCCCCGTCCATAGCCACGCTGACCGACCTTATGGTGGCGCTCGGAAGCAGCCTGAAAAATTTCTTTTCCGACGATGACGACGAACAAATCGTTTTTACCGAAGAAGACTTTTTCGAAAAGGAAGACGAGGATCAGAAGATAACCTGGCTGGTTCCGAACAGTCAGAAAAACGAAATGGAGCCTATTTTGCTTGAAATCAAGCCTCACGCTTCGCTTCAGAAAGACGTTCCGCACGAAGGCGAGGAATTCGGCTACGTTCTGGAAGGGAAAATCGAAGTTACCGTGGGCGAAAGGCATTTCAAGTGCGGCAAAAACGAAAGTTTCTATTTCGTCAGCAACAAAACTCACTACATCGAAAACAAGACCGATAAGGTCGCAAAAATAATTTGGGTGTCCAGCCCGCCGACGTTTTAGGAGGACAAAATGAAAAGCGAAAAAATCATCGAAATCAAAAACGTAACCAAGGAATACGACGGAAAGCAGGTTGTCAAAAACGAAAGCTTTTCCATCAACAAAGGCGAATTCGTAACGTTTCTGGGGCCTTCCGGCTGCGGAAAGACCACGACGTTAAGAATGATTGCGGGTTTTGAAGAACCTACCTCCGGCTCCATTTTGTTCAAGGGCAAGGACATCACCAAAATTCCTCCTCACGAACGCCCGGTAAACACCGTTTTTCAGCGTTACGCACTGTTCCCGCACCTCAACGTGTTCAACAACATCGCTTTCGGGCTTAAAATGAAACGTATCCCGGACGGAACCACTTCCACCGACAAAAAAGGCAACGTTTACGAAAACATGCGCAAGCTGACCAAAGCCGAAATCGAAGAAAAAGTCAGTTCTGCCTTAAAACTCGTCGATCTGGAGGAATACGGCAAGCGCGACGTGTCCAGCCTCTCGGGCGGGCAGATGCAGCGCGTAGCAATAGCAAGGGCCATCGTCAACGAACCGGAAGTTCTGCTTCTGGACGAACCGCTCGGCGCGTTGGACCTCAAAATGCGCAAGGACATGCAGCTGGAGCTTATGAAAATGCATAAGCAGCTCGGCATCACCTTCATCTACGTAACGCACGATCAGGAAGAGGCTCTCACCATGAGCGACACCATCATTGTTATGCGCGACGGCGTCATTCAGCAAATCGGCACTCCGCAAAAAATCTACGACGAACCGGCCAACGCATTCGTCGCCGACTTCATCGGCGAAAGCAATATTTTGTCCGGTATCATGAAAAAGGACGAGCTGTGCTCCTTTGTCGGCCACGACTTCGAGTGCGTGGACAAAGGCTTCAAGCCTAACGAACCGGTCGACATCATCATTCGTCCGGAGGATATCTACATCATAAAGGGCGACGTATCCAAAGGCATGGTCCCGGCCGTCGTAACCGACTGCGTATTTAAGGGCGACCACTACGAAATTCTGGTTGACACCAACGGCAACGAACTGCAAATTTTCGAAAACACCGAGTGCAGCGTGGGCGAAGAAATCGGCCTCTACATCAAACCGTTCGACATTCACATCATGCACAAAAACCGCATTATCAACGAATACGAAACGGTCACCGGCGAAGACGGCGTCGTCTATATCTGCGAAAGCGAATTCAACGTCGGACACAATCTCGAGGCGGAAACGCCGGTTAAAGTTTCGGTTCCGTTCGATAAAATCGAAGTTATGGACAATGAGGAAGACGGCGTCATCGGCGCGGAAGTCGTTTCGTCCATCTACAAAGGCAGCTACTATCAAGTCATTCTGCGCACCGACTACGACTACGACTTCTTCGTGGACACCACGGACGAATGGCTCAAAGGCGACCGCGTCGGCATAAACATCGATCCGAAAGACATCAGGCTCGAGGTTATCCAAAAAACGGAGGAATAAAAGGTGAAAAAAGGTTTTAGAAAAAACTTCAAACTCACCCGCAAGGTTTTCAGCTATCCGTACATACTGTTTCTGACGGTGTTCGTGGTGGTGCCTTTGTCGTTGCTGCTCGTCAACTCTTTTCTGGTTGACGGCAAACTTTCCTTCGACAACTTTAAGGAATTTTTCAGCGGCAAAGCCAGCCTGCTGGTTCTTGCAAACAGCATTATCGTGGGTTTGGTTACGACGGGACTGTGTCTTCTGCTGGGCTACCCTGTCGCATATCTTCTTGTCAAATTCAACGCAGGCAAAATGTTCGTTCTGCTGTTCATTCTGCCGATGTGGGTAAACTTCCTCATAAGGACGCTTGCCACCAAAGCGATATTCGTGGCGCTGGGCGTGAAGCTTGGTATGTTCACGGTTGTGTTCGGCATGGTTTACAACTATCTGCCGTTTATGATTCTGCCGCTCTACACCACTTTGTCTGGCATGGACAAAAGCTACGCCGAAGCGGCAAAGGACCTCGGCGCCGATCCTATGAACGTGCTCGTCAAAACGATTTTGCCGATGAGCCTTCCGGGCATAATCTCCGGCATCACCATGGTTTTCATTCCGACCATATCCACTTTTGCGATCAGCCAGCTTCTGTCGGACAGCACAATCTATCTTTTCGGTGACAGCATACAAACCAAATTCGATCAAGGCGTGTACGGCGTCGGCAGCATAATGAGCCTCGTCATGCTCGTCATGGTTTTGGTTTCCAACTATTTTATCAACAAATTCAATCGCTCGGGCGACGTAAGGAGGTCAATATGGTAAAAAAAGTTTTGGGCAAAGCCTATATCTATATTATCCTTGCGCTCCTCTACGCGCCGATACTTCTTATCATCGTCTACAGCTTCTCCAACACCTCAAACTTCAGCTTCCGCCACGGATTCAGCTTCGAGGCCTATAAGTCCATTTTCACCAGTGAAAAAACTCCGGAGCTTATGTCCGCGCTGAAGAACACGCTTCTCATTGCGGCGATTTCGTCGGTGGTTTCCACGGTGCTTGGCGCGTTCTCCGCAATAGGCATTTTCAGCCTCGGCAAAAAAGCCAGACGCGTGGTGGAAAACGTCAACCAGATTCCTATCATCAACAGCGAAATCGTTATGGCAGTTTCGCTCATGCTGTTCTTCGTTACCTTCAAATTTCCGGAAGGCTACGTCAGACTGATTCTGGGGCACATATCCTTCTGCACGCCGTACGTCATTTTAAGCATTATGCCTAAGCTCGCTTCCCTGGACCCTAACGTCTATGAAGCCGCTTTGGATCTCGGTGCAAATCCTATAAAAGCAATGACGAAGGTTATGATTCCGATGATTGCCCCGGGCATCGTTTCGGGCTTCGTGATGGCGTTCACGCTGTCTATGGACGACTTCATCATCACCCAGATAAACAAAGGCGCGTCCACGGGCATTAACACTCTTTCCACCTACATCTACGCCGACGCCCGCATCAAGGGCTTAAGCCCGTTCTGGTTTGCGATCTTCAGCATAATATTCGTGGTCGTGCTCGGCATTTTGCTCGTTATGAACTTCCGCAAATCGGTCAAGGTTCAGCCGCAAAAGGAGGTTAAATAGATGAAAAGAACTGTTAAAGCTTTCGTTTGTTTGATTCTTGCAGTTTTCACGGTGGTTTCCGCGGTTTGCTTCGCGCCGACCGCGCCGGCGCTTGCCGCCACCGAAACACTGGTGGTCTATAACTGCGCCGACTACCTCGATCTCACCCTTATCGAGGAATTCGAAAACTATTATAAAGAGGTTACCGGCAACAATCTCAAGCTGGTTTACTCCACTTACGACACCAACGAAACCATGTACACCGAAGTTTCCAAGGGCGACAGCAGCATCGACATTATCGTCCCTTCCGAGTACGCCATTCAGAAGCTTCGCGACAACAATCTGATTTACAAGGTTTCCGAGCTTTGGGAAACCTACGGCACGCCTCTGGGCCTTGAAAATCCCAACAGAAACGGCCTCGTAAACAGCGAAATCATCGACAAAATCGACGGCATTTTCGGCGATATGTCCGACTACACCGTGCCGTATATGTGGGGCACCTTGGGCATAATGTACAACGCCGAATACGTAACCGAGGAAGATTTGTCCGCCGGTTGGGGCATTTTCTGGAACGTCAAGGACAACCCTAAACTGCACCACAAAATTCTGGTCAAGGACAGCATCCGCGACACCTACGCCATGGCCGTTCTGTATCTGAAGGAATACGACCTTCTGCCGGACGAATACAAAGGCTACACCAACCAGGAGCTCATAAACTGCACCGACGAAAGCTTCCGAAAAATCGTCGAGCAGGCGCTTAAGGATCAGCGCGACGTCATCAAGGGCTACGAAGTCGACTTCGGCAAAGACGACCTCATAAACGGCATCGCTTACGTTGACCTTGCCTGGAGCGGCGACGCAATGTACGCCATAGAAGAAGCCGCCGTGGACGGCGTCGAACTGGGCTACTACGTACCCGAAATCGGCAGCAACATCTGGTTTGACGGCATGTGCATTCCGAAAACCTCCAAAAATCCGAGAGCGGCTGTTATGTTCATCGAATATATGTGCAGGCCTATAAGCGCAGTCAGAAATATGTACGAAATCGGCTACACTTCGGCCGTTGAGGTTGACAAAATCCTCGCCGACGAAGAAGCCATGGCCTTTATGGCCGAGTGCTACAACGAGTTCTCCGACGAGGACAAGGCATACTACGGCGGCGTCGAAGCCTATATCGAGGAATACTTCTCCGACGAAACCCGCTACCCTGACGCCACCGATCCTAACCTCGGCGTCATGCAGACCTTCAAAGACAACGACGCCATGATTTCCATGTGGGAACGCGTCAAGGCGCACGGCATTTTCAGCTGGAAGCTGGTGGTGTTCTTCGCGATTATGGTTGCGGCTGTTTTTGCGACGTGGGGCGTTAGCGTTTTGGTGCGCGAGCTTCGCGGCAGAAAGCGACTTTTGGTCAAACGCTAAACTAATTTCAACTAAAACTTAAAAAGCCTACCGCATTCGGTAGGCTTTTTTAATGGGGGTTTTAAGGGTTCATCCAGTTGTGGATGTTTGTGTCGTAATCTTTTCTCTCGCCTCTTTTGACGGTTTTCATTTTGAGAACGGTCGCTTTTTCGAGATCGGCTTTGTTCATTTCGAGAACGAACAAGTGCTCGGTTTTGTCGGTGTTCGAATGTTTTTCGTCAGGGGACGAAACGGTTACCGTCAGCACGCTTCCGTCAAGCTTCACGGACGAAATTTTTGCAGGAGTCCAATATTTTTCGTACACGACGGAAACGAGAACGATACTCTTCGTTTCAAAGAAACTTTCGTCGTACGCTTCGATTTTCGATTTCAGCGCCTGAAACTTCATTTCGCTGCCCGCAAAATCGGCAAAAGTTGCCGCTTCGGTTTTGTCGGTTATTGTCTGAATCGGGGCCAGCGCGCCGTTACCTTTGCAGAAAAGCGCAAGATTGTAGTTTACGTCTTCGCCTTTTTCTTCTTCGGTTTTGTTTCCGCCGCATGCGGCAAACGTCAGCATTGCCGCCAAACACAAAGCGGCAGTCAGAATTTTCGTAAGTTTTTTCATTTTCGGTTACCTCTTTGATTTGTTAACATAATATATAGTCCGAAACTTGCCTGTTTGTCCGGAATTATTTTGCTTTTGACACGATTTTTTCAAAAACTTTTTCGTCGTCCGTGTAAACCGTCAGCACAACTCTGTTTTCGCCCTCAAAAAAGGTTGCCACGCCCACGTTTTTGTCGGCGTAAAACTTGTAGCCGACGTCCCCCGTCTTTTCGAATTCGGAAAGATTTTCAAGCCACGGGAAAATGGCGATTGCCACCTTTTCGTCGTCGGTCAGAAGCACCGACATCGAAATTTTGACGCCGCTCGGATAAGTGTACAGTTCCTCGATACAAACCACGTCGCCCTTCTTGTTTTTCACCACGTAGCTAACGACGCTTTCGGCTTTTTCTTCCTCCGAGCCCTGCGTTCCTTCACCGGCGGACATATCCGGAGCGTTTGGCTCCGTAGCTGTGTTCTTTTTCAGGTATTCGTCAACGGACGAAACTTCCACTTTGCTGTACATGTCGCCGCCTCTTCCTCTTACCATGACGGGAACCGCGATTGCAGTCACCACTATCAGAACGGCCAGAAGGCTAGTGGCGTACCTGAAAGCGGGTTTTCTGACGCGCACGCGCTCCGCCATTTCTTCTTTCACCCTTTCGGTGACCAAACGGCTTTTGTCGGAAGTTTTCTCCGACAGCGCGGCTTTTATTCTTTTTTCGACTTCTTTTGTTTTCATAATCCTATTCGTCCAAAAATTTTCCGACTTTTTTCAATGCGCCCTTTATCAGGCCGTGCACCGTGGACTTCGGAAGCCCAACGGCTTTTGCTATCTCTCTGACCGTAAGGCCTTCCCAGAATTTGAGATAGAGCATTCTGTTTTCTTCCGTCGAAAGCGTGTCCAGCGCCGCCCTCAAATCGACGTTTTCAACGGCCGAATCGCCGTTTTCGTCGGTTTTTAAGAAGTTCTGAAGAAAGCCTTCCGACTCGTCGATATTCACCGTTTTGCCTTCTTTGAGATTGTAGTGATAGGCCTTGTTTTTTACGATTGTAAACAGCCAGTTGAGCCCGTTGAAGGAAGAATCGAAGGTCTTTGCGCCCGAGCTATACAGCTCCAGAAACACGTCGGAAAGCAAATCTTCCGCCAGACTTTTGTCATAAAGATATTTTTTTGCCACGTTCAGCAGCAGTCCGCCGATTTCGGCAAACAGCAGATCCGGAGCTTTTTTGTCTCCTGCCTGAATGCGCGCGATAAGTGCGTTGACTTTTTTGATATCCTTTGACATTTATCCTTTGTTCTACCTAGTTTAGTCTTTTTCGGCACGATTTGTCCGAAAGAAATCGAAATTTTTTATTTTGACGAATAAACGATTTTATTGTCCGAAAATACTGCGTAAAGTCGATATTCGGTTATCTTAATTTGAAACCGTTTTTTTCGAAAGTCAGAATCTGAAGCCTGAGCTGTTCGATGAAGTCCTCGTTGTCGGTGCTCTTCACGATCATGTTGTACAAATTCTCGGTTGCGTCCTGCGTGTCGCCGGAGGACAGCAGACGGCGCATACCCCAAACGGCTTCCAGTTCCTTTTGAGTAAGCAGCAGATCTTCTCTTCTCGTGCCGCTTCTGGAAAGATCGATGGCCGGGAAAATACGTTTTTCGCTGAGCTTTCTGTCAAGGTGAATTTCCATGTTGCCGGTGCCCTTGAATTCCTCGTAAATGACGTCGTCCATACGGCTGCCGGTGTCGATAAGCGCGGTGGCGATGATGGTCAGGCTGCCGCCGCGCTCGATGTTGCGCGCGCTGCCGAAAAAGCGTTTAGGGCTGTAAAGCGCGCCGGGATCTATGCCGCCCGAAAGCGTTCTGCCCGTCGGCGCGATGGTGAGGTTGTACGCCCTTGCAAGGCGGGTTAAGCTGTCCATCAGAATCACGACGTTCTCGCCGTTTTCCACCAGCCTTTTTGCGCGTTCTATGACAAGCTCTGCGGCCTTGGTGTGATGTTCGGGCTGTTCGTCGAAAGTGCTGTAAACGACTTCGCCGTTTATGCTGCGTTGCATATCCGTGACTTCTTCCGGCCTTTCGTCGATAAGAAGGACCATTAACTTGATGTCGGGATAGTTTGCCGAAATCGACGCCGCAATCTTCTTCAGAAGCGTGGTTTTGCCCGCTTTAGGCGGCGAAACGATCATGGCCCTCTGCCCGCGGCCGATAGGCGCAATCAGGTCCAGCGCGCGTATCGCGTAGTCGGTTTTGCCTTTTTTAAGCTCCAGCTTGATGCACTCGTCCGGATAGATAGGCGTCAGGTCGTCGAAATTCGGCCTTGTGGCAAGCGTATCCTTGCTTTTGCCGTTGACGGCCAGAATGTCCACGAGAGCGGCAGGCTTGTTGTCGTAGTTGACTTTGACGATGCCCTTCACCATATCTCCGCGCCTTAGGCCGAAGGTTCTGATGGTTTTGGTGCTGACGTAAATGTCGCCGTCGTTGTTCTCGTAGTTTTTAAGGCGCAAAAAAGCGTAGCCGTCCGGAAGAAGATCCAGAACGCCTTCCTTCACGTCGCAAGAAGCGTCGAATTCCTGTTGCGGCTCGGCAAGTCTGATTTCGGCAGGCATAATTTTTTTAGGTCTGCCGCGGCCTCTTTTTTCGGAAATCGAAACGTCCTGCTCGGATTTTTCTTCGCCTGCTTTTGCCAGAATGGCCTCGACGAGTTGAGATTTAGGCATAGAAGTTACCTTGTCGATTTTCAGGTCGGAGGCAATTTTTCTCACTTGCAGCTGATTCATACTTAAAAGTGTGTCTTTGCTGTACATAAAAAACTCCTGTATTCAGTTGAATTTGTTGAAAAAAACGAAACGTAAAACAATATATTATAGGCCTGTCCCTTTCGGAATATAACCTATTTTTTCAAAACGATAATTTGAGTGTCGGGATAAGCCGTCAAAAGATTTTTGTCGGCTTCAAAATTGTTTTCGCCGAGGAAACGAACGTGGTCTGTGTCAAAAAGTTCGATGAAGCTGTCAATTTTGTCGATATCGAAAAGACAATCCTCGGTTTTGTAGTGCATCGGCACAACTATGGCCGGCCTAGCGGCAAGAACGTAAGAAAGCGCGTCGAAAGCGTCCACGGTGTAGTTTCCGCCGACGGGGATAAGCAAAACGTCCGCTCCCCTTATAAAATCGGCCACGTCCGGAAAAACGCCGCCCACGTCGCCCATGTGGCAAACGGTAACCCTGTCGCCCTGAAATTTGAAAACCGCGGTTTTTCCGCGGAGCCTGCCCGATTCCTTGTCGTGATAGGTTTCGATTGCCGAGATTTTCACGCCCGCACTTTCAAACGAATCGGCTTTGTCCAAAACTATCGGCGAACCGGAAACCGCTTTCACGTTGTCGTGATCGGCATGATGATGGCTGACCGTCACGACGTCTGCCGAAACTTCGGGCATATCGTAACCGACGTAACTGTCATACGGATCGGTTACGACAGTCAGATTGTCAAATTTCAGCACGAAGGACGAATGTCCCAACCATTTTACGAGCATAAATTATTTTCCTTGTTCGATGCGATCGAGAAGTTCCTTGATTTTGCTGTGCGGTTCCAGCAGTCCGCTGACGGACTGATTGCCGTGCACGTTGTTGATGATGTAGGCCATATATTTGCTCATGTCGGCCTCCACGAACCACTTGCAATTTTTAAGTTCCGGTATGCGGTAAGTGAGGTTTGTGGACAAAACCGCGGTGAAAAGGCCTTCTTCGTAGGCGACGTTGAATTTTTCGACGCCTTCGGTGAACAGCGAGAAGGTTGCCGTGAGGAAAATGTCCTTCGCGCCTTTTTCCTTAAGATCCTTGCAGAGCTTCAGAACGGAATCGCCGGTGGCAATGATGTCGTCCGCCACGAAAACGTTTTTGCCCGCGACGTCTGCGCCGATATATTCGTGCGCGACGATAGGATTGCGGCCGTTCACGACCTGCGAATAGTCCCTTCTTTTGAAGAACATACCGAGGTCCAGCCCCAAGACGGACGCGTAATAGATGTTTCTGCCCATTGCGCCTTCGTCGGGAGACACTATCATAAGGTTTTCTTTGTCGATTTTCATCGCCGGAAATCTGCGATGCAACGCTTTCAGAATCTGATAGGTCGGGAAAAAGTTGTCAAACCCCATAAGCGGAACGGAGTTCTGTACCCTCGGATCGTGGGCGTCAAAGGTGATGATGTCCCTTACTCCCATGCTTTCCAGTTCCTGAAGCATCATGGCGCAGTCCAGACTTTCCCTTCCGTTTCTCTTATGCTGACGTCCGCCGTAAAGCATAGGCATCAGAACGGTTATGGAAGCAGGCTTGCCGTTGCATGCGCAAATAACCCTTTTGAGGTCTGCGTAGTGCTCGTCCGGCGTCATAGGGTGCTCTTGACCGTAAAGATTGTAAGTTATGCCGTGGTTGCCCACGTCGCAAATGATAAACAAATCCCTGCCTCTGACCGATTCGGACACGACGGCTTTGCCGTCGCCCGACGTGAAGCGCGGATATTTGCTTCCGACGATAAACGTGGTGCGTTTCTGGGCGTCGTCTTTGACTTTTTTGTTGTACCAGTCCACAAGATAGCGGTCGATACCTTTTGCAAGTTCCTGAGCTCCGGCCAATGCGATTATGCCCAAAGGCGCGGTGTACTGTTCTTCTTCGTAAATATCCTCTGAAAACGGCGTCATATATGCCCTCCGACTTAGTCTATTTAGAGTATAACACAAATTACGAAAAACACAACCAAAAGCGCGCAGGTCGGCCAACTTTTTTCCGATTTTTGTCGAAACCGCCGTTTCGTGCAAAGCCCGCAAACGGGACTTTCGGTATATTTTGAAGCGATAATGGCGACATTAAATCGTAAACGTCGTTTTTGACCGTAAAAGAAAAATATTTTGCTCCAAACTTGTTTTTGGCGGGAAATTGTTATTGACTTTTAAGGTTATTTTAATCTATAATGGACGTATATAGCATTTTTTATGCTGTTGAATCAAAAACTATATGGTTAAGGAGATTGATTTTTATGGACAACAAAACTAAGATTTTAGTAATGCGTGTGCTGAAAACCATTTTCTACCTGCTGGGATTCCCTCTCTTCGTATTTTTCGTTCTGAAGGATTCCAACGCCTTCCGTAGCAGCGAGGCTTACGCTGAAACGGCGGCGATTCCTGTCAAGGTTGCCATAAGCATCTGGGCTTTGGTATCCCTTGTCAAGGCAGGCATTGTGGTTCTCTCCGGCAAACGCAAACTGGCCACGACCGTTGCGGCCGTTCTGACTTTCGTAGTCATGCTCGGCGGCGCGTTCGGCGTGAAAACCATTGCCAAAAAGACTTACGACAAAGCGGCGGAAGCCAAACTCGGCGACTCCGCAGTTGCAAGCTGGGGCGATCAGGTCGGCTACTACAACAACGTAACGGCTTCCCGCAGCTCCATGGCAAAGGAGCTTTCTTCCGACGTAAATCACGCCACCGGCCTTTATAATATCGGTTATTCGGGCGAATTCAAAAAACGCAACGCAGAAGACACCCCTATTCATTCCGCCGCGGACGACACCCTCATTCAGGCCACCGCTTCGAACGGAAAACTCATAGCTTTGGACGGCAAAACCGAAATCGGCACCTACACCACCAAAGACGAGGTCTTCTTCGGAACCACCTACACGCACTACTACCTCGATATAAACGACGGCTACGTCTACGACGCTTACCCTGAAGGAAAACTCGGTTTCTGGTATCAATACAGCTATCAATCCCGTATGCTGAAAACCGAAGAAGAATTCAACGCATATTGCTACGGCGGCGTCTGGTACGGCGAAGGCACCTACAACCCTAACGGCACCGTTGCCGACGGTTGGATCTTCAGCCTCGAAAACGCTCTGGACATTCTGGACGACTACTACACCGCTTTGGAATTCGGTCAAAAAGCCTACGGCAGCAAAGAAGCTTTCATCACTGCTTATAAAGCCGCTCTTCAAAACGCCAAGGCCGCTCAGGCAGCCGACAACGGCGGCATGAAAGACGACGAATACTTCACCGCGAACGATAAATATCTCGCAAACGTCGCATCCGCCGAAAAATGGGGCGTTACCTACAACAGAGTCAACGTCATCCTCAGAGTTCTCTTCCAAATGATCGAAGAAAACACCAAACTCGGCAAAATTCAGGAAGTTTCCACTTTGCTCGGCCTCGTAAAAAGCATGGCCGGCGGCACTTTGGACCTTGACGGCATCGTTACTCTTCTCGGCAGCTTCGGCCTTACCGGCGACGCCCTCGCTGGCCTCATCGGCGGTCTCGGCCTCGACGTAGATATTCCGGCAGGCTCCTCCATCAAAGAAGCTTTGGAATGCATTCTCGGCGGCTTCGACTATATGCTCGGCTATCAATCCACCGTCAACAAATCCGCAATCGACTACATCGACACCGGCGACGAAGAAACCGACGCCATGATGAAAAAATACGGCTTCGCTCTCTTTGCGGGCTACAACCACGGCACTTTCTGCGGCAGCGTCATCGTTAACCCTAACGAAGGCGGCACCATCGGAAACGGCGCTTACTTCGTAAGCCAGGGCCTCGACAAAGCCAAGGTCGAACAACTCAAAACCGACCTTTCCTACAAACCGACTCTCTACCCGATGATCAGCTTGTTCCGCTATATGTTCGCGTTCTGCGGCTTGGTTATCTTCAGCCTCGCCACCTGCTTCTACCTGAACGTCAAAATCCAAAAACTCGAAGAGGAGGACAGATAAATGAAAGCATTGCTTAAAGTTTTGAAAGCCGTCTGCTACGTTGCGGGCTTCCCTCTTCTCATCGCGTTGGTGGTTCTCGCCAACTACAAAATTTATCAACAGGCACCGTACAACGCCGGCGACCTTATGGGCATGGGCATTCCTTTCCCTTACGCTCTCGCGGCATGGCTCGGCGCAATCATCGTTATCGTGCTGGCGGTAGTCTGGCTCATTGCCACTCTCGTCATCACCAGAAAGAAAGCGAAACGCAGCATCGAACGCCAGATGGTTTCCGTAACCGTGTGGGCTTTGATTCTCACCGTAGGCTTCGGCGCGCTTTTGAACCTCGCGCTTCCTGATCTTATCGGCGGCGCAACCTCCAGCACCCTCTTTGCGGAAGACCTCAAAGAAGGCTGGGAAGATCAAGCCAAATTCAACGGCAACATGGTCAAAAAATTCGTAACTCTGAACGTTGTCAACGGCACTCTTTCTAACGACGTCAACTACTACACCGCAACCGAAGACGAAGAAGTGGTCGGCACCTACACCACCGGCGTAACGGCCGTGGACTTCCAGGGCGTAACCTACTTCAACCCGACGGCAACCGAACTCACCATGGACGACGTGACCGCTTGGTTCGAAGAAGAATTCGGCAAGGGCGTAGATCCGCTGGCTTTGACCGAAGATCAGATTGCCGCAAATCCGGACACCTTCCTCTACAGCGTTCTTTACAACAACTACGTTCTGTACGATTATCACTATTGCTACAAAGCTCCTGAAATCAGACACGCAGTCGCAAAAGGCATCTATGAAAACCTTAAAGAAACCAACCACAAACTGGTTGCCGAAGGTTTCAACAACAAAGAAGCTTACGACCTCATGAAGCAGAACTTCACGTCCATCGATCGCGACGGTTACGTTACTTTCGACGACTGCCTGCTCGAGTTCGCAAACTCCAGCCGCCAGACCATTCCTGTGCTCGTCAACCTCATTCTCGGTCAACGCGACATCGGCTCCGGCGGCGACGTTTCTTACGACTATAAGCAATACGATCCTGAACTCGGCGAAAACGACGAAAGCGTTTATCGCTGGACCATTCTCGATATGGACGGCAACGGCATGACCGTGGATCTCACCTCCGTCGTCGGCCTTCTTAAGGGCGCGGCAGTCGTGGTGGACAATCCGCAAGGCACTTACACCTCCGTGAAACACACTTGCCCTACCTGCAAAACCGAATACACCGAAGGCGAAACCTACTGCCCGAAGGACGGCGCGGCAATCACCGACTCCACCGTCACTTCTTACGCAATCGTTTTCACCTATAACGACGTGACCTACCTCAACATCGAAAACCTGCATCACCTTCTCGACGCAGTGGACATCTCGTTCTTGAACGGCGTAAAAGCAAAACTTCACACCTGGCTCACCAGCGACGAATACTACGGCCTCTCCAACATCAAGGTTGACGAACTCTTCACCGACGAAGCTTTCAACAAAAACGTGCTGCAACCGCTCCTTTGGAACGCTTCCAACACCCTCGTCGCCAACGAAAACGTCGCAGGTTCTCCTCTTAACGTCGCAATCGTAGTCGAAGACGACGGCAGCATCATGCTGGCCATCCGCCCGACCAACGCTAAACGCGGCGTGCTCGGCTATCAATACATGGCTTGGCTCGACAGCAACAACCTGCTGTTCGCCATCATCAGCCTGTACTCCGTCAGCAACTACCTGTTCCTGATGGGCGGCGTAGTCGTGTTCCTCAACTTCATCATCGGCCTTATCCGCATCAAGGAAAGAGATATGAAATCAAGCGAAAACGCCTAAATCAATCACTTAAACGACAAAACGCATCTCGTCTGAGATGCGTTTTCTTTTGCTCGTTTATTCAATATTTGCCGATTTAAGGCCGATATTTGCGTTTTGCAGCCGATTTCCCCGCTTTTCGACCGACCGAACGCTTTTTGTCTTTACGCCTTCTCCGCCGCCGTATATCGGTTTACATTTTTCAAAAACAAATTTCGCTTTTTCGCTCCGTCCGCTTGACATTTATTTCGATTGTTTATATAATAGTTTGGTAATTGAATAACCCGTTTGGAGAAGTCGCCTAGCTTGGTCGAGGGCGCACGACTGGAAATCGTGTAGGCGTCAAAAGCGTCTCGAGGGTTCGAATCCCTCCTTCTCCGCCAACAAAAGCAAAGGCACCTTGAACAGGGTGCCTTTATTTTGTGGCGCAAACTAAACTTTGCGCGTTGCATAGCGAAATATATAACCGAGTGGGCGATTTTTTTCTTATCTTATTAAAAGTTAAAAAATTGCTATACACATTAAATAAGGTATAGAGAACTTATAAGTTTCCTTTTTTGTTTATGTATTGCATTGCGATACAGCAAAAGAAAACCGAGCGTGTTTTGCCCGGTTTTTGATTTCAAATTCGTCCCGCCTATGCCGTTTGCGATAGGTTTTTGAACCTGCGATAAAGCAGGGTGGGTACTTGCTACCGACGAGTTTCGGTTTTCCTCTGTGCCGTCAGGCAAGGCATAACACCCGTCGTCGAACGCGCAATCCCTTTTTATAAGTGTGGCCCAAAACGTTATCGCAGTTATCGAACATCGCAGGACTAAATATATTTTATCATACTTCCCCGCCGAATGCAACAGGCGGAGCTATTTTTTATATTTTTGGTAAAAAAAGTTAAAAATAAACCAAAAAGACCGTCAAAGCGCTTTATCTCTGGAAATTTTTGTGTTATAATACATCTGTTTCAAACGATGCTGGTATGGCTCAGTCGGTAGAGCAGCTGATTCGTAATCAGCAGGTCGGCGGTTCAAGTCCGCCTACCAGCTCCATACAAAGATAAAACAAACCGAGAAACCTCGGTTTGTTTTATTTTGTGCAAAAGATTGTTTCGAGCTTAAAATCAAGCTGAATTAAAAATTTTCCTAATACTATTATTCTTCTTAGTCATATCAAACTATATAACATTTAATTGTCCAAATTCCGGCTCAATAGGTTCTATTGAAAACATTATATAGTCAGTTTCTAATAATAGTCGATTGTTTTTATCAAATTGTTTGAGAACAAAGGCATATTTACCATACGCAAGACCATTTATAGATTTGTAAAAATCTTCGGTTTTAACGTCGCATTTTTTTATAACAGACCAGCTCAACGGCTTTTGCTCTCGACCATTTGGTACAAATAGCTTGATTTCGGTGTGATCATATTCATCGCAACAAGGTTGAAAATAAATATTAACCAAATCGGCTCCGGTGGCTACCCTTATTGAGGCAGTCGTCAACAAATTGTCTTTTCTTTCCTGTTCTAACTTTGCGTAGTATTGTTCTTTGTCAGCTTCGATATAAGCAATTTTAAGAATATAGTCATCTGCGATTTTATTGCAAAAAGAAAATTTTATAGCGTCTATCCTGTCGTCAAAATCGGCAATAATTCTATATTGCTTGTTTATAAAAGGAACTTCCATCCATTGATTGTTTTTGTGAGCGAAAATAACCTCGAACGGATTAACTGGCGTATGATTTATATCGATTATTAAAGCGTATTGCTTTTTTGTTATATCGTCTACTTGCGTTATATTAAAAGAATCTGTCTTTTTATCAAATGCGCCACAATTTGTCGAATCCCCTGCTTTCTCTAAGTCAATCGGACAGCAACAAGAAAAAACAAAGTTACTGCCATTAGCAATAGTATTCAAAATATATTTTTGATATTTGTCCATAATTTCCTCCATCATAAAGAGCAAACGTAATCAATGCATTGTTTAATTTCATCATCGGACATCGGATCACTCGTTTTTTCGGAATGTACCAATGAATTTCTTATTTTTCTTAATTTATGCAATAGTTTAATTGTATCTATGTCCGAGGTTTTGACCAAATAGCCCCATCCGTCATCCTCCGACCAAGTCAACTTCTCTTCGCAATATTTATCAATCATTTCAGCAAAGTTACCTGTGTATCCGAAATCGCATTTTAGTATTGCTTCTAAACGAACGCACAATTTGATAATAACGAGGTCTTTATTTCTTTTGTTCAATTCGGTATAGAAATAATCTTTTGTTAATTCTCCGGTTATTCTATCTTTATCGAATTTATTCGCTAATTCATCTATTATGCGTTGTCTTACTGCGTTAAGATAGTCAACAACTTCTTGAATGTTTTTTTGATTGTGATTGTCTCGTCTACCATATAAAATATCGCTTTTCAAAACATAGAGTTCGTCATTATTTATGCAAAGTTTTTTAATATTACTATATGGTTGATTGTCTTTGGTCCAAGTTTTAAGAATTGCGTTCTCAATGCTTTCTTTATTTTGCCGTATAATGGAATCCGATAACTCGTTGATGTCTAAATCAACCGAAAATTCAAACAATTCTCGCCACTTTTGCTGTTGATACATTTGATATAGCAACTCAAAAGGATGAATCGGGTATGCATATAATGCTTTTTTAATTATTGCAAAGTTCGCAGCCGCTTTTAATTCCTTAATGCTTATAATTCCGTTATGTATGGACGACTGCACCTCTAAATCCAGTTTTGAAACAGATTTGCCGAGTTTTAACTTTGCTATTCGTATTTCATCTGCGTTAGCCATATAACATTTTGTTGAATCATTGTATGTGTTTCTGAATTTTGTTTTTACAAAACTTTCGACCCCCATGTTGATATCGTTAAATTCGTCAACCATATCGAAATCACCTTTTTCAAGTGCTGACTTAATAGTGCTTTCAAGAACTCTAACAAGACCATGCCCATTTTTACCATATTTTGGAGCAATAAAAAAGTAATTCAAGATATAGTCATATGAGTTATCGTAACTATCATATATCGGTTCTATTTTTTCATAAGCAATAGCATTGTTTTGGCGAGAGATATCCAGCAATCGGCAAAGTAGTTCTTTATTGTCGTTTTTATATGCCTCGTCAATCATATACGGAAACGCATGATACCAAACGCATTCTCTTCCTTTTTGATTTGATAACAACTTATTAAGAGTATCCTCACCGATTCTTTTATCCGTAACCAGCAGAGTGAAAAATTCTCGCGGAATAATACAAATACATTGATCCTGATAATTTCTAAAATACGTTTTATCTTCGGCAGGAAGTAATGATTTGATTTCATCCTCATTTTCAAACGTAAATCTGTAATTTACATCAATTAAAAACTCTTTTCCTACTAATATGGATAGAGAATTTGATATAACTGCAAAAGTGATTGCATCGAGCAATTTGAATCTTTTTATAAATTGCGAATCACTTTCGCATAGCTTTTTAAACACATTGAGACTTTGATATTGCAAAATATAATCTACTATATTTTTATTGTTCTCATCGTTCGGCAAATCTTTAACTTTTTCGGCTAAGGTAACATCATCCTTTTGGGCGCACAATTCCGCTTTAGAAATAGTAACAATTTCTTTTTCCTGCGTTTTACCGGTCATTAGGTAATCAATAGTTACACCAAACAATGTTGCCATCACCGGTAATTGAGATATTTCAGGAAAGCCTGCCTCGCTTTCCCATTTACTCACAGCTTTGTCGCTAATACTCAACTTTTCGGCAAGTTCAACTTGTGTCCAGCCTTTTGATTTACGTAAAGACGCAATCGTTTTACCAATACTGTGTGTGGTCATATTTTTAACTCCTTTGTTCTTTTGATTCCATTTTAGCAAAATTGCCACAAAAAGTAAACCTACTTTTTTTCTACACAAAATATAAAATGCTCAAGACAAGCTCAAAAAAACTCTACGCTAAGTAGATTGTATACTGCCAACCTGGAAAAAGTCAATATTTTCAGAGTATTATCTGATTCAAATGGAAGATATTTATCGTAAAAATTGCTGAATTACATGATAAAATAATTTAATAATTTGCTGACGATATAATATAAAAAGCCGTCCGGAGTGCGGACGGCTCGGATTATTTTTTGAGGCGTTTGTCGAGGCGGGTGGCGAGGTGTGTGCCGACGGCCTGAATGACGCCGACGATTGCAACCAACACCACGACGGCAAGAAGCATGACGGGATATTGATAGCGATAATAGCCCTGCATGATGGCGACGTTGCCGAGGCCTCCGCCGCCCATTGCTCCGCCCATCGCCGAATAGCTGAGAACGGTGGTTGCCGCGACGGTGAGGTTTTGGATAAGCGACGGAACGCTTTCGGGAATCATCACCCTGAAAATGATCTGAAGCGGGGTTGCCCCCATAGATTCCGCGGCTTCGATGACGTTTTTATCGACCTCTCTGAGGCTTGTTTCGACCAGTCTTGCCACAAACGGGAACGACGCCACCACCAGCGGAACTATGCTTGCCGCGGTGCCAACCGACGTTCCGACGATCACCCTCGTAAGCGGAATGGCGAGCATCATAAGTATCAGAAACGGAACAGAGCGCAAAACGTTTATCACTGCGGAAGTGACTTTTAAGAGCCATTTCGGAATAGGTAAAACGCCTTTTTCGTCACCTGTGGCGAGAATTATGCCGAACGGCAAACCCAAAACAACGGCAAAAAACGTTGCCGCAAGCGTAACGTACAGCGTTTCCCAGGTTGCAAAAAGAAAGTCGGAACGAACGATTTCCCATGCGGTTTTCCAAGCTTCCCCGGAGAAAACGTTATCAAACATCTGCAGTCACCTCCGTTGCCACGATGTCGGGAGTGCTTTCAAAGTAACCGACGGCCGCTTTTGCCTCCGTCTGATCCTTAAGCCCCAAAAGCATATTGCCGAAAATTTTGTCGCCTATGTTTCTGGTGGAAGCGGAAACGATGGACGCCGCTATGCCCTTTTCCATGGCAAGTTTAGCAATGAGCGGAGTGCCTGTCGCCGAAGCGCCGTTGAACACCACTCTGACGAACGCTCCGCCGATGTCGGGAAGCGCGTCCGCAGCTTCCGAAGCGGGAAACACCAGCTTTTTGGCCGCGGCGGATTGCGGATTTCTGAACACTTCCGAAACTTCGCCCGTTTCGACGACTTCTCCGCCGTCCAGAATCGCGACCTTTTTGCAAATATCCTCGACTACGCTCATCTGGTGAGTTATCACGATGACGGTTATGCCCAGCTCTTCGTTTATGTTTTTCACGAGCGACAAAATTTGCCCCGTGGTTTTCGGATCGAGCGCGCTGGTGGCCTCGTCGCAAAGCAGAACTTTAGGCTTGGTTGCCAAAGCCCTTGCTATCGCTACCCTCTGTTTCTGCCCTCCCGACAGCTCCGCCGGATAGGCCTTTTCTTTCCCTTCGAGGCCGACGAGCGCCAAAAGACGGCGAGCCTCCGCTTCGGCCTCCGATTTTTTCACGCCCGAAAGCCTGAGCGGAAAAGCAACGTTTTTCAGGCAGTTCCGCTGCATCAAGAGGTTGAAGCTTTGGAAAATCATTGCTATTTTTCGGCGGGTTTCGCGAAGCTCGCGGCCTTTTTGCCCGGTGATGTCCGCTCCGTCGAAAAAGATTTGCCCTTCGCTCGGTTTTTCCAAAAGATTTATACACCTGACGAGTGTGCTTTTGCCTGCGCCGCTCATTCCTATTATTCCGAATATTTCGCCGTCTTCGACCTTGACGTTCACCGACTTCAAAGCTTCCACCTTTCCGCTGTCGGATACGAAAGTTTTTGACAGATTCTTAAGCTCTATCATTTTATCTCTCCACCGATCCGGACGCGGTTTTTATGGCGCCTAGGGACGTATGTTTTTTGCTGTAAATGCCCATCGGTTCGACGTGAACCGCGCCCACGGAAACAAGATGCGTTCCGTTTTTCAGGTTGAAATCGTCAAGATACGGCGAATGTTGGAAGTAGTTTGCGTCCAGGCTTCCGTCCTCGAGCGAAAGATTAGGCTGAACGTAGTCGGAGTATTCCACGACTTCAAGCGTAACGTTCTTCTCGGCAAGTATCTCTTTTGCAACCGAAAGGATTTCGGCGTGCGGCGCCGGCGACGCGCCCACTTTTATGGTTTGGCCGAAAAGCGCGGCGTAGTCCACGGAAGCGTCAAAGCCGTCGCCCGCGTTTTCCACAACCGATATTACGGCTCCGCCGTAAGTTGCGGATATATAATTTTTCACTCTTTCGGACTTCAACGCCGCCATCAGAGCTTTGGTTTTGGCGGTTTCTTCGCTGCCCTTTTTGACTGCCACCACGTTGCCGTAGGCGGAATAGGCGCCTTCAACGGCCAGCGCGTCGGAGGCAGGATTGAGTTTTGCCGCAAGCGCGAAGTTGGAATTTATGACGGCGAAATCGACGTCCTGCAAAAAGTTCGGAAGCTGCGCGGCTTCGACCTCTTTAAATTTGATGTTGTACGGATTTTCCACGATATCGCGGACCGTGGCCGTGATGCCTGCGCCCTCTTTGAGTTTGATGAAGCCCTGCTGCTCCAAAAGCATCAACGCTCTTGCTTCGTTGGTTGTGTCGTTAGGCACGGCTATGACTACGCCGTTTGCCTTCGTGCAGGCCGTAAAACCTACGGCGAGCGCTACGGTGAAAACCACCGCGATGATTGCGGTAAGAATTTTTTTCATTTTGATATTCTCCTTGGTTATTTTCAAAATTGACATAAAAAAAGGAAGCTTTTCAGCTTCCCATTTACCTTTACTATATTTTGCCGCGAAAGCCGATTTTAAGCAATATTAAACTGGTGCATGCCCGGCATGCACATCGGCATCATCATGGAGATTGCTCGTTTAACTTGCTTCATAGTTCACCTCGTCGGTTTCTATGGGCATTTTATCATTGCGAGGCGAATATGTCAACACAAATTGAAAAAATTTTTCCGATAACCGACGATTTTTGTCGAAAAGCCTAATCGGTGCAGATTTTTGCGCTTGCAAAAGCTTCGCCGCCGTGCTATCATATAGAAAACGGCTTCGGAGAAAATATGACGAGAGAACAACTGTTTTTATCCGTAAAAGAGCTTTTCGGCGTCCGCCCCGAATTTTTGTGGAAAAAAGATCCCGAAAGCGCAATTTTCAGAAATCCCGAAAACAACAAATGGTTCGGGATAGTTATGTCCGTTCCGAAAAGCAAATTTTTCGGCGACGACAAAACCATGGCGGACGTACTGAACGTCAAGTGCGGTCCCGTGCTTGCGGCGGGGCTGGTCAGAAAACCGTACGTCTTCCCCGCTTACCACATGGCGAAAGGCAGCTGGATAAGTATTCTTATCGCCGACGCCCCTTCCGACGAGGAAATTTCGGACCTCCTTTCGCTTTCTCGCGCGATAACTTCGGGGATTTTCAAAAAAACAAACGAATAACGCCTGAAAAACATGTCGAAAACGCTTGCTAAACCGCATTAAATTTGGTATATTAATAAGCGCAATGAATATGCCCTCTTAGTCTAGTGGTCTAGGACGCTGGCCTCTCACGCCGGTATCAGGGGTTCGAACCCCCTAGGGGGTGCCATCAAAAAGGCAAGCCGAAACGGCTTGCCTTTTTTCTATTAAACCCGAACAACATCCGCACGAAGCGGTTTTTTTATAGCGTTATAACGTTTATTACATAACCTGCGATGACGCTTATCAAAAAAAGCGAACCTACGATAAAAAGGTTTTGCTTTTGATTTTTGTTCTGCTTGAAAAGCACGGCTACGGCAATGCCTGCATTCACCGAAAGGCCTGCTACGGTGGCCCCCAAGGTCAGAGCGTCCATAACGTAAAGCTGGGTTATCACCACGCTCGACGCGCAATTCGGGATAAGCCCGACAATCGCCGACAGCACGGGTTGCGCCCAAGTGGTGGCCGACAGGAACGACGCGATTTTCTCTTCTCCCACAAAATGCACCAGCGTCCCGATCAGAACATTTACGATCAAAATATACAAGCAAATTTTCAAACTATGTTTTAACGGGTGCAAAACATAGGCCTTAACACCGTTTTTTGCATTGAGGTCGTGATGACAGCAACCTTGCTCGACGACGCCTTCTTCGTGCTTGTGCTTTTCGCGACCATCGTCGTCGTGATCGCCCTCTTCATGTTTGTGCGCCTCGCACTGCTCCACGGTGATAAGCTCGGTTTTTCTGCTTCGGAAAATAAGATCCGCGCCGTAACCTGCGATGAGGGCAAGAACTATCTTGCACAAAATAAGCGGCCAAAGTTTATTCAGGTTGGTGACGTTTCCGAGAAGAATCGGCACGGCCTCGTCGCTGGTGGCAACGTAAACCGCAAGCAAAGTCCCCACCGAAATGTGGCGTTCGGCAAACAAATCCGTGGCCATGACGCTGAAACCGCATTGCGGAATCACGCCAACGCCCGTCCCTATAAGCGGGCCGAATTTGCCGCCCAAAAGTTTGTTGTGTTTGAAACCTATATGTCCTTTCACCTCGATCACCTCGATGATGACGTAGGTCAAAAACAGAAAAGGCAAAACCTTCAGCGTATCTAAAACGGCGTCTAAAATTACTTCTGACATAACAACCTCACAGGCTTCGTATTATAGTTCTTTTCGTCGATTTTCGCAAGCTTTTTGACGGTCTTTTCGAAAAACCGCCTCTTTGCACCGTAAATGGTTTGACATAACGGCCGACGGGTTTTAATATTAAAACGGAAACTAAAGTTTCCAAATCCGTGTATTATTTATTTCAATTATTTTCGCAACATATCAATCGAAAACCGAAGTGGAAAGGTATCTGTCGCCGCTGTCGGGCAGAATGCAAACCACGGTTTTGCCTGCGTTTTCCTCTTTCTTTGCAATTTCCGTTGCGGCGCAAAGAGCAGCTCCCGAGCTTATGCCCACCAGTAAGCCTTCGGTGGTTGCAAAGAGTTTTGTATAGCGATAAGCGTCGTCGTCGGAAACCGGCGTTACGCTGTCGTAAATTGATCTGTCCAAAACGGAAGGTACGAACCCCGCGCCTATTCCCTGAATTTTGTGTGCGCCGGATTTCCCTGCCGACAAAACCGGAGAGCTCTGAGGCTCCACGGCGACCACTTTCAGGCCGTTTATTTTTTCCTTCAGAAATTTGCCCGTGCCGGTTATTGTGCCGCCGGTGCCTACGCCCGCAACCAGAAAATCCACTTGTCCGTCGGTGTCGGCGTATATTTCGGGGCCTGTGGTTTTGTAGTGCGCGGCGGCGTTTGCAGGATTGTCGAACTGTCCCAAAACTATGCCTCCAAGCTCCTCGGCAAGCTCGTTTGCTTTTGCGATCGAACCCTTCATGCCGAATTTGCCGTCGGTCAGCACTATTTCCGCGCCGTAGGCCGCGATAAGTCGCCTTCTCTCCACGCTCATGGTTTCGGGCATAACAATTATCACTCTGTAGCCTTTTGCCGCGCCTGCCGCCGCAATTCCGATGCCGGTGTTGCCGGAAGTCGGTTCGACGATGACGCCGCCTGCGGAAAGTTTGCCCTCTTTTTCCGCCGCAGAAATCATTTCCGCGGCAATCCTGTCCTTAACCGAGCCGCCCGGATTGAAAAATTCTATTTTCACCAGAAGCCTTGCCTTAAGCCCCAGCTTTTTTTCAAAATTCACCGCTTCCATAAGCGGAGTTTGGCCGACAAGTTCGGTTTGCGATTTATAAATTTTTGACATATTATATACGTCCTCCTGTTCTCTTGCTTTCAAAATGTCTGTAACTTTGCTTTTTCCGACTTCTTTTACGGTTATCGTCTTTTCGTTTCTCCGAATCTGTCAATCAAATTTTCGGCAGCCATAGCCAGATATTTTTTTGCGTTTACGATGGAATCTTCCCGTGAAGAAGCGTATTTTTCAAGCGTTTCAACGGCCGAAAACCCCATATCTTCGAGCTCTTTTTCGGATAGCTCGGAAGTTCCCGCTATGCCGTAGAGCGGCACGCCGAAAGCTTTTGCCGCCGCGGCGATTTTGGAAACAATCTTCCCCGAAAGCGTCTGACTGTCGATTTTGCCTTCTCCCGTAATCACAGCGTCCGCCGTTTTTATTTCGTCCAAAACACCCGTAAGCTTAAGAACGTAATCCGCTCCGCTCTCTATCGTTGCCCCAAGATACGCCGCCATTCCGCCCGAAAGTCCTCCGGCGGCTCCTGCCCCTGAAAGATTTTCCAACGAGACGCCCGTAGCTTTTTTCGTTACGGCGCAAAAGTTTTCCATTCCGCGTTCCATAATTTCCAAATCCTCTTTCGTCGCGCCCTTTTGCGGGCCGTAAACGTAGGTTGCGCCGAAGCGCCCTAAAAGCGGATTCGTTACGTCGGAAAGCACCCTGAAATTTACTTCCGAAAAAGAATTATCGCTCGGGAGCTTCACCGACGAAATATTTTGCAAGGTTCCGCCCGTCGGCAAAAATTCCGCTCCGTTACCGTCCAAAAACCGAAACCCCATTGCCGAAAGCGCGCCCGCGCCGCCGTCGTTGGTGGCGCTTCCGCCGGCAAAAAGCAAAATTTCGCGCGCGCCTTCTTTGATTGCGCGCATAACGAGTTCCCCCGTTCCGTAGGTGGTGGTTATAAGAGCGTTATGTTCAGAGTACGGAATCAAAGTAAGCCCCGACGCCGCAGCCGTTTCTATGGCCGCAGCGAAGTTTTTGACGGCGTACTCTGCCAAAACCCGAGCGCCCGTCGGCCCCGTAACTTCGGCCGATCTTTTCTTAAAACCGCAACCCTCCGCAAGCGCGTCGACGCTTCCTTCTCCGCCGTCCGAAACGCCGAAACCGACGACGAAAACGCCTTTTGACTTTTCGGCCGCCCTGCAAAATGCCGACGCTATGCTTTTCGAGTCCAACGATCCCTTGAAGGAATCCGCCGCCACAACAACTTTTTTCATAACCCACCTCGTTTGATATAAAAATTGTAGCACAAAGCTATGCCGTTTTCAACAAAATCAACCAAAAAGACTTCACAAAAGTGAAGTCTTGTTTTTCAGCCGAGCGACACGTCCAGAATCATCATAACCACGAAGCCCGCCATAACGCCCCAAGTGCCGAGGTGCGGATTTGTTTCCAGTTTTGCATCCGGGATAAGGTCCTCCGCCACGACGAAAATCATCGCTCCCGCCGCAAACGCCATAAGCCACGGCTGCAGTGACGTCAACGCCGACGTAAGGAAAAATCCTATCACCGCAAACACCGGTTCTACCGCCCCCGAACCCATGCCGTACAAAAACGCCTTGTTTTTGCTGCCCGTTTCGGTTTTAAGCGGAAGGGACACGGCCGCGCCCTCCGGGAAGTTCTGTACTCCTACGCCGATGGCAAGCCCGAGAGCCGAAATATACGCCGAATGGTCGGCCATTGCCGCCGCCGCGCCGAACGCAAATCCTACGGCCAATCCTTCCGGGATATTGTGTATGGTCACCGCCAGAAACAGTTTGACGGATTTTTTGACGGAAACGCGGGGGCCTTCCTCCTCGCCTCTCGTGTGCATGTGCGGAACCGCGTAGTCCAAAGCCACCAAAAACAGGCCGCCGACGATAAAGCCTAAAGCAACCGGCAAAAGCCCTATCTTGCCGCTTTTTGCGGAAGCCTGCTCGATTGCAGGAATCAGCAGCGACCATACGGACGCGGCAATCATGATGCCCGAAGCAAACCCCAAAAACAAGGTGTTCGCTTTTTCGGAAATTTGATTTTTGAAAAAGTAAACTATCGAAGAACCCGCCGTCGTCATCACAAAGATGAACGACATGCCGAGAACTGTCAAAGCCGTGTCAGACATATACCACCTCTATATTCGTACTAAATATTTAAAAAAGAATTTTTGCGTATCTGAAAGAATGTTTTTCCCCGTTTTTGTTACCGTTGAAACGGCGAATGCGTGATTTCCGTACAAAAGTCCGGAGCATTTGTAAAGCACGTTTTCCACTCCGGCGGCGTCCAGTTTTTCTTTTAGCGCAAAGCTCTCGGATTGAAGCTTATCTCTTTCTCCATACAGAATGAATGTCGGAGGAAAACCATTGTCCAAAAGGTGCACCGGCGACAACTTTTTGACAAATTCATCGTGTTTGCCGACGGCAATTTCCTTTGCCGGAACGCCCGCAAAACACTCGACCATAAGTTTCATATCCGGAAACTTCGAGGTTGACAACGCCTTTAAGTCGTATGCGCCGCAATTAAAGACGTTAACCTTTGATTTGAATTCGGCATGGTGACGAAACACAACCCCGAGTTCGTCCAAAAGTTCGGAATGTTCGGACAACACGCACAGCATCATTCCGAAATAAACGCCCGCCGATTCCCCCGCAACGGCAACTCTCGATTTGTCGAAATTGAACCGATGTGCATTGTCGTATAAAAAATCAACGGCCGAAAGCACTTGCTGAAGCTGTTCGCGCCAAGTGATTTTCGGAGTATAATCATAGTCGACGTTGGCGACGGCAACGCCTTTTCTTGCATATTCATAGAGATAAGTACGGCGCATATTTTTGACGCCGGATATCCAGCCTCCGCCGTGAACGTATATGAGAAGAGGCAGTTTTTTTCCGTCGTTTTTCGGGCGCATAAAGTCAAAAGTTTCGTGTTTTTTTGCGCCGTAAGGAATATCTTTTTTCAGGTCGACGCCATTCGGCCGCCTGAAAAGTATGGCTAAGGCCACTCTTTCGGTAAAATTGTACCAGTGTTTTGCAACGTAAGAATGTACAAGCGTAGTTTTTTTCATAACATCCTCCATGATAGAATTATATCATGACTGTAATAAAAATTCAACAATCGGGAGTTGTCTTTTGTCATTTAGTTGAAAAACCGAACTTATTATGCTATAATCAATTATATAAGCAGAACTCGGAGGAATTTTGATGAACAAACTCGGCAATAAGCTTTTTTATTCGTTTTTGATTGTCGTGTTTTGCCTGACGCTTGCGCCGGGCACGTTCGTCGGCCTCGATTTTTCAAAGGCCTCGGACGGCGTCTTTGCGGCGGAAACCGCGTCCGGTTATTACGCGTCTTTGGAAAACGAAACTTCGCAAGGGGCGGCTTTCCGCACAAAACTTGCGCAAATACTCAAAGATACTCACACCCGCGAAACGTCTTACGACGGTCTTAAGAGCGTTTTTAAAACGACCGACAAAGATCCTAACAAAAGCGGAAACATAATCTGGTTCTACACCGGCACGTCGGTTGCGTTTTTCGGCGATTTCAACGGCGGAACGAACCGCGAACACGTCTGGCCTAAAAACGGCGGCAAGGCTTTTCCCGCGTCGTCCAAAGCGGGTTCAGACGCTCACCACCTCAGGCCTTGCAACGCCAACCTGAATTCCTCCAGAGGCAGTTACGGATATGACGAGGTCCCTCAGATTCCGTCCAACATAGTCGAAGAAAACGGCTCCACTTCCTACGGCAACCTTTGCTATCTGGCAAACGGAACGTTTTATCCGGGCGAAGGCTACCGCGGCGCAACCGCCAGAATTCTGATGTACGTTCAGACGAGATGGGGCACCGAATACAGCCTCAAATTCGTCGACGGACAAGGCCACAACAAAACCATAGGCAGCATTTCCACCCTTATGAAGTGGCACCTCGAAGAACCGCCTACGGAAGAAGAATACAGAAGAAACGAAGAAGTTTACAAAATTCAGGGCAACCGCAACCCGTTCATCGATCACCCGGAATACGCTTCCAGGATTTATTGCTACGACGGAGAAAGCTACAACTCCGCTCTTAAAACCGTCGTCAACACCTACGGCGACTATGAAGGCACCGACGTCGAAAGCATCTCCTTCGGCGAAACCGAAACCACCGTTGCCGTCGGCGAAAGCACCGCGTTGACCGTAGTCGTAACGCCTTCCTCTGCCGCGGCAAACGTTTTGTGGACGTCTTCCGACAATTCCGTGGCAACCGTCGCAAACGGCACCGTCAAAGGCCTTAAGCAAGGCACCGTCACCATCACCGCGACGGCGGCAAACGACAGCAACATAAAAGCAAGCATTACCGTGAAGGTTATCGGCGTTTCTTCCGTCACCGTGACGGGCACACCGACGAAAACCTCTTACGTTGCGGGCGAAAAATTCAACCCGCAAGGGCTGACGGTTACCGTTACCTATTCGGACGGTTCCACCAAAACGCCTTCCGTCACAACCCTCAAGTGGTTGGACGCAACGACCAAAACCGAAACTTTAACTGCAGGAACAGCCTCTGTTATCCTGTCGTTCGGCGGAATTGAAAAAACGGTTTCCGGCATAGCGGTTAAGGCCGCGACGACCAAAACCGTGTCGTTTGACAGGAGTTCCGTTTCGGGAAGCGGCACCTATAACTGGAACAACTGGACCGCAGGCGAAATCACGGGCAAGGTTTATTCCTACCCGGGAAATAAAAACCAAATTCAAATGAACAACAACAAAAGCCGTCAATGCTATTTGTTCAACGACAAAGCCTTGACCGGCGGTATCCGGACGATAACGATCAAAGTTTCCTCCGGGAAAAAGTGGGAGCTCCGCACTTCCAAAAACCCGTTTGACACTTCGGCAAATCCTTACCCAACCACGGGGACTTCGCACGGCGAAAAAACCGCCACGTCTGACGGAATAACCTGGACGGTCGACACCACCGACGAATACTTTGCTCTTTGCTACAAAGATTCCGGCGCAGTTTACGTTGACTCCGTCGAAATGACTTACGGCTCTATTCAGCAAGAGGAATGTTCTCACACCTTTGGCGAATGGCAAACCGTAACCGAAGCCACCGAAAATGCGGAAGGTCTGGAAAAACGCACTTGCTCCAAGTGCAACGAAGAAGAAACCAGATCTATTCCTAAACTTCCGTGCTCTCACACTTTCGGCGAATGGCAAACCGTAACCGAAGCCACCGAAAATGCGGAAGGTCTGGAAAAACGCACTTGTTCCAAGTGCAACGAAGAAGAAACGAGATCTATCCCTAAGCTTGCCGCAGGCGACAACTTCCAAAAGGCCGTGGACGCCATTGCCGACGCAACGACGACGGAAGAAAAACAAGCGGCAATCGACAACGCTATGCAAGAGTACGACAAGCTCTCCCCTGCCGATCAGGCCAAAATGCACGACTCCTATCTGAAATTGCAGGAATATATCGACGACTTCAGCGGCGGAGATAGCGACGGCGGAAAAGTGAAACCGTACGTATGGGCCATTTTGGGAATAATCGGCGGCGCGGCACTCGTCTTTGCAATCTGCTACGCTCGTTCGCGCAGGCGCAAAGCTTAACCGACCACATACCGCCCACACATTATTTCGCCGTACAAAAAAATTCGTTCTTTCGGGAGCTACGGCACGTATACTAAAAAAGAAAATTTTTAAAGAGGTAAATCATATTATGTCAGCAGCAACAGTCATCTTCAAAGCCATAGATTATATGTTCGATCTTCAGCAAAACCCTATCGGCCGAACCAAACGCAACATGAAAAACGTGGTGAAAACCACCGACATCGTCTATGACGAATCGGACAAAAAAGCCTGCACTCTGGACACTTTCGTCATACCTAAAGAGGAAGGCAATTATCCCGTTATATTCGAAATTCACGGCGGCGGCTTCGTTGCCGGCGACAAAAAATACCGCAGATGTCTTTCCGCCTGGTACGCGCAGGAACTCGGCGCATTCGTCGTCAACGTAAACTACGGCTTAAGCCCTAAATACAAATTCCACCAAGTCATTCCGCAACTCGTGAACGCCGTCAACTGGGTTGCCGACCACGCAGAAGAACTCAGGCTGGATCTGTCCCGCTTCGTCGTAACCGGCGACAGCGCGGGCGGCTACTACTCCGCTTACCTCGCCGTTTTGCAATCCAACCCCGAACTTCAAAAGAGGCTCGGCGTCGAAATGAAAGCGAAATTCACCGGCACCGTGCTCGATTGCGGCATCTACGACATCGTAACCGCTTTGGGACAAAAGGTTCTCTTCAACCTCACCGACAGCATCTGCTACGACTTTGTCGGCGTGCACACGAACGAAATCGAAAAATACGAGTATATCGACGTCGTTTCGCCGTCCAGCTTCGTAAATTCCGAATTTCCCGTGGCTTTCATAACGCTGGCCGCAAAAGACTTTTTCTGCGGCGGACAAGGCGAATATCTGTCAAAACAGCTTGACGATCTCGGGATTTATCACGAGGTTTACGCAAGCACCAAATTCACGGACAATCACACCTTCCCTCTCACTTGGACAAGCAAGGCCGCCAAGGCAAACAACGAACAGGCAATCACCTTCCTGAAACGCTTTGTAAAAGGCGAAATCTAACCGATTCTGTGGCCGCCCGCGTGGCGGCCGTGTTTTTATGAAAAAATTTGCGCTTATAGGAAAAGATATATCCTACACCGTATCGCCGTTTGTCCACAAACGGCTTTTTTCGCTTAAAAACAGCGAGGCTTCCTACGTCGTTTTGGACGGCGAAGCGGACGACATTTTTGCGGAAGCAAAATCGCTTGACGGCTACAACGTTACCAAACCGTATAAAGAGAAAATCACTTCATTTCTATCAAATCTTTCGGACGAAGCAAAGCTTTTCGGCTCCGTCAACACGGCGTTTAAAAACGTAGGCTACAACACCGACGTTTCCGCCCTCGAAAAGTGCTTAAAAAAGAAAGGTCTGTCGCTTTCCGGAAACACCTTGATTTTAGGTTGCGGCGGCCTCGGGAAAGCGGTTGCCGCCCGCGCGCTGGAGCTTTCGGGCAAGGTTACCGTGGCTGTCAGAAACTTATCGCTCGAAAAAACAAAAATAGCAATAACGGCACTTAAAACACGTTTTCGAAGCGGTGAAATATCGGTTTATGACGTTTCAAACGTCAGCGGTCAATTCGATTTGCTTATAAACGCAACGCCCGTGGGGACGTTTCCGAAGCACCTCGAGTCGCCCGTTCCGAAAAGCGTCGTGGCGCAGGCAAAAGCCGTTTTCGACTGCGTTTACAATCCTACCAAAACCGCTCTCGTTCTTATGGCCGAAAGCATGGGAATTTCTTCGTGCGGCGGGCTTGAAATGCTTGTCAGGCAGGCCGCAGAAGCGCAGAAAATCTGGCTGGGCAGCGACTTTTCGGAGGAAGAAATTTCACTCGTCATAGGCGAAACCGCGGCCGAACTTCAGAATTTCCCGACGAACGTCGTGCTTTCCGGCTTTATGGGCGCGGGAAAAACCGAAGTTGCAAAAAAAATCGGCGAACTTACCTGCTTTTCGGTGCTGGACGTCGACGACGTGGTCGAAAGCCGCGGCAAAACCATATCCGAAATTTTCGCCTCGGGCGGCGAAACGGCTTTCAGAGCCGCGGAAAAGCAAGCCGTGGCCGAATGCTCGAAAAAACGCTCCTCCGTCATTGCAACGGGTGGCGGTTCCGTTTTGGACGAAGACAATGTGAAGGCCCTGAAGTCCGGCGGAAAAATCGTTTTTCTGGACGCGCCGTTCGACGTTTTGTACGGCCGAATCGCCGCCGATTGCTCCCTTAGGCCGATTGCAAGCAGACTTTCACGCGATGAGCTTTTGGCGCTTTACGATAAGCGACGGTGGGCGTATCTGTCTTCAGCGGACTTCGTCGTGGATGCCTCGGGCAGCGTAGAGGACGTCGCAAGATCGGTCATTTCGCTCTTTTGACTTCCCTTTTGTTGACAAACCCCCTTTTGTAGGCTAATATTTAAGTATTAGTTTTATAAAGGGGTTTTTTGATGAAAAACTTTTTGGTGATAAACGGACCAAACCTCAACTTCCTCGGCACGAGGAAGCCCGAAATATACGGCGCGGAAACGCTGGACGACATAATGTCCGAACTTTCTAAGTACGCAGAAGAAAAAAACGTCAAACTGCAATTCGCGGGTTCAAATCACGAGGGCGCGATTATCGACGAAATTCATAAGGCGTTCTATCTGAAATCAGACGGCATCATTCTCAACGCAGGCGCCTACAGCCACTACAGCTACGCCATAAGAGACGCCATCGAAGCCGTTTCGATACCGACCGTCGAAGTGCATCTGTCGGACGTAAAAAACCGCGAAGCCTTCAGGCGTACGTCCGTTCTCGAGGACGTTTGCGTAAAAACCATTTCAGGCCACGGCAAACGCGGCTATATCGAAGCGTTGGACTTTTTGCTTAATTTGACTGCGGAGGAAGAAAAATGATAATTACGCTGAAAAAATCCGCAACGACGCTTGACGAAAAATCGCTTGCTTCCCTTCTTTCGAAGTGCGGTCTTAAAGCGCAAATCGTGAAAGGCGAACTCAAAACCGTGGTTGCAGTTATCGGCGACACGTCGAAATTCGACGCAGACAGCATCGCCGCTTTGCCGTTCGTTTCGGACGTAAAGAGGATAACCGAACCGTATAGGCTGGCGTCAAGGACTTTTTGCGAAAAAGATACAATCGTCAAAATTGCAAACACTACCTTCGGTGGAGGCAACTTTGCGGTGATAGCCGGCCCTTGCTCGGTGGAGAGCGAAGCGCAGATATTCGAGGCGGCAAAAGCCGTGAAAGATTGCGGAGCCGGGATGCTTCGCGGCGGCGCGTTCAAGCCGCGCACTTCGCCCTACTCCTTCCAAGGCTCGATGGCCGACGGGCTGAAATGGCTTGTCGAAGCGGGAAAATCGGTGGGACTCCCCGTCGTTTCCGAAATCACCGATCAGACCAAGCTTTCTCTTTATGAAGACGTGGACATGCTTCAGGTCGGCGCAAGAAACATGCAGAACTTTGCTCTGCTCAAGGAAGTTGCCGCTTTCAAAAAACCGGTTTTGTTGAAGCGCGGCTTTGCAAACACCGTGACGGAATTGTTGCTGTCGGCAGAATATTTGCTATGCGGCGGCCTTAAAGACGTGGTTCTCGCCGAACGCGGCATACGCACCTTTGACGACGCCATGCGTTGTACGCCCGACATCGGCGCAATCGTTGCGCTTAAAGCGCTGCCGCCACTTCCGATCGTATTCGATCCGTCGCACGCGGCAGGCAATTCTTCGTTCGTATCTCCGCTTTCTCTTGCCGCAACGGCTGCCGGCGCAGACGGACTGACGATTGAAGTTCACCCGACTCCCGAAACCGCCCTTTCCGACGGACTGCAAGCCATCACTCCTGCCGAATTCGGCGTTTTAATGGATAAAATCAAGAAAATAAAGTGCGTTTTAGGTTGAAATAATGCAAAAACTGACTGTGAAAACTTCCAGACCGTACGACGTCTATATCGGGCGCGGCACTATTAAGTTCCTCGAAGACTATTTGGAGGAACAGGGTTTTTGCGGCAAAATTCTGGTCGTTACCGACCAAACAATATTCGATTTACATTTCGACGCTTTGAAGCGTTATCTTCCCGTGGAAAACGTCACCGTCAAAATAGTGCCCCAAAGCGAGGCCGCAAAGACGTTTGACAACTATTTGGCCGTGCTGCAAACGCTTTCCGACAACAATTTCACAAGAGGCGACGTCGTTTTGGCCTTCGGCGGAGGGGCAATCGGCGACCTTGCGGCGTTTGCCGCCGCGACGTATCTTCGGGGTATCAGGTTTTTCTACGTTCCGACGACTCTTCTTTCGATGTGCGACGCTTCCGTAGGCGGAAAATGCGGCATTGATTTTTTGGGCAAAAACGACGTCGGCACGTTCTATCAACCCGAAATCGTGATTTCCGACGTTTCTCTTTTGGATACTCTTCCCGAAATTCAATTTAAGTCAGGCATGGCGGAAATTCTGAAATGCGCAATCATTTCGCCAATCGACTTTTCTCTTTTCGACGACGAAAAAAAGAACGTAGAGGAACTGATTTTTGCGGCGCTCTCTTTCAAGGCGAAAATTGTGCAAGCGGACGAATTTGACAATGCGGCGCGCCACGCGCTAAACTTCGGGCACACCCTGGGCCACGCAATCGAGCAGGCTTCGTCCTTCAAAATTTTGCACGGGCAAGCGGTTGCGGCAGGTATGAGCATGATCACCGCTATGGCCGCACAGAACGGCTTGGTTCACAAAGATATGCCCGATATCGTCGACGGACTTATCGAAAAAATCGGTCTGAACCCGACCTCGCCGTACGACTTTTCGGAGCTTAAAAAGTTCGTTACAAAAGACAAAAAGAACTCTGGCGGGGTTTTGAAAATTGTCCTTGCTCCTCGGCCTCACGAGCTTATGATAGTGCCCGTTTCGCTGGACAGTTTTTTGGGAGGCGGAAAATGGGCGACAATTTAGAAAGCGTGCCGACCGTTATTGCACCGGCATCCAAATCGGAATTTCACCGCGCGCTCATTATGGCGGCGCTTACCCAAAGTGCCTGCAAGATTTTCGGTTATTCAAATTGTGCCGACGTAAAAGAGACGATCGGCGCTCTGACGGCGCTCGGCGTGAAAATATCAAAAATCGACGGCAGCCTGGCCGTTGACGGATCCGAAATCAAAAAAAATCAAACCGTTGAGCTCAATATCTCCGAAAGCGCATCTACTCTTAGGTTTTTGCTTCCCGTTTTGGGCGCTCTCGGCATTTCGGGCAAAATTTTTGTCGGCGAAAGGCTTTATGTCAGATTTAACGACGACGATGTCAAATTTTACGATGACATCGGTATGAACGTTAAAAAAGAGGACGGCTATATAGCATTTTGCGGAAAGCTTTCGGGTGGCCGCTACATAGTGTCTGCCTCCGCGACGTCGCAGAATCTGTCGGGGCTTATCATGGCTTTGCCGACGATTTCGGAAAATTCCACCGTGTTCGTAAATGGCGCAGTGAGCCGCGGCTATGCGCTTATGACTTTGGAAATGTTGGAAAAGTTCGACGTTAAGCACACCGCGGACAACCTACATATCGAACTTGTAGGAAAGTATAAAGAAACAACCGTTTCGGTTTCGGGGGATTATTCTGCCGCCGCAAACTTTGCTCTTTTTGGCACGTTAAAAAACAGCCTGAACATTTTGGGACTTGCCGAAGATTCCGCCCAGCCGGACAAAGCATTTTTGAAAATTCTGAACAGCTCCGGCGGAAAAGCCTATTTTGACGGAGGGACGCTGTGCGTCCGAAAAGCCGAAACTCTTCACGGGTTTTGCGCCGACCTTACGGACACTCCCGACGTCTTCCCCGTTTGCGCCGTGCTTGCGGCATTCTCCACTGGCGAAAGCGTGTTTATCGGGACCAACCGCCTTAAAAACAAAGAAAGCGACAGGCTCGCCGCGATAGAAAAAAATCTGTCGCTTATGGGCATAAATTTCGTGTCTGGCGATAACCGCTTGCAAATTTTCGGCGGAAATCCGAAACCGTTCGTGCCCGATTCCTTTTCGGATCATCGCATTGCAATGGCTTTTTCCGTGGCCGCGGCGGCATTGTCGGTGAAACCGATTTATGACGCTTGCGTGACAAAAAGTTATCCGAACTTTTTTGAGGAACTTGAAAGAATATGTCAAAACTGAACTTCGAAAAATTGCAACTGGAAATTTCGGGTGCGTCGCACGACGACAAAATCGTGGGGCGAATTTTCGGCGTTCCGAAAAACCTGACAGTTGACTTCGATTACATAGAAAAACAACTTCGGCGAAGAAAAGGCGGAAAGGCTTACACAACGGGGCGAGCCGAAGCCGACAAACCCGTTTTTGTGAGCGGCGTATCGAACGGAAAAACCGACGGAAACGTCGTTGAGTTTTACATTGAAAACCAAAATTTCGACTCGAAGCCGTATCTATCCTTAGCATCCGTGCCGAGACCGTCGCATGCCGATTATCCCGCACTTGTAAAATACGGCAAGCTTGAACCCGGAGGCGGCGTGTTTTCCGGCAGACTTACGGCGATTTTGGTCGTTGCGGGAGCAATATTCAAAAAGTATTTGGAAGATAACGGCGTGAACGTCGTTTCGCACGTTTCGTCGATCGGAACCGTTTGCGACGACAAGCTCGACAGCTTAAATTCGGCAGACGAAGTCGATTTGAAAAATCAGGATTTTCCTGTCATAAACGGCCGAATTAAGGAAAAATACCTTTCTCTCATCGAAGAAACGCGCCTTGACGGCGACAGCGTGGGCGGCACCGTGGAATGTAAAATAAGCGGCCTTCCCGCAGGGCTCGGGAACGTATGGTTCAATTCCTCCGAATCGATGCTGTCCGAAATGCTGTTTGCCGTGCCGGCGGTGAAAGGCGTCGAATTTGGGAAAGGATTTGCGCTTTCCGAAATGACGGGAAGCGAGGCGAACGACCCGTACGGCATATCAAACGGCAAAATCGTTGCCACGAAAAACGACAACGGCGGAATTTTGGGCGGACTGACGACCGGTATGCCGGTGCTCTTCAGGGTGGCGTTCAAACCGACGCCGTCTATTGCAAAAGAACAAGATTCGGTGGATTATATAACGAAAACGCCGTGTAAAATATCAATTTCGGGGAAACACGATCCGTGTATCATCGCACGCGCGGCGCCCGTTATCGAAGCCGTGGCCGAGTTTTGGGCGGCAGAATTACTTTTGGAGGGTAAATAAATGGACGAGCAAATTTCCAAAGAACAACTTGACGAAATGAACAACGATTTGAAAAAACTGCGCGACGCAATCGACAAAGCAGACGACATATTGTGCCAAAGTTTCATCTACCGCATGCAAATCGTTACCGGCATAGCCAAATATAAAAAACTGCACAACCTGCCCGTTTCGGACGGCGAAAGGGAGTATCAGATACTTGAGCGCCTTATCGAAAAATTCGGCGAGCACAACCGCCCTTACATAGAAGACCTTTACGAAACGGTTTTCGCCGAAAGCCGCCGCATGCAGGAAAAACTTGTCAAATAAATTTTTGCAAAAATCCGTTTATCTTTCATAATACGTTCGTTTTTGAACACACTAAAATCAGTAACGAACAAGGAGGAAAACGTTGTGAGCAAAACTGTTTACAAAACCGGTCAAAAACCGGGCAGCGGCTCGTATACCTGCACCAACTGCCACACCCAGATTTGTCTGGATGCAAGCGACAAAATGCCGCCGTGCCCTAAATGCACGAACACCGAATTTACCAAAAAGTAAATTTGAGAGCAAAACAAAAATCAAAAAAAGCGACTCCCGCGGGAGCCGTTTTTTTGTTTGTTATCAGTTGTCGTATTGCGATTTATAGAGCCTGTAATAAAAGCCCTGCTTTTCAAGAAGCTCCTCGTGCTTACCGATTTCGACGATTTTTCCGCCGTCGATAACCAAAATGACGTCTGCGTCTATAATCGTGGACAGCCTGTGCGCAATGACGAAACAGGTTTTGCCCTTCATCAAATTGTCCATGGCTTTCTGAATGAAGATTTCAGTCCTGGTGTCAACGTTAGAGGTGGCCTCGTCCAAAATCAGGAAATCCCTGTCGGTCAGAAACGCGCGGGCGATGGTGAGAAGCTGTCGCTGTCCGCCGGACACGTTCGAACAACCTTCGTCGATCACGGTGTCGTAGCCTTCGGGAAGGGTTTTTATGAAGTGGTCGCAGTATGCGTTTTCGCAGGCCCGTTCCACCTCTTTCTTGGTAACGTTATCTCTGCCGTAGGCGACGTTTTCGAAAATCGTTCCGCCAAAGAGCCATGCGTCCTGCAAAACCATGCTGAAAAGACTTCGGACGCTGTTTCTGTCGGCTTTTTCTATATCTTTGCCGCCGATCAGAATCTCGCCTTTTTGCACGTCGTAGAAGCGCATAAGGAGGTTGACGATTGTCGTCTTCCCCGCGCCCGTCGGGCCGACGATTGCCACTTTCTGACCTTTTTTGGCCGTGAAATTGAGGTTTTGAATGAGCGGTTTGTCTTCCGAATAGGAAAAATCCACTCCCTTAAATTCCACGTCGCCGTCGGCGGTTTCGGGCATTTTGTCGGTTTGAGGCTGCATTTCCTCGGCGTCTAAAATGTCGTACACGCGTTTTGCCGCCGCCTTGACTTTCTGACTGCTCGCTAAGCCTCCCGAGATGCTTATGAGCGGATTCGAAAGCTGCTGGGTGTACAAAATGAACATAACGATGCCGTCGACGCCAAGCTCGCCTTTGACGGCAAAATAGCCGCCGTACAAACAGATAAGCGCATATACGATTTGGTTTATAACGGTTACGACAGGCGTTACGACGTTGTTGCTGAAAAAGGCTTTTTCGGAAAATTCGGCTTGCTTGCGATTAAGCTCTTTGAACTTTTGAAGCTGTTGTTTTTCGAGGTTGAAAGCCTTGATGGTCGAATAGCCGCCGTAAGTTTCCTCGGCGTGCGAGCTTATCTTGCCGTCCGTTTCGAAGGTCTTGTCGAAATATTTTTCGGCTCGCGCCGAAAGCTTCGCTCCGGTAAAGAGCGACAGCGGAACAACCGCCGTAACCACGAGCGCCAGCTGCCATTTTATGATAAACAGCATTGTCAGAATTGCCACGATCTGTACTGCTCCGAGAAGAAATACGTTCACGATGCTATACACAGGCGTGCTCATGTTGGAAACGTCGTTGTTCATGCGGTTAAGCACTTCGCCAGGGCGGGTTTTGTCCGCAAACGACACGGGAACTCTGGACAGTTTGTTTGAAATGTCAACCCTCAAGCCGTAGGTGAAATGGCGGCTTACGGTGTTGTTTAGGAGCGGAACCTGCAAATACGACAGCACTGCGTAAACGCCGTATATCACCGCCAGAACGATAAGCTTCGGGCCGATTTCCCCGATGAGGTCGTCGGTCCGGAAGTTGCCCAAAAAGTAGTCGTTCAGCGTTCCCGTTATTTTGCCGAGAACCGCCGGCGACAAAAGGTCGCAAACCATCAGAAGCACGCTCAGCAAAATCATAACCGCCAGTCCGAATTTGATGCGTGAAAGCTCCGAAACGATTCTTCGCGTTATGGATTTGTCTTTCGATTTCATAAAAAACTCCTCCCCGACTGCGATATGAATATTTCGTTATACACCGAGCAATTTTGCAAAAGCTCCTCGTGTTTTCCGATGCCGACCACTTTTCCGTTGTCCATAACGATGATTTTGTCGCTGTTCATTGCGCCGGTTACGCGTTGGGTTACAACGAAAACCGTACGCGGCGCAAGTTTATCTTTTATGGCGGTGCGGATTTTGGATTCGGTCATAAAATCCAAAGCTGAAAAGCTGTCGTCGAAAAGGAAAATCGCCGCTTTTTTCAAAAGCGCCCTTGCAATCTGAATACGCTGTTTTTGTCCGCCGGAAACGTTGCTTCCGCCCTGCGAAAGCTTGAAATCAAGCCCCTCCGGATGCGACGAAACGAAGCCTTCGAGCTGCGCGTCGCGCACGGCTTCCATAATCTGTTCGTCCGTAAAATCCTGCCAGAGGCCTATGTTTTCCCTGAGTGTGCCGGCAAATATCGTGCCCTTCTGAAGCACTGCCGAAACGTTGGTGCGAAGGCGTTCGCCGCTTATTCCTTCCACGTTTTCGCCGTCAAAAGCCAGCGTGCCGGAAGTAGGCTTGTTGAACCCCAAAAGCAAGCTGACAAGCGTCGATTTGCCGCTTCCGGTGCCGCCGATTATGGCCACTTTCTCGCCTGCCTTCACCTCAAACGAAACGTCCGATAAAACAAGTTCGGAGCCGTCTGCGTACGCAAACGACACGTTATCGAACAAAACGTTGCCGTTAAGCGCCGGTTTGTCCAAATCGGTTGCGTCGGGAATGCTTTCGGACTCCAAAATTTCCAACAGTCTTTTTACGTTCACCTTAACTCGCGGCACGAAAATCAGCGACCATGAAAGCGTCATTATGCCCGACATTATAAGCCCGACGTACTGCACCACTGCCACGACGTCCGCGGCGGAAAGGCCCGTTCCCGATTGCATTCTTGCGGCTCCCACGTAGACGATAAGCAGCGTCGCTACGTTCAGAACCAGCATCGCAACCGGCGCGATCAGGCCGGAGCGGTTGTTTGCTTTTATGTAGTTCAAAACCATCTTGCGGGTGGCTTCGTTGGTTTTTTGACATTCCGTTTCGTCGCGATTAAAAGCCCTTATCACTCTGATGCCGATAAGCCGCTCTCTGACCAGCTGATTCTGCCTGTCGGTCTGTTTGTCGGCTATCTCCCAGAGCGGGTGAATTTTGCGGCCGACCAGAATCACGGCGGCAATTATAACCGGCGTGAACGCAAACAGAAGTAGCGCCAGATAAGCGTCCTTCATAAACGCCAGCACCGAGCCGCATATCATATAAATCGGAATGGTACACACGCCCGACAAAATGACGTCGGTAACTTCGCTCATCTGCCACACGTCGGTTTCGGTACGAGTCAGAAGCCCCGCCGCCCCCAAACGATTGTGATCGGAAAAAGTCATTTTGTTCGCTTTTTCGAAAACGTCGTTTTTCAGAAGCTCGGTGAACCTCGTCGTTGCTTTTAGATTTTGTTTTATGGCCATGATATGGCACACCATGCCCACGGCCGCAACGGAAAACATCAACAGCACCGATTTCCAAACGTAGTCGAAATCGAGCTTATTGATGCCGTCGTCGACGATTTGGCTCATCAGAAGCGGCAACGCAAGATTGCATAGCGTCGCCACAACCTCGAACATACACCCGAAAACGGCAAACTTGGCGTTTGGTTTCAGGTATTTTGCAAATATTTTCATAAGTTATTCTTTTTTAAGTTCCTTTACGATTTTAAGTATTTCGGAAGCGATGGCGTCAAGCGTGCCGTCGCCGAACGGGTTTGCAATCCCTGCTTCGGCAACCAGTTTGCTGAACGGCTCGGTGCCTCCTTTTTTGGCGAATGCGACGTAGCGATCCAAAGCGTTTTCGTAGTCTTTGCGCATTTCGATCAGAAAGCCGAGCGCCACGGTTTGCGCCAGAGTGTAGTCGATATAATAGAACGGCGATTCGTAGATGTGCATCTGATATTGCCACCTGCGACCTTCACCGATAAAAGGCAGCCCTTCGATGTCAAGATACGGACGATATTTCTTCTCCAAAGATTTCCACACGTCCAAACGCTCCGCAGGAGTCATTTCAGGTTTTTCGTATACGACGTGTTGGAATTCGTCCACCGCCACTCCGTAAGGAATGAAGCACAACGACGACAAAAGATGCTTCAAGCGATATTTGTCGGCATTTTCGCCAAAGAACAAATCCATATATTTCCAGCTGAAAAATTCCATGCTCATGCTGTGGCATTCCGCGGTTTCCATACCGCCGACGCCAAGCTCCGGATCACCGGTGTAGAATTGCTGATTCATGGCAAACGCATGGCCGAATTCGTGAGTCATAACGTCCACGTCGCCCGAGCTTCCGTTGAAGTTGGCAAGGATAAACGTCTGCTTGAATTTGTCAAATTCGGTGCAATAGCCGCCGCCCCATTTGCCGTCGCGAGCGTCAACGTCGAAAGCCTCGGCTTCCTGCATGCTGCGCATAAATTCGCCGATTTCCGGGCGCATATCGTCGTACATTTTTTGAGCGGCTTTGAAGATGCCGTCCTTGTCAAGAACCGGACGAGGATCGTCGGCCGTGTAAACCGCGTCATCGTAGAAGGTGATTCTGTCGATTCCCATATCCGCGGCGATTTCTTTTTTGACTTCCGCCACCACAGGAACCAGCGACTTTGCCACGTTCTTTCTGAAAGCTTCCACCATTTTGCGATCGTAGTCCAGACGCGCCATGCGGTAGTATCCCAGCTCCACAAAGTTTTTGTAGCCCATCTTTTTCGCCTGCAAATCACGGTTTTTCACAAGCTTGTCGAAAAGCTCGTCCAGCTCCGCTTTATGCGCGTCAAGCCCTTCGCCGAGAGCAATGCACGCTTCCCTTCTGACGTTTCTGTCCGAATCCTCCAAAAAGCCTCTGACGTAAGAAAGTGGTTTGTTCTCTCCGCGCCACTTTATGGCAATCTGGCTCATAAGCTGGCTGTATTCGGTTACGAGAGCGTTCTCTTGCTTCTTCTCTTCTTCGATGCAGCTGTTGTAGCATTTTTCGGCAATCTCGAGCCCTTTGAAAATGAGCGGATTCATCTTCGCTTCCACCTCTTTTCTGAACTTGTTGCCAAGCATAACTTCGGCGTATTTGTTGCCGATTTCCTCAAACAACGGGCCGTTTTCGTCGTAATAGTTCATTTCGCCGAGGTAAAATTCGTCTCGGGTGTTCAGCGTATAACGGCAGTTGGAAAGCGACGCCGCCGTCTGATATTCCGTTTGCGCCTTCATAAATTCGTTTCTCGCGGCAATAACGTCGTCGGCACATTTCGCCTCCGAAACCTCCTTCTCAAACGCCGCAAACGCCGCGCGCATTTCTTCTATAGTGTACCTTTTGTATGGCAAATCTTTAACTTTAATTTTCATTTTCACATCCTCCTTTGGATAAATAAATATATATTGATTTAAGTATATACTTAACCTTTACTTTCCGTCAACCGATTGAGAGAAAAAACCAAAACCCGCCGATAACTGAGTAAAGCTTACCCCCTCCCTCAAGGAGGTTCCCCTATCTCCGTTCCCCCGCAAGCGGGCCCCACGGCGACTGCCACCGGCAGGGGGCACCTCTC
>ERZ780079.9-NODE-9-length-130667-cov-13.2657_pt1 | contig 130667 bp, 115 predicted proteins | sample MGYA00511087_ERZ780079 | MGnify/ENA primary metagenome ERZ780079 (study PRJEB29588, sample SAMEA2142583) | human gut metagenome | biome: human gut; feature: human-associated habitat; material: faeces | place: Denmark | collected 2008/2010 ... | reverse complement strand
GATGTCTTTTCCCGACACGTCCCCCGACAGTCTGCCCACGTCGAAAGTTGCGGCGGTTATGGGATCGGTGGTAACGAGAACGGTTTGGTCCGTTTTCACGGCCGCGCAATCCTCCGCCAGTCCCGCGCCGAACAGCACTTCGGGATTTTTCAGTTTTAACCTGCCGAAAACGATTTCGTCGAGTTCGGCGTTCGTAAGTTTACCTACACGCATACGCACGCACCGCATAAAAATAATTACATCAATTTTAGCATACTATTTCATATTTTTCAACGATATTTGCGCCGCTTGGCAAAATATTTTCAAAAAACGCAAAAAAATTCGGGCGACAAATTTCGCCCGAACCTTTATAACATACTCTCAAATTCCGCTTCGTCCACGATTTTTATGCCCGCTTTCAAGGCCTTTTGCAGTTTGCTTCCGGCCTCTTCTCCGGCAACCACCAGATTGACCTTGGATGAAATCGCCGACAGCACTTCGCCGCCTCTGTCCTCTATAAGCTTCTGCGCTTCGCTGCGCTTAAACTTTGAAAGCGTGCCCGTAAGAACCACCCTAAGCCCCGCAAAGCTTCCGCTGTCGTCAGCCGAATTATCGCTATCGACAAACCGCACTCCTGCCTCTTCCAAAAGCCGCAACTGTTCTGAATTAGCGGGTTTTTCAAAGTAATTTACCACCGATTTGGCCATAATTTCGCCGAAATCGTCGATTTGTTGAATATCTTCCACAGTCGCCGATTTGACGGCGTCAAGCGTTCCGAACTTTTTGGCAAGCTCTTTTGCAGCCTTTTGTCCGATGTTCGGAATGCCCAGCGCGTACAAAAATCTTTGGAGAGTGGTTTCCTTGCTCTTTTCTATTGAATCCAAAAGATTCTGCGCCTTTTTGTCCTTGAATCCGTCAAGCGTCATAAGCTCGTCAAAAGTGAGGCGATAGAGGTCGGAAAACTCCTTGACCTGCAAATCGTTGTAAAGCTGCTCCACGGTTCTGTCCGAAAGGCCCTCGATGTTCATTGCGGCCTTTTCGGCAAAGTGCGTGATTTTGGAAACTATTTGCGGCGCGCAGCTGACGTCGTTGGTGCAATACAAAAACACGTTTTCTTCCCTCACCGGACTGCCGCATTCAGGGCAGAATTTCGGCTTTTCGACGGGTTTCGAATCAGGATAATCCTCCGCCACTCCCAGTATTTCGGGAATTACGTCGTTGGAACGCCTGATGAAAACGCGGCTTCCGATTTTGACTTTCTTTTTCATAATGTCGCCGTAGTTGTTCAAGGTGGCGCGCCTGACCGTCGTGCCGCAAAGGTCCACCGGCTCAAGCACTGCAAGCGGAGTCAGTTTGCCGGTTCTCGAAACCTGCCACACCACGTCCTTCATAACGGTGGTTGCCTCCTCTGCTTTGAATTTGTAGGCAACGGCCCATCTCGGAAATTTTTCCGTTTCTCCCAAGGTTTCTCTTGCCGAAACGTCGTTGACCTTGAAAACTATTCCGTCAATCAAAAAGTCCAGCGTCGGGCGAGCTTTTTCGATTTCGTCCATCCGTGCGTAAGCGTCTTTCACGGTCTTCACGGTTTTGAAATAATCCACCGTTCCGAAGCCGTTTTTTATGATAAAATCACGCATTTCGGCCTGCGTGGAAAAGTCGGGATCGCCTTCGGCGTTGTAGCACATGACGTCCAGATTGCGTTTGGCGGTAACTTTCGGATCGAGATTTCTGATGGCGCCCGCCGCGGCGTTGCGCGCGTTTTTAAGCCTGTCGTCGGGATACTTTTTGTTGTATTTTTCCAAAACCGACAAGCGCATTATGCCCTCGCCCTGAACTTCGACGTGCCCTTTGTAATCTATCGTTTGCGGAACGTTTTTGATGGTTTTTGCCTGCGCCGTGATGTCCTCGCCCACAAGTCCGTTGCCTCTCGTTGCCGCGGAAATCAGATTGCCGCCTTCGTAAACGAGGTTCACCGTAAGGCCGTCGAACTTGTATTCCACGGTAAGCTCCGGCATATATCCCAAAGTTTTTTCGGTGCGGCTTGCCCAAAGGGCAAATTCCTCTTTCGACTGGCACTTGTCAAGGCTGTAAAGCTTGTGGCTGTGGCGATATTCCTTAAATTCCTTAAGCGTTTCGCCGCCGACGCGCCTCGTCGGAGAATTCGGCAAAACCACCCCCGTAAATTCCTCGAGGGCTTTAAGCTCGTCGTAGAGCTTGTCGTACTCGGCGTCGGCGATTATCGGCGCGTCGTAGGTGTAATACATTTCGGCGTAGCGGTTCAGAAGCTCCACCAGCTCTTTCATTCTGTCCATAATTTACTCCACGATTTCGAGGTTTGCGATAAGAAGCAGCAGCTTTTTCACGCCCACCGTCTGAAATTTGATTTGCGCGGCCATATCCATGCCGTCGCCGAACACTGCAATTATTTCCCCTTCCCCAAACTTTTTATGCTTCACCTTGGTTCCCACCTTGAACGCGGAAAAATCGGTGCTTATGGTTTTTGGTTTTGCCGCAAGATCCAGAAGCGGCGTGGTGGCTTTTTGCGTTTTAGGCTGCGGTGCGAAAAGATTTTGCGGACGCGCAGGAATCTGCGGTTTTTCCGCCGACGCGCCCTTCATTTCGTCTATGAAACGGCTTTTTCTGTTGTAAACGACGGAGTTGAACCTGAAACGACGCCCCGCATAAGTGCAGAACAGCTTTTTTCTGGCCCTCGTAACGGCAACGTACATAAGCCGTCTTTCCTCCTCCAGCTCGCCTTTGTCGACGCATCGTTCGAGAGGGAAAATGTTCTCCTCCAGTCCCACGATAAACACGGCGGCAAACTCCAAGCCTTTCACCGCGTGCACGGTGGCCAGCGTTACGAAGTCGTCGTCCAGAATGTCGTCTGTGTCGGACACCAGCGCAACCGATTGCAAAAAGTCGGACATAGTTGCGCCCTCGTTGTCGGAAGCGAAATAGGCAATGGACGACAAAAGCTCGTTGACGTTTTCCAGCCTGTCGGCCTCCTCTTCGGACGATTTGTAGAAATTTTCAAGCCCCGACACTTCCAGCACGCTTTTTGCGTAGTCGGTCATGGACATCGTCTGTTCGTTTTGCATCAGTCGGCACAAAACGTCGCGGAATGCGGAAATCTTTTTCTTCGTTCCCGTCGAAACGGTGGCGGAATCTATCCCCAAAATGCCGTCCACAAGGTCCAGCCCTTCGCTTTTGCAGAAAGCCGAAATTTCGTTTATCGCCCCGTCGCCGATGCCGCGTTTAGGAAAATTGATAATTCGGAGTATGCTCTCCTCATCCTTCGGATTGCTTACGACCTTGAAATAGGCCAGAACGTCCTTGACTTCCTTCCTTTCGTAGAACTTGAAGCCGCCGTAAACCTTGTACGGTATGCCGTAAGCGTTGAATTTTTCTTCGAAGGTGCGGCTGAGCGCGTTTATGCGGGACAAAACCGCAATGTCGCGATATTTATAGCCCGTGCGGCGCAGCATGTCTATCTGTTTGACGACGTAGTCCGCTTCGTCGCGGTCGGAGCCTGCGCTGCAAACGGCAATTTGCTCGCCGTCGGTCTTGTCGGTCCAAAGATTTTTGGCGGCAAGGCGCTGTTTGTTGTTTGCGATAAGGCGGTTTGCGGCGTTAAGAATCTGCGAAGTGGAGCGGTAATTGCGCTCCAGCATATAGGTTTTGACTTCCGGAAACTCCTTTTTGAAGTCCAGAATGTTCTTTATTTCCGCGCCGCGCCAGCTGTATATGCTCTGATCCTCGTCGCCGACGGCAAAAATGTTGCCGTGCTTTCCCGCAAGCAGCTTTATGAGAAGATACTGCGTGGCGTTCGTATCCTGAAATTCGTCGACGTTTATGTAGCGGAAGCGGTTCTGATACCTCTCCAGAACGTCCGGACACGTCAAAAACAAGTTTACGGCGTTCAAAAGCAAATCGTCGAAGTCCATTGCGTTGGACTCTAAAAGCTTTTCCTGATACTGCTCGTAAACGGTGGCGGCAAGGTCGGCGTCCTTGAGGTGCGCGTATTCCAGCCTGAACTTTGGCGGAGTCATTCCGAAGGATTTTGCGTCCGAAATGTAGCATACGATCCTTTCCTTTTGCTTCTGATCCTCGATTTTGAGATCCGCGCACACCCTTTTTATGGTTTTTTCTCTGTCGCTTTCGTCGTAAATCGTGTAGTTAGACGTGTAACCTATCCTGTCCGCGTCGCGGCGCAGAATGCGCGCGCAAAAGCTGTGGAACGTCATTGCCCACACGTTTGCGTTCTCGCCCACCGCGGCGTGAAGCCTCTCCAGCATTTCCTTGGCCGCCTTGTTAGTGAAGGTTATGGCCAGAATTTCGTACGGATCAACGCCGCAATTTTTTATGAGATAGGCTATCCTCGAAATAAGCACGCGGGTTTTGCCGCTGCCTGCACCTGCGATAACCAAAATCTGACCGTCGGTGTCTTCGACGGCCCGTATCTGTTGTTCGTTGAGTTCAATAGATAAATCGTACATAAATATCTCCGTATATATTTTAGCACGTTATAGCCAAATCTCCAAATGCCTGCAACAAAAAAAACGAGCGACCGAGCCTATTTTGGCCCGTCGCCCTAAATCTTTTTCTATTTTACGCCGCGTTTGTCCTCCAGTTGCCGTTTTACGCTTATGTAAGCTTCCGACAATTTGAAAATGTAGCGTTGTTTTTCTTCCTGCCCCAGTCTTTCGAAATAGTCGTAGTCGATAAGCAGCTTCAGCGGACTTTCGACGCTCTTTTCGGCGCGCAGAATGGCGTCGTAAATTCTGTAGCAGTCCACGACGTCCGAGGAAAACACCGTCGTTCTCTCTGCCGAGTAAATCCTTTTCGGATCTATTTTCAAAGCCGCGTTACCCCTGAAACCGTAGCCTTGGCGAATTCTGTTCTTCGCCGTGTTTGCAAGTTGCGATATAGTTGATTTTTGTGCCATCGTAAAAATTTCTCCCCCTTTTTTTTACGAGTTCTACGATAGCAAAAAATAAACTTTCTGTCAATGGCAAAAATTATTGATTTCAAAAGATTATTTTTGATTTTGAGAAATTTTTGGCGATTTTTAAGCAAATTTTGTGATTTTTTTATTTTTTACAAAAAAATCAAATAAATTCAAAAAAATTATTTTTATTCGCCAAAGCGACATTATCCGACCTTTGGTTTTTGTCAGAAAATCTTCAAAAAATTCTTTTTGCCGCCTTCCTCCGTTACCTTGAAAACTCCGATGAATGTCGGAAACCCCGTTTTCAGGAGAGACAAATTGACGTAGCCCGAAGCCTCCGGCCCGCATTTCACCGAAATTCCGCAGCCGACCTTCGCCTCTTTGGGCGTGTTCACCACCCTGCAATTAACCTTGTAGGACCTCAAAAGATCGTAAAATCTCAAAGTATGCGCCCTCGAGCGGAACGCCGTCAGAAGATAAACCATACCCCACCTCGATTTTTTATGTAGAAAACTCGTCTCGGCGGAATATGCCTTAGAATTTATCTCCGAGCTTTTTAATATATTATATTGTAAAAACAAAATCTGCGTTACGGAGGTTATATGATTTATTTCGACAATGCGGCCACTTCGCGTTTTAAGCCAAAATCCGTCCGAAAAGCCGTCGTAAAAGAACTTAAAAACAGCGCAAATCCCGGCCGAGGAGCGCACAGGGACGCTATCCGCGCAAGTATGCTGGTGGAAAACGCGCGCGCCTATCTTTTGTCGGCGCTCGGCGCGGACGACGACTACGAACTGGTTTTCACCAAAAACTGCACCGAGGCCCTGAACCTTGCTATATTCGGAACGGTTATACCCAAAACGCACGTCGTAACCACGGCTCTGGAGCACAACAGCGTTCTCCGCCCGCTCTTTAAGCTTAAGGACGAAAACGTAATCTCCCTATCGGTTCTCAATCCCGACCGCTTCGGAAAAATAAATCCCGCCCACTTCGAACGTATGCTTGGAAACGACACCCGCCTTGCCGTCGTTACCGCACAAAGCAACGTAACGGGTATGACAACGGACCTTGCCGCAATCGGGAAAATATGCGCCGGCCACAACGTTACCCTGCTTGCAGACGGCGCGCAGGCAGTGCCGCTGACGAAAATCAACGTCAAGGAAATGAATATATCCATGCTTGCCGCCCCCGGGCACAAAGGCCTTCACGGCCCGCAAGGAACGGGCTTTCTGATTTTCAAGCGAAATCTGAACGTCAGACCGCTTCTTTTAGGCGGAACGGGTACCGACAGCGACAGCGTTTATATGCCAAAGTCCCCTCCCGAAAGCTTGGAAGCGGGCACCCTTAACGCCGCAGGCATCGCGGGGCTTTTGGAGGGCGCCAAATGGAGCTTCAAGCACGCCGAAGCCTCACGAAAGCACATCGAAAAGCTTTCGGAAAAAATCATATACGGCCTCAAAAAAATCCCCGGCGTAACGCTTTACACGGCAGACGACTGCTTTACGGGCGTCGTAAGCTTCAACGTAAAAGGCGCCGACAGCACGGAGGTCGGCGACATTTTGAACGAAAAATATCACGTTGCCGTTCGTGCGGGGCTTCACTGCGCGCCGCTGGTGCACAACGCAAACGAAACTTTGGACGTGGGCGCCGTGCGCGTGGGAATAGGCGTGGACAACACCGAAAAAGAGGCCGACAAGCTTTTGTCGGCCGTAAAGTCGATTGCGGCAAAATTCCGTTAAATGACGGATAATTCTAAAAAAGCCGCTATTTCATAATACTTTCGGCGATTTTTGACGCGTTAAGCACCCGTACGCCGCCAAATTCGTCAGAAAACGAAAGCAAAAGCTTTTTGATTTGCCAAGGCGTGGCCGTGGGATATTTTTCGTATAAAAGCGCGGCCGCGCCCGCAACGTAAGGCGCGGAAACAGAAGTTCCCGACATCCTGACGTAAAGATCGTTTGCCTGTCCTACGCCCTTTATCTCAACGCCGGGCGCATAGATTTCCGGCTTAAATTTTCCACCAACTTCTCCATAAGACGAAAAGCCAGCAACAATATTATTATCATCGACGCTCCCCACTGTCAAAACTTTTTTTCCGGTCCCGGGCGATTTCACTCCCCCTTGACCGCTGTTCCCCGCCGAGGCAACCACGGTTATGCCGTTTTTTATCAAAACGTCCGCGCCGCGCTCCAACGGATCCGCGTAGTCGACGGGATTTGCCCCGAACGACATACAAACCACTTTGATGCCGTGTCGATCCTTGTTATCGACAACCCACTGCATTGCGTCAAGCACGCTGAAAAGTCCGCACTCGCCGCTCTTTCCTATTGCCTTGACGGCAACGATATCCGCTTCGCTCGCCACGCCCGACACCTCTTTTCCCGAAGCCACTCCTCCGCCCGCCGCAACCCCCGCAACGAACGTGCCGTGGCCGTTGTCGTCGTAAACCTCTTCCTTGCCGCCGTAAACGTCCTTGAAAGCAACGATTCGGTTTCGGGGAATGCAAAAGTCGGGGTGCGCGGATATGCCCGTGTCGATGACGCAAAGGCCCACCCCTTTGCCCGTGAGGTTTCTTCCTACGGTTTTGGGACGAAAATCGCGCATATTTCGCGTTTTTGCGGCAAGCGCAAACACTCTGCCGCCCGTTGCGATATGTTCGACGTAGGGCAAATTTTCCGTTTCAAAATCATCGGCCACGGTCGCTCCTACGGCGCTCAGGAACGGATACACCCTTTTTACGTCGAAAGCGCTCGGAAGATGCCTGACGTAGCCGAGGCTTTTAAGATAAACGATTACGTCCTTCCCCACCTACAACAGAGCCCCCAGAATGTCGTCAAGTTTTTTGCACTGCTCCGGCGTCAGCATAGGCCTGACGTTTTCCGCGGCCTTTTTAAGAGCTTCGGGGTTGAAGGTTCCGTCCGCCTTGCCCTTGGCCGCGCGCTTGAATATTTCGGACATAATTTCGTTTTCGGACATTCCTTTTACGCTGTCCAAGGCTTCTCTGACATTGCTTTCGGTTATTTTTTCACTTTGGGACGCAGAGCTATTCGGGCTTTTTGCGACCTTGTGATCTTCTGAAAAGGTTTTGAAATCCATACTCACCTCCGCACTCATCATTTATATTCGGCATATACTGTGAACGTGATAGGTGAAACCATGAATCTTCAGACAGTGCTTCCTCTTCTTCTTGCCTTAAAGGGCAGCTCAAGCAATCAAAAAACCGCCCCAAGCGGCGGCTTTGACGTTTCCAAGCTCCCCGAAATGATTGAAAAGCTGAAATCGGGCGACGTTTCCGCCCTTTTTAACGGCTTGAATCTGGACGACAAAACCAAAGCTATGTTTCAGATGATTGCGTCTTTCGGCGCGGCAAAAACCGCAAACGTCGAAACGCCTGATGCAGCCGTCCCCGCGCCGCCCTCTGAAAGCGAGACGAAGCCCGCTTCCGCAGTGCCCAACGAAATAAATCAGGCCCTCAAAAAGCTTATGGAGAAAAACACGTAAAAAGCCACGCCGTCCGGCGTGGCTTTGGTTTTACGCTGAATTATAACGCTTGTTTAAGGAAGGCTTCGAAGTCCTCCTCTTTTTTAGGACCGACGAAATAGTCTATCTTTTCGCCGCCCTTAAAGAGCATGATCGTCGGGACGTAGCTGATGCCGAGGCTTACGGCAAGGTCCTCGAATTCGTCGACGTCAACCTTCAAAAATTCGATGTCGGCGTGCTTTTCGGCCGCGGCTTCGAAGGTCGGCGCAAACATTTTGCACGGGCCGCACCAGGTGGCGAAGAAATCGACCACGACGGGTTTGTTCCCTGCCAGAAGCGCGTCAAATTGTTCCTTGGATGAAAGTTTCATACATTATACCTCTCTGTTTTCTTTTTTGGTGACTGCGATGGAAAGATCCGTAAGCTGTTGATCTTCCACGAAGTCCGGAGCGCCGCTCATCAGGCAGCTGGCGTTTTGCACTTTCGGGAAAGCGATGACGTCTTTGATGTTGTCGGTGCCGCCGAGAAGCATAACCAGTCTGTCCAGACCGAAAGCGAGACCGCCGTGAGGAGGCGCGCCGTATTTGAACGCTTCGATGAAGTAACCGAAACGCTCCTTGATGGTTTCTTCGGTAAGTCCCAGAAGCTGGAACATACGATGTTGCAAATCCTGATGGTGGATACGAATGGAACCGCCGCCCGCTTCCTGTCCGTTGATGACGAGGTCGTAGGCCACCGCCCTTGCGTCGCCGATTGTTTCGAACTTGTCAAGAAGCGGCAAGTCGTCGATGTTCGGCATTGTGAACGGGTGGTGAGTTGCGTAGTAGCGGCCGTCTTCGTCGCTGTATTCCATAAGCGGGAAGTCTTTGATCCACAAAATGTCGTATCTGTCCGGAACGAGATCCAAACGTTTAGCAAGCTCCAACCTGAGCGCGCCGAGGCTGTCGTAAACCACTTTGTTCTTCGGAGAAGCAACCACGAAGATGATGTCGCCGGTTTTTGCGCCGAGCTTGGTTTCGATGGCTTTTTGCGTGTCCTCGGAGAGGAACTTGTAGAAGCTGGAGGTGGTGCCGCCTTCCTTAAGCGCCGTCCAGGCAAGGCCTTTTGCGCCGTAATCCTTGACGAATTCGGAAAGCTTGTCGATTTCCTTTCTGGTGAACTTGTCCGCGCCGCCCGGAACCACTATTGCCCTGACGCTGCCGCGTTTGCCGTTTTCCAAAGCAGAAGTGAACACGGAAAATCCGCAGTCCTTCACTTCGTCGGAGATGTTTTGAAGTTCGAGGCCGAAACGAGTGTCAGGCTTGTCGCTGCCGAAACGGTCCATACTCTCTTGCCAGGTCATTCTTCTGAACGGTTTGTCCCCAAAGTCTATGCCCTTGACTTCCTTGAAGATACGTTTGATGAGGCCTTCGGCCATTTGCATAACGTCTTCGTCGCGTTCGACGTAGCTCATTTCGATGTCGATTTGCGTGAATTCAGGCTGACGGTTTGCCCTCAGATCCTCGTCGCGGAAGCAACGCGCAATCTGATAATAACGGTCGTAACCCGCCACCATAAGAAGCTGTTTGTAAAGCTGCGGGCTTTGCGGAAGCGCATAGAACGCGCCCGGGTGCACGCGGCTAGGAACGAGATAGTCCCTCGCGCCTTCCGGAGAAGATTTGCCGAGGCACGGAGTTTCGATTTCCAAAAAACCGTTTTCGGCAAGATAGTTTCTGGTGACGTGCGCAATCTGACTTCTGAGCATAAGAAGGTTCTGAAGATACGGACGTCTGAGGTCGAGATAACGATATTGAAGCCTCAGGCTTTCGCGGGTGTTCACGTCGTCCTGAATGAAGAACGGAGGGTTCTCCGCTTCGTTCAGAATTCTGACGTCGGTGGCCAAAATTTCCACTTCGCCGGTCTTCATGTTAGGGTTGACGTTTTTGCCGGTTCTCAGCTGCACGACGCCGGCAACCGCGAGAACGTATTCGTTTCCGACGGCTTCCGCTTTTTCGAAGAGGTCTGCGTTTTTCGAGCCGTCAAACGCAATCTGCACAAGACCGGTTCTGTCCCTCAGGTCGATGAAGATGAGGTTGCCGAGGTTTCTGACTTTTGCGGCAAAGCCCATGACGACCACGTTTTTGCCTTCGTCTTTTGCGGTCAGGTCGCCGCACATGTTTGTTCTTTTCAAACCGTTGATAAATTCTGCCATAGATGTATTCCTCTTGTTAAAATTTGTAAGTTGAAAGGCTTTCGAGGTTCACTTCCGCGCTTTCGCCGGAAAGCATGTTTTTGAGAGTGGCTACCCCGCGCTGTATTTCGTCGTCGCCCAAGCAGAGCGTGTATTTGGCTCCGATTTTGTCGGCGTATTTCATTTGTGCTTTTACGCTTCTTCCCATAAGATCGGTGTCTGCGGATATGCCGGCTTTTCTGAGCTTTGAAACCAGAACTCTCGCCGCGTCCGCCGCCGCTTCGCCTATAGGCGCAACGTAAACCTTGACGCTCTCGTGATTATCCGGCAGCAGATTCAGCGCTTCCAGAACGTTCAAAAGTCGTTCCACGCCCATGCCGAATCCGACCGCCGGCGTAGCTTTTCCGCCCACTTCTTCCACGAGATGATTGTATCTTCCGCCGCCGCATACGGTGCCCTGCGCGCCTATATCCGTGCTGACGAATTCAAACACCGTGCGGGTGTAGTAGTCCAACCCTCTCACGATTTGCGGATTGACGACGTAAGGTATGCCCACTTGGTCCAGACCTTTTTTTACGCCCTCAAAGTGATTTTTGCACTCGTTGCACAAAAAGTCAATGGTTTTCGGCGCATTTAAAGTGATTTTTTTGCATTTTTCTTCTTTGCAGTCCAAAATCCTGAGCGGATTTTTTTCAAAACGCTCTTTGCAGGAAGCGCACATTTCCGAAACGTTGGCGGCAAGATAGTTCCTGAGAGCCGCGTTATAGTCCTTTCTGCAATTTCTGCAACCGATGCTGTTGAGGTTAAGCTCCAGCTTTTTAAGCCCCACCGTATCGAACAGCGTCTTTGCTATGGATATGGCCTCCACGTCCGCCGCCGAGCTTTCCGCGCCGTAAATTTCAACGCCGAACTGGTGATGCTCCCTATACCTTCCCGCTTGCGGTTTTTCGTAGCGGAAGACCGGAGTTATATAATACATTTTCACCGGCATAGGCAAGTTCGAAAGCCCGTTTTCCACAAAGCTTCTCGCAACGCCCGCCGTGCCTTCGGGCTTAAGGGTTATGCTTCTTCCGCCCTTGTCGTTGAAGGTGTACATTTCTTTGTTGACGATGTCGGTGGTGTCGCCGACGCCGCGCAAAAACAGTTCCGTATGCTCGAAAGTCGGAGTGCGGATTTCGGACAGTCCGAACAGCCCCGCCACCTTTCTGATGTCGTCCTCAACGTAGTGCCACTTGTAGCTTTCCGACGGCAGTACGTCTTTCGTACCTTTTGGAATGTTTATCATTTCCCTCTCCTATAAAATGTATTTCCTGAAGTTGGTGTCGTCCAGACTCGACGCCAGATTTTTGTCGACGTAGTCCTTGTCTATGGTAACCTCGGTGTCGGGCATGTCGCCTCCGGCGTTGAAGCTCAAGTCTTCGATGAGGCGTTCCATAACGGTGTGCAGCCTTCTTGCGCCGAGATTTTCCATGGTTTCGTTTTCCGCTTCGGTGATTTTTGCGATTTCGTCCACTGCGTCGTCGGTGAATTTCAGCACGACGTGATCGACCTTCAGAAGCTCGGTGTACTGGCGGATAAGCGCGTTGTCGACCTGCGTCAGAATCTTGACGAAGTCGTCCTTGGTGAGGTTGTCAAGCTCCACCTTCACGGGGAATCTTCCCAAAAGCTCCGGAATTAGGTCGGTTATCTGGCTGACGTGGAATGCGCCCGCCGCGATAAACAGCATATAATCGGTTCTGATGTTGCCGTATTTGGTTTTCACGGTACAACCTTCGACGATCGGCAGAATATCTCTCTGCACGCCCTCGCGGCTGACGTCCGGGCCACCGCCCTGACGGCCTGAACCCGCGATCTTATCGATTTCGTCGATAAAGACGATGCCGTCCTGCTCGGCGCGGCGAAGAGCTTCGGTGTTTATCGCGTCTTCGTCGATAAGCCTGGACGCTTCATCGGACGAAATGATTTCCATCGCCTGTTTTACGGTAACTTTGCGCTTTTTCTTGCGTTTTCCTCCCATAAAGCCGCCGAAAATGCTGCCGATGTCGATTTCCTGCGTTTCCTGCGCATTGAGCTGAATAGGCTTCGGCTGCTCCACCACGTCAAGCATAATCTCGAGATTGTCGAGTTTTCCTTGGCGAAGCTCCTGCAAAATTTCTTCCTTCAAAAGTGCGTCCGGCGTTTCCGAGGCATTTTGCTTTCTTATCGGAAGCACCGCTTCGACCACCTTTCTTTCGGCGATTTCGGTAACTTTAGGCTGAACCTCTTTTATCTTTTCTTCCCTGACCATTCTTATGGAGGCTTCCACAAGCTCTCTTATCATGGATTCGACGTCGCGGCCGACGTAGCCCACTTCGGTGAACTTGGTGGCTTCCACCTTGACGAACGGCGCTTTGACGATTTTCGCAAGCCTTCTTGCAATTTCCGTCTTGCCGACGCCGGTAGGGCCTTTCATAATGATGTTTTTCGGGGTTATCTCTTCCCTGAGTTCTTCGGGAAGCTTGCTTCTTCTGTAACGATTTCTGAGAGCTATGGCAACCGCCTTTTTGGCAGACGACTGACCGATGATGTATCTGTCCAGTTCCTGAACCGTTTGTTTAGGTGTCAAATCCATAACTTGCCTCCTATACCTTTTCAACCGTCAGGTTGTGATTTGTGAAAACGCAGATGTCGGCCGCGATGTGCATGGCCTTGACTGCGATTTCTTCGGCGGAAAGATCGGTGTTTTCGATGAGCGCTTTCGCCGCGGAATAAGCGTAGTTGCCGCCGCTTCCTATAGCGCAGACGCCGCCGTCGGGTTCGATTACGTCGCCGCCGCCGTTAATTATGAGAAGGTGGTCGTGATCGGCAACGATCATCATTGCCTCCAGTTTTCTCGCTTTGTCGTTGCGCCAAAGCTCCACCAGCTCGACGGCGCTTCTCGTCAGATTGCCGCCGTACTTGTTGAGCATGGCTTCGAATTTTTCGCTGAGCGCAAAAGCGTCCGACACGCTTCCCGCAAAGCCCAAAACGACTTTGCCGTTATAAATACGTTTGACTTTTTTCGCAGTGCCCTTGAAAATCACGCTTTCGCCCATCGTGACCTGTCCGTCGCCGGCAATCACGGTGCTGTCGCCTTTTTTGACTGCGCAGATTGTGGTACCTCTGAATTCCATGTAAATCTCCTTTCAACGCTAAACGTTGACGATGTCCGCAAAAACCCCAATATCGTTTTTGCTGCGTTCGGCGTAAAGCTTTTTTCTAAGCTTTTTGTCGCGAACGGCGATGTCCGGCAATATGCCGAAGTTGCTGTTCATCGGCTGAAAATTTTTGTCCGACGAATGAGCTATGTAGTTGGTAAGCGCGCCGCAAACGGTGCTTTGGGGCGGCAGGACTTTTTCAAGCCCCCTCTGCTCCCTGTAAAGGAAAATCGCCGCCAGAAGTCCGCTCATAGCGCTCTCCATATATCCCTCTACCCCGGTGATCTGACCGGCAAAGTAGATATTTTTGCTGTTTTTAAGTTTGAAAGTTTCGTCCAGAACCCTCGGCGAGTCCAGATAGGTGTTGCGATGCATAACGCCGTAACGCAGAAATTCCGCTTCTCTAAGCGCCGGAATCATGCCGAAAACGCGTTTCTGCTCCCCGTACGTCAGGTTGGTCTGAAATCCCACCATATTGAAAGCCGCGCCTTCGTTCGTTTCTTTCCTCAGCTGAACGACCGCATAGTACTTTTCGCCGTTCGGTCCGAAAAGCCCCACCGGTTTAAGCGGCCCGAAGCGCATGGTGTCCGCGCCTCGCTTTGCCATAACCTCGATAGGCATACAGCCTTCGAAAACCTCCGTGCCCTCGAAGTCTTTTAGCTCGACGGTTTTGGCGGATATAAGCGCGTCGTAAAAAGCGAGATATTCTTCCTTGTTCATAGGAAGATTCAGATAGTCGTCGCCGCCCTTATTGTATCTTCCGCCGTAAAAGGCTTTGCTCATATCGATGCTGTTTTTGTCAACGATAGGTGCGATTGCGTCAAAAAAATGCAAATCTTTGCCGTTTTTCTGAAAAATGCTGTCGCAAAGCCTGTCGGAAGTCAAGGGGCCGGTCGCATAGATGACGGGCATTTCGTCCGAAAGCTCGACTTCTTCTTTGGTGGTTACGGTAAGGTTCGGGAAACTTCTCAGTTCATTTTCCACCGCAGCCGAAAACTTCGCTCTGTCCACGGCAAGCGCGCCGCCGGCTTCCACCTTTGCGCTGTATGCGCATCGCAAAATAAGGCTGTCCAAGGCGGCAAGCTCGGTTTTCAAAGCGCCGGACGAGGTATCCGGATCCATGCTTTTAAGGCTGTTGCTGCAAACCAGCTCGGCAAAGCCCGCGGTTTTGTGTGCGGGAGTGAATTTTTCAGGGCGCATTTCCACCAGTTCCACCTCCGCTCCTCTTTTCAGAAGCTGATAGGCGGCTTCCGAGCCTGCAAGACCTGCGCCGACGACTTTTACTTTCAATTATGTTCCTCTTTTTTGACGATAGTTTCGGAATGCGCGCAGTTTCTGTTTACGCAGGTGTATTTGACTCCGTTTTTAAGCTCGGTAACTTTCATCACTCCGCCGCATTTCGGGCAGAAGTACGGCGCCGGAATCTCCCACGACACGAAGTCGCATTGAGGATAACCGCTGCAGCCGTAAAAAGTTTTTCCGCTGTGAGAAGTGCGTTTCAGAACGTCCTTTCCGCATTTCGGGCATTTGCCGACCACTTCGGAAAGCGACTTGATGTTTTTGCACTTCGGGTAGTTCGGGCAAGCGAGGAATTTGCCGTATTTGCCCTCTTTTATCACCATCGTAGCGCCGCATTTTTCGCATTTGACGCCCGATTGTTTTTCTTCCATGTGAACCTTGTTGCCGTTTCTGCCCGCAGCCATAAGCTGCTGGTGGAACTTAGGATAGAAGCTGGCGATGACGCGTTGCCATTCCACTCCGTCCTCGGCCACTCTGTCCAGAGCGCCTTCCATTTTCGCGGTGAACTTGAGGTCCATAATCTGCGGGAAGTGAAGCACCAGATAGTCGCATATAACTTCCCCCAGTTCCGTCGGAACCAAAGCTTTGCTTTCGCGCTTGATGTATGCCTGCTTTTCGAGCTTGGACACGATCTGCGCGTAAGTGGACGGACGGCCGATGCCGTTTTCTTCCATAGCCTTGATGATGGTTGCGTCGTTATATCTTGAAGGCGGTTTGGTGAATTTTTGCTCCGGCAAAACTTCTTTGACCGTAAGCTCGTCGCCCTCTTCGATTTTCGGGAGAGTTTTTGCGGTGTCATCCTCTTCGTCATCGGAGGAAGTCTGGTTGTAAAGCACGGTGAAGCCGTCGAATTTGACGGTCCTTCCCGTCAGCTTGAAGCCGTATTCCCTGCCGTCGGCGCCGTCGCCGTTTATATGCACCTTCAAAGTGTCGTAAACCGCGTCGGACATCTGACTTGCTAGATAGCGGTCGTAAATAAGCTTGTAGAGGCGCAAAAGGTTTTTGTCGATTTTTCCCGACAGGCTTTCAGGCGTTCTGTCGAGGTGAATAGGCCTTATGGCTTCGTGAGCGTCCTGCGCGTCGGCCTTGGTTTTGTAAACGTTAGGGCGTTTAGGCGCGTAGGCTTCGCCGTAGTTTTCGCGGATATATTTGAGGGTTGCAAACTGCATTTCCGGATTGATACGGACGCTGTCGGTACGGATATAGGTAACCAGCGCAACGGTGTCGCCGCCGATGTCCACGCCCTCGTAAAGTTGTTGCGCGAGACGCATGGTTACGGTTGCCTGCATATTGAGCTTTTGCGAAGCGTCCTGTTGAAGAGTGGACGTCGTGAACGGAGGCTGCGGACGACCTTTCGCTTCGCTCTTTACGGCGCTGTCCACCCAAAAACGCTTTGCGGAGGCAATCTGCGCCACGATTTTGTCGGTTTGTTCCTTGTTTTGCAGTTTAACTTTTTTGCCGTCAACGTCGTTGAAAGTGGTTTTGACAACGTTCTTTTTGAGGTTTGGAAGGCCGTTTTTCAGCATCATTGCCGAAACCGTCCAGTACTCTTCAGGCTTAAAATCCCTTATTTCGCGTTCTCTGGTGACAATCATTTCCAAAGCCACCGATTGAACTCTGCCCGCAGATTGCGCTTTTTGGGCCGAACTGCCGGTTTTGATTTTGTTTGAAAGAATCGGGGAAATTTTGAACCCCACGAGCCTGTCCAGAACCCTTCTCGCCTGTTGCGCGTCCACCAGTTTCATATCTATCTCGCGCGGATGTTCGATTGCGTCGAGTATGGCTTTTTTGGTGATTTCGTTGTAGGTTATGCGGTTTTTCTGCCCTTCCGGAAGCTCCAGAACCTTCTGAAGATGCCAGCTTATGGCTTCGCCTTCGCGGTCCGGGTCGGTTGCGAGATAAACTTCGGGATATTGTCTGACCGCCGCCTTAAGTTTTTTGATGATTTCCTTTTTGTCGGCGTTGACTTCGTAGATAGGTTTGAAGTTGTTTTCGATTTCCACACTCAAGGCCTTCGGGTTCAGATCCCTCACGTGTCCGCTCGACGCCATAACGACGTAGTCGTTCCCGAGGTATTTCTGAATTGTTTTCGCCTTGTTAGGCGATTCGACTATAAAAAGTTTTTTCATTTCTTCTCCATTATCTCAAAGAGTAAAAGTTTCCGTCGGATTTGACGACGAGGTCGTCGATTTCCATCTCCGCAAGGATACTTTGAAGCTCGTTGACGTTAAATTCGCTTTTTTCGAGAATTTCCTCGAAATGCATTTCGCCCTGTTTCAGCACGTCCAGAATCACTTGTTCCGACAAACTTATCTGCACCGCTTTTGATTTTGCGCCTAAGGACAAATCGTAAAAGTCCAGAACGTCCGAGGCCGAAAGCGCCATTCTCGCGCCCTGTTGAAGGCATTTGTTGCTGCCGGAGGCTTCGGGGTTATTGATGTTGGACGGCGTGATAAAAACCTCTTTCCCCTGCTCGGCGGCAAGGTTCAAAGTTATCATCGTTCCGCTTTTCGACGCGGCTTCGGGAACGAACAACGCTTTTGCCAGGCCGCATATAAGTCTGTTTCGTTCGGGGAACTGATAGGCATTCGGTTTTGTCTTTAATTTATACTCCGAAATTATTAAACCATCATTAAGAAGAATGCTCTCCCTAAGTCCCCTGTGCTCCGCCGGATAAACTACGTCCAGTCCGTTGGCAACCACCGCAACGGTTTTTCCGCCCGCGTCGAGCGCGGCCCTGTGCGCCGTGCCGTCTATGCCCGCGGCAAGCCCCGAAACGACGGTAAGCCCCGCTTTTGCAAATTCGGTGCAGAAATCGTAAGTTACCGTTTCGGCATAGCGAGTCGGTTTTCTCGGCCCGGCAACCGCCACGGTTTCCGACTTTAAGAGCGAAACGTTCCCCTTGACGTAAAGCAAGAGCGGCTTCGGATAAACCCCGTCGAAAATTTCAGGGTACTCGCCGTCGAGATAAGACACCGCAAAAACGCCCTCTTTTTCCATTTCTTTCGCTCTGTCGGAAACGTAGTCGCTTTTCAGATTTTTCAAAAGAGTCAAAGCGTTTTCTTCGCCCACGGCTTTTTTAAGCTCGAAGAGCGCGTCCTCCGCTTCAGTAAACATGTCGGCAGGCTGCTCGAACAGCGACACCGCGTTATGTTTTCTGGAAAGACCTATTTCCAAGCCGTTCAGCGCGATAAGCGCCTGAACGTTTTTGTTAAATTCCATTTCAGTTTCTGTATTTTCTGTCCAAAGACCGATACTGCACGGCTTCGGCGATATGTTCCGGCCTGATGTTTTCGCTGCCGTCGAGGTCGGCAATGGTCCTTGCAACCTTCAGCACTCTCGAAGTTGCCCTTGCGGAAAGATTGAGCTTCTGAAACGCTTTTTCCAAAAGCTGTTCGCATCTGTCGTCCAAAGCGCAAAATTCCTTTATCTGCCTGTTGGTCATCTGGCTGTTGGTGAGAACGCCCGTACCCTTGAAGCGGCTGCGGCAAAGATTTCTGACGGCGTTGGTGCGGCGTTTTATGTCGGCGGACGACTCCAGCGCGGTTTTGTCTCTAAGTTCGCCGTAGCTGACGCTGTCGACTTCGATTTGCAGATCTATTCTGTCCAGAAGCGGACCGCTGATTTTTGCAAGATAATTGTGAATTTGCGTCGGCGAGCATTTGCACACCGCCGTCTTACTGCCATAATTGCCACACGGACAAGGATTCATACTTGCGATAAGCATAAAGTTCGCAGGATATTCCACCGTTCTTGCGGCGCGCGCGATAGTAACCGTTTTGTCCTCCAGCGGACCTCTCAGACTTTCCAGTTTTTTTCTGTCGTATTCGGGCATTTCGTCCAAAAACAGCACGCCGTTGTGCGCCAGACTGACTTCGCCCGGCATAGCGTTGGAACCTCCGCCCACAAGCGACGGCAAGCTTGCCGTATGATGCGGCGCGCGGAACGGCCTGACGGTGATTATCCCCACCTGACTGTCTAAAACGCCCGCAACCGAATGAATCTTCGTAACCTCGATCGCTTCGTCAAAGCTCATATCGGGCATAATCGTCGGCACGCATCTTGAAAGCATGGTTTTGCCCGCGCCCGGCGGCCCTATAAGAAGAACGTTATGCCCTCCCGCAACGGCGATTTCCAAAGCGCGTTTTGCGGTAGTCTGCCCTTTTACGTCGGCAAAGTCCACGGCGTACTGCGTTTCGTTCACCATTTCGTCGTACTTTTTGTGCGGAACGGGAGCCAAAGCCTCGTCCCCGTTCAGAAATTCCACCACGTCCCTGAGGCTTTTTGCCGCATAAACCTTGACGCCTTCGATAAAGCTGGCTTCCGCAGCGTTGTCCGCAGGAAGAATAAATTTCGAATATCCTTGCTGATACGCGCTTATGATAAGCGGCAAAACGCCGTCGATTTTCCTCAGCTCGCCGTTTAGGGAAAGCTCGCCCATAATTATAAATTCCTTATAAACCGAGCGTTCCATCTGTTCGCTGGCGGCAAGTATGCCGACGGCTATCGGAAGGTCGAACGTCGAGCCGTCCTTTCTGGTGTCGGCTGGGGCAAGGTTGACGGTTATCCTTTTTAAGGGATAGGTGTACCCGACGTTTTTTATGGCGCTTCGTATCCTTTCTTTGGCTTCTCGGACGCTGGCGGAGGCAAGCCCTACCATTTCCACGCCCGGCAACCCTTGATTCAAATCGACTTCCACGTCCACCTTGTAGCCTTCGAGGCCGGAAAGAGCGAACGTATTAACTTTTGCAAGCATTTCAAATCTCCATAGAATAACTATCATTTAGTGTAGCAAACTATGACGGAAAATGCAATATAATTGTATGCGTTTTTTTGAAAAATAAGGCGTTTTTTTGCCGACTTAATAATGTACTTAAATAAGCACATATTATATTTAAGTATTGTCTTCGCACGCACGTCGTGCGGGAAAAAACAAAAAACCCTCGCAGACTGCGAGGGTAATTTATCGGTTTATCAGAGAGCTTCTTTTCCCATCATTCTCAGAACCCAGTTTTTGAAAGCAACGCCGGTTCTGTCGTAGAGAGGGGTGATTTCCCTGTGATCGTCATTGATTGTGACTTTGTACGCCAACCAGCCGTAAACGCCGGTGAGGACGACCGCCACGATGCTGCCGACGATGAGCAGCGCGTTTTTGGCGCCGAAGCCCACCTCAACGTGTGCCGTGCCGAATGCCGATTGCAGGTTGAGGAGCGAAGCGTAGTTCACGAATCCCAAGGTTGCAAAGGCAACGAACAAGGCGTAGAAGCGTTTGTCGCCGGAAACTATCGCATATACGAGAAGCATAGCGAGGCCCGGAACGAGGCTGACTGCGCTTTGATTTAAGCAGCACGTCGAAACGCCGATCATAAACAAGCCTGCAAGCATCAGAAATTCCGCACGATGACGGTTTTTGAAATACAGGCAAATGACAAGCACGCCGAACGCCACCATAAACAGCGCGTTCAAAACCATAGCTGCGGTGTTCACCGCTCTGCCGTCGTTAAGTCCGAAAATTGCGTAGAGGTTGAAAGCGTTGTCCACGCAAATCTGGCTCGTGAACGTCAAATCCCAGTAAACCTTGAAAACGTTAAGCGGATTTTTGACGTTGAGCGGCAAGCTGAGCAAAAACCAGCCGGCCAAGGAGCAAGCGGCGGATATGCAGACTTTTTTCAGCACTTCCCTGTCCTTCACCGACATATAGACGGCGTAAGTCAGAACGAACGGAACGATGACGATTGCTTTTTCGGTAAGCAAAAACGCCAAGGTGCTGAAAACGAACATACCGACGTACTTTTTGTCCAGAAGCATCACCGCAACCAACACGACGAGCATCGTCAGAACGGAAATTTCGTATCCGCTCTGCGCCGCAACGGTGAACGTGAGCGGCAGAAGCGCGTAAAGCAAAGAATACAGACCCGCGGATTTTTCATTGCCGAACTTTCTGGCCAGAACGAAAATGCAGTAAACGGTTACGACCTCGGCCAGAACGGCAGGCGCGCTTGCGAGAACAGCAATGCCGACGACCGTGTTGACCTTCAGAAGCGCGGCGACTTTTGCGACCGCCCACATAATGAACATGCCGCCCGGAGCCGCGGTTACGTCGGTGGTGTAAACCTTATCCAACGAAACTTTGCCGACTTCCTTTATCGTTTCGACGAGGTGCGCGGAAAGATGACTGTCCGCAAACACGAAGTAGGAAAGCAAAAATCTTACCAAAAACGCCGCAACGAGGCTGATCGTCAAGGTAACGTAGGAGTTTCCGAAAAGCGCTTTGTCTTCGCCCGATTCGCTTTCTTTGGCGTAAAAACGACGCATTGCGACGTAAACGGCCACGCAAAGAACCACGGTGAACACGGCAAGAAGAACGTCGTACCAGACGCCTGCGGTGCTCTTGCCCGCTTCTTCGGCTTTATACTGCTTGATTTTCAGAACGGACGCGCCGGACGGAGCCGATTTGACTCTCTGAACGGAAACGTTGTCGAACATAGCCACGCCGGAAGCTTTCGCCGTTTCACTGCCCAGACAAAGCATCAAATCTGCGGTTTCGCCGTCGGCCACCTTGAAATAAACTTCGTAAGTATGCCACTGGTTGTCCCCGCTTCCGATGCTTACGAGCGGACTGTGAACGTTGGTGCTGAGCCTTACGGACACAGCGTCTTCTTTGGAAGAGGTTACCGTTGTGACTTTAATGTCGATCGTCAAACGATATATGGCGGAATTGTTGACCGCAATCGTTTGATACATGTAGGCATAATCCGACTTGGCGGCCGTGATTTTGCCCACGTTTTTGTGAGTGCTGTCGGTGGATTCGCTGAGAGTAACCTTCTGAACCGTTGCGGAAGAATATTTGCTCTTCCAGTGGTTTTCCGCTACGCTCGATTCGAACGAGCCGTATTGAATCAGTTCGCTTTTCTCGCCATACACGACGTCTTTGTCGCATCCGGCAAGCGAAATGATCATGCCCGCTATCACCAACACCAGCAGAACAGCGGTAAATTTTTTCATTTTCGTTATCTCTTGATTTCTTTGACTTTAGCTGCCTTGCCCTTGCGATCACGCAGGTAGTACAACTTGGCGCGACGAACACGACCGCGTCTTACGATTTCGATTCTGTCGATTTTCGGACTGTTCAAAGGGAACGTTCTTTCAACGCCGACGCCGTAGCAGATACGACGAACGGTGAAAGTTTCGCGAATGCCGCCGTTCTTTCTTGCGATGACGGTGCCTTCGTAAGCCTGAAGACGTTCTTTGTTGCCTTCGACGACTTTGACGAAAACTTTGACGGTGTCGCCTACGTTGAAGTTAGGCAGATCCTTGCGAATACCTTCGCTTTCAATTAAATCGATAATGTTGCTCATGTGACTTTACCTCCAAAAATTTACTAAGCGTTCTTGCCCCGCCGGCAGAGGACCGCCCGAAGTCATAATGCAAATATTTTAGCATAAAATATAAAAGCCGACAAGCGTTTTGGCGGCCTGTCGGCAAAAAATAAATATTTTTTTATCAAAAAGCGTCGGGAACGTAGTTTATCGAGTCGCCCACGATGCCCACGGCGTCGAAACGAACGTCTTTGTCGAACAAACGACGTCTGACGATGTATTCTTCCGCCATTTTCCTGTACTTTTGCACCTTGCGCCTGTCGATGGCCTCCAACGGATCGCCGAAAGCAAGCGTGCTTCTGGTTTTCACTTCCACAAACACCAGAACGTCCCCGTCGTAGCACACGACGTCTATTTCGCCGACGGTCATTCTGACGTTTTGCTCCACCACTTTAAGCCCTTGTTTTTTGAGATATTCTATGGCAAGCTCCTCGCCCGATACCCCCTCTTTTCTGGAATTCATCTACTCCTCCGAACAAAAGTTTTTAATGAAAGTTTTTCTGTGGATCGGCGTGGGACCGAACTCTTTCAGGGCGGCGATATGCTTTGCGCTGCCGTAACCTTTGTTGGACGAAAACCCGTATTCGGGGAAAATTTTGTCATAGTCGTCCATCAGTCTGTCGCGGTAAACCTTCGCCAGAATCGACGCCGCGCCTATGGAATAGCTGAGCGCGTCGCCGTGGATTATGGAATGTACGGAATAAGGAATTTCCAGCTTCACCGCGTCCACCAGAACGACGTCGGGTTTCACCTTCAAACCGCAAACCGCCTGTTTCATTGCCTCTTTTGTGGCCGCTAAAATGTTGATTCGGTCGATAACGTCGTTGTCCAGACTGACGATTTTGTAGTCGATTGCGGAGGCGATGATTTTGTCGTAGAGCGCCTCTCTTTTCTTTGCCGTCAGCTTTTTGCTGTCGTTTACGCCGCTAACGAGTTTATCCAAATCCATAATAACCGCGCACACGGTAACGGGGCCCGCAAGCGGCCCTCTTCCGACCTCGTCCACGCCGCAGATATACCTGCAACCTTTTTCGAGGTAATATTTTTCGTAAGTCAGAAGACTTTGAACGTCGGTGTTTTGTTTCATATTCAGTCGGGATATTCCAGTATCAGTTTGCCTAAGCGTTGTTTTCTGAAATCGTCCAAAACGGCGGCCGCGGTGCGGTCGTAATCTATTTGGCCGCCTCTGACGACGTAACCTCTTGCGCGGGCGATCTGCTCGTAAATTTCAATCGGCGTTTCCGAAAGGACAGAAAGATTGTACCTTTCGCAAAGATTTTTCGGATAGTGCTGCTGCATAAAGCCCAAAAAGAACAGACAGATTTCGTTTTTGTCCACGACGTCGTCCTTTATGCTTCCGATGTAAACGAGATGCTTTGCTGTCTCCTGATCCTCGAAGCTCGGCCAAAGCGTGCCCGGAGTGTCCAGCAGGTCTATCCCCTTCGACACGGCAATCCACTGCTGGCCTTTGGTTACGCCCGGCCGGTCGCCCGTTACGGTTTTTTTGCCACTGCACAGGCTGTTGATGAGCGTGGACTTTCCGCCGTTAGGTATCCCCAGAACCATCGCCCTTATCGAAGCGTTTACGCCTTTTTTCCGATAGTTTTCCAGTTTTGCAAAGCAAAGTTCTTTCAGTTTTGCAACAATAAGGCCGCTTTCCTTCCCCGCCACGCTGTTGGCTTTGACGTAGGTTTTGCCTTCTTTTTCGAACTTGTCGCACCAAGGCTTAAGCATAAACGGCTCGACGGTGTCGGCCTTGTTGAAAACGTACAACACGGGTTTGTTTTTTATAATTTGGTCAAATTTCGGGTTTATGCAGGCGGAAATCGCCCTGCTGTCCAGAACATAGACGATGACGTCGCATTTTTTGACGTTTTCCTCCATTTCTCTGGTGGCCTTGGTCATGTGCCCCGGGTACCATTGAATGACGCCCATCACTCGCCCTCCTTTTCCAAAAGATCGGGACGGCGCTTTTTGGTGATTTCCAAAGCTTTTTCATAGCGCCACTTGTCAACCAACCCGTGATTTCCGCTGACGAGAACCTCCGGCACTTCCATGCCCATATAGTTTTGCGGCCTCGTGTATTGCGGATATTCCAGCAAATTCGTGCTGAAGCTCTCTTCCTCGGTGGACTGCTCGCTTCCCAGAACGCCGGGAACGTATCTTACGACGGAATTAAGCGTAACGAGAGCCGCGGGATCGCCGCTCGTCAGAACGTAGTCGCCTATCGACAATTCCTCGTCGATGTCCATGTCCACAACTCGCTGATCGACGCCCTCGTAGCTGCCGCACAAAAACAGAATTTCCTCGCCCGACGAAAGCTCTTTGACCTTCTTTTGCGTAAGCACCTGCCCTCTCGGCGACATAAAAATCCTTCTCGCCTTATGCTCCGGATCCACGGCGCAAATTGCCTTGTGAATAGGATCGGGCGTCATAACCATGCCCGCGCCTCCGCCGAAAGGATAGTCGTCGCAACGCTTGTGCTTGTCCTCGCTGTAGTCGCGGATATTCACTATTTCCACGCCGAAAAGGCCACGCTCGATGGCCTTGCCGATTATGCCGCTTTTCAGGCATGAGTAAAATTCGGGAAACAGAGTTAAAATCTTAAAGGTTATCATACACCGCAAGGCGCGAAAAGGCCTCTTCGTTTAAGGTGATCGTTTTGTTTTCTACGTCCACTTTTTCAAGTACGTTTTCGGCGGACGGGAACATAATTTTGCCGTCGTCAAGAACGTAAACGTCAATCGGCGCATTCTGATTTACGTCGGTAACTTTGCCGATGACCTTGCCGCCGAGTACCGCGTCGCAGCCCACGACGTCCACGATGAAATACCTGCCCTTCGGCAGCTTCACGGCGTCGGCTCTTTCGACGAGAATCTCTTTCCCCGAAAGCGCTTCCGCGTCGTTTCTGTTGTTGCACTCGGCAAATTTGACATAGACGAAACGATCGTCAAAACGCAAAAAATCGATGTTCAGGGGCTTGTTCGGCCCTATAAACACCGTTTTCAGCTTCTTGAATCTTTGAGGGTCGTCGGTAAGAGGAACGATTTTCACTTCCCCCTTTATACCTTGAGCCTTCAAAATTTTGCCAACCGTCAAAAAGTCAGTCATTTTTCGTTGATGGTAACGACGTAACGTTTTCCGGTCTTGCTGCCACCCGCCTTAACAAGCGTTCTGATGGCTTTTGCAATGCGTCCTTGCTTACCGATAATCTTGCCGATTTCCGATTTCGGAGCGGTGATGATTATCTCGGAATTATTGTCGTTTTCGATAAGCTCTACGTCGATGTTTTCCGCGTCGTCAGCAAGGTTTGTTACTATAAATTGAACCAAATCCTGCATTACTTGCTCTGCCTCGAACTATTTGCTTTCGATAACGCCCGCGCTCTTGAGCAAAGAACGTACGGTTTCGGTAGGTTGAGCGCCGTTGTCGAGCCATTTTTTGGCGATTTCGGTGTCGATTTTGACGACTGCCGGTTCTTTGGTCGGATCATAGTAACCGATTTGTTCGATGTACTGACCGTCACGTGCTTTTCTGCCGTCCATAACGACGATGCGATAGAAAGGTGCTTTCTTTGCGCCCATACGGGTGAGTCTGAGTTTAACTGCCATTGTTTTCTCCTTATTAGGCCTAAGCCTTTGTAATGTATTTTTTAATATGTTTCAACCTAAAGGTTGAGGTTTGCTATTTCATTCCCGGGAAGCCGCCGCGCATAAAACGTTTTGCGCCGCCGCCCGACATTTGCTTCATCATTTCTCTGGACATTTCGAACTGCTTGAGCATCTGGTTGACTTCCTGAATGCTGGTGCCGCTTCCCGCCGCTATTCTCTTTCGTCTGGAAGCCTTCAGTATTTCCGGATGCGCCCTTTCGTACGGCGTCATAGACTGAATGATCGCTTTGGTCCTTGCAATCTTCGATTCGTCGATGTCGGCGTTGGCGAGCTGTTTGCCCATGCCCGGAATCAATTTGAGCATATCTTTGAGGTTGCCCATTTTTTTGACGCTGTCAAGCTGATTGAGATAGTCCTGAAGCGTGAAGGTTTTTTCCTTAAGTTTTTTGGTAAGGGCAAGAGCCTCTTCTTCGGAAAAAGCGTTCTGCGCCTTCTCTATGAGGGTGAGCACGTCGCCCATGCCGAGAATCCTCGACGCCATTCTGTCCGGATAAAACGGCTCCAGATCTTCGGGTTTTTCGCCTATGCCGCAAAACTTGATAGGTTTGCCGGTAACGGCTTTTATCGAAAGCGCCGCACCGCCGCGGGTGTCGCCGTCGAGCTTGGTAAGAATAACGCCCGTTACGTCCAGTTTCTCGTTGAAAGTTTGGGCTACGTTTACCGCGTCCTGGCCCGTCATGCTGTCCACGACCAGCAATATCTCCTGCGGAGATACCGCGGCTTTGACGTTCTGAAGTTCGGTCATCAAGGCTTCGTCGATGTGAAGCCTGCCCGCCGTGTCGACGATAAGCGTGTCGGCGCCCTGCTTCAACGCTTCTTCAACGGCGCATTTCGCAATTTTCACCGGATCTATCTGCCCCATCGTGAAAACCGGAGTTTTGACTTTTTCGCCCACAACCTGCAACTGTTTTATTGCGGCCGGTCTGTAGATATCGCAAGCCGCCAGAAGCACTTTTTTGTTCTGCTTTTTAAGGTGCAAAGCAAGCTTGCCGCACATGGTGGTTTTGCCCGCGCCCTGCAAACCGCACATCATTATGATCGTAGGCGGTTTGGAAGCCACGGAAAGCTTGGCGTTCTGGCTGCCCATAAGAGCTATAAGCTCTTCGTTGACGATTTTTATGATTTGTTGGGCAGGATTCAGGCCTTTTAGGACGTCTTCGCCCACCGCTTTGTCGGAAACCTTTTGGCAAAAGTCCTTTGCGACGGCGTAGTTTACGTCGGCCTCCAGAAGCGCGACTCTGATTTCGCGCATGGTCTGCTTGATTTCCAGCTCCGTAACCTTGCCCTTATTCTTCAGTTTGGAAAAAATGTGGTTGATTTTGTCGCTTAAGCTGTCAAAAGCCATATTATTCCTCCTCGATAAGCGAAGTCAGGATTTCCTTCGCCGATTTTTGATTGTCCGAGTCGATAAGTTCCACCGCTTTTTTCAGTTTATCTGCGGTTTCGGCGCGTCGCTTCAAAAGTCCGAGTTTCGCTTCGAATTCGGAAAGCGCTTTTTCGCCTCTGACTATCGCGTCCCTCACCGCCTGGCGGGAAATGCCGTATTGCTCGGCAATTTCGTTAAGGGAAACGTCGCAGTCGTAATAAAGTTCCAAAAACTCCCTCTGCTTTTCGGTGAGCAGACTGCCGTAAACGGCGTTCAGGTCGGAATAGGAGAGGTTTTTTTGAAATTCAATCATATCGCACCTCGGTGTAAAGGCCTTAACCTTTACAGATATCTTATCTTTTTTTTCGGATTCTGTCAAGCGATTTTTCTCTATACTTTTATTTTTAACAAAAAAAACACGCCTCCGAACGCGAATTCCGAAGGCTGTGTCAAAAAATCGGTTATGTGTGTCAAAAATCCTTATATGTTTTTGCCGTTTTTTCTGATTATGCTCATTTTGAGGTCGTAAAGCTTGTCGGAAAGATCGACTTTGAACTCGGCAGGATACAAGGTTCTTCTGTATTCCTCGTGGAATTCGGCCATGCTTTCGTCTTCGTGACGGCCGATTTCGTGAAGATTCGGAAGATTATAAACCTGTTTGCCCTTTTCAAAAACGGTAATTTGCAATTCCTTTACCGTGAAGTTTTCCAAGGTTTTGGAAATCCAGTGCTTTTCGGGATGATAGATGGTCAGCGGTTTGGTGGTGTCGAAGGTTTCCTCCTTCAAACAGATAAGGTCCGCTTCGGCCATGCCGTCCGCGTTATAAAGCCTGACGACTTTTTTAAGCCCCGGATTGGTCATTTTCACCTTGCTGTCCGAAAGCTTCATTTTCGGAACCAGCACGCCGTTTTCGTCTTCCATGGCGGCAAGCTTATAAACGCCGCCGAGGCTCGGTTGACGATAGCTGGTGATAAGCCTCGTGCCGATGCCGTAGATGTCGATTTTCGCGCCCTGAATCTGCAAGCTCAACAAAACATCTTCGTCGATGTCGCCCGACGCGAAAATTTTGCAGTCCTCGTGGCCTGCCGCGTCAAGCATCTTTCTGGCCTGTTTGCTCAGATACGCCAGATCGCCGCTGTCCAGTCTGATGCCGGACGGCTTGTAGCCTTTCGCTTTCAGCTCGTCAAAAACCTTTATGGCGTTTGGAACGCCGCTCTTTAAGGTGTCGTAAGTGTCCACGAGAAGCAGGCAGTTGTCGGGATAAAGCTCCGCGTAAGCCCTGAAAGCCGACAGTTCGTCAGGGAAACTCATAACCCATGCGTGCGCGTGCGTGCCTTTGACGGCTATGTCGAACATTTGTCCCGCAAGAACGTTGCTTGTGCTTCTGCAACCGCCGATATAGGCCGCTCTCGCACCGTAGATGCCTGCGTCAGGGCCTTGCGCGCGTCTTAATCCGAATTCCAAAATGGTGGATTTGGTGGCGTTTGAAAGCCTTGCGGCCTTGGTGGCGATGAGCGTCTGGTGATTCAAAATGCAAAGAATGGCCGTTTCCACCAGTTGCGCCTGAAACAGCGGCGCTTTGACCGTCAGAAGCGGTTCGAACGGGAACATAACCGTGCCTTCCGGAACGGAATAGACGTCGCCCGTGAATTTGAAGTTTTTAAGCGCAGTCAAAAATTCCTCGTCAAAGCATTTAAGACCTCTCAGATATTCGATGTCCGTTTCTTCGAAATGAAGATTTTCGATGTACTCCACAACCTGCTCGAGGCCTGCGGTTACGACGTAGCTGAGTTCGGCTCCGCCGCGATAAAAAACGTCGAAAACGGCCTCTCTGTCGGCAGTGCCGCACTTAAGATAACCGTTCATCATGGTGAGTTGGTAAAAGTCGGTAAGAAGTGTTAAGTTTCTCATAATTTTTTGCCCGCTATCGCCTTTTCTTCGGCTGCGGCAATCTCCTCTTTTATTTCGGCGCGCTTAAGATTGAGAACGCCGTGTTTATAATATAATATACCGCCCACGACGCCGATTAAAGCGCCGATAAGCATTGCTATCTGCGTAACGCCGATTCCGCTGGCCGTTTTAACTGCGTCAAGGCGAATAAATTCCATAAAGAAACGTTTGGTGCAATATATCGTAAGATACATAAACACCGCCAAGCCTTTGACTTTGTTCTTTCTGGTGCAAAGGTAAATCGCCAAAGCGCCCAGAAGATTTATGACGAACGCATAGAAAAAGGTTGCCAGATGCCACTCGCCCACCGCGTCGATATAAACGGCGAAAGGGAACCATTGCCATTTAGGATCGGTTACGACGAGGCCGTAGGCCTCTTGATTCATATAGTTGCCCCAACGGCCGATTGCCTGACACATCAGAAGAACGGGCACGCAAATGTCGGCCAGAGTGCTGAATTTGATTTTGTATTTTCTGCTAAACAGCCAGCCGCCCAGAAGTCCGCCGATTACGCCGCCGACTATCGTGATGCCTCCTTCCCATATTGCAAAAAGATTTATGAGGCTGTTTTCGGGCGTCGGGGTGCCGATACCGCCGTTTTCGATCCATTCTTTTATGCCGATGGATTTTATCGGGAAATACTCGGGCCTGACGATAACGTACACCAGCCTTGCAAAAATGACGGCCAGCGGTATGATATACAAAAACAAAGTTATCATATCGTCCGACTTGATCTTTTGCTCTTTCCCCAGCAGAATTATGCACACAAGCCCCAGAACCATGGCGGAAGTAAGGATAAGGCCGTACCATTGCACGGAAAGCCTGCCTATGGTGAAAGCCACGTTGTTAGGAGCCGAAAGCAAATAACCTAATAAATTCATTTGACACCTCAGAAGTCGATTTTGGTTGCGCCGACTTTTCTTATTGCAAGATTGAAAATGTTGTTTTCTCCGAAAACGGGTTTTATCGCTTCGATAAAGCGTTCGGAACCCGATTTTTCGACGAAACAAATGATCGTGCCGGCAAAGCCTCCGCCGTGAATACGGCAGGCCTTAACCTCCGGACGGCGTTTCACCACCGCAAGCGCAAGCGGAACCGACTGCACCTTGTCGTTTTCGGGATAGCAGTTCTGAAGCATTTTGTAGCTGGATTCGCCGCTGTCGTTCACCGCTTTCAGAAAAGCCGCTTCGTCGGCTTTTTCCAAAGCCTTCACCGCGTCTTCCACGCGTTTGTTTTCCTCAAAAAAGTGCATTGCGCGAAGTATAGCCCTTCCCGAAACTTTTTGTTTCAGGTCCTTTATCGAAGCGTAGAACTCGTCTTCGTTCACTTCTCTCAAAACCTTTTTGCCAAAAAGCCCCGCGACTTCTTCCATTTCCGAGCGGATTGCAGCGTAGTTTGCGGTGAGGTCGCTGTGGTCGCCGCCGGCGTTTGCGATAACGATGTCCAGATCGTCGAAAGGCAGATCGTAGTTTTTCACCTGCATTTTAAGCGGATCCTTAAAGTCGATATAACTGACGTCGCCCAGTGCAATCGCCGACTGATCCAGCAGTCCGCACGGCTTGCCGAAATAGAAATATTCGGCGTACTGGGAGGCGACGGCTTTTTCTATTGCGGACATTTTGCCGTCGTTATACAAAACGTTGAGAATTTCGGCGATAAGCACCTCGAACGACGCGCTCGACGAAACGCCCGCGCCCTTTATGACGTCGCTCACCATCGTTGCCACGAACCCGCCCACCTTGTAGTCGTTTTCCTTAAACCAGTTGCAGACGCCCTTGACGAGCGCCACGGAAGTGCCGCGCTCCTTTTCGGAAGCGAGAACCTTGTCGACGTTGACGATGAAAATAGGATAACCGCCGGAGAGTATTTTTATGTAGTTGTCGTCGGTTTTGGTCACGCAGGCCAAAGTGTCCAGACTTATCGCCGCGGCAAGAACCTTGCCGTTGTTGTGGTCGGTGTGATTGCCGAGCACTTCTATCCTTCCCGACGAAGAGAAAAAGTCGCAATCCGAAACGGAAAAATTGTTTTTGTGCGAAAGGTACAGATCGACGTAACGCTTTTGCTGCGCGCCCAGATTATGACGGCTGTAAAGCCCGCCTACGACGGACAAAAATTTGTCGGTGTTTTCAAGTTCTGCGAAGAATTTGATTGCCATTATAGCCTCGCGAGTGTATAATTATTGATAGTAAAAGTATAACACATATATTTTCAAAGAGCAACAATAACGTTGCAAATACTTTAAAAGAGGTTTTTTATGCCAAAACAAACCGACGTCGCCAAAATCGCAAATTGTGTGGCCGAGCTTATGCTTTACGCCGAAAAAAAGCTGTCTCTTAATCCCGACGACGGGGTTTACGTCCGAAACCTTCTGCTTGCCGAGCTTAAAGTGCCAGAGCCTGCGGAACCTGCCGTAACTTACAGGCCGATTCAGACCGTTCTGGACGAAATCACCGACTACGCCGTCCGAAAAAAGCTTACCACTGAACAGGAAAAACTGCTGTTTGAAACCAAAATCATGGGCATTTTGACGCCGATGCCGAGCGCCGTTATCAAAAATTTCGACGACGTAGCGGCGGAAAGCGGCGTCAAAGCCGCCACCAAATATCTTTTCGACCTTTCCGTGGCAAACAATTATATCCGCAAGGTTGACATCGACAAAAATATAGGCTGGGAAGTTCCGACCGAAAAAGGCAGCGTCAAAATCACCATAAACCTCGCAAAACCCGAAAAGGATCCGAAAGCCGTGCTTGCGGCGTCGAAAGCTCCGCAAACCAACTACCCTAAGTGCCCGCTCTGCGTGGAAAACGTCGGCTGGTGGGGCAATCTTCAAAAACCCGCAAGGCAAACCCTCAGGGCCGTTCCGCTGTTTTTGAACGACGAAAAATGGTGGCTGCAATTCAGCCCGTACGTTTATTTCGACAATCACTGCATCTGCTTTTCCGACGAACATCGCCCGATGCATCTGGACGTAAATTCATTTAAGCATATGGCCGATTTCGTGGATACCTTCCCTCATTATTTCATCGGCAGCAACGCTCCGCTTCCTATTGTCGGCGGCAGCATTCTTGCGCACGATCACTACCAAGGCGGCGCAAAGGTTCTGCCTGAAATGAAAACCGCTTACCTCAAAAAGTTCCGTCACCCGGACTTTGAAGGCGTAACCGCAGGCATTGCCGACTGGTACAACAGCGTCGTCAGGATCGAAGGCTCCGACGCAGAAAAAGTGATTGCTCTCACAAATCACATTTTCGAAACCTGGAAGACATACAGCGACAAAACCGTCGATATTCTGGCGTTCACGGACGAAACTCCACACAACACCGTCACCCCTGTCGCGCAAAAAACCGACGACGGAAACTATCGTTTCGACCTCATTCTGCGCAACAACCGCACCGACGAAAAACACCCTTACGGCATCTTCCACCCGACCGAAGACATGCACAACATCAAAAAGGAAGCAATCGGCATAATCGAAGTTATGGGCTTGTTCATTCTTCCGGGCAGACTTGCCAAAGAAGCCGTGGAAATCAGAAAATACCTTACGGGCGAAACACCTCTTAACTTCAAGGAACTTTCCGATCCCGAGCACCCGCTCTTCAAGCACGTCGGCATGATTGCGCAGCTTGCAAACGACAACGGCCTCAACCTGTCCGAAGGCGAAGCCGGCGACGTTATCACCGACTATATCAACAAAACCTGCATAAAAATCCTCGAAACCACCGCCGTTTTCAAAGCCGATCAAAAAGGCCGAAAAGCCTTCGACCGCTTTATGTCAAAATGCGGTTTCGAAGAAGAATAAAAAATCAAAGCCTCCCGTTCGGGAGGCCTTTTTTTAGTCGTCCATGGTGAACATAACTTCGAAGTTATGCGCGCCGCGTTTGATTTTGTATTGTTTTTTGGTCATTGCCAAGGCAGGAACGTCGCCGCCTACGCCGCGCTGTTTGCCGTCGATGTTCACTGTGAGGTTTTTGAGAGGTTTAAGCGCGTGCAAGTGTTTTGCCCCTTCGATTTCCTTCACGGTGTACGGATAAACGCTGGTTTCAAAGCTGCCCGTCACTGCGTTGAAGTTCACGGCGTGCTTGTCGTCGCCGTCCAAGGTAAGGCGTTTGACGAAGGTATGGTTGCCGTTTTCCTGCGGATAGAGATAGTCGTGCCTGAAAAGCTTTTCGTTTCCGACGTACAGCCCGAAATCGGCCGCGCGCTGTCTGTCGCAATAGTTTTCGTGCGGGCCTCTGCCCAAAAGAACCATGTTTTCGTAGCCCTCTGCCAAGCTCATCGTGAAGCCGAAGCGAGGCATGCGGAACAGCGGATTGCGGAAAGTCATCTTGAGATAAGCCCTTCCGTCGCCGTCGAACGTGTATGTGGTGACAAGGTTCTCGACGCACGGCATGCTCCATTTGACTTTAACTACCACGGTGTTGCCCTTTTGTTCGACATTCACCTTTCTTGCCTTGAGGCGTTTTTCCGCCGAGCGGAAGAGGTACGTCCCTTTTAGATACGCCAAAAATTCAGGCACCTGCGGAGTTCTGTCGTTGTCGGTTGCCGCGCGCCAGAATTGCGGTCTGACTTCGCCGGATATAACTTCTTCGCCGTTTTTGGTCGCCGTAAGTCCGCCGGTTTTTTTGTTTATGCGATAAACCGCGTCGTCCGCCGAAACGGAAACGAAATCGCCCGACTCGTTCACCACCGGAAGCACCGAGCTTTCAGGCTTTTTGAACGAAGAGGTCGTAACCACGAACTGCTCGGACGCCACAGGGAAATTCTCCGGACACCACGAGGTTCGCGCCGCGGTTTTAAGGGTAAGATTGACGCAACATGTTTTCTTTTCGTCCTCGAAGCGGATTTTGAGGTTCACTTTTGCCATTTGTCCCGCTTTTATTTCAGGAAGCTGAACGTACGAAGCCGAAGTTTCCACGCCGTCCTCCGTCAGCGTAACCAACAGTTTGTAGGCCGACAAATCGGAGAACATAAAGTTGTTTATCACGGTAAGGGTTTTGCCGTCAAGGAAGAAATCAACCGGCTGATAAACCTTTTTCACTTCAAAAAGCGCAGGATTAGGGCTTCTGTCCGCGCGGACTATGCCGTTGAAGGCAAAGTTGCCGTCGTTAGGCTTGTCGCCCCAGTCGCCGCCGTAGGTCCATTCGGTTACGCCGTCGCGAACGCGTTTTATGCTCTGATCTGCAAAGTCCCATATATAGCCGCCGTGCAGTCTGTCGTAGCGCTTGAAATCGTCCATATAGTCGCCGAAATTGCCCAGCGAGTTACCCATGCAGTGGGCGTATTCGCACAGAATAAACGGCCTGTCTTTGTAATAGGACGGTTTCATAACGGAACCCATCATGTTGTTCCAGAGCGCGCGGCAATGGATGACCTGCTTGTTCTTGCCGATTTTTTTCATCTTGGTCTGAAGCGTGTACATTTCGCTGTACAAATCGGAGGCTTTGAGGCGGGTGTCAGGCTCGTAGTGGATAGGACGGGAATTGTCTATGCCCAAAACCGTCTGGCGCATAACGTCGAACGCTCTGCCCGTGCCCGATTCGTTGCCCAGACTCCAGAACACTATGGACGGATGATTTTTGTAGCTTTGAACCATGTTGGTTATGCGATACACGCACGGAGCAATCCACATCGGGTCGGACGACGGAATGTGTTTGGCAAGGCCGTGAGTTTCGAGGTTGTTTTCGCACATAACCAGAATGCCGTAACGGTCGCAAAGGTCGTAGAAACCTCGGGAGTTAGGATAATGGCTGGTTCGGATGCTGTTTATGTTGTTCTGTTTGCACAGAACGATGTCTTTTTCCGTGAGAGAAAGCGGCACTGCGTGGCCGTAGTCCGGATGAAATTCGTGGCGGTTGACGCCCTTTATCATATACGGCCTGCCGTTTAAAAGAATAAACGGACCGCGCCCCGTTTCGTCGTTATACGGAACGATGCGCACGTTTCTGAAGCCGACCTTCAGAATCCTTCTGTCCAGGACCTTCGCCCCGACCGACAAAATGAGGTCGAGAGTGTAAAGATTCGGAAATTCGCCGCTCCAGGCCAGCACTTCTTTGACGGTTTTTGCGTACTCGACCGCCCTTTCGCTGCCGTCCTTCATAGGAGGAATGTCGGCTTTGGTTTCGCCGATAAGATCGCCGTTCGGAGCCTTGAAGCGAATGATAAGTTTAGCCGCAGGAGAATCGGCGCCCATTGCTCGAAGGGTTATTTTACTGTTCAAAACGCCCGTCGAAAAATCGTCGCGAAGATCGGTGCGGTTGTGGACGTCGGCAAACGACAGCTTGGAAACGTAAACGAGGTTCACGTCCCTGAAAATGCCCGCCAGTCGCCACATATCCTGATCCTCGAGGTAGCTCGACGTCGTAAACTGATAGACGGTTACGGCAAGCTTGTTTTTGCCCGGCTTAAGATATTTGGTTATATCGTAGGTAACGCTGTCGAAGGTGTCCTCGCTGTAGCCGACGAAAAAGCCGTTCAGATAGACCTCCCCCGCCTGATTTATGCCGCCGAAATCCAGAAGCACGTTGTCGTCCGACGGCGCGTAATCGAATTCGGTAACGTAAAGTCCGCAAGGAGCGATCTCCTCGTGGATATACGGAATTTTGCTTTTGCGTTTGCTTTCCAGCGCGTAAGGATATCTGACGTTGGTGTACTCCGGCACGCCGTAGCCTTTTATCTGCCACTCGGACGGAACTTCGATGGTGCCGAAATCGTCGTTGGTGTTTTCCGGAAGATAGTAGCCTTCGGGGATATTCAGAACGCTCTCTAAAAACTTAAATTTCCAAAGGCCGTTCAGGCTGACGATTTTTTTGCGCCCCGCCTCGTCGTACGGAAACCCCGCCGCGTTAGGCTTCAAGACGTTTACGGAAAAAACGCTCGGGTCTTTGTAAAAAGGTATCACTCGTTTTGCTTTTGCCATATTTGCCCCCTGAAAGTTTTATTTTATATAAACCAATCTGCCGCAGCTCTGACATTCCACCACGTCGCCCGGATTTTGCAGATTTTTAAGGGCGTTGTCCAAAAGCTTAACGCCGCATCTGCACGCCTTGAATTCCGGATTGAGCGGCACGAACGCAGGCATTTTTTTGCCGTTTCTGCGTTTTATATACATCTCCATAACGTCCTCCGGAACGTCCTTTTTGATTTCGGCCAGACGGCGTTTGATGGCGGTAACTTCCTCGCCCTTGCTGTCGATAAGTTGCTTGAAGGCGGCGTTTGCCTCGTCAAGTTTTTTCTTGCAAACGGCGCATTGTTTGACTTTTTCGTCAAAATTTTGCAAAATTTTCTTCATTTGCGCTTCGTTTTCGTCCATAGCGCGTTTGAAAGCGTCGGCTTCGGCGGCAAGCTTTTGCGCTTCCTTTTCGTAAAGCTCAAGTTCCTCTATGCCTGCGTCCTCGATGTTTATGTGAGCCATATCGTCGATTTTCGCTTCCAGCGCGACAAGTTCGTCCGCCTGACGTTTCGCAAGCTTGACGGCCTCGTCCATTTCGGCGTTAGACCTTATAAGCCCGCCGGAATATTCCTTCATAAGCTCTCTGTACTTTGCAACGAGCTTGCTGGCGTCGCTGCCGCTGACTTCTTTTTCCAAAGCGTAAAGACGCATGTCCACGTCCTGATATGCCAAGATGCTGTCAAGTTTCATTCTACAAAATCTCCTTGTTGTACGGATTTTTTTGACTTTTGGCGCAAGCGGTTTCGATGACGCCGTCCAAAAGTCTTTCGAAAATTTTCACGAAGCTGAATTCGCTTGCGTAATGGCTGACTTCGATGATTTTGAAGCCCGCCGATTTTGCCGCCACCGCAACGTGGTGTTTAAGCTCTGCGGTTATATAGACGTCCGCGCTCTTACTTAGCGCTTGTTTAACGTCTTCGGTGTCGCCGGCGGCTCCCGAAACGGTCGCCACCCTTTTGACGGTTTCGTCCAGATTTCCGATGGTTCTGACGTTTTCGTCCAAAATTTTCGCCACTTTCGCCGCAAGATCGCGGTATTTTATTTCCTTAACGTCGCCCACTGCCCCGAAACCGTTGTCGAAAAGCGGTTCTGCCGAGTCGCAACCGAGGTCTTTCAAAAGCTCCCAGCTCATGTTGCCGGCCATTGCGTCGACGTTGGTATGCGCCGCATAGACGTCTATGCCCGCGCGAATCGCCTTAACGACGGGATCTGCCGTCGGATATTCCGGCGTAAGTTTTTTTATGCCCGCCCAGATGACGGGATGGTGACTGAGTATGAAATCACAGCCCTTTTCCACCGCTTCGTCAACCACTTCGGACGTAACGTCCAACGTAACGAGCACTTTTTTCACTTCGTCGTCGGGACTTCCGATCAAAAGCCCCGGATTGTCATACCCCAACGCCGATTCGACGGGAGCCATAGATTCGATAAAGTACGTAAGTTCCCTTACTTTCATTTCAATTCCTCCAAAAGCGCCAGCTCTCTCTGAAGCTGCGCCTTTCTTTCGCCCCGAGCCACTTTTTCGACCGATTGAATCTTTTGTTTTTCGAAGGAAAGGTATTCTTCCCTGTCGCCCTCGTCGGTCTTTCCGAACAAAAGCTCGGCTTCGGTATAGTCGTTTTCGGCTTTTTCGCCTTCGCCGGCAACTATTATGCGGTAAAATTTACCCTTGGAAAACACCGGATAATCGCGCTGAATGACTATTTTTTCGCTTATGATTTTTTCGCGAAGCTCTTCTTCCGAAGAATGCGGACACAAAACGTATTTCTTAAATTCGAGCGTCCCGATCATTCCTGCAATCTCGATGCCGCCCATACCGGCAACGACCAACGTGTCGGCCTCGCCGTTTTTCAGCACGCTAACGCCGTCGCCGACTCTGAAATCTATCATATCCGAAACGCCCGATCTGTCCGCCAGCTCCACCGCCTTTTTCAGGCTCGGCGCGGAAATATCCGTGGCAATCACTCGGTTTTCGGTTATTTTCACCGCCGCCACCGCAACTTTTCCGTGGTCGCAGCCGACGTCGGCCACCCTGTCGCCGGGTTTTAGATTAGAGACTATTTCGGAAAGTCTTTTGTCCAAACCGTTCATTATTGATAATCTTTGAGGTGCTTGATGCGGTTAGGATGGCGAAGCTTTCTGAGCGCTTTCGCCTCGATCTGACGGATACGTTCACGAGTTACGTTAAATTCCTTGCCGACTTCCTCAAGCGTTCTCGGGTGTCCGTCGTCCAGGCCGTAGCGCAGACGCAGAACCTTTTCTTCACGCGGAGTAAGAGTGTTAAGCACTCTGACAAGCTGTTCCTTAAGAAGCTGACTTTCGGTAACTTCCACAGGGCTTAATGCGCCTCTGTCCTCGACGAAATCGCCGAGATGACTGTCTTCCTCTTCGCCGATAGGGGTTTCCAGCGACACGGGATCCTGCGCGATTTTCTGAATTTCACGCACTCTCTCTTCACTGCAACCGAGGTATTCGGCGATTTCCGCAGGGGTCGGTTCGCGGCCGAGCTTTTGCAGAAGCTGTCTGGTTGCGCGAACTTGCTTGTTGATGGTTTCAACCATATGTACCGGAATACGAATGGTTCTGCCCTGATCGGCAATGGCCCTCGTTATCGCCTGACGAATCCACCAGGTGGCGTAGGTGCTGAATTTGAAGCCTTTCGTATAGTCGAATTTTTCAACCGCCTTCATAAGTCCCATGTTGCCTTCCTGAATGAGGTCCAGGAAATGAAGGTTGCGTCCGACGTAGCGTTTGGCAAGGTTGACAACCAGTCTGAGGTTGGCTTCCGACAGTTTTGCTTTTGCCTCTTCGTCGCCGGCTTCCATGCGTTTTGCAAGCTCGATTTCCTCCTCCTTGGTGAGAAGCGGAACCTTTCCTATGTCTTTAAGATAAACCTTCACCGAGTCGTCGACATTTGCCTCGCTCATGATTTTTTCAACCAGCTCGGCGTCGTTGACGGGTTCGTCTTCTTTTATCTTCACTCCCGCCGCTTCCAGGGCTTTGAAGACGGCTTCCATATCTTCGGCAGAGGAATTAAGGTGCTCCAGTCTGGCCATGATTTCGTCTTCTGTCACCATTCCCTTTTGTTTGCCTAAGGTTATCAGCTTGTCTATTTCAACCTGCAACGGCGATGTTTTGTTGTCCATATAAACCTCCTCGGACGTTCAATTTTTTCTCATTAAAATTTGGTATTCTTTGATTTTTTCCGCAATCTCGGCCTTTTTTTCGTCGTCCGCCGACGAATATTCGGTCAAAAGGTCCTTGATTATTTTGTTGTAATATTCTTTTTTGAGTTTTCGTACACAGTCTGTGTAAACTTTCTTTTGCGACTGCTCGTCCTGCACTCCGAAATCGCCCTGAATGATGCCGAGCACTTCGTCGGTGCTGTCCATAAAGTCAAACAGCATTCCGGGCGACGGCGTTTTGCCGTTTTCGTCCGTCATTTTGAGATACGCGTAAACCTCTTTGTGCGGCGCGTAGGTCAAAAACTCTTCCGCCACGTCCTGAAGCTTCGCAAACGGCTTTGCGTACAGCAGGCATTTTAAGACGTATTCGGCAGAATTCAAGTACGGCGCGGACGGCTTGTCCTCTTTCGTTTCGTCGTTTTCAGGGGCTTTAAGCGGCTTTGGCGGCTCGCTATCGTCGTCTGCCGTCAGTTTCAGCTCGCCCGAAAAATACTTCCTCAGTTGTTCGTCCGGTATCCTGCTCTTTTCCGAAACCACGCCGACGTACACGTCCCTCTCCGTAGGGTTACTTAGCCCTCTCAAAACCTCCATTGCGCCCGTGGCATATTTCGCCCTGCCGTTGGCAGTCGCCATGTTGCACCTGTCTTCCACAAGCTTCAGTTTGTAATCGGTGAGCGGGAGCGCCTTTTCCATAAGGTCGAAAAAGCCTTTTTGCCCAAGCTTATTTGCCACGTCGTCAGGGTCCATGCCGCCCGTAAGCGTTATGACGAAAATTTCAAGCCCCGCTTTTTCCAGCACTTCCAAACTTTTTGCCGCGGCGTTCTGCCCCGCGCCGTCGCCGTCGTAGCAGACGTAAACTCTGTCGGACAGATACTTAAGCTCTCTGGCTTGTCCGTCGCAAAGAGCCGTCCCCATGCCCGCAACCGCGTTTGCGATGCCCACTTTGTTGAGGCTGATGACGTCCATATATCCTTCGACGATGATAACCTCCGTTATCCCCGCCTTCTGACGTTGTTTTTTGGCGATATTTATACCGAAAAGCGTTTTGTTTTTTTCAAAAACGGGCGTGTTCGTGGTGTTGCGATATTTTGCGACGCCGTCCTTTTTCTCCAGAATTCTGCCGCCGAAAGCAACCACCTTGTCGGCCCTGTTTATAATCGGAACTATAAGCCTGTCCGCAAGCGCGTCGTAAAGCGAACCGTTTTTGTTTTTGGTGCCGACGCCCGAATCCAGAATCTCCTTGTCGGAAAAGCCTTTTTCCCTAAGATAGTCTATGACGGAATTAAAATCCTTGCTGTAGCCAAGCCCGAACCTAACCACCACGTCCGACGGAATCTTGCGCTTTGCCAGATATTCTCTGACCTTTTTCCCGACGACCGGGTCTGCGAGGTTTCTGTAATAATGGCCTGCCGCCTCCTTGAGCGCGGCGTAAAGCCTGTCGCGGTATTTCTTTTCCGTCTGAAGAGCTTCGCTCTTTTCGGTTTCGGGAACCTGCATACCCGCGGCGTCCGCCAGCAGCTTGATAGCCTCCGGAAACCCCACGTTCTCCATTTCCTGCACGAATTTCACGACGTCGCCCCCTGCGTGGCAACCGAAGCAATAGTAAAAACCCTCCCTCTGATTCACCGTGAACGAAGGAGTTTTTTCGTGATGAAACGGACAACAGCCCCAGTATCTTCCGCCCTTGTAGTCCAACCTGACGTAGCGCGAAACAACCGAAACGATGTCGTTTTTGCTTTTAAGTTCGGCCATCCAGTCGAGAGGATATCCTTCTCTTGCCATTCTTACCTCGAAAATCTTGCTAATATTAACTACGACAAAAAATCAAAAACTCCTACCCGATTTTTCAACTTTTTCTGTGGAATTCAGTCATATTTTGCTTTTGCGGCGATTTTCGTGCAAAGTATTCTATTTTACCCGCATTTGTCATAATAGTTTTCAGTCTTTATATAAGGTAATGTATAAATACTATAAAATAAAGTCAAACTTTCCACACACAAAAACAGCCGCCCTTTCGGACGGCTGAATTGATTGTTGTTTTGTTTTTTAGTCTTTTAGCCCCTGGTTTTTGATGTTCGCTTGCGCCTTTATTGCGATATAGTAATATCTCAATCTTGCGTCTCAAGCTCTCTTCAAAACCGATAGCCCTTTAGCCCCGGGTTTTTGATGTTCGCTTGTGTCCGTGTGTCCAAAACGGGGGTCTATAAAATGCAATACAGTCGTACCATACTGATGTGTAAGATTTAGGGTCTATATTTATTAGATGCTTATCTAAACCGCAATTCGTTACATACCTAGCAACAATATATGTACCACCGTGTGTATTCAGGGGTCACCCACTTTTTGAATGCATATTTTTTACAGGGGCGTTTATAGGGGCATTCATCTCTTTTTCTTTCCTTAAATTAAGATTCTTGGTCTATTGCCCATCCCGTTAAATAGGAAAGCACACTGTTGTAGCCATCTTCAAAAATACTTAAACTGTCCGCTAACAATCTTAAATTTAGCCACAATAAAACTAACTTACCGACTTCCACGGCGTTAGTATCAATGGCATCTTCTGAATAATCTCCATGAACAATACCGTTCCTAAAACAAATATCTTCAATCTTGTCATTAGCGAAAATCTTTTTATAGTAATTATTAATTTTTTCCCAACTATGCTGTTCCCATTCTATACTGATTTTATCCAATAAATCTTTTATCTTATTTGCTCGCTCATGCCCCTTTCTATACTCTTTCTTTTTTGTAAAATATCCTTCAAACGCATTTGCACAACGCTTGTGTTCACTTTCTAATAAAGCAAAAATATTTCTGGCTGCTGAACGGTAACAACCTTCGTTCAAAAGATTAATAGCTACAATTATATCTTCACTCTTCCTTCGCATAATAGGGCTTGGATTAAGTATGCTTACATATCTATCAAGCATTATTTTGAAACCAAGACAATCATTATATAAATAAGTGTCAATTAAATAATTTTCCGTCAATTCTTCATCAAGCAAATCAATATCCGGAGTTTCAAGAAAATAAAGCAGCAGTCCTTTATCTGCATATTCATCCATTTTTTCTATATATTTTTTTGAAAAGAATTTATTTCTATCTGAATCTATTTTTTTGTTCAAAACATAGACAGCATTAAAATAATTATAGGTTGCAATACCAAGTTCATCTAGCAATTTTTGATTTTCCTGAAATTCCGGTATTTCTTTCATCCGTTCAGAAACATATAAAGGTCCTGTCAAAATCCCACACAATTGCTATTCGGTTTGACATATTTTCCTCCAAATCATTTTAATTATATTTTTGCACTCGGCAGCCGAAAAAATGCTGCGATATCCGAAATTATTTATCTTCTCTCAAGCTCTTGTAAATCTCGCTGACGAAGATACCAAGAACCTCTTTCTTCATTTCGTCGTTAGAAAGAAGCAACGAGAAAAAGTCCTGATTTTGCGAAAGTCCCTCGATCAGCGCGTCGTCGATACCGTCGAAATACGAAAACGCAAAGTCGCTTTCCGTGTTTGCTTTCGCACTCTCGCGCAGTTTTTCGGACTTCATCATCAAGTCTTTGATTTGAAGCATTGCCTTGATTACGACGTCGTTATCGTAGGTTTTGCCCGTTTTGCTGTTGATTTCGTCGATAATCTCCGAAAGGCGTTTTACTTTGTCCTCGTTCAGATTAAAGTCGTCCGCCGTCGGCAGTTTTACGATCGGATCGGGCGTAACTTTGGTTGTTTTATGTTCTTCGCCTTTCTTTTGGATAAAGTTGTCCGCTTTTATCTTGCCTGATAAATCGAAACCGCCGCCCGGCTGAGAAATATTTACGAACGACACGAAATAAGTCAAAAACAAATACTTTTTATGCAGCTCCACGTCCTCAAAACACGATACCTGTATCAGGAACTCGTAGAACCGGATAAAATGCCGCACGACCGCCATTATCTCGATTTGTTTCATCAATTCGTATTCTTTCAGCTTTTTCTCGGCGCGTTGCAGATAGAAACGCAACTGATTTTTGTCCTTTGATTCGATAATCTTTTTGTAGATAATCTCTGCCGCCATATTCAAGTCGTAAGGATCTAAAATCATATATCCGTCGAGTTTCGCTTCCAAGTCGTATACCGCCGTCGGCGTAACCGAATTTGCAAGCAACGTCGTGGTATAATACGGCGCAAACGCCTTGACAATATCGTCGTATGTATTCACGAAATCGAGAACAAACGTCTTTTTCTCAAACGGCGGGCAGATACGGTTCAGGCGCGACAACGTCTGCACCGCGTTCACCCCGCGCAACTTCTTCAAAACGTACATTGCGCAAAGTTTCGGTTGGTCGAAGCCCGTCTGATACTTGTTCGCCACAAGCAAAACATTGTAATCGTCCGAATCAAACTTTTTAGGCAGTTTATCTTCCGAAAATCCGTTCAGAAGCGTTTCCGTGTATTCCGCTTCGTCGTCGGGCAGTTTTACTTTTCCCGAAAATGCCACAAGCGCGTGAATACCCGCGTAGCCTTTCTTGGTAACGTAATCTTCAAACGCCTGTCGGTACTTCACCGCACTTGCGCGGGAAGCCGTTACCACCATTGCCTTTGCCATTCCGCCGAGTTCAGATAAAACCGTCGTGCGGAAATGTTCGACAATCACTTCCACCCTTTGCGCGATATTCGTTTCGTGCAGTTCCACAAACCGCGCGATTTGCTTTTTGGCTTCCGCCGTCTTATACTTCGGATCTTCCGAGATCTCTTTGTTCAGCCGATAATACGTATTGTATTCGGTGAAGTTGGCAAGCACGTCTAAAATAAAACCTTCTTCTATCGCCTGTTTCATCGAATACAAGTGGAAGGCTTCTTTCTGCCCTTTTGCGTTCAATCTGCCGAACAAGTCGAGAGTAGTCGCTTTCGGTGTTGCGGTAAAGGCAAACATAGAAACGTTCTTTTGCTTGCCGTTGCGACGGATTTCGTCCGCAATCATATCCTGCGTATCGATAACGCCTTCTTCAAAATCCACTTCGCCCGCGCCGAGCGTCATCGTGATTGCCGCCATATCTTTTCCGGCGGTGGAAGAATGCGCTTCGTCGATAATCACGGCAAAAGTCTTGTTTTTCAGATTTCTCACCGTGTCCACGATATACGGAAATTTCTGTATCGTCGTGCCGATAATCTTGATATTGCTTTGAAGCGCGAGAGCAAGGTCTGCCGACGAACATTTATCGTCCATCACCTTAATAAGCCCCGTCTTGTGTTCGATACCGCGCACCGCGTCCTGCAACTGCCTGTCCACCACCACGCGGTCGGTGCAGATGATGATATTATCAAAAACGATTTTGTTTTCTTCGTCGTGAAGCGAAGAAAGCCTGTGTGCAAGCCACGCAATGGAATTCGTTTTGCCCGAACCCGCGCTGTGCTGTATCAGATAGTTTTGCGAAGTGCGGTTGACTTCCACGTCCGCTATCGTTTTGCGGATCACGTCAAGTTGATGATAGCGCGGAAAAACCACCTTTTCTTTTACCGTGGTTTTGCCCGTTACTTCGTCCGTTTCTTCCTTGCGCTCGATAAAGATAAACTCCGAGATAAGGTCTAACACCGTATCTTTTTTGAGTATATCTTCCCACATATAATAGACGGAATATTTGTCGGGATAAACGGGATTGCCCTTGCCCGCGTCAATACCGTTGCCGCTACCCATATTGAACGGCAGAAAGAACGTGCCGTCGTTCGCAAGGCGCGTCGTCATATACACTTCTTCCAAGTCCATTGCAAAGTTGACGATACACCCCGCCTTGAAATAGAACAACCGCGTTTTCGGGTTTCTTTGCGTGCGGTATTGCAAAATCGCGTCCTGATAGCTCTGCCCCGCAAAATTGCATTTGAGTTCAAACGACATAATCGCAAAGCCGTTCAGGAAAACCACAAGGTCGATTCTCTCGGTATCACTCGCCCACACTTCTTCCATTACGGAAAAGATATTTTTATTGTATTTTATAAGCAAGTCTTTATTGAAAGTCGTTGCGGGCTTGGTATACATAAGGTCTAACTTATACCCCGCGATTTCCACGCCGTGTTTTAATACGGATAACAGACTGCTTTTCGCTTTCGTGATTTCGGTATTGATAAAGTTCACCACCGTATCTTCGGTAACGTCTTTATACACCTTGCGAATCTGCGCCATCGCTTCGGGCTGTGTATCGTCAAGAAACTTGAACAGCATTTCACGGTCGATAGCAAACTTACGGTCGAACTTCACGTTTTTCCGCTCTACGTAGCCGTTTTCAGCAACGAGCTTATCTATGATAAACCGCTGATATTCTTTTTCTGTGAGTATATTATTCATTTTATGCTCCCATCAATTGCAATTTTTTATTTCCTCGTATGTATAGAGTTTTATTTTCAACGATTCCATTTAATTCAGCCTCGTATTTGTTTTCTATCAAATCCTCTACACAAATAGCCATCTTATGTTCGCATGTAAAACTCAAATCATCATCGAAATAAACACAAAAACCATAATCTTTCTTTATGAGATATTTTTCTTGTGTCGCATAGAAAACGCCATCGAACAAAAAACCGTACACATAAAACTCTATTTTGCTTGAATTTTCTATGAGTACTGGATAAAGTTCGATGTTGTTCTTGTTTTTTTTGTTAGTAGTAATCTTATTTATGTTTTCAACCGTGCTTAAATTAATTAATATTCGTTTTTGAGGATCAGCGTTTTTTTCCACAACGCTGAATACAGGACTATATTTTATACGTTCCTCTTCTTTTCGTTCATTTTCGAGTCGCTGTAAATCTTCTTTTCTATCTTTGTCACCTTTCTTTATTGTCCACGCAACGCCGACCAAAGTCATCATTCCGCCATATACCGCTGCGACAATTGCCAAAACAACCGTTCTCAAATCTTTGTTTGGGATTATGTAAATCAGATATATAGAAAATCCAACACCGCACAAAAAGTCACCAATCAACCCCAATTTTGACAAAAAACCTTTTGCACCAACAACAGGTTGCACTGCTAAATTTGCGAAGATACAAATCATAACCATAATGCCAAACGCAAAGCGACATGCGATATTGTCTATGATAAAAGACATGCCAAACAAATCGCAGAGCCAAAAGAATGCCGTATATAAAACAGCTTTATTCCGTGCATAACGCTCTTGTTCTTTTGTCGGTGTAATTTCCGAAAAAGCAAGCTTTTTCAAACCCTTTACTCCAAATGGAACAATCACAAGCACAATGGCAAATATCATCCATTCCCACCACATTATTCTATCCCTCCTTTCATTTTATTTTACTATCGACACAATCACCGAAGCAATTGCTATTGCCGTACTCACGCAAAATGAAATGATGCTGAGATTTTTCGCTGATCTTGCTTCCTTTCTGGCTCTTTCTTCGCTTTCTTCAAGTTTAGCCACCTGCTGTTTTCGTATTTCGTTTTCTTCTTGCAAAACATTGACTTGTTTATTACTTTGCTCAACCAATGATCGCAATTGTTCTACAATCGGCGAATTTAATATTTCTATTTTTCTTTCTTCTTCGATTTTTTGCTGTTTTTGTTCTTTTTCGGCTTCTTCTAAGGCTCTATGATACTGCTCAGCCGAACAAAAATTACCGCTCATTAAATTTATATCCATTTTATCCCACCTCCTTTTTGCCCGTAACATATTCGTAAATGAGCGATTTTTTGTAGCCGTCAAGCGTTTCGATTTGCGATTTTTTATCCGCGATAATCTCGTTTGTTCGAGCAATTTGCTCATCAATATAATTTACAATATTATTTTGCTCATCTATCGGCGGCAACGGATATAGCAATTCGGCAAGTTTGTTCCACCTCAAATCGCAAGAACGTACTCTGATTCCTGTCGATAAAGCCGTAAAAACATCCCCATACGCCATACTTCTCAAATAATACATTATGTATTTTTTATTTTGCTTTGTATTTAAGACGTTTAGCACAGGTGACGCTTTGCCTCTTGAATCCGAAATTCCGATAGCACCGGCAAAACCGTCCATTCCGTGAACAACCAAATCTCCCACATCAACGCCTTGATAACCAATTTCTTTGTCTGCCATCGTAAAACCATCTTCTCGGCGATTACTGCGAAGCGTAACCTCTCCATCCCTGAAACAGGTTATAACACCGTCATCTTGCTTTACGGGTTTAGACATATAACGAAGAATATACTTCCCCTTTTTCTTTGTCCAATGAGTTGGAAATTGTCCCACCCACGGAATACCGCTGTCTTTCATCGGGGCGGACGGATTCAGACCGTGAGTAACGGCTTCGGTAATTACGGAACGCTTATATTGTTCAAGCGTATCAATCTGCGCCTGAATATCCGCTTTCAATCCGTCAATCTTCCCGCACTCCCTATCCAAAAACTCCGCAATTCTCTGTTGCTCGTCAAGCGGTGGTAAAAGCGAAAATAAGCGATTAAACTCATCAGCATTTAACGTGAATCTCAAACTTTTAGAGTATTGCTTATAAAAACGTTTTGAACCAACATAATTAAACCAATACCTATAATACTGCTCGTTTGCTATACGTTTCTTTACTTTTAAGACCTTGTATGCCGGGGAAATCATACCGTTATACGGGCTTAAACCCGAAAAGACTGCCGAACAATCAAGATCAAATAGACACATTACCAAATCATTTTCTTTAACAATTTGATATCCATCATAATTTTCAGGCACTTTTCCACCATTATCGTTTTCATCTTTTTCTTTTATTCCGGTTGTAGTCAACGATAAAAGTTGGTAACTTTTGCTTGGCAAAACAATATCCTTTGTTATTTTAAAAATATATTTATTGCGCCAAACACTCCACTCTTTGGGTATCTCTCCTACCCAAGATATTCCGCTGTCTTTCATCTCTCTCATATTGCACCTCACTTTTTGAATAATGTGGCAATACGAGCCGAAACAGATTCTTCAAGCGTTAGGAATTTTTCTTCCAACACTTCGCTCTTTTCAGGCTCAGTGTACTTGTAGAAATATCTTGTAAAAGGTATTTCTGCGCCGATTTTTATCACGGGCTTTTTCGCGCCGAGATTTTCTTCCCAAAACCATTTCGCGTCCGGAACGTAAGGCAGCACTTCACGCGCCATATAGGTTTCTATATCCTCGGTATATTTCACAATTTCGGTGTCGCGCGTTTCTTTGTCGTAAATAATATTGCCCTTTTTATCACGCTGAATTTCCGCCGTTTTGTCCATCTCGGAAAGCCCGTCCGCGATACGCTCTGTCAGTTTTTTATCGCACGACAAAATTCCCGAAAGGCACTTGATGAAACTTTCCGGTTCTTTATACACCTTGTCCGAGATATGCTCTTTCAGCGTTTGCAGAATGTCCTCATATAACGGCTTTCTTTCAAGCATTTCTTCGTATTTTTTCTTATCCTTATCGGCAAGCGCAACACCCTGACTTTCGTAGTCGGCAATCTTTGCTTCGTCGTAAACGCCCGAAAGCGCGCCTTTCATCAGCATTTGCTCGATACGCTCTTCCGTGATAGCGTAACTGCGTTGAAGCGGTTGCATAACGGCATATTCCTTGTAAAGAAACTCCGTGTTATCGTAAATCTTGCAAAGGTCGCTCGGCACGAAATCGGCGTAAAGGTGCGTAATTCTCTTTCTGTCCTCTCTCGTAATTTCGTTTTTCTTGTTGCCGACGGCTTTACGCAGTTTATGGTAAATCTCGGCGGCGTTGATGAGTTGTATTTTGCCTTTGCGTTCTTTGCGCTTATTTTTCGAGAGAATCCAAACGTAGGTCTGAATGCCCGTGTTGTAGAACAAATCGGTCGGCAAAGCGATAATCGCTTCAATAAGGTCGCTTTCCAAAAGCCAACGGCGAATCTGACTTTCACCCGAAGCGGTATCGCCGTTAAACAGCGGCGAGCCGTTTTCGATAATCGCCGCTCTGCCGCAAAAGTCGTCCATTTTGTCCACGGCGGACTGCAAGAAAATCATTTGTGAGTCGCCACCGCTCGGAAGTCCGTGTCCCCATCTGCCCGTTTCGCCTTTGGCGTATTCGTCGCGCACGGCTTGCTCCTGTCCGTCCTTTGCGTCTTTACCCGACCACGGTGTGCCGAACGGCGGGTTTTCGATGACGAAACGCATTTTCGTATCGGCAAAGCAATCGGTTTTGAACGTATCGACGTGACGGAAATTATCCGAGTCCTGATTTTTAATGAGCATTTCAGCAAGCCCTACCGCGTAAGACTGCCCCATAAATTCCTGCCCGAACAGTTTGACTTCCGCCGTAGGATTATAGTGTTTTATGTAGGTATACGCCGTGGAAAGCATACCGCCCGTTCCGCAGGCTTGGTCGAGAACGGTAATAACCTTGTGGCTGTCGAAAATATCGTCGCAACCTTCTGCCATCAAAATTTCTACGAGCAATTTGATAATATCTCTGCCCGTATAAAATTGTCCGGCGTCCACGTTCTGATAAAATCTGCCGATCAGGTTTTCAAAAATATATCCCATCTTGATACTGTCGTAAGTTTTTATGGATAGGTCAAGCACGGAAAACGCCTCGACAACGGAATACAGACAGCCGTCCTTTTCCATTTTGTCGATATGCTTGTCCATTTCAAGTTCGGCAAAAATGTCCTTTACGTTAGCCGAAAAACCGCTGATATAATTTTTGAAGTTCGCCGCAATATGCTTGGAATCGTTGCAGAGTTCTTTTAAGTCGTACTCGCTCGTGTTATAGAACGAAAACCCCGCGATTTTGCAAAGTGCTTTCGACGGGTAATTCGGGTTTGACTGATAGGCTTTTAACACCGCCTGCTTTGTGGCTTCAAGCGCACACTCGAAACGGCGCAGAATCGTCATAGGAATTACGACGTCGCCGTATTTATCTGGCATATATGAGCCGCGCAACTTGTTGGCAATGCTCCATATAAAATTCGCTTCCTGCGTGATGTCTATCGGGTTATCGTCCCACATTGTATCAAGTATCTTGTTTTCGCTCATCGTGCTTTATCCTCTGCTCTCGGCTTTTTATTTACCGCTTCTTGCTTTGGATAGACGAACAAACACACTTTATTTTGTTCGCCTATTCGCATAATAGGCGGCTTTAATCTATGTTATATTATACCATAAAAAAGAAGAAAGGTCAATATAAAGCCTTTTTGCGCAAGTGAAAATCTCTTGTTTTTCCATAAATCTTTTCGATAGGTGAACACAACTCTTTCGATTGTTCGCCTATTATGCGAATAGACGGCTTTTTAACTAACATTATCCAAGCGAAAAAGGTTGAAAAATCCGACCTTTCGCTACTTTTACTTTTCGTAATTATTTTTGATATTATCCGCTATATTCATAATCGGCACACCAAGTTCCTGTGCGTACTTATAGCATTTATACGCACCGCCATAATCACGCTTGATATAGACGACCATCATATCGCAATTCTCGGCAAGCCATTTGTTGCGTTCTCCTATCGCCGCTTTGTAATGGCATTTCCTATCGGTCGGGATAATAACGCTATCATAAGACTTCTCTATAATATCCAAGTTCGCCACGGGATACGGTTCGACAAGCGTAAGCTCGCACCACTCTTCCCATTCTCTTCGGAATCGTCTGACGGCTTGTGTGGCAAGTTCGTCAAACTCGCCGTTTCGTCCCACGTTAAAGTCTATAAACCCATATTTACGGTGCAGTAATTCGATTACTTCGTCAAGTTCTTCTTCGACTTGCCGGTACTCGTACACTACTCTATGACCTATAAATGAAACCCGAAAAATATCCAATTCAATGACTCCCGATAGGTGAATTATCTCGCAGAATTTTGTTCGCCTATTAAAGCAATAGACGGCTCAAATATTATGTTTATTATACCATAAAACGGTAGTAAAGTCGATGTTCAGTGCTTTCGCGCGGTCAGAAAAATAATAAAATTCGTAAATACTCTCGATAGGTGTCCGAAGTCTATGGTTTTGTTCACCTATTGCTTTAACAGACGGCTTTTTTAGTTGAAAATTTTGCCGAGCTTATTCATCATATCCTGCTTGTGTTCCATAAGCGAATGGGCGTATCTGTTCAGCGTTACCGTGGCGTTTTTATGCCCCAATATCTCCGCCAATGTTTTCACGTCCATCCCGCATTCCAAAGCGCGTGTAGCAAACGTATGCCGAAGCGAGTGGAAACCTTTACGCTCAATATGCAAACGCTTTTGCAAAAGTTCAAAGGTTCTCTGATAAGATCGCACCGTAGGCGGCTCGCCCTTTTCCGATTCCACAACATACTCCGAAATGCTTTTTCTCTTATATTCTTTCAGAACGGGAAGCAACTGCTTCGGAAGCGGAATCATTCTTTTGGAAGAAGTTGTTTTCGGCAAGTCCGTGATCCGGCAGAGATTCCCGTTTTCATCTCGCCCGTCGTGGCAGGTTTTGTTCACCGCAAGCGTTCCTTTCGTGAAATCAATATCTGCCCAAGTAAGCGCAAGCAATTCTCCGATACGCAACCCGAATAAAGACAAATCACGATCCCGATGAATTTACGCTTCTTACTCGATAACGCCGCCTGCTCTATCTTCTTCTGTTCGGCAAGCGAAAAACAGGATACTTCTTTCTCTTTCGTTTTCGGTAGTCTGATTTTGTCTGTCGTGTACTCTTTTAGCTCTCCGAGCGTATACGCAAGTTTCAGAGAATTCTGAATAACCGTAATAATCCTGTTTACGGAATTAGCCGCTAACCCCTTTCCGGTTGTCAGATTGCCCGACTGCATAAGTTCGGTAATATACTTCTGTATGACGATGGGCGACAGTTCTTCAAGCTCGTACTCGCCCAACTTTACCTTCAAGTGCTTTTCGATAATCTCCGAATATCTTTCGCACGTTTTCGTTTTAGACGAAGGCTCTATGTAGTTCGCAAACCATACGTCCAACCAATCTTTGTATTTCATTGAAAACTCCTTTCGATTTACTGTTATTATTATAATTTTTCTCACCGTAAATAGGAAATCACCCCTCGAAACGGCATAAAAAAGAGAGAGAACATTTATCCTTGTTCTCTCTTATGTTTCTTATATTAAATTACAAAGTCGAATGTTCTTTTACGAATATCCGAGTTTATGCAATCATTTAAATGGTGTTTTCTATTATCGTTTTGTATATATAAATTCCATTTTTATTTATTGACTATCCTATAACTCATAGGTTTTGTCTACTATTTTGCTTTCGTCAAGGTGTAGTGATTTAAGCCACTCTTCCTTTTCTTTCTTTAACTTTTGATATTGCTCGCCGTTTGGATTGCAATATGACAGCATTAAATTATAATGTTTCAACTTGTTTCTCACTTTATCTTTTGGATCATCTTCATCAGAACACGGCTTACGAAATTGACCATAGAAGAAAACAAAGCTTGCCCAACTATACGCTTTAAGATTTTGTTTCAAAGCGCGTTTGCAATATCTTCGCCAACATAACCGAAGTGAAGATTGATGTTTCCTCATTTGAAATTCTTCCCATTTGAAGTCGGGTATCAAATAACCGTTACCTTTTTTTATCCGTTCGGGAAACAGTAAAAAGCGAAGTTCTTCTTCCTTCATTTCCTTTATCTCGTCAAGCGAAATACTCAAAAAATCAATGCGCTGCAAGACCCGCCATACCGTCATTCGCGAACATCCGCATAGCGTAGCAACTTGAGAATAGTTGTTGTTTTTCAAAAGATATTCTATCATAAGTATATATTTTACCATAAAAACGCTCCTTTTATCGCCCTCTTTTACCTGTATCCGTATATACGGGAAAGTGTAACATTTTTCTGACCACCCCCGTTTTTTAGGGTATTTTTCGAGTTTTGACGAACTAAATGCAGAGAAAAAAGCAGTCACTCTTTCGCAAGAATGACTGCTTTTCGTGCGTTTTAGTATAAATTATGCGTTTTTTAGCCGATTTCGGACTTATTTGGTCGCCCTCGGATTACGGATGTTCGCCTGTGCTCGTTATCTTTTGCCCTTAGCGACAAATTGCCCGTTTAGTTTTAGGCTGTTATCACGATACTATTATCCATATATTTATCCGCCGTAGCGGTTGTATTCAGTTTTAATTTTTTCTAAGTTTTTCCCTTATCATTCTTATGTTATATAAACACTTTTACCGTTAAATCTTGCCATTGATTTGGTCTAAGCATACCGTTCTTTTCCTTTCTATAAGACCTTGCCGATTTATAATCAATCGTAAATTCCCATACTAACTTTTTCATGTCGTTTGGCACGTCAATTAAGTCAAAGTTCATATACCAATTAAAGCACGTTTCCGTTACGGGAACAATGGTATGAACGAACTGTTTAATCACTTCTCTATCTACGTAGTGTTCGGTAAAATCCATTTTCGACAACAAGAAGTCTTCCACCTTTTTTGCAGGCTCTTCTTCCCCGTCTTCGTTTGGAACCATCCCCGCATCAAGAATACGCCTTTTGTTTATAAGTTCGATTTTCTCTTGCTCAATTTCCTTTTTGAGTTCTAAGTAAGACTCTTTTGGAATTTCGTCTTCCAAGCGCATACGAGTTAAGCGTTTTAGTTTTTCGTCTAACTTTGCTATCTCTTTATCAACCGTTGCCTTAATTTCCGCCGCTTTTTGATATTCTTGAAACACACCGATTTGATATAAAGAGGACACGTTATTTAGAATATCTTTCTTGTTACCCCATAACCCTGCAAAAATATGCCTTGCCATCATTTCTAATTTCCAATCGCATATTTCTCTAAGATTACAACTTTTTGAATCGTCAATCCCTGCTTCAATTCTAATATCCTTAGAACCATAGTTAAGTTGGTTATAGCATTTATATCCATAGGTGACTTCGCCGTTTTTATTCTTACGCCATTTGTTTTTGCGCATTTTATAACCGCATCTACATTTTAATTTCTTCGTCCAAACGTCGCTACTTTCGTGAATGCCCGTTTTGTGAAGAACTTCCCCGTTTTCCGTGCGAAATTTTCTATACCTTGTACGTTGCTCTCTAATTTGCTTGCATCTATCCCATTGCTCTTCGGATATAATCGGCTCAAAATCGCCTTTTACGTAAAGATAGGTATCTTCGTCACGGTTTAAAATAATTTTTTGGTCAAGGAAATTATTTCTTCGTGATTTTAAGTAGGCAGGATAGCCTTTATAGGTTGAGTTATGTAGTACTCGTGATACTTTCGCATTCTCCCATCTAACTAACCCCGAACTATCTTTTCTTTTAAGTCGTATCATCTCGTCACGAATTTGAGATATTCCTTTGCCTGCCGAATACATATCGTAAATCATACGCACCGTTTCGGCTTGTTCTTCGTTGATTACGTAAGTTCCTTTTGCCTTGTCCCTATCATAACCAAGAATATTACCACTTCCATACAAAACGCCTTTGTCTCTACTGATTTTCTGCCCTGCTCGAACACGTTCGGAAATTTTTCTGCTTTCTTCTTGCGCAAGCGTTGCCATAATCGTGAGTCTTAATTCTCCGTCTCCGTCCATCGTCCAAATGTTGTCTTCCACAAAATAGACTTCGATGCCGTACTCTTTTAACTCTCTCGTAACAACAAGCGTATCAACCGTGTTTCTTGCAAATCTACACACTTCTCTCGTTACGATTAAATCGAACTTTTTTTGTTTAGCGTCTTGTATCATCCTTAAAAATGCAGGTCGCTTTTTCGCTTGCGTTCCCGTAATCCCTTCGTCGATATATTTCTTAATAACATACCAATTAGGATTTCTATCCGCCACGTCGTCGTACCATTGCATCTGATTTTCTAACGCCGAAAGTTGCGCTTCGTGTTCCGTGCTTACTCGTCCGTAGAAAACCACTCTTCTTTGCCTTGCCCTGTTAAAATTAACGTTAGTGGGCATTACCATTCCGTTTTCAATCAAGTTAAATCGCCTCCTTTAAATAATTTATTTTGCTTTACTACACTTTCCCCAAACTGAGAACGCTTCTTTTCGATTTTGGCGTATTCTCGCTCGTCAATCATTTCGTTATCACGCATAATCTCTAACATCTTAAACGCGATAATCTTATTTAACACCTCCATATTTATTTTTGACTTGTCGATTTTCTCCACGTTTTGGGCTTTGTAGCAACCTTGATTTTCCACTTCATTATTTAATTTTTCTTCTCTTAAATTTAATTCCTTATAATTCAATTCTCCTTAATTTTTATTTTATAGGGTGATATCCGCACTTTTAACGGAAAGATAAATACGGATGCCCTATTCAATCATTTTTCTCCTTATTAATTCCCGACATTACGGGTGTATTAAGCACATATAGTGTCCCGCTGTTATTTGCTTTCTTCAAATTCTTTTCTTAGCGTTTGATATCCTAATCTAATCAAATCTACTTTTGAAATTCTTTTTTGTTTTAAGAAAGCCATTATTTCATCGTGCTCTTTCACAGGAAGTCTCGTGTTAAACTGTCTTGTTGCTTGCTCACGCTCTTCCTTATGCACGATTTCATACTTAATTCTTGCCTTTTGTTTCGGCGTTAATTGTTTTTCCATTGTATTTTCTCCTTAAATATAAACTATTTCGCTTAAAATCTCTTCTTCAATCACTTGTTTCATAGCGTTAATTCTTTTAACGTCTTCCAAGTAATTACCCGTAGGGCAATACTGTTCGCTTTTAGAAAGTTTGTCCCACATAACGTCATAAAGTTCTTCGGCGGCTTTATCTACTCCGTGCAAATATTCAGGCAACTGCCCTGCTAAACTTAACAATTTACCAAAGTTATGCTCTTCAATATACTGTTTTGCAAGCGTTCCATACTTGCCGTAAACGTGCTTTATAGGTTTAACTGCTTGTTGATAGATTTTTACTTCTTCCACAGTCAACCCTTCGTTTCTTTCCGCTTTTTTAATGATTTCTTCTACGTTCATAAAACCCTCCCTTAGATTTATTGTAGCTACATTATACCGTGATATCACGAGATAGTCAAGCTGTTTTATATTCTTTTGAGAAAATTCTTTTAACCAAATATCACTATTGCAAGCGCAATGGTTTGCGCAATCGCTAGTACGGGTGAAAGCCAAAACATAAACTTTCTAAAACCGCTTTCAAAACGGATACCGTCTTTCGCTTTTTCAATTTCTTTCTTCGCTTTATTAACCTCGCTCATCATCTTACCGGCACTTTCATTTACAGCGATTACGGCGTTATCTGCCATTTTAGTAATGCTTTGCTTCATCACTCTTACCGCTTCGTCAGTCGCCTTTGCCGTAGCTGTACTTACTTGATGCTCGATGTCCGTTACTGTTTCCGATATCTTGCTCAGCGTTTGGTTGAGACTCTTCGACAATTGGTTGTTGCTCTCTTTGACTTCTTTCGATAGCATCCAAACGTCTCCTCTCAGCTCGTTCACGAGCTTTTTGTTGCTCCATTCTAAGTTCTTCACTTGCTGCGTCTGTTCCGCGATTCGCACATTTTGCGTCAAAATCAAGTCGTTGCATTGCTCTCTCGATGTCGCCAATGCTTGCAAAAACATTGCCTCGCGCGCTTCTGCTGTTAATCTTTTTGCTTCTTCTTGTAAATCCAATATCGCCGGATTTCTTGAAATATCCACCGGTTGGTCCTCGATTATGGGCTGAGGATATTCGCCCGTTATTTTGTTCATCAATTTTCCTTAAAATCTCCTTTTTTGTATAATTTGTTCCGAGCTTTTCCCCTCGGATAGGTTTTTGCTTGTCGGGATGCAGGTAAGAATAATCCTTTCCATCCCTTGTGATTTTTACGCCGTAACATTTTTCAAGATAATCCTTGAAGTTGTCAGGCGTGGTTGAGTTTTTGGTTGCTTCCGCAATTACTTCTCTAAGTTCTTCTTTCCAACTAATACCGCCTTTGAGCATTATCTTTTTCTCAACTACCGTTCTGCTGTTTTTACCACGCTTTCTAAAATCCGTTTCGCTAAACCCGTATTTCTTCCCTATCCTATTCGCTTCGTCTTTCATATTTACGTAGTCTTGTTTATTAAACTGCAATTTCTTACCCGTTATCGGGTCCACCGCGTTTACGATAATATGGCTATGTACCGTTTGCGTGTCCGTGTGGGTAGCGATTACGCACTCGTAGTTTTGAAATAATTTTGCCGTAAGTTCTTCCGCGTAAGCGTGCGCCTTTTCAGGCGAAACGTTATCTTGACGTGCGCATGATAATTTACAATGATAATATTTACGCTCTTCAAACTTATCCCCCTTGCCGAACCGACTTGCCGTTTCGTCAAACTGCTGTGCGTAGTCCTCGTCTTCAAAAAGATTTCTAACCGACACTATCTTTGCTTTCTTTTCGTCGGTGATATACGCGATACCGTTTTTCGGTTTTGCTTTGCTTGCACTACACTTAAAAAGTGGCATTATCCACCTCCGATTGCAATAGATATTTTGCGGTATAGTTCTTTCAGACTTTTGATGCACGCCTTTATTTCTTCTTCCGTAACCAAGCCGTTATAACTGTTTCTAACGACTTGGTTTAGGTTGTTGCCTTGCCGTTTTAGTTCGGCTAAAATCTCGTTGCCGTTTTCTATCACGGTAATAGGCTTATCAATAATTGCCCGAATTACAAAGTCCGTTATCGTAAGTCCGCTTTTTGCTATTGCGCTATCTATTAAATTTTTCTCTTGTTCGCTTGCCCTAAAATTGTAGGCAAATTTTCTTGTTCTGTTTCCTATAATCTTCCCTCCTTTTTTATTATTTGTTTTCGGGGTATTAGGGGTTGTCCCCTAACGAGGCGATTTGAAAAATCGGTATTTGGCAAGACAAATACGTTCCTCGCTATAGCGTCAACAACAACCTATTCCCCCCATATTAAGTTGTCTTTTGGACCTAGAAAAAGCCCGACAGTTTATCACTGTCGAGCCTTAATTTCCACGCTTTTGAAAAACGGGTTCTATTACGCCGATTACTCATTTTTAATTTTTGGCAAGCCTTTTCCTTTCTATGAAAGGAAAACCGCTAATTTTTGTTCTCTTTATATCCGCTTTTCAAGACAAGCTCTTTCATTTTTTATCATTTTCTTGCGAATTTCTTGCCATATACAACAATACTTCCATTTTCATTTTCTTCAACGAAACCTATGGGAGAACCGCCTTTAAGCATAAAATCCTTAAAGTGATGAGAATTAACTATCGGCGCGTAAATCCGCCAATCGGACGGACGATTCTTTTCATAATGACGAGCCACGAATATAAGAATGTTTCTACTCGTTAGCCATTTGGAAACTTGCTTATCTCTTTCGGCTTTTTCTTCTTCTATCCTTTCGTAAAGAACTTCTTTTTCTTGGTTATCCACTACACGAAGTTCCATATACAAACGGTCAATTTTCTTTCTGTACTCTTCACAAATTTCAATGATTTTATCTCTATGCCTATAATCGGTAGCATTGTCAGAAGTTGTATTTTCTCCCACAACCCAAGAGATAGGCATATAATTAACTCTTTTCCTTTTGCATTTTACGAAGTTGAATTTTTTAACGGCTTGATAAATATAATCCATCGCAGTATCGTAAAAAGCGTACTCGTTTTCTTTTCCTTTTTCGTCTATCTCCTTAAAGAAAATAGGAGCAGGACGATTATACTTTTTACGCAAGGCGGAAAGCTCTTTCCCGACGTTCACGTTGTCGTAAGCGCGCTTTGCCTTATCTATTTCCAATCCCGATAAAACGGCAAGTTTGCAAACGTCGTTATAAATATCCAAGATTTTCTCTATGGGCGCGCCGTGATGGATTTCGTTCCATATAATACTGTTTAACTTTTGCGAAAGGTTTACTATCTCACCTATTTTATTTTCGCTCGTATCGTGGTCAAGCTCGGCAAGGGTTTGACCGTTTTTACTCATAGACGGAATACTACAAACAGGCACTTTGAAATTCTCTTTATGCTTCTCGGCTGCTTCTACTAATAACTTATCATCGGTTATGAGCATAGCGTCTGAGTCGTAATCACAACCGTTTAGGCGCTGTTGAATATTCTCTCCAATAGCGTTTACGCACACAATATTTTTACCCAAATCAAAGTAATTCCAAATATCGCCGTTAAGATTATTTTCCACGCAGTAAAGATTGCCCATCGTAATATGCGGTGAGCGCACGCAAAGAAGTTTTGCGCCATTTGCAAAACGTTTAGAGTATATTTGCCCTTTCTTTAATTCACTTGTTACCCTTTCGCCTGCTATGTATTTCAATAGTTCAGGACCATTACCGAACAACGTTGCGTTCGTTCCGTTAAGTAAAACATGTCCACGGCGCAAATTACTTTTAAGTCCACTTACTACGTCATCTCTAAAATTAGCATACAAAGCCGTACAGTTAAAATACGGACAACTAAACAGTAATCTAAAAATAACGTCGGCGCGCTCGGCAAGTCCGTCGGGAACTTTCTTTTCTTTTTCTTCTTTCTCCCTTACGTACGCATCGGTAAAGTGATAGCGCATAAATTCTACGTCGTTACGGACAAGGGAAATATAATCAAAGCTCGGCTTTAATAATTCTTCCGCTTGTGCTTTATCAAAGCCCAATGTATTGAGAAGTTGATAACTGCTTTGCACCATATCGCCGTGAAAAAATCTCGTGTCTTTATCCCATTTCACCACGCCGAAAGTATTATCTACGTTTTCTATCCACTTGCGAATATTCTTCTCGGAAAGACCACCTGCAAATTTAAGGTATTTCAAACTGTTAGGCGTAGTTACCATTACGATTTGGCTTACGTCTGTTGCAAGCGTAAATCCCCTTTTCTTTATGTCGTCAAGTGTAATATTTTTATCTTTTATCCACTTTTGGAGTTTCGTTCTGAACGCACAAGACTTAAAGAACTTGTTACGAAGCAGTAACATATGTCTGTCCGCATATCCGCTTTCAAACACACTCTCGTCCAAAAGGCTTTCGCCGTCCCAAATATCGTTTGTGATTTCCGTTTGCTTTTGTTCAGCTACAAGTTTGCCATCCTTAAGTTCTACTGATATTACTTCTTCCGTAAACGTGCTTTTATAATCGGGAACAAAAAGTATTCCATCAAGCGGAATATTGACATTTGATTTGATACTACTTAAGGATAACGCCTTATACGATTCCCACGAAGCAAGGTCAGTTTGCGCTTTCAAACCACAACTACTCCATTTATCCATTGCCTTATATAAACGCTCGTCTATAAAAAGGCACTTACCCTCACGCGAACTGCCCGCGCTACGCTTATATCTTACGTAGTGAACGCCGTCTAAATAAAAACCATTTTCGTAAAAATGCGCACGCAAGTCTTTTATTTTTATAGGCTTTCCATCTTGGTGCTTGTACGTATAGTTAAACTTTAAATTTATTACGGCAAGGGTATATTCGTTTTCGCTCTTATCTTGAAAAGAAAACTTTTTACGGCAAATGCGCGTATACGCCTTTTCAAGTTCTACCAAATCAAGCGAGTTGTCCAAATAGATTTTGAACAACTTAAAATATGCGTCGCTTTTGCTTTCGGGCATTTTATACCCAACGCTAACGCCGTTTTCTTGTTCGTGACGATAAATATCCGCCGCTTCAATTGAAATAATTCTATACCCTTGTTTCATTTTTCCTAGTCCTTCTAATGTCTGCTCTTATTATATCATAGTAAATATGACAACTTACGTCATATATTATATAAAATTTCGCTAAAAATAGCAACGGTCAAATGTCCAAGTTTAGGTACATCTGACCGCTTTGTAAAAAATTTTACATCAACTTATACCAACATTACGTAATTTACGAATAAATATTAACGCCTTTAACGCAATTTAGTCATTTTAACCGTTTTAACACAGAACACTTCATTAACCAAGGGTTTTATGCTAGTTTAGTTAAAAATTAATTTAATAATAAAAAATTAAGACCCTTAATCCTAGCCATTTATTCTTTTAACAATCTTAACAAACCCGGAAAGATTATTAATACTGTTGCAAATGTACAAACAATTTGAGGGATTACAGTATATAAAGAAGCAACGAAGTATGCTTTAGCCGTATTCGCTGTAAAACCATATATTAACGGTGTTAATACGTTATCTGTTATAGTAAACAAAACCGTCATCACAACAGCGACAACAATCACCATTATATGCTTTTTTATACTATATTCGTGTCTAAATACTTTTCCCAGAAAACCAAACACAAGGACAAAGATATTATAATATAATAAATTAAATATAATACTATGACGTTTGGTATAAAGCCAAAAATAAAACACCTAAGTAATGAAAAAGAATTAGCAACTAATAGCCCCTGCCCTATACCATATTTGTAAACAAACGTCAACAAAAGCACCGTAACAACTTCTATACCCGATATTCCACTTAATGCTAATTGTCCGCCGATAAGTAATGCAGTAAATACTCCCGGCAATATTATTTTCTTTGCTGAATTCATTTAACTAAAAAGATTGGAAAACCCAAATATACATACAACCATCTTTAATAATTAAAGATTCCGCACCAAGCACCGCAGACCCATAAACATTGCCATTGTACTCAATAGTTCCCCATGCGGTATTTGAACTATCGCTATCGCTTGTATAAAGCATCCAACAACTAGACCAATCAGCTGGATTGTCAATTCCATTTACAGAACTAACCATTCCGTTATTAATCTCAAAAGTCAATTGTCCATCGTCCTTCAATGAATTCATATAATCAACCAAAGTCGTAGTATCTGTAATGTCCATTTGCTCATTAGAAACGTTTATTACAATATAAGTGTCAGATTCTTTTATTACTAACGGCTCTTTGGGAGAACAACCTACGAAAGAAAACAATCCTACCACAATTACTAATACGCCAACAAATAAACTAAAAACTTTTTTCATAAAACCTCCTAAAATAAAAATTGCGTACTCTTCGAGCACGCAAAAAATAGTCTTTCGACTTTAATGCTTTTTCTTCACTGCCCAAGAAAATTTACATTCTTACTTTAACGGGTAGGCAATCGGACTATAACCGTAATGACTGTTGCGACGGGTTTTCACCGTTCTTCCCCTACTTTCTGCAATTACTTGCAACTCGCGTCAAATATATATTTGTTATATTATACTATTTTGTTTTGTTAAAATCAACAAATTTCATCTCTTAGATAAATCTTTTGATTTATATTCTTTTATAATCGTCGAAATTAATCCGTCTGCCTTATCTGGATATTTCTCCCGTATAATATCAAGCACCGTCTCTAAAATCTTCTTTTCGTCAATTGTTATTCCGGTTTGGAGATTTAATGCGTTGTATTTCGTACAAGCGTGCTTTTTATTTATCAAGATATCCAATTGATTAATTAACTCGGCGTGAGCGACGTCGTCATATTCTTGTTTATCGTTAATAATAATTTCAGGAAGGGTTTCAACGTCTGCGATAGTGATATCTGAAATAGGTGTTTCTTCAATCGTTTTCTCTAATTTCTTATTTGTTTTATCAGAATTTCTGGAAATGGATATTTTCCTAATAGTTGCAGAAATCTCGTCTGCCCATACTCTCAACTGTCCTTGAAGGTTATAATAAGAATTCGTTTTCTCCAAATTATCTCTACGAGCATTAGGGATAAGATTTGGAGAAATAATATGTAATTCTCCTATCAACCAGCCATTAAATCTTTCATCTTTAAAGAAAGAATTTAACACCGATCTTTCTCCTAATTGGATATTTCCTTTCCTAAGTCTTATACCTTTTACTGCATCATTTTGAACAGTACCAGAATAACCCGTTTTAGCAAACCATAAGATTGCCAAAATTTCATCATTGTCATCTTTAAAGATTCTTTCTTCTATATCCTCAATTTTATCTTCAGATTTTCTCACTCTATCAGCTAAAAAACTATCACTATAATTTTTATATAATTGAATCTTTTCTTCTGACTCTATAAAAATATTGTATTCGCTAACTTTTAAGCCCCTATAAAGAAGTTTAGAATTAATGATATCTTTCCACTTAAAAGTAGGAGAAAATGGCGCTGGTGCGACTTGAGATAAATATTTATAAACTTCAACATCATCTAATATTTCATCAGAGTTAGAAACCCCACTCAAAGTCACTGAAAAATAGTGTTTGCTTTTGGTTTCGTGTTCATTTGAAATAGAGACTACTCTTGTAAAAACTTCTTCAAGCGAACCATTGTCCTCAATTGCGTATAAACTCTTTCTAAGTTCATGTGCATTAAATATAATGGTCGTCTTAGTTTCTTCACCGTAATAACTTGTTGTAAAAATCAACTCATCGCAATACGCTAATCCCGCAAGTCTACCTATTCCTCGAAAGCCACGATTACTAGTATTAAACTTAACGGAATCACCTATGTTAAGGAGATAGTCTTGTGCCTTTAATAAGCTAACACCTGTTCCATTGTCGATTATTGTAATGCATCCATTTAAACGATCTATTTTTATTTCTATACAATCTTTCCCCGGTTGTAATATACCTTCAGCTATTGCATTATCTATAGAGTCAACCGCGTTTTGAATATATTCTCGGTATATATCTTTGGGTCTATCATACATACCGGTAGTCAAGGTTTCTAAAGTAAATTTCCCAATTTTTATATCCATTTTAATCACCAAAGAATTGCAAAACGGAACAAATTATATTTGTTTCTTTTTCGATATTTTCCTTAATAATTTCTTTTCCTAACTCTTCTTCGTTAATAAGAAACAACTTCTCTTTAAACACATCTAATTTGTCAAACAATTTTTTCTTTATGAAAGAAATGTTTTCCTCATTAAAAGAATTGAAAATATTTTTCAATTCTCTATTAGAAATTGCCCCAACTTTGTTATAACGTACAGCAAAATCTAAAATACGAGTATCCATTAAGATATTTTTATTCTTAGCTTGAATTTTATATAAAGCATCGAAAATATTGCTTTCTATGTTGCCACATTGAATAAACTTATTTGCAACCTCTTTTATAAATTGTTTGCCGCGTAAATCAATTATTCCTTTAAGGGCTGAATATTGAACGCTTCCTGCCACAACCAAATATCTAAGCAATTCTTCATGTGAAACAGCAAAATTAGAAGTAAAATATTCTAAAATAACTTCACCGAGTTGGTCAATATTTTTAAGAATGCTTAAGTACGACATATTGTAAACAAACAATATTCTTTGTGTATCTGTTTTGCAATTTCTGTAATTCTTTATACTAAAATCATTATTTCCAATAATAGATATAAACTCTTTACGTTCAGTCTCAGATAAACTTTGATATAATCTTCTCCATTCATCTATTCTCTTGTGATTAATCGTCCATCTTTCATATCTAGCATTGCGCTCGGTCTTAGACTCATCCTTTTTCTCAACAAAGTGACCACGCAAACCAAGCAAATCTTCCGGCATCGCAAGATTTTCTACAAATTCTTCAACCGTTTTACCAAAATCAGCCTCAAAGAATGACCTTGACGAAACACCTTTACCTTGCGTAGGAATAAGCATTCTTTGAACGGCGCGTAAATATTTACCGTTCCAATTAGTACCTATATAAGTACGGTCCAAATCTTTCAATGGAATATATTTCATCGGGAATGAGAATATATGAATACGTCCGTCTGCACCATATTTTTCATTAAGTTCATCGCAGAAGTCCATAGAGATTTTCATTCTATTATATAAATCTTCTGGAGTATCGGCGTGATATTTACTTCCTTTACCAGTAAAATCTTCGCCATTAAATAAAATATAGTTAGATAAATACTTGATACCATTTTTGGCACACATCTCAAGCGCACGTTTATAGTAAGACTCATCTTCTATGTGGTCAAACGCAATACGAGCTGGTCTTAATGCAATTTCGCCAAGTCTTTTCGCCTTATGTTCCGTCATTAGTTTTGCATCAAGTCCTTGGTTGAAGTCAACGTATCTATTACATTTTGCACCAGTCTTAGGATTTGTAAATTTTGCACCTTTTCCAAACCCTAAATCAATAATTTCGTCTATAATTTTGTCGAAATCCTTAGAACGCAAGACATTATTATCCATCAGCAATAAGTCTCGCTTCTGTCCTGCCACTTCATCAATTTTAGCTACCTGTTCTCTTATTGAGATGTAAGGAATATAATTAGGTTCTAAAGTTTGAACTGCACAAAATTGGCACTTCATACCACAGCCACGCGTCATATAAAGGAAGTAGCCGTCATTCCACGGATATACATACTGTTCTTTTATGTCTTCAAGAATAGAATAATCCGGAGGTAATCTATCAATACATTCTTCTTTTTCTAAACCCAAAGTTCCTTTCTTGTCTAATAACCCAGTATTGTTTATAACCGTTGGAAAATGTTCTGCAAATAATTCTGGCATTAAAGTAGACATAATGCCACCAATATATACTCGTCCTGTATCTTTAACTACTTTAAGCGCATATTCTATAGATTTTTTAGTTTCTTCCCATTCAAAAGTAAATAAAGTTGTCACATATACTCTATCCCATTTCTTATTGTCAAATTCTTCAGGAAGTCTTCCTTTAGCAAATCTGACGTAGTCATGGTGTATATGTTTATGAAAATACGATATTTTCATTAACCCAAGTGGCGGGTATTTGTTTTTATAATTTGGCTCTATTAATAAAATATCACTCATTTTATTTTATCCTTAATGTTAATCAATTTTTATTTCTACATTCTCTTCATAATCAACACAATACAAGAAGAATCTAGCTCTTGTTAATGCCGTGTATAATATAGCTCTTTTCCTATCTGTTAAAGGTTCATTTTTGTATGTATGATTGACAAATATAATCACATCAGACTCTAACCCCTTAAAACTTTGAATAGTTCTATATTTTATTGTGTCCTTGTTGTCGTCATAGATGTCGTCAATGCGACAACCACCTATAAAATCAACATCTTTAAGTACAGATTTTTCCTTTTTTCTATCGCTTAAAACAACTATCTTGCTTTTTAAAACACCTTCTTTATTCACCAACTTATTAATTATTGAATCAATATACGAAATAAGTTGAGCCTTCCTTGAAAACATTCTAACTTCAGGGTCTACGCCTTCAATTTGATTCGTTAAAGTGTCCATCCCTAAACACGATTTGTCTTTAGCATATCTATAAATATTAGCCGTATTTCTAATATTATATCTTAAAACAAACGGAGGATTTTCTATATAAAATTTATCAGCAAAATCACGTTGAAAGATATTTTGACTTTCATCAAATAACACATATAATTCGCCGTCTTCTTTTGCAAACAAATTAACACAATACGCCCAATCTTCTGAGAAATCTTGTCCTTCGTCAACAATAACCAAATCATATTGAGAAATATTGGCTTGTTCTAATAACGAAGAATATTCTTTACTCCCATTCCTTTCCGGGGCGTCCAATGCTTTTGATTTTAAAATATTAAACATTAACGCATCAAAATTATAACAATCAACTTGTCCACCAAACATCTTTCTAATAGTATCAGCCAAGGCTTTATTATAGCAGACATATAGAGGTTTCAATCCATCTTGCAAGCATCTTTGAATTTTTTTAATGCCTATCCAAGTCTTCCCTGTCCCTGCGCCACCAACAATAAACGCTCTTTTATAATGTGACAACAAATCAATAATTGTATCTTGTACATTATTTATTTCTACAAGCTCTCGGTTTTTATCTTCTATAAGTGCACCTGCAGAAATTGACAGAGCAATTCTTTTATTAACAAGATTGATGAATTTTTTTTGCATCTCCGGTGCTAAAAAGGCAGTCGTTCCTTTTCTGTGTCCACGAAAATATCGAAAAATCTCAACAATCCTTTTTTGAAGATTTTCCATATCATTTAAATCTATGGTCAACTCTAAAGGAGAATCCATTGTTAATGGAGAATCTATAACATAATTAGGAAAAGCAACGGCATTACCATAAACCCCAGCAAATTGCATTTCAAGTTCTTCTTCAAAATATTTCTTAAAAAAGCGCATACTTTGTTCTGCTTGATAATATGGCGATTTATCTAAAAATCTTCCCCCTGTAGAATCATAAAGTCTCCACTCTCCTTCTTCAACGCTTATCGCATTACCTCCTTTAACTTCAATACACAAAAAACCATAATCCGGATTAAAAATTAAAAAATCGCACTCACTATCTTCTCTTACTCCGTCTTTAAGAGTGTACCATCTTACAGAATAAAAAACATGATATTTATCACTTAATTGTTTTTTTAATTCTTTATAAAATTTTACTTCCGAATACACATGAGCGCTTTCTAAAATGCTCGCAGGGTGCATAATTGCCATTGTTAAATCTCCCAATATCCTTTAAGTTTCTTTTGTAGTTGGTTGTCAAAATATCCACACAAATAACTACGATTCAAGTCTTTATTAAAATGTCTACACGACACTTCATTTAAGAATAAACAGCCAGCACAGGCTTTTTCTTTGTTAATGCAAACAGGGTCGAAAATACACTTCTTTACACGTTCGTATGCTCTCTTAAGCCACTTGTCAAATTGCGTTTGGAATGCACTATACAACGCTCCCATATTGAAACCTTGTGAATTAGAACAATATATAAACACTGCAGGAATGTTAGGCAAAATGTATTCCGATAAAGAACTTTTATCCAAACCACAAATTTCTGATGCCTCATTAATTAAAGCATGCGAAATACTATGCAATAAAGTATAAATTTGCTTAGTTATATTACCGCTTTCACTACCATCAATTTCAGAAAAAGGCAAAATCAAGTTAGGATGAATTCTATCCAAGAACCACATCTTTATTCCATTATCGCTCATATCGGTTGGTAGGTCATCTCTTTCAATCAACTCATTCTCAAGCAACCAATCAAGAACCTTTCTTCTGTCAAGTTCAAACAGCACTCCTTCTGTTTCCAATCTTGTGGCATAAATATTTCTTTTCGTCATTTCAATTGGAAATCCGTGAAGCTTTACACCCGTTCCACATCTTTCAAGTCTTGTATATCCATAGGACGAAAAAACAATTGGCACGGCAGAACATATTTGAGCATTAGCAAAACCCAAATCATTGCAAATTTTCTTAAAGTTTGGTTTTATTCCGTCATTTACAATGGACGCATCTTCTTCCGCTTTATCTAAACTTAACGTGATTTTTGCATCGATCAATTCATCGTATTCTAATATCTCTTCCGCTATTGTCTTTAAATCATCTGAAGATTCTACTGAAATGCCTGTAGAAACTTTATTAATCGCGTCAAAAATTTGATTACCAGGATTCATCCTACGTTCAGCGTCGAGTACAGTATTAATTGTAACCTCGTCAAGCCCCATCGCTCTATAATCATCAGCTTTCTTCTTGAGTGCTTTCTCAAACTCTTCTGATTGTGTTACCTTGCCTTTTTCAATAATTTCTTTATAACTTTCTTTCGAAATCAAATCAAGATATTGAGCAATTACTACTTTTTCACCTCTACCGTCCTTTTCTGCGTCTAAGAAGACGTCTTTTTTCTTATCTAATAAATCTATTAGGGAAAGAGAGAAAGGAATATAATTAGATGAATCTAATGCTGGTTTAATTTTTAATTCTTGTTTACACTCCGGACAATAGTGAGGCAACGAAGCCCTTTGACCGCACGCAGTACATACAAAATCCAACCCACTGCCCTTTCTTATCATATATTTTGTACCATGACCTGGAGTTTTACATTTAGGAACAAAAACCCCATCAGCATAACCACATTTGCAAACACGAATCATTCTTAACTGCGTTAAATTTTCACCACATTTACATCTTTCGTGCTCTCTTCTTTTGAATTCATCGTAACTATAATACTGTCTTACGTGTCCACATTTCTTGCAAACAAAAACCCAAGGCTTAACAGAGGTTTGAATCGCAGCAATGTTATCGCTTATTTTAGGAGTTAAAACATCAACGTAATCCTCATTAATTTCCGACGGAAAACCAACGACAGACTCGTCGCCGTTAAGATTTTTGTATTCTTTAATCTGTTGATTTACAACACGCAACAATCTTTTATTGTTTATCCCCATTAATTGCACGCTATTCCAATTATCCACGTGCACGGCATAGGTTAAACTTCCTCCACTTTGTGTGAAGTCTACCCAATTCTCTGGCAAATATTTATACAAAGCTTGTTGCACACCCCTGTGCATTGTTTTATCAGATGCCATATCTTTTCTCCTATCTCATTTCCACAATTATTTGCTTATCTGTATCTCTTAAACTATTCATAACATGGAAGTTACACTTATCGAAAACTTCAGTTAAGTATGTTTTAGCTTCAAAAGAGTTATTACTAAGCTTTTCAAACAATTCTGAAACTTTTAAATCAATTATTTGTTTATAAAGTTTACCAACTGAGCTGTCCTCATTTGAACACTTAAAAACATTGTATGCGTGCTGTTTAATTTCTTCTTCTGAAATTTTCCCTGTTTTGATTGCGTTTTGCAAATCCGCAAACTTACTAATATCTTTAACGCCTTCTGTATATTTCAATTTATATAAATAATAGTTTAATAGTAAACTTGACACTACGCCTGGCAATGTTATTTCTACAGCCTTCGTTGCCCATCTATTTATTGAAACAGCATCAACTAAAATATCCTTATATTCATGGAATTTATTAAAGTTTTTAAGATAACTTCTATCTTTCTCCCTTGACGGACGAATAATATCTATAACAACACCGGTATGCTTTCTTCCTACACGTGAATAAGCTTGAATATACTCTGCTGTACTTCCCGGAATACCATAAAAAACCATTAAATTAAATCTATCAGCGTCCACACCGTGAGAAATCATGCTTGTTGCTGCTATCATATTAAAATCAATACCGCCTATTACACTATCAGCATGCTCAATAGCAGATAAAGTTGACCTAACTTCTTGGAAAGAGTCATCGCCTGTCATTTTTCTAGGAATTAGTGGCTCAATCCCTTCTTCGATTAATTCTGTATTGATGGGGTCCTCTAAACCTTGAAGGACCCTGTTGCTTTCCATTTTTACATTATTGTACTCAAGAATAATCCAGTATTCTTCAATAAGTTTTTTAGCCGCCTCTATTCGTTCTTCGTCGGTACCATTAATCTCAATCCCTGCAAACGATAAAATTTGTTTAGGGTCTTTATACAATTCCCATACTACTCGTTTGAGATATTGCAAAGAATAAGCAACGCTATTTACTATTGCTTTACCAAAAGGCGCATATCCAAAAATAATACGACATATATCATTTTTATCTATTTTTGAATAGAAATTATGATCTAAATAAGGTGACGCCGCAGGAAATCTAATTGAGTTTTTCCAATATAAATGTTTTGCCTGTTCTTCATATGCCGAAATTGTTGCCGTAGCACCTATAACTTTTATTCCACGATTACTTCCAGAAAGATTTTTAATAAAATAATCAACTAAAGTTTCATAATGCCCAGCATACGTACCTAACGATTCTTTAATTAAGTGTAATTCGTCTTGTATTAATAAAGAAGGCGCAGGGTCTTTCATTCTAACCCTTTCAAATTCAGACGTATCACAATCACAATTATCCGCTAAACACTTTAATTTATCGGTATATCCATGTTTAGGACATCTAAAATCAGCTCCACATAAAATATTGTGAAACTTTGAATTAAATCCTATTGCGGTCATTTTATCTACAGTAGATATTATAACGCTAGGTAAAAACCTATAAACGTCATCGTCTACCATATATAATGGCACTGTTCCTTTTGAATCACATCCTTCCGCATCACAAATATGTACAAGAGAATTTTTTTCTTCATCATATATAACATGTACACTATGTTTCCCACAATACGGACAAACATCTAAAAGTTTATACTTCTCGTCAAGCTCCATTTGAGACATATCTAACAAAGCTTGTCTTTCCTCTTTTTTTATACTATTAGGGGTATTATGTTCACCGACAAAATAGCCTAATGCAAATCTATCTCCATCTGGAAGATTTTCTCTACGAATTAATTCTGCAGAAGCTAATATGTTGGATACACGTTGAACTTGTTGAACAGATAAAAGTCTTAACGGATACTTAAGTATTGCAGTCACGCCACACCCTTTTCCTCTAATGCGGTCAAAGAAAAGATTGAAAACCATAATACCAAGAAAGGCTTCTGTTTTACCGCCACCAGTAGGAAAATACAAAATATCTATTTCGTCTGTTTTAGCTTTTTGAATCAAATCGTCGTCAAGCATTAAATCTGGTTCATTGGCAACAATATCTAAAATAAGTGAAACAATAAAGACAATCTGGAAAAGTCTCCACGTCGAATAACCTTTTGCCGAATTCTTAAATGCTTGATTCATATAACAAAAGGCTTGTCTTATCATATTATGCTTTTCTATTAGGTTAACGCCTGTTTTAAAGCGTTTAATTTCAGTTCTAAAACCGTCTATTTCTTTCCTAAATTGTGCCTTCCCTAATTCTGTTAATTCCTCGCCGTTAGAAGGGTTTTTCCCTGTCGCAAAATCACTTTCCCACTTTGAAAGTTCTCTAAGCATATTGTCATACACTTTATTTAATGTCTCAACTGGAGAAACTATTAACTCGTCAAATTTTACAGCCAAATCATCTCTCGTTTTTAATCTATATTGAATGAACTGCGGAACATGCGTTGTTTGAAGTTCTGCGGTTTCTCTGTTATATTCAACATTGCAATTATTACCTAAAGCATAAACGTTTTTGTCATACTTATAGTCATCTGCGAAATAATCAAGTTCTATAGGCAAGAATGTTGTATTTTCACATGTTACTTTTATACCTGAATTGAACAATGTCGTAATTCTATACTTATCGTTTTTAGGTTTAGCTTGTCCTTTATCTTGAGTCTCGTCTTGCCAAATAGTTTCATTACTTAAAGCCACTGTTACCGATATATAGTCTCCAACGCCTTTAAACTCTACATCCAGAGAATAATTAAAAGATGTAAACATTTGAGTTTCTTCTCTTTTTATCTGCCTGCTCTTATATTTCTCCCAATTCGCCTCTGATAATAGGTTTTCTATTTTTAATTTCTCTCTAAATTGACACGGTATAACATTATGCTTTTCCTTTAATTCAGCAGCTATACTTTCTACTTCTCTTTTTATTTGTTTACGGAATTCACAAGTTTCTTCGTTTTTCGGAATAGAGCCGCTTGAATATTGTTTATTATAAAAATCAACAACGTTTACACTAAAAAAGACATTGTTTCTATCAATTGCAATTTTCTCATACACGGGCAATAACTGCATCTTATGTTCTGACATTTCACTTGTAAAAGAGCCAGAATTATAAGCGTCCACAAATTCCTCAAAATTTTTGTAAGAAGTTTTAAACACCAAGTTGAAATCTTTTAGAAAATAATCTCGTTGCTGCTCTAATGTTGGAACCACTCTAAAAAAGAAGTTGCCTTGAGGATAAATATTTAATTTTGCAGTATCAACATCATTCTTAGAAATCCTAAAATCAACACTTATTTGTTTAATAAGAACGCTCGAGGAAAAACTCTCCTCTTTGCTTTGAGGAGATAATTTACCTACGTATATTCTATCTTCTGGATTATGTTCTAAAATTTGCGTTTTATCGTTACCAGAAATAGCACTTATAAATCTTTCCGAAATGTTTTTTGCTAATATTTCGCGATTGTTCATTACTCATTCCACCCGTTGTCTTTTATTCTTTCTTCGATAAACTTAGTCTTTAAACCTATTTTTGAATACAATAAATCATTTAAAATTTTATTCAAATTAGGACTATACATATGGTCATACATTTCCATAATACTTAAAAAGGCAAGCCATTCACCATATTCGATAGGAGCTATAAATAATTTTTCTTTAAGTTCTTCCGGCGTATATTTAGACTCTTTTTCCAAAGAGAAAAATTTTATTGCTATATCAAGCTTAAATGATATGGTTTTCCCTCCGTCAAACATTATATCAGCCATTGTTTCTCCAGAAGCCTTCCTTGTTCCAGTCACCTTGCCTGTACCATACTTATCATGCCTAACCCTTTGATTAATAGTAAAATCAGCCATTGAAATCTTCTTTTCCACACCAAGTCCTTCACCATTAGCTATACTATCAAAATGCTTAAATAGTCTATTCCACCACTGACTAATCGTATCCCAACCCTTAAAATAAGAGGAAAAATTAATTTCCGTCAATGTTAAAAGCAATCCTAAGTCAAAACACTCGAGTTCCTTTCCTTTAACAATTTTCTCTACTTCAGACAAAGCCCTACGCCATCTAACAATGTTATATTGCATAACATCATCGCACTCTGCCCATAAATCTGTAAAATATGCCTCATAATCATTTTTATCTATGTATTTTTTTCCATAATCAAAATTTCTCTCACTCTTTTTCCCTTCAAATACAATTTTGTTGGGTTCGACAACAGCATCTTCACCGTCGTCCATATCCAATTCTTCCACTGTAATAATAGAATTAGCAGAAATTTGACCAGCTCCGTATGCAGTTTCACCACACAAAATATTCTGCTCGCTAAATGCAAGCTCCTCCGTAGCTAAAGTTTGACCAACAATTATATTGCCATCAGCTTTAATCACATCAACATCAATTTCTTGTGCAGTAATCTGATCGTGTACTTCGATATTTTTAGCTTTTACTTGTTTAACAAACATTTTGTCTTGGACAATAATCGAATTTTCAACCGTACAATCGCCCATACATATAAACTTACCTTTAACTTCTATATCGTCAGCTTCAACGTCTCCTAGTACAATAAGGTCAAATAGCGCCGTAATCTTTCCTGAAACGCGCATGCTTGAAGCAACAATATAACTTGCTTTAAAAACCGCCTCTGTACGACTTTTAACATTACTAATAATAAAGCAATTATCTCTATCTCCTGCTTTTATAATTCCAGAAGTTTTATCGTCATAAACTGCCATCTTTAGTCATCGTCTCCCATAGAATCTCTGATTAAATCCATATACACTGATTCCCCTCTTTTTGCCGACAAGACAATCGACAACTCGTCCTTTGCTCTTGTACAACCTGTATATATCAAGTTTATATTTCTTTTATAAATTTCTTGCTTTTCACTTGTAGTTCCTGCAAAATCGCCAATTTTTATTAATCCTTCACGACCGCTAAGAGGACGCAACCCTGCTAACACCACAGCTCTAAAGTCCAAACCAAGCGAACCTTCAATAGTTGTTATAGTAACACCTTTTCTAGAGCCATAAGTCGCTCCTGCGTCTTCATGAGAAATTAACACAGCGGGTTCCTCCCAGCGATTTCTATCAAATAACTTCCTTAACGGTTCTAGCAATTCATAAAATTTATTTTTCCATCCAGGAATATAATTGTGCCCCTTTCGATTGTATAGAATAATCGCTATATCAACTTCACTCATGTCCTTATTATCAATTAAATCTTTTACGGCTTTACAAATTGCCTCTGCTTCCCCTTCATTACTAAAATCTCTTAATTCTATAATTTCAGGAGAATTACCTTCTCTGTATGCCGTACCACGAAGAAATAATTCTGGGTCTGAACTTAAATCTACACCAATTCTTTCACCAAATCCTTTTGCCTTCTCAACAAATTTATCAACAGCGTCATTAATAGGCTTTGAATTCCTATAATTTGTTTCTATAGGTAAAGTCTTTCCTCTGTATTCGGGATAACCTTCTCCATTTCCTTGCCACGGAGCTTTACCACTTTTAATATGATTTTTTATATCTTGAGACTTATCCCCAGCAATAACGAAGAAATGATTTTCAGGGTTTTTGTTCTTTAATAAATTGAAACAAAATCTATACCACTCAGGTTTGAATATTTGTATTTCGTCAATAAAAATTCCCGTAAATCTTTCTTTAATTCTTCCTTTTGCTAAGGCGTCATTCGCAACTTTAAAAAGCGCATCAAAATACTCGTTTGTATCTCCGTTATATACAGTTGGTATTGGAATATGGTTACTTTCTAACAAATGTCTCAACAAGCCAAAGAAAGTTTGACACTTTACATTTCTATTTAAAAAGCCTGCCTGAGCTATCGCCCATTGATAATAGTTGTTTAGATTTCTATTATAACAAGTAATTAAGAAATCTTCAGCAGGATTTAAGCTCGCCAACTTAAAGCACTTCGATATCAGCAAAACGCTTTTTCCACTACCAGCACACGCCAAAATTAGCTGGTCCCCCTTTTTAATCTTGTTGATTATATTAATTTGAGAGGAATCAAGCCTATACGACAACACTGACCTATCAGAACCATCCACACCCTTATCGTGAGTAGTTACTGACACGTCGTCACTTAAAATATATTTTCTAGCAATAGTAATTTCTGGACAAAGCCTTTGAAAAATATTGTTAATTATTTTTTCTTCAATAAAATTTCTTCTGGAAATATACCTTTTAAGAACGCTTTCTCCTTCTTTTCTAACAGCTAAAATTGTATCCTTAAATAAAACATGCTTTGTTACAAATGATCTACCATTTGGTGTCAATTGTGATAAAACTTGTGAACTTTCTACTTCAGGGAAAACAAAACAGATATTAAAATTAAACAATAATTCTCCTGAAAAATCTAGAAGATATCTACTACCTTTTAATTTTTCATAAATATCATTTTCAATCTTGTCAAAAACACCTCTTTGTGCATTAAGCTCTATAGTCATTTTTACTGCATTAACATTATCAACATCAAAAAAACGCAACAAAAGTAAACCTTCTTTGCAAATTAGAAGATTGAATAATTCCGGTTTACCACCTTCGAGCCCAATTTTTCTTGGATTAATATGTAATACGTAATAACCAAGCTCGTCCTCGTTAAACGCCCTGCTTACTGTACGTAAAAACGACCTTTCATTAGATGTTAATTCAAGCTGGTCATATTTTTCAGGATAAATTTCCATATTATTAGCCCTTTTTCTTTAGTTCTTGTAAAAATTCTTTATATAAGCTATCCACTATCGGTCTTTCAAAATTTTTCGTTAGTACTTCTAACATTGCCTGTATTATTTTCTTTTCCGCTTTTGAAAAGTCCGAAGGAATATCTTTCTTTGTTTTATAGTTATTTGACTCGTCAACTTCAGTTGTTAATTCAGTCAATTTCCCCATTAATTCAGCCTTTTGAGTAGCAATCTCTGTTGGTGCGTCCTTAGGTATAACATAAAGGTCTTTTCTTGCACCTTCTAAACTTTTGGCTATTTGTTCTTTCTCAAAAGAAGAATTAAAACCACTTTCTAAAACCTTTTCAACAGCGACAATAGTTTTCTCAGTTTTGGTTAAGGCTTTCTTCATTGGATTATTTCGAGTTTTAGACGCTGTCCTTATCTTTAATCCTAACTCAACACCAACTGTCATCTTAAAACAATCGCAAAACTCAGAAAATGCCTTATTGCTTTCAAACCCGTCCCTTCTTGCATTCGGTATTAAATCATCAGAAATTATATACAATTCACCAACGCACCAGTTGTTAAATCTCGCTTCTATAAAATATGGGGATAACGTTTTATTGTCACCAATTAGAATATTTCCTTGTCTAATTCTAATACCAGAGACTTTTTCATCGGCAATTGTCCCATAAAAATCAAGCTCACCATACCAACCAATAGCTAATACTTTATCGGAAGAATCTTTGATATCAAAATATGATATCCCTTGAATTTCATCTTTCGCCACCCCAGCTCGAGCAGAAACATCTATTGTAATTTTATAAGGTTTATATACTTGGGACAATGTCTCAAAAGAATCACCAACAAACACAGCATATTCGGCAACATTAAAATTGCTTTTTGCAAATTCGTTTTTAAGTTCTCTCCCCCAATAAAAACGGTCTCTAAATGGAACAGGCGCCACTTGAGCGATATAATCCTTAACAAATTCAATATCAAGCAATGTGGAAATATCGTCGACCCCTTCCATTTTTACTATGAAGTAATGAGCCGACGCTTGCTCAGACAATACCTTTACTTCAGTAACAGCAGAAATAACTTTTTGCAAATTATATTCAGTAGCTTGTCCAGGGATTAGCAATTCTTTTAACTTCGCACAATCAAAAGTAACTAATGTTTTTTCCGGTTCATTTTGAGCAGAGGTGCAAAAACTTAATTTTTTACAATAAGATAATCCACCCAAACGACCAATTCCTCTAAAACCTCTGTTGCTTGTATGTGTTTTAGTAGAATTGCCTATATCCAACAAGGTTTTTACAGCAAGTTCTTTTCCGATACCCGTACCATTATCTTTAATACTAATCTCTTGCCTATCTGCGTCAACAATTATCTCAATTCTGCAGTCGTCAAGTTTCATTAACTTCTTTGATACTGCATTATCAAATGAATCTACAGCGTTTTGAATATATTCTCTATAAACAATTTCGGGATTGTTATACATACCCGTCGTCAAGGATTCTAATGTAAATTTACCAATTTCTATTTCAGCCATGATTTTCTCCTTTGAAATGACTAAATTTTATCTTCTTTTTCTGTTGGGCAAATAGTCAATATTCTTATATATTTTCTCTTATGCGCCATAAGGATGCTGGGTGATGTTTTATATTCGCTACGATTTCTTCGTTGTCGAATAATAATTCGGGCGCATAAGTTTTATCTTTTAATTTACTTAGAAACTCTTTTTCGCCGTCCGTTAAAACAAGTAAATCTTTTACGTACGCCAGAACTTTTTCTTTTGCCTTTTCAATATCAAACTTATCGTCTTTTGATACAACGGGTTTTAATTGAGTTTTATACTTCCTATAATCTAATCTTTCAACGTTTTTATAGTCTAAATCTTGAATATCATAATCACCGCCAATAGCGTTATAAAATACAAGACATTTTCTTAAAAGCTCGGTGTCCGTTATAACGTTATTTTCTATCATAGCGTTAACGTCATATAAATCTCTTGGCGTAGCACGTGATAGAAGAGCGTTGATTTTACTTGCATATAGTTCAGTAGTGTTTAAGGCTAAAACTTCAAAATCTTCTACGATACCTTTCGTTAAAATCTTTTTCTTTTCAAGCGGTAAAACGTGGCATCTATCCAAGAAGTTGATTTCAACCTTTATATTATCACGATTGCCTGCATTATTAATATAATTAAACAAGAAAGACGTTAAAGCGAAATGGTCGCGAGAATCTGCAAGAGAATAACCTTCTTGCCACATATAGTCGGTTAGGCGCTTTTTGAACTTTTCTTTTATTTCAGGCAGCTCGTCCCTGCTAACGTTTACGGTAAAATCCAAATCAATATCAACCGAAAGGCGCGGAAGCTCTACTGCAGTTAGATTTATAGCCGTACCACCTTTAAGAGCAAGTTTATCCTTAAAGACAACGTCGCTATTTAAAAATTTTAATATTTCAGAAAGACGTAAAACTTTTTCCAAAGTATCTTTTATAAAGTTGGATTCTTGGGCAAGTCTCGTCAAGTATTGTCTTGAAAATTCCATTAATATCCTCCGTTTAGTCGAGATTTAAGATTTTTAGGCGCCATAAGTTTCCACTTAGAATTAAACTCTATATCTTTATACTCGTCTTGTAAAAAATACTTTATCTGATTGGTTAGTTTGCTTTTACATTCTTCAAAAAACGAATCGGTCAACATAAATTTGTCTTGAAAATGTTCTAACACGTAGCCCGCTTTTTGATATAGGAATACCGAATCGTAGGCTTTTAACGTTTCAAGTAGTTTTGTTTCGTCTAAAACACGAATTTGGTCAAGCGCATTTAAGATTTCATCAATTCCACCACCTGCGTCAATATCGTCAAGGCAGTCAACAACCGTACGTTCAAGAGAAGTCACACGAACCGCGGCGGTTACTATATTCATAATTTGAACGTCGTGTTTTAGAGGCTTACGAACATAGTCGATATCGTCAAAAGTAAAATCGTTGAAACGCTTTTTACTACCCACCGTTACGGTATTAAAAACTTGATTAGCCACGCCAAAATATTCAAAGGCAGAATGATAGCACACGAAAGCATCTTCAGCAATTTTTGTAGCAAGTTCAAACTTTGTTGTAAGTGGATATCCCGACACGTCAACGTGAACGTATAAACCGTTGCGAACCTTAACAATTTTTTTGGAACGAACTTGCCCCGCTATCCAATTTTCGTATTGTTTATCATTTATAAAATTGCCTATTACGTCCTTTTTTGTAAACGTATAAGGGATAAATTTTGCCATTTTCATATCCTCAAAACTAATTTTAACCATTTTAATATAAAACACTAAAAAAGTCAAGTGGTTTGTGTAGATTTGGTTAATATTTAGTAATACTATACCTAATTTGCTTGATTTCCGAAGAAAAAACGACGTTTTTCAAGCATTTTAGGTTTAAAAGATATAGTTTTTAACTGTTTTTACACAAAACACTACGTTGAACAAGTGTTTCGTGTGAGTTTAGTTAAAACAATACATAAACTAAAAGGTTAGAACGTCTTTGTCCTAACCTTTTAGTTGATTATTCAATTACTCGTCGTCCAAAATTTTATCTTCTTCGAGTTTTAAGGATTTGAGCCACTCTTCCTTTTTACGTTGGATTACTTGATAGTTTATACTTCCACGCTGGCAACAAGATAATAAAAAGTTAAAATCTTTTAGTTTGTTGCGAATCTTGTCGTTTGGGTCTTCGACTACTATTTTGGGTCTGCGATAAGCATTATATAAAGTTATAAAGCATTTCCAACTGTATGCCATCAAGTTTTGTTTTGCGGCACGTTTGCAATACCTACGCCAACAAAGCCTTATAGACGATTGATGTTTACACATTTGAAACTCTTCCCACTTAAAATCGGGAATTAAATACCCTTCCCCGGCTTTCGCCCTTTCGGGGAATAATAAAGAAGAAATTTCTTCTTCACTCATTGACTTTACGTCATCATAATTAAGTTCTAGAGTTCGAAAACGCTTTAGCACAGTAAAAACAGTCATTCGAGAACAACTGCAAAGGGTAGCGATTTGCTCTTGTTTATTGCCTTTTTTGTAATATTCAATGATTAATTTGTAATTTTTCATAAAAAACCTCCTTTTTATCGCCCTTTTTTACCCATAGCGGTAGATACAGAAAAATGTAAAATTTGAGGAACCACCCCGTTTTTTTGACAGATTTTTGACTTGGCAAGAGATTTCTAAGAGAAAAAAAGTAGTCACTCTCCGAGAAGAATGACTACTAAAACCTTATTTTTTAATTAAAAATTGAATTTTTACCGCTTTTTGGCGCTAATTCTTAGCCCCTCGGATTACGGATATTAGCCTGCGCCGCTGCGAGCCTTGCGATTGGAACGCGGAACGGAGAGCAAGAAACGTAATCGATGCCGATATCGTGGCAGAATTCGATGCTGGAAGGATCGCCGCCGTGTTCGCCGCATATACCGCAATGCAGGTTCTTACGGGTTGCATGGCCGAGTTCGACGCCCATCTTCATAAGTTTGCCTACGCCGACGGTGTCGAGCCTTGCAAACGGATCGGATTCGTAGATCTTGGCGGCGTAGTAGCTCGGGAGGAACTTGCTTGCGTCGTCACGGCTGAAGCCGAAAGTAAGCTGGGTGAGGTCGTTGGTGCCGAAGCAGAAGAATTCGGCTTCTTTTGCGATTTCGTCCGCGGTGAGCGCTGCCCTTGGAATTTCGATCATGGTGCCGACTTCGTATTTGAGATCGACGCCTGCTTCTTTGATAACTGCGTCTGCGGTTTCGACAACGGTCTTTTTGCAGAACACGAGTTCTTTGATTTCGCCGATAAGCGGGATCATGATTTCAGGAACGATGTTCCAGTCAGGATGACGTTGTTTCACTGCGATGGCGGCCTTGATGATAGCCTTGGTCTGCATAACGGCAATTTCCGGATAGGTAACTGCCAGACGGCAACCGCGGTGGCCCATCATAGGGTTGAATTCGTGCAGACTGTCGCAAAGAAGTTTGATTTCCTGAACGGTTTTTCCCTTTGCTTTTGCAAGTTCTGCGATGTCCTTTTCTTCGGTCGGAACGAATTCGTGAAGAGGCGGATCGAGGAAACGAATGGTAACAGGATGACCTTTCAAAGCTTCCATAAGGCCTTCGAAGTCAGCTTGTTGCATAGGTTCGATTGCGTCCAGAGCCTTAACTCTTTCTTCGACGGTTTCGGAGCAAATCATCTCGCGGAATTTGTCTATTCTGCCCGGTCCGAAGAACATGTGTTCGGTGCGGCAGAGACCGATGCCTTGTGCGCCGAGGTCGGCCGCGCGTTTAGCGTCTTCCGGAGTGTCGGCGTTGGTTCTTACGCCGAGAGCTTTATATTTGTCTGCAAGCTGCATGATGCGTCCGAAGTAGCCGCTGCTTGGGTCTGCCGGAACGGTTTTGATAGCGATGTCGTAGATGTTGCCGGTGCTGCCGTCGAGGGAAAGGTTGTCGCCTTCGTGGAAAACTTTTCCGCCGAGTTCGAACCATTTCTCTTCTTCGTGCATTTTGATGTCGCCGCAACCGGAAACGCAGCAAGTGCCCATGCCTCTTGCGACGACTGCCGCGTGAGAGGTCTGACCGCCGCGAACGGTGAGGATACCTTGAGCGTATTTCATGCCTTCGATATCTTCAGGAGAGGTTTCCAAACGAACGAGAATAACCTTCTTGCCTTCTTTTCCGAGTTTTACGGCGTCTGCCGGAGTGAAGACGATGGTGCCTGCAGCGGCGCCCGGAGAAGCTGCGATACCTTTGCCGACGACGTTTTCTTTGTCGGCGGACTTAAGAGCTTTTGCGTCGAATTGATCGTGCAGAAGCATATCCAGGGTTTTCGCGTCGATTTGGAGAAGAGCTTCTTTTTCGGTGATCATACCTTCGTCGATAAGGTCGCAAGCGATTCTTATAGCGGCAGATGCGGTACGTTTGCCGTTACGGGTTTGAAGCATATAAAGTTTTTTCTGCTGAATGGTGAATTCCATATCCTGCATATCCCTGTAGTGGTTTTCAAGGATTTTGCAAACGTCCTGGAATTGAGCGTAAACTTCCGGCAGAACTTTTGCCATTTCGGAAATAGGCATCGGGGTGCGAACGCCTGCAACGACGTCTTCGCCCTGCGCGTTCATCAAAAATTCGCCCATGAGGCCCGGTTCGCCGGTGGCAGGGTTACGAGTGAACGCAACGCCGGTGCCGCAATCGTCGCCCATGTTGCCGAAAGCCATCATCTGTACGTTGACTGCGGTGCCCCAGCTGTAAGGGATGTCGTGGTCCATACGATAGATGTTTGCGCGCGGGTTATCCCAGCTGCGGAAAACGGCTTTGATGGCTTCGAAGAGTTGTTCTTTCGGATCGGACGGGAACGGTTTGCCGATTTTTGCCTGATATTCCGCTTTGAACTTGCCGGCCAGTTCCTTGAGGTCGTCTGCGGTGAGTTCTACGTCGAAGGTAACGCCCTTCTTTTCTTTGAGTTCGTCGATGAGAGCTTCAAAATATTTCTTGCCGACTTCCATAACGACGTCGCTGAACATTTGAATGAAGCGCCTGTAGCAGTCCCAAGCCCATCTCGGATTGCCGGATTTTTTGGCCAGAACTTCAACCACGTCGTCGTTAAGACCGAGGTTCAGAATGGTGTCCATCATGCCCGGCATAGAAGCCCTTGCACCGGAACGGACGGATACGAGAAGTGGGTTTTCTTTATCTCCGAATTTCATGCCGGCTTTTTCTTCCAGCATTTTGACGTTTTCAAGGATTTCCGCTTTGATTTCGTCGTTGATTTGTTTGCCGTCCTCATAGTACTGAGTGCAAGCTTCGGTGGTGATGGTGAAGCCGAACGGAACAGGCAAACCGATATGAGTCATTTCGGCAAGGTTAGCGCCTTTGCCGCCGAGCAGGTTGCGCATATCCTTGTTGCCTTCGGAAAATTTGTAAACAAACTTCTTTGCCATAGAATATAAATCCTCCTAAAAATTGTGTATGTTTTTGTTTTTTGTCGAAAAAAATTATTATACGATGTTCGCTATATATTTATACCGTAAAAATTTTATACTAAAATAAGAAATTTGGCAACTAAATTGCCGCCCTGCCGCAAAATTTGACAAAAATAAATTATGCGACCGTCACAGTCGCATAAATTCGTCGAGATTTGAAAGCTTGATTCCGGTTACTCTGGACAAAATGGTGGCCACCGCCCTAAACGCCGCCGACGCTTCCGCTTCGCCGGCGTCCGTTACGTCTTTTATAGCGTGAAAAGCCGCGGCAGACACCGTAACGTTGTCGACAGTCTTGTATTCCCTGTTCACGAAACCGCCCGACACGAGGTCGAAGCCCACGTTCCCCGAAAGCGGTTTGCCGCTCACCGCGCAAACGTCCGTGTTCAGTTCGTAACCCGAAACGGCAAGCACGTCCTTGACGTATTTTATCAAGGTTTTTTCCGGCCTTTCGTCGTCGCCGTAGCAAAGTTCTTTCAGACATTCCACGGCTTTAAGAACCAATTTTGCGGTGCTTTCCACGTCTTCCGACGACAGCTTTTCCGTAACCTCCAGAACGAAAAAACCCGCGTAATATTTGGATATATCCGCAGTCAGTTCCGAAAAGCAATCGTACGCCGAACAGCCAGTCACCGTATAGTGTCCGCTCGGGGAAGAATTAAGTATGTACTCCCCGAAGCAAAAAGGGCTTGCGGCAAAACGAAGTTTGGATTTGGGGGACTTGCAGCCGCGGATTTTGGCAAGAATTTTTCCGCCTTCCACACTGCACAGCGACAGCAATCTGTCGTTATCCCTATAATCTATCGTTCTGACGCAAAGCGCGTTTAATTTAACTTCCATTATTCGTTAAAGTCGTCTTTCGATTGTTTTTCCACCGCCTTAAAAAGTCGGTAGTAGCACGGATTTCCCGTTTTTTCAAACAGCTTCCAAATAACTTTTTCGGTTTCCATAGTATCACCTCGAAAGTAGCGTCTGCAAAATTTGAAAAGTTATTCAAAAGTTTGAAAAATTTTTACAGATCGGTGGAATCGTAGCCCAGTTCTTTGAGCATAAAATCGCTGTCGCGCCACTCTTCTTTCACCCTCACCCACAGCGTCAGATAGACCTTGCCGTCAAGCATTTCTTCGATGTCCTTTCTGGCTTCGGTGGCAATGCGTTTGAGCATTTCGCCCTTCTTTCCGATGATGATGGCTTTGTGGCTCTGTTTTTCGCAGATAATGTCGGCGTCCACGTCGGTTACGAGGCCGTCGGGGCGAGTTTCGAACTTGTTGACGTACACGCCGATGCCGTAAGGAATTTCCTTATCCAGCAGTTTAAGCGCCTTTTCTCTGATGATTTCCGCCGCCATAAACCTCACCGAGCGATCGGTGAAAACGTCGTCGGGGTAATACTCTTCTCCCTCCGGCAGCATTTTGACGATGACGTCCCTCAGTTCGTCCACGGCGTCGCCGCGTTTTGCGCTGACGGGAACCACGGAGTAAAGCCCTTCGATTTCTGTGAGCTTGGCAAGAACTGCAAGCACGTTTTCCGGCGCGACCGCGTCGATTTTGTTGACCACGACGAGCGTTTTGGTGCCGCTTTTCACGCTTTTTCGAATATAGTCGGCGTCATAGTCGTCCATGCCTTTTTCGGCGTTCACGACGTAGCAAACGGCGTCAACGTCGTTTAACGCCGATTTGACGCTCTTCATCATATAATCGCCGAGGTGGTTTTTGGCGGTATGCAGCCCCGGTGTATCCAAAAAGATAGCCTGATAGCCGTCGCCGTGCATAATGCCCGTAATTTTGTTTCTAGTGGTTTGCGGGCGCCAGGAAACGATTGCCACTTTCTCCCCGACGAGCGCGTTTACAAGCGTGGATTTTCCGGCGTTAGGCTTGCCGACCACTGTGATAAAACCCGATTTCATAATGTCCTCTTAAGTTAGTCTCGCGTTATTCCGAGCGAATTCAAAATTTCTTCTTCGTGTTTGCGCATAACGACTCTGTCCTCGTCCTCGATGTGATCGAAGCCCAGAAGATGCAAAATTCCGTGCAAAGTCAGATACGCCGCTTCCCTTTCCTCCGAATGACCGTATTCGGCGGCCTGCTCCCTGACTTTTTCATAGCAGATTATGATGTCGCCGAGCATAAGCTTGCCGCTTTCGTAGTCGATGTCCGTCGGAAACTGTTTTTTGGTTACGGGCAGGCTTTTTATGACGAGCGTCGGAAACGACAAAACGTCGGTAACCTTGTCCACTCCCCTTTCGTTTTTGTTCACCTCGCGGATTTCGTCCGCCGAAACGATTTCGATTTCAACCGAAAAGATGTCAGGCTGCGAAAAATGTTTGAGGGCGGCTCTATAAACCGCCTTCATAAGCTTTTGTTGTTTTTCAGGTGTGTTGTAGAAATTTATCATACTATTTTTTGTACTCCACTCTGGTGTGGAATGCGCCTGCCAGCACCGACACGATTGCCTCGATGATTTTCGAAAGGTCGCTCATCGTGATGTCGCATTCGTCGAACTGACCGTCGTTTATCCTTTCGTTCACGATTTTCCTTGCAAGATCCTCGATTTCTTCAGGCCTATGCAGATTCATTGCCCTTGCCGCCGCCTCGACCGAGTCGCATATCATGATGATAGCCGCGATTTTGGTGGAAGGTTTAGGCCCGTCGTAACGATACATATCGTCGTCCAGTCCGCCGCCGTCGGTGAGCTTTAAGGCCTTATAATAGAAGGCTTTGATAGGCGTGGTGCCGTGATGCTCCAAAGCGACCTTGGCCAGTTCCTCCGGCAAACGATTTTCTCGAATTATCTGCGCGCCGTTTTTGGTGTGTTTGGAAATAACCGACACGCTGACGTCCGGAATGAGGTCGTCGTGCGGGTTGTGTCCGCCCGCCTGATTTTCGATGAAGAACGCCGGCGATTTCAATTTGCCCACGTCGTGATAGTAGGCCGCCGCCCTTGCCATGTGAGTGTTTTCGCCTATGGCGAGCGCGCATTTTTCGGCCAGATTGCCAACGATTACGCTGTGATTGAAGGTTCCCGGAGCCTCCTCGGAAAGCCGTTTTATAAGCGGGCTGGAATAGCTGCAAAGCTCGTCCAGCTTATAATCGGTAACCGCGTTGAAAACGGTTTCGAAAATAGGCACCAGCGGCATTTGCAAAATTATCGCCACGGAGTTTGACACCACAACCCACAAAGCGTTCGACAGAATTTCCGAACCGCGTTGCCCCAAAGCAAGGGTAAGTATCGCCGAGAACGGCGCGAACAAAAAGCCTACGCCCATGCCTGCCCCGATAAATTTCATCCTCGTCAGCCTCAGCGAGCCGAGATACAGCAGCACGAAGCCGCCTATACAGCCGCAGAAAACGCTGGCCACCACGGCGGCCATGGTCTCCGACGAATACGGAGCCTTGACGAAAAATATGATAAGCATCAGCGGCACAAGCGAAATGTTGGACACCGCGGCAACGCCCGGAGCCACCAGCAGGCACACCATAATCGCGCAAAGCTGAATAGGCATAACGTAAATGTTCAGCATATCCGAGCAAATGCAGCTTATCACTATGGCAAGCACCATGTTGAGATAGACGATGGTCATATTCTTCACGGTGAGGTGCTTTGCTTCGAAATAGTGCATGTAAGCGTACACCGCAACGAATATGAACGCCATTATCGCAAACAGCGCCATGTTTTCGAAAAACTTGTCCGACCCGAACCCTTCCGCCGGCGTCGCCCCGTACCAGGCCGCGACGAAAGTCGTCAGAAGCCCCGCGAAGACGCAGATCAGAAACAGGCTCAGCAAAAACGTTTTGACAAAGTCTTTGCCCGTCGTTTTTAACGAAGTGTTTTCCATTTTTTCTCCTTATGTTTTTTGTCGCTACGAGTCAATGCGCATTTCCGCTTCCACGGTAGCCCTGACGACGTAGCCGTCCATAACTTTTCTAACTTCCGTCCACCCGCCCGAAACGATCGCGGACGGCGGAATTTTTTGCGAGCAAAGGGCCATAGCCTCCTGCTCAAGCCGCTCTCTTACAACCTCGAAATCCGGCGCAGGCAAAACGTATTCCGTTTCGAAGCACTCCACGGTAACGTATTTGTACGGCAAAAATATGCCCGCGGTTTTTTCGGTAATCACCGTTTCGTAAGACTGAAAGCCCGGATCGAAACTCGCCTGCTTTTTGCCGAAAAACGACAGAAAGGTCTTTTTCCTCGACCGCCCCGTGCGCCTTGCGGTTTTGACGTTCGGTCCGTAAAAGGTTTCGGCGGTGAAATAGCACTTGCCGTAAACCTCGCCGGACGCCGCCGTCCCCACTTTTTCGTCGCCGACCGTGTAGTAGCCGCCGATGAGGACGTCGCCCTCTTTCACGGCTTTCCCGACGGAGCACTCGGCCGTCCCCGACCAGACTATAACCCTCGTAACCACCGCGCTTTTCGACGCGCGGATCACGCTTTTGTCAAAGTCGAAAAATCGTTCGCCGTCCAGACTTTCCTTCACCGTAACGTTCAGTCTGCAACCCGACTTTTTGACGCTTGCAAACGACACGCCGTCGATATTTTTTATTATGGCGTTTTCCATTTCCGTTTCGGAAACGGTGAGGCGCTTCCCTTCTTCGACGCCGAGGTTTTTCAGAACTTCGACAACCTCCGTCCTCGGAACGGTTTCCGACCTGACGTTGACGTCAAGCACAAGTCCGTTTGCGTAAAGCGCCAGCGCGGCGTAAACGGCCGCGGCGGCAAATATCCCGCCCGATTTGACGCGCCTTAAAAGTCTGCCGACGGAGCTTTCATACTCCACCGATTTATAATTATAACACATTCTGTCAAATAAAGCAATAATATTTGACAACTGTTTTTTTCGACAATAAACCAGCAGACTTCTGCCCTTGGAAACGGCCTTTTCGACGTAAATTCCCTCTGCCCTGATTTTTGACAGAATACGCCCGTGATTAAGCTCGAAAATTTCAAAGCAAACGAGGTTTTTACCTTTCATAAAAAACTCCCGAAATCTTCCCCGACACTATGGCCGCGGTTTTTGAAATTTCTTCGATAACCAGTTTTTCGCCCGACACCTCCAGAGTGCCGTCGGGCATTTTGAATTTCACCGAAACGTCCGAAAAGGACAAAATCCCCTTCTGCCCCTCCACTAGCGCAACGCGATTTCCCGCAAGCGAAACCTTAGACGGGCAAAAATCTTCGCCCGCTCTTTTTAGAATATCCGAAATTTTTACGTCAAACATAGTAAAGCATATTCCGTCAAATTTTTCGGTATGCCAAAAAAATAGCGGCGACACTATGTCGCCGCAAAAATCAGAATTCTATATCGCCGTCGTCAGTCACGGGCTTTAGGTTTTCGTCGTCGAAAACCGAGCCGAACGAAGCTTCGTCGAAGGTGTCGAAGGTTTCCTCCGAAAAGTCGCTGTCGGTCGGGAACGGAACGTCCGCCGCGGCGTCTTCCGCCACGTCGAAAGGCGCGTCGTCCACAACCGGTTTAAGCACGATTTCGGCGTCTGCCGAAATGTCCGCAGAGGTTTGTGGTTTTTGCAAAATCGCCACTTTTTCAGGCATTTTCGGCGTTTCATCAGTGGCTTTCGGTGGTTTATCCTCTTTTTCGGATTGCTTCAAAACAGGCTTGTAGTTGTCCGAATCAGGCACCTCGATAGGCACGAATCTTTGCAGATGTCCCTGCCATTCGAAAGCAAGTTTCCCAAGTTCTCCGTGGCGGTTTTTCTTGACGTACATTTCCACCACGTTCGGCACGCTGTACACCGATTGCACCGCTTTTGCAGCCGGCACGTTTTCGCCGTTTTGCTCGGCAGGATTGTAGCGCTGCAAAAATGCGACGAAGTCGGCGTCCTGCTCGATACTGCCCGATTCTCTAAGATCCGAAAGCTTCGGCTCGCCTCCCCTTACTTCGCCCGCGCGGTTAAGCTGGGACAGCACCAAAAACGGCACGTCCAATTCTTTGGCGTACTTTTTGATGTTGCGGCTCATGTCGGAAACTTCCTGTTGTCTGCCTTCTCTTCTGTCGGCGGCGTTTTCCGAGCTCATAAGCTGCAAATAGTCTATTATGACCAGATCCAGACCGTGCTGAACCTTCATTCTTCTGCACTTGGAAAGTATAGACGCAGGCGTGTTTTCGACGCTGACGTCTATGTAGATTTCGCTGTTTCCCAAAGCGACGTTGACCTCGTAAAGCTTCTTAATCTGCGACGGAGCAAGCGCTCTCGGCGTTTCCTGATATTTTTTAGGTATGCCCGAAAGCTGCGTAAGCATACGTCCGACAAGCTCTTGCTTGCTCATTTCGAGGTTGAAAATGGCGATATGCTTGCCTTCGCCGACGCCGAGGTGGGTGGCCACGCTCAAGGCAAACGCCGTTTTGCCGACGCCCGGACGCGCCGCGATAAGGTTGAAGGTCCCCGGCCTCAGACCGCCGATAAGCTCGTCCACGTTGTCAAAGCCCGTGGAAAGTCCCTTGTCGTCCAGATGCCCTTTCTGAATCCTTTCGATGCGGTCGTAGGCAAGATTGCTGACCGTGGAAATTTGCTCCAGATCGGATTTGTCCAGACTTTCCGAAATGTCGAACACGCATCTTTCGGCGTTTCTCAAAGCGGCTTCGCCGCTTTCCGAACGATAGCCGTACTCCGAAATGTCCACGCCGCAACGAATGACGCGCCTAGTCAGATAGTCGCGATAGATGTTGTCAAGGTAGGTTTTTGCGCCGACGGACGAAGCAATGTTTTCGGTGATGTTGTAAAGATATTCCATACCGCCCGATTGCTCCAGCTTGCCCGCTTTTTCCAACCAGTCGCTGACGGTTACGATGTCAACCGGCTTGCCTTCCTTATAGAGCGAAAAACAGGCGTCGTAGATATTTTTGTGCGCCTCGATGAAAAAGTAGTTTGCGTTGATGCCCGAAACGAGGTCGTTGCACACTTCTCCGTCGATTAAAAAGCAACCCAAAAGCGCGGCTTCGTTTGCGCTGTTGTACGGAAGCTGTTTTGCCGTAACCACTTTGTTGGCGTTTGTATTCTTTGGCATTTTGTCCTCCCCTGACGTTTGTCAGATCGATTTTTTAATTTTGGTTTTTTTGATTTTGGCGATGACAATCCACGTCGCGAACGCCACGGAAACCGCGGCAAGCGTGCCGTACCATGCCCACCTGTCGAACCGACGGTATCTGTACGTTACGGCGGCGTCCGAGGACGTGTCGTAACGCAGAACCTTAAGCTCGCCGTCAAAGTATTCCTCGCCGTTTTCGGCAAAGGTCTGACGGAAAATCGTGGCGTATTCGAAATAAATCTTCAATTTGTCGATTTCTATTATATCCTGCCCGCCCGAAATTTGCAAGCTCTTTTGCAGAACGGTGAAATAGACGTAGTTGTAAACTCCGTCCTCCGACGGCGAAAACGCGGTGTGCCCTTCGTGCACGAAATCGGTGTAGAAAAAGCGTTTTTTCTCCGTAACCCTGTCCTCGACGTAGCCCGAACCTACGATGCCTTCGTGGTCTTCGGTCAGCTCCAGTTTTGCGATGACGGTGTCGCTTTTCTCTACGATTTCCGTTTCGTAGCCCTCTTCCAAAAAAGCGTCCGAAACCGCGGAAAGCACTTCCGTTTTGTCGTAGCCGTTCCGTTCGAGATACTCCCCGTCGATTTTAACCGTTACCGTCTGATATTTTTTCACTCCGTCGTCGGTGTAACGGAAAGTAATTTCCGCGCAGCCCGCGGCCGTGAGCGCAAAAAGCGTCAGCAGCGCCGCAAGCGCGAAAAATTTCAGTTTTTTTGACGTTTTCAATATATTTTGATAAGTTCGTTCAAGGTATCCTTGAATTCTTTCATCGCAACCTTAAACGGCTCCTCGGTGGTGAGATCCACGCCCGCGAGTTTAAGAATTTCGATAGGAGGCATGCTGCCGCCTGCGGAAAGGAACTGTTTGTAGCCCTTAAACGCCTTTTCTCCGTTCTTCAAAATGTTGTTTGCAATGGAGATTGCCGCCGTGATGCCGGTTGCGTACTGATAGACGTAGAAGCTGGTGTAGAAGTGCGGAATACGCGCCCATTCGTATCTGATGAGGTCGTTGTGGGTAACCGCTTTGCCGTAGTATTTTTTGTTAAGGTTATAGTAAATCTCGCTCAAAGCGTTTGCGGTGATAGGAGCGTCGGCCTCGGCCAGCTTGTGAGCCTCGAGTTCGAATTCGGCAAACATGGTTTGTCTGAACAGCGTGGTGCGGAACATGTCGAGGTAGTAGCTGAGCAGATATTTTTTCATTTCCACGTCTTTGGTTTTGGAAATGAGGTACTTAAGCATCAGAACTTCGTTCACGGTGCTGGCGATTTCGGCAACGAAAATGACGTAGTCGCTCTTTGAAAACGGCTGATTTTCCTGGCTGTAGTGGCTGTGCATAGCGTGGCCGAGTTCGTGAGCGATGGTGAAAATGTCGTGGCTCGTCTGCTGATAGTTAAGCAAAACGAACGGGTGGCAACCGTAGGTTGAAGTGCTGTAAGCGCCGCTTCTCTTGCCTTTGGTTTCGCAAACGTCAATCCAGCCGTTTTCGTAGGCTTCGGTCAGAAGTCCCTGATATTCTTCGCCAAGCGGTTTCAAAGCCTCTTTGACCATTTTGTAAGCCTTTTCGTAAGGAACGGCAATGTCCACGTCCTTGACGATGGAGGTGTGCAAATCCCACATATTCAGCTTCTCTACGCCCAAAGCCTTCTTTCTGAAAGCCATATATTTGTGCATGTATTTGCAGTTTTCGTCCACCATTTTGATAAGGTTTTCGTATGCCGCAGGATCGACGTCGTTTTGCTCCAACGCCATCGACAGACAGCTGTCGTATTTTTTGGTTTTTGCGTAGAAAGCGTCCTTTTTGACGTGGTTTCCGTAGAGCGCCGCGATGGTGTTGATATGATCCTTATAAGCGCCGAACATGCTTTCGAAAGCCGCCTGACGGGTTGCCTGATCGGCGCATTGCAGAGCGTAGCCGTACACGCCGTGGCTCATTTCGGTTTCGACGCCGTCGATGGTGATTTTTTTGAATTTAACGTCTGCGTTGTCGAACATCGAGAAAGCTTCCCTGAATCCGCCCGAAAAGCTGCCTACGTCCGCCAGAACCTTTTCCACTTCCTCCGAAAGAACGTGTTTTTTGTCCTTGGCGAGTTTTTCGAGCATATAGCTGTAGTCCGAAAATTCCGGCTTTTCGGAAAGCGCCAGAAGCTGCTCTTCCGAGCGCAGGCAGATTTCCGTTTCCACAAAGCTTAAGGAGCTGGAAATCATAACGAGCGCCGACTGAATGCGACGTTGCATTTGCTGATAGTTGTCGTCTCTGGTGTCCGCGTCGGAATTCATGTGCGCGTAGAGGTACAGTTTGATCAATTCGATGGTCAGTTCGTCCTGTTTTTTCAAAAACTCCAGCAAAGTGGCGTCGTCGCCGAGCTTGCCTTTGTAGGTCGGGAGAATCTGAAATTCCGCCACGATTGCCTGAAACTTCTCGTTCCAGACTTCGTCGTTTTCAACAATGTGAGAGACCTTCCATTTGTAGCGGTCGTTGACTTTTTTTCTTTCAAGAACTTTTGCCATAAAAATATCTCCTTTATTAGTTATCGTATAAATTCTGACTGGTGAACCGAGGCTCCGAGGTAACGTTGATTTTGAGCTTTCTCAAAATGTTTTCGTCGGTCGGATGCAGCATGCGGGACGAGTGCAGTTCCGCCCCCTTAAGTTCCTCCAGCTTTTCGACGGTATCTCTTACGATATCGTTCGTTGCGGCGCAGATGCTGAGCGCGATAAGCACTTCTTCCAGATTCAGGCGGAAGTTTTTGTCGCCCAGAGTGCGCTGTTTAAGCTTTGTGATAGGCTCCAGAACGTTCGGCGCAAGCAGCTTGAAGCGATCGGGGACGTTTGCAAGCGTCTTCACCGCGTTCAATATGCAGCTTGCGGGAGCCGTCATAAGTTTGGTGTTTTTGCCGGTAACGACGGTGCCGTCCTCAAGTTCCAGCGCGCACGCCGCTTCCCCGCACTTTTCTTCCTTTTCAAGCGCCGGCCCCACCACCTTTCTGTCTGTAGGTTTAAGGCCCAGTTCGCCCATCAGAAGCTCCAGTTTTTCAACGGTTTCCTTGTCCACAAGTCCGTTTTTGTGGTCGCAGAGACCTTTATAATAGCGGCGGATAATTTCCTGCGAGGACGCCTCGCGGCAAACCTCGTCGTCGGTTATGGCGTAGCCCGCCATGTTCACGCCCATATCCGTCGGGGACTTATAGTCCAGATTGTTGTCGGAAATTTTGGAGAGAATCGACCTTACCACCGGAAAAACCTCGATGTCGCGGTTGTAGTTGACGGTGGTGACGCCGTAGGCTTCCAGATGGAAGTAGTCGATCATGTTGACGTCTTTTATATCCGCGGTGGCCGCCTCGTAAGCGATGTTCACCGGGTGTTTGAGCGGCAGATTCCACACGGGGAAAGTTTCGAATTTGGCGTAGCCCGCCTTAACTCCCCTCTTGTATTCGTGATAAAGCTGGCACAGACAGGTGGCAAGCTTCCCGCTGTTAGGCCCCGGCGCGTTGACGACGACGAGCGGCCTCGTCGTTTCTATGTAAGCGTTTTTGCCGTAGCCTTCGTCGCTGACTATGGTGTCAACGTCAGTAGGATAGCCTTTGGTGAGAGTGTGAGTGTACACTTTTATGCCGCGGTTTTCAAGTTTTGTCTTGTAAATAACCGCCTGAGGCTGTTCCTTGAATTTGGTGATGACGACGCTGTTCACCATGATGCCCATGTCGCCCATAACGTCGATAAGACGCATGATTTCGGTGCCGTAGGTTATGCCGTAGTCGGCGCGGATTTTGTTGCGTTCGATGTCGTCGGCGGAAATGGCGAAAATGATTTCCGCTTTGTCCTTGAGCTTTTGAAGAAGTTTTATCTTCGCGTTGCAGTCGAAGCCGGGAAGCACCCTCGACGCGTGCAAGTCGTCAAACAGCTTGCCGCCGAATTCGAGGTAAAGCTTGCCGCCCGCCATATCGATGCGCTCCAGAATGTGCTCGTATTGCTTCTTCATGTATAATTTGGAATCGAATCCCGTTTTCATTTGTCCCTCCGAAATTTATCTTAAAACGTCCGCGACGTGTTTGTATGCTTTCACGTTTTTGCCTTTGATCAAAGCCTTGCCTCTTCCCGTCCTGCTGTCCAGAGCGATGTCGTCGGTGGAGAATCCGTAAACGTTCTCGCCCGAAACCAGCATCACGTCGTAAGGGAATTTGACGTAGCTTACCAGCGCAACCTTGGTTTTGTCAGGCAAATCGACCAGTTTCACGCCTTTGTTGTAGCGTTTTGAGGAATCGAAGCTCCACGCCAGAACGCGTTTTGCGTATCCTCCGTCGGTGACGACCACGATTTCGCCCTCGTCGTTTATCTCCATTGCCGCCAGCAACCTGTCGCCGTCGGAAAGCTTGATGCCCTTGACGCCCGAAGCGTTTCTGCCCTGCGTCGGGATTTCGTCGTTTTCGTAAGTTAAGCACATGCCTTGCTCGGTGGCCATAAACACTCTGTATTCGGGCTCCACCGTTTCCACCGACATCAGATTGTCGCCGTCAGAAAGATTGATAACCTTATATACGTTTTTCTGAACGTCAAGCTCCTGCCAAGGGGTGCGCTTCACCATGCCCGAAGCCGTAAACATAACCGCGTCGCCCTCCGGAATAACGTCCACCGCAAACACTTTGACGATTTTTTCGTTCGCTCCCGCGGCCTTATTCAGCTTGCCTATGCTTGCGCCCTGTTCGCGCCACTTCTTTTCCGGAAGCTCGTCGAGGCTCAGTCTGAAGCAGTTTCCGAGGTCGGAAAAAGCAAAAATCTTCTGCTTGTTGTTGGCCGAAACGGCTTGCTTTACGACGGAAGACTGATCGTTGTCCGCCGCCCTCCTCTGTGCGCCGCCGAAACTGCGGTTGGTTACGAATTTAAGTCCGCCGTTTTCGCCCAGAACCAGAACGCCCTCTTTATACGCCACCTCGTCTTCTCTGTGATACGACACTTCGATGTCGGTTCCCTCTGCCTTTATGTCGGTGAGGCGCGGCGATTTGTAGGTTTTTTTGATTTCCAGAAGCTCTTTTTGCATCAAAGAGTTCTGGCGTCTGCGGCTTTGCAAAAGCGCGGTCAGATCTTCTATTCTCTTTTTCTGTTCGACCAGTTCGTCCTCAAGCGATTTGACGTCAAGCCCCGTAAGCCTTCTGAGCTTCATTTCCAAAATGGCCTGCGTCTGACGATCGGTAAGCTCGAAACGTTTTTTCAGCGCTTCCGAGGCCGCCGCCGTCGTCGGGGATTTTTTGATGATTTTTATAACTTCGTCGATGTTCTTTATCGCAATCAGCAATCCTTCCACGATCTCCGCGCGGAGCCTGGCCGCCTTAAGATCGTAAGTCGCGCGTCTGACGATGACCTGACGGTGATAATCGACGTAATATTGCAGAATTTCGATAAGCCCCAGCTGGCACGGTTTGCCGCCGGCTATGGCCACCATATTGAAATTATAGTTGATTTCGAGGTCGGTCTGCTTGAAAAGGTACCTCAGAATCTGTTCTGCGTTGCCGTCCTTTTTAACCTTGATGACGGCTCTCATACCCGTCCTGTCGCTTTCGTCCACGATGTCGGATATATATTGCAGACAGCTTTCCTTTTTGGCCTCTCTCAGTTTCAGAATTTTGGTGAGAATGTCCGATTTTTTCAGCTGATACGGAATTTCTGTTATGACGATGTTCTTTTTGTCGCCGGTGTCGTCCTCGATAAACGCCTTTGCGCGGACCTTCACCTTGCCTTTGCCCGTTTCGTACGCTTGCACGAGCTCCGGCCCCATCACTATGGTTCCGCCCGTCGGGAAATCCGGCCCCTTGATGTAGGTCATAATTTCCTCGAGCTTCATTTTAGGCTTGTCGATAAGCGCCACCGTGCCGTCGATAACCTCGCCGAGATTGTGCGGCGGAATGTGCGACGAAAGTCCTATCGCTATGCCCTCCACTCCGTTCACCAGAAGGTTCGGGAACCTTGCCGGAAGCGTAACCGGTTCTTTTATGGTGTCGTCGAAGTTCCATTGCATTTCGACGGTGTCTTTGTCCAGATCTTTAAGCATTTCCACGGCAAGCGGCATAAGCCTTGCTTCCGTGTAACGCATAGCCGCAGGTCCGTCGCCGTCCACGCTGCCGAAGTTGCCGTGCCCGTCCACGAGCGGCATTCTCATGCTGAACGATTGCGCCATTCTGACAAGCGCGCCGTAAACGCTGCTGTCGCCGTGAGGGTGATATTTACCCAAACAATCGCCGACTATACGCGCGCACTTTCTGTGCGGCTTGTCGGGGGTTACGTCCAGTTCGTACATGCTGTAAAGCACCCTTCTCTGAACGGGCTTAAGCCCGTCCTCCACGCGCGGCAAAGCGCGTTCGAGAATAACCGATTCCGAATACGGAATCATACTTTCGTGCAAAACCTGCTCGAGAGGTTTTTCGAAAACGACCGAATTATCCGCTTCGATAATTTTTTCTTTAGCCATTATTTGTTACCTCCCGTCGGTTTGTCGAAATTGTCCTCTTTGTTGAAGTTTGCATACTTGAAAATGTATTCCTTTCTCGGCTCCACCTTGTCGCCCATAAGCGTGGTGATACGCTTATCGGCAAGCGCGGCGTCCTGAATGGTAACTCTGACCAGCGAGCGCTTGGTCGGATCCAAAGTGGTTTCCCAAAGCTGCTCCGGGTTCATTTCGCCGAGACCTTTATAGCGTTGCAAATTATAGTTTCTGCCGAAATCTTTTCTGGCTTCTTCAAGTTCCTCGTCGTCGTAGCAATATCTGACGAGGTCTTTCTTCGAAAGCTTATAGAGCGGCGGCATACCCATATAGACGTGCCCGCCAAGCACCAGTTCCTTCATGTGTCTGAAGAAGAAGGTCAAGAGCAAAGCCCTTATGTGCGCGCCGTCGTAGTCCGCGTCGGCCAGGATGATGACTTTGTGGTACCTAAGGTCGTTGATGTCGAAATCGTCGTCGATTCCCGTGCCCAAAGCGGTGATTATGGTCCTTATTTCGTCGTTGTCCAGAATTTTGTCGATAGACTGTTTTTCAACGTTAAGCGGCTTGCCCTTAAGCGGCAGAATCGCCTGCGTTCTCCTGTCGCGTCCCTGTTTTGCGCTGCCTCCTGCAGAATCGCCCTCAACGATGAAAAGCTCGTTAAACTCCGGTTTTCTGCCGCTGCAACTTGCCAGCTTGCCGATAAGCGGCGCGCCGTCCAGACTGTTCTTTTTGCGACTTATTTCCTTGGCCTTTTTCACGCTTTCACGGGTTTTCGCCGCGCCGGAAGCCTTATTCAGAATTTTGTCCACGACGGATTTGGAGGACTTGAGGTTTATATATTCGTCCAGCTTCTGGCTGACGATTTGTTCCGTCAGAAGCTTTGCTTCGGGGTTGCCGAGCTTGGTTTTTGTCTGCCCTTCGAACTGAATGTTCTGCATTTTTATGGACAGAACCGCCGTCATGCCTTCCCTGAAATCCTCGCCCAAAAAGTTTGCGTCCTTATCTTTCAGAAAACCGCTCTTTCTGGCGTAGTCGTTAAGCACTCTTGTGATTGCCGACTTGAAGCCGACTTCGTGAGTGCCGCCGTCGGAGGTAGGAATGTTGTTGACGTAGCTTATGATGTTTTCCGAGTAGGAATCGGTGTGCTGAAACGCCACCGAAACGATAAAGTTGCCGTCCTTGCCCTCAAGCAGAATAGGATTGCGGTAAATTGCGTCCTTTTCCTCGTTGAGGTAGGCCACGAAATCCGAAACGCCGCCCTCGAAGCGGAAGGTGTCGAATTTGCCCGTGCCGCCGAAAAACGGCAGTCTTTCGTCCTTAAGGACGAGGGTAACCTGTTTGTTTAAAAAGGCGATTTCCCTCAGCCTCTCCGCAATGACGTCGTAATCGTATTTTTCCGAGCCGAAAACTCTTTCGTCCGCCTTAAACGTAACGCGCGTTCCCGTTTCCTTGGTTTTTCCCACGACCTTGAGATCGGACAGCTTGACGCCCGACTTGATTTTGCCGTTCACTTCTGGGCTGTGGAAGTCCTGCCGATAGTGGTTTCCGTCCTTGAAAACCTCAACGGTCATCCATTCGCTGAGCGCGTTGGTAACCGACGCGCCGACGCCGTGCAAACCGCCCGAAAAACCGTAGCTTTCGTTGTCGAATTTCGCGCCTGCGTGGAGCTGGGTGTAAACCACCTCTACGCCCGAAATCCCGAGTTTTGGGTGCTTGTCCACCGGAACGCCGCGGCCGTTATCCGTAACGCGCATGACGTTGTCGTCCAAAAGTTCCACTTCCACCCTGTTTCCGTGGCCGTTGGTGATTTCGTCTATGCCGTTGTCGATGATTTCCCAAAGTATATGATGAAGGCCCTTGTTTCCCGTAGTACCGATGTACATACCCGGACGCATTCTCACTGCGTCCAGACCTTCCAGAACCTGTATATCTTTTGCCTTATAATCTGCCATGTATAAACCCCCGATGGCTAAAATAAAAATAATAACTTAATCATTGTAGCACATTATTTTCCAAAAAGATAGCGGATTTTCGGCCAAATTGTTTTTTAGAAAAAATTTTTTCTCGCCACATGGCGGAATTTCTGACACGTTTATCGTGATTTTTGACACACTCCGCCGAAAATCACCCCCAAAAAAGCAGTTTACGCGGCCGAGGTTTTGGAAACAATATAACCAAAAAATCATACCCTGATGCGAGGTAACGTTATGAAAACCATAGTACTTACGGGAGGCGGAACGGCGGGGCACGTTCTGCCCGCCCTTGCAATCGTCCCCGAACTTAAAAAAAAATTCGACCGAATTTGTTATATAGGCGGAAGCGGCGTCGAAAAAACTTTGGCTATGGACGCCGAGCTTCCCTATTTTGAAACGGAAACGGCAAAATTCAGGCGAAGTCTGTCGCTTAAGAATTTCGCCATACCGTTCAAACTGATAAAAGGCGTAAAAGAAGCAACCGAACACTTAAAGCGCCTTAAACCTGCCGTAGTTTTCGGAAAAGGCGGCTACGTTTCTCTGCCGTCCGTCATTGCGGCCAAAAAACTGGGCATACCCGTCGTCGTTCACGAAAGCGATTTTTCCTTAGGGCTTGCAAACAAAATTGCCGAAAAGCATTTCGGGGCAAAGGTCCTCACCGCTTATCCCGAAACGGCGGCCGAAAACCCGTCCAGAATTTTCGTGGGATTTCCGCTCCGCGACAGCCTGTTTACGGGACAAAAGGAACGCGCCGCAAGGTTTTTGGAATTCGACGGCTCGAGGCCCGTGCTTCTCGTCGTGGGCGGCTCGTCGGGTTCCGTCGCGATAAACGAAGCCGTAAAGGCCGCTCTTCCAAAGCTTCTCGAAACCTACGACGTCGTTCACGTTATGGGAAAAAACAGCCTACGCTATTCCGATTCGCCGCACTATAAGCCTATCGCCTACTCCGAGGCCATCGAAAATCTTTACGCCCTTGCCGACGTCGTCGTATCCCGCGCGGGGGCAGGCGCAGTGTCCGAGCTTTCCGCGCTCGAAAAATCCGCGGTTCTCATTCCGCTTCCCGCGGGCGCAAGCCGCGGCGACCAACTCGACAACGCCTATTACGCCAAAAAGTACGGCGCAGTCGTTTTGGAGCAAGCGGACCTTTCCACCCAAACTCTGCTTTCGGCCATAGCGGAAGCAAAATCTGTCAAAATGCGACCGATGTCGCCGCCTGCGAACAAAAAAATCGCCGATATTCTTTTTGCCGTGGCAAACGGAAACGTCCGATAGCTTTTTTTGACTTAATTTGAAAAGCCGCTTTCGCCTCTTTTTCTCCATGCTACAATGTGGGAAAAGGAGGCGTTTTATTATGAAAAACTCTACCGGCAAATGGCTGCTGGTGACCTTTCTTATCGGTCTCAGCGTGCTGTGCTTTGCCCTTTACGATCAATATTTTTCAGGCGACAAGCCGACCGTTCCCGACAATCCCGCGCAGGCCGAACCTGCAGAACCTGCAGGGCCAAAGCCCGACGAACCCGCTACCGACGACGCCGACAAACCCAAAACGGTTTACAACGAATTTCCCCGAAAGCCCAGCGTTTACGAGAACATGGCCGCGCAAAACGTCGGCGGCCTCGGCAAAGAGCAGCTTTTCGAAGTCTATGATTCTTCGGACGGCTACTATCTGTTTTTCGACAGCGCGTCCGACAGCTACGACGTGAACTCCGACGGCGCCAAAAAATCGGCGGTTATGGCAAAGGTATCCTCAAACCTCACTTTGGAATACGTTTCCGTCATCGCAAAATCCGAAAGCTTTTTGTCCGTAAAAATCACGCCGAACGGCTTTTTCGTGGCAACCTCCGGCGACGAATTCGACAGATTCTACGACGTAAGCTTCGACGGCGAAGTGCGCTCCTCCGTCTTTTCCGACAAATCCAAAAGCGTTTTTACGTATCTTTCGGACAGCGAAATACTTTGCTTTCTGGCGCAAAACGACAAACTTGCCGTGAAGGTCTTTTCCTATTCGTTGGACGTGCTTCGAACGACAAGCGTAACGTTTTCAGGCGCGGAAAAAATATTTTCGGTGCTTCCCGAAAAGTCGTCGTTCAACGTCGTAGCCGCCTCAAACGACTGCTTCAAAGTTTTTGATTTCAACCGAACCGACGGTTTCGTCGGCGAAAAGCTGAACGTAAACGCGCGTTTATGCAATTTCGAACCTTTCGTATCCGACGGAAAACAATGCTATTTTTATCAGGCCGAAACCTCCGACGCGCTTCTTCTTTGCACGCTTGACGGCAGTTTCTCCGTCATCAAAAAAACCACCCTCGACAAACCCGAAAAAGCTTTTTCCGTCCCTGTGGAAAACGGTTTTCTTGTGCTGACCGCTTTGGGCGGCGAAACCAAATGGCTGCTATTTTGCGAGCACCTTGACTTCGTCGTCCGCGCAGACGTCGATATGACGTGCGACGAGCTTTGCTTCCACACCAAGGGCATAGGTGGCGAAACGCTGTGCTTTTCGTCCGATGGCAAACTCGTTTACGGCACGTTTTCGGGCGGCAAGCTTAACGTAACCCATTCGTTCGAAGGAGCGTCCGGCGGAGTTTCGGTGAACGGCGCGTACGCGTTTTGCGGCACGGCCAAAAACGGCTTTTTCCAAAGTTCTTTCGGCGATTCCGACGTCTTCGTTCTGCGCCCGTCCGACATGCGGCAATAAGCTACCTAACGTAAAAAACCCACCGAATTTCGGTGGGTTTTTCTTATACTACCTGGGCTTCTCCTTCACTCGGTCCGCCGCCCTTTTTGTCGTCTTTGACGATGCCTAAAACAACCAGCACCGCGCATAGAGCCGTAACGAGTTCGTTGACGTACGGCGCGTCAACCTTAACTCCCGCCGTCTGCAAAAAGACGACCACGGCTCCCGCAAGCGCCAGCCAAAAAGTTTTGCTCTTCATTTTGTCGGGAATTTTCACGTTGCGTTCTCCTTTTTTGCCGCACTCTTTTTCGAGTACCGGTTTTGCGAATAGGTTTTGATTTCGTCCAAGCTGTCCTTTATGTCCTCGATGTCCTCCTTAATGTCCGTGGACTGCGACAGACTTTTGGACAAGGCCGAAATGGTTTCCGTGTATTTTTGCTCGCGTTGTTTGCCGTCTTTAAGCTGGTAAAAGAACAAGAACACAAACAGCGCGGCCCATATTCCGTTGGCGGTGGCCAGCTTCAGAATTTCCGTCAAGTTATGCCGTATCTGTCGGTGTTGTTCGCGCGATCGGTGAGCACCGACTTAAGCTTGTCGTAATAGTTTCCCAAATAGTATTTCATGTTTGCGCTCGACTCCAGCGCCTTAAGCGCGATGTCGCTATCCACGGTGAGATAATATCTCAAAGCCAGCTCGTAGCGTTTGGCGTAGTTCTGCTGTTTTTCGCCGGAATAGCCGTATTTTTTCTCGTATTCGGCCAGCTGTTTAGCCTCGTCCTCGGCCTTTTTCTTTCGATCCTCTTTGTATTTTTCGATGTCTTTAAGCCTTTCGGCGTCGAGATCCGCCTGCTTCTGGGCGATTTTGTTGTTTTCGGCGATAGCTTCGTTCGACAGCTTCAATCTTTCCGCCTTAAGCTCGGCGATTCTGTCAGAAACCTCCTTTGCATGCGCAAGGTCGAGTTCGTCGAGGCTTTTTTTCTTTTCGTATTCAAGCCCCGAAATTTCCTTTTCCACGTCTGCGATTTTCGAGTCGTACGAATTCATTATTTCCGCGGCTTTTTCAAGCCCCGCTTTGTCGTATTCGCCCAAGATGCCCGCAACGATGCTGCTTCGCCCGAGGCCTCTTTTCAGCATATCGTCGGATGCGGTTTCCTTTGCTCTTTCAACCGCCGATTCGGCGTCTGCAAGCGAAGCGGTTTTCTTTTCGGAAAGCTGTTTGTTGTAGTCTGAAAGCTCCTCGCCTTTTTTCTTAGCCGAGTCCAAAAGATTCTGCGTTTTTTTCTGATAGTCGCCTGCCGTTTCGTCCTGCGCTCTTTTCTCGATTTCCTCGTCTGTTGCGGGAGTGTATTCCTTTTTCTCCAGCTTCACCTCGGGAAACAGCTTGTCGTAGTCCGGTTCTTCAACCGTATTTTTTTTGTTAAGCTCGTCCTCGAGATTTTTCAAAGCGTCCACCAGACCGCTCGTGGTTTCGCCCTCGACAGCCGCGCCCGCGCGTTGCGCTTCTTCGTCGGCGATTTCTTCTTTGGTCTTAAATAGATCCTCAATTTTGTCCCAAATTGACATTTTGTACCTCCGTTTGTTCTAAAACTTTAATTCTGTTTTCCAGCAAGGCGATCTGCCTCGCCAGTCTTTCCACGGTGGCGATAAGCTCCAAAATTCTGACGTCCGTCATTTGATATCCACCTCCGCGGTAAGTCCGGAAATAACCGGCGATTTTTTGTCGGTATCGATCATAAATCCCACGGTGCTTCCGCGGCGATTGACGACGACTTTTTTCGGTTCCGAGCCGCCTTTAACCTCGTATGCGAATTTCTTTCCGTCCAAAACGACGGTCAGCGTGCAATCCGTGGCGGTCGTCAGCCAAACCGTCCTGACGGTTTTTTCGGTATCCGGGCGCCCAAGATCCGTTTCGGCGCATTCCCAGTGCTTCGGCGCGAGAATGTCAAACAGCTTGCCGGACTTGGACATCATGCCCATTTGCGTGGAGTATTGCCCTCTGAAAAACAACAGCACTTCGCCGATATGCAAGCTTTCCATCGCGGTCATACCCTTGACGTCCACGCCTCTGAAAATGTCCACCTTGCCGGTTCTTACGTCAACGCGCACGACAGAATTGTTTATAAATCCCGGTTGCTCCTCGCAAAGCACCTTGCCCGTGTCCTGACGAAGTCTGCAGCAAAGATAGTAATTGCCCTGACGTACGCGCCTTTCGCGGCCGAGCGATCGCGGTGGAAAAGGTTGGTTATTTCTTTTGCAATCATCGTCATGGTGTAGCCGTTGAAGGAAAACAGCCCTTCGTCGGTCAGAAAGATAATTCTGTCGCCGCAGCAGGCAATGGTATCCGGCAGGATTCTGGACGCCGAAACGTAAACCTTCGAAACGGTGTAGTTCTCCTGCGAGCCGTACGCCGTAAGCCTGACGATGCCGTAATCTCTGAAAACGTAAACGTGGTCCAGAAAACTCACGGCCTTAATCACTCTTCCTCCGTCGTCGTCGAAGTTTATGAAGCCGCCCTCCGTAAGCGAAGCGTTCCAGTTTACGGGGTTGAAGTCGTCGGAAAACCACAAGCTGTTCGCCTCGCCCGAAACCGTTGCGTAAATTCTTTCGTAATGCACGCACATGCTGGTTATGGTAGGGGCGTTTTTGACGTAGGTGATTTTCGTGCCGTCGTAGATGTAAACGCCGCCGCCCGTGCCCGCAATGATAAGGACGTCGTTCCCGTTGTAGCGGTAGTTCACGCTCGAGTCCAAACTGGAAACGAATATGTTCGGTATCTTTTCAAACGTCCCCGTTTCCCAGAACGGCGCGACGTAGTAATTTCCCGAACTTCCCTTAACCACGATTTTATCGTCGCGTTTTTTGTTGGTAAAGTCGTATTTGCGGTAGAAATGCAGATTTGCCACACTTTCGCCTTCGGGAAGCTCCGGCAGATAGTGCCAGAAATTTTTGTCGGTAAGGATGCCGAGCATCGCCACGTCCACGCCGATTTCCGCCTTAAGCGCACCGCCGGTGAAAGTAAAATTGTAGGTGTCGGGGCTGTATTCGGGGGACAGAAGTTTTTTCTCGGTGGTCGTATCCGTTCCCTTGAATTCGGATATTTTCAGTCTGACTCGTCTTGTGGTCGAACCCTTCACTGCGGCCACCTCCTTGCCAGCACCGTAAGCCTCAGACTTTTGTTTTTCAGATACTTAAGTCCGTCCGTAAACCGTTTGTAAGCCGCGGCCGCCTCGACCGGCATATTCTCCGCGTAGCAGAATTCCGCGACCACTCCGTCCGCAATCAGCCATTTTGCAAGCCTTTTGTCCGCAATTTCGCCGGTGAGCAAAAAGTCGTCGGCAAGATATGCGTATTCTATCTCCGCGTCGCCGTCGAAGGTGGTTTCTATGTAGCTTGCTTTCGTCTTAAAGCTTTTGGCAACGCCGTCTTTTTTTATGCCTACGACGTACAAAAGCGGCTTGGACAGCGTTGAAATTTCAAGCGTCCCTCCCGAAAAGTTTTTGGTTTCTTTTTTCGTCAGCGGCAAGTATTCCGTTTCTATTTGTTGATAAACCAGATTCAGGCACTTCAGCATTTTCTGAACCAACGCGCTTTCTTCGGAGGTCATTTCGTCGAAGTCGACTTCTCCGTAGCCCATCTTGAAAAGCGCGGCGGATATCACTTCTTTTACAGTCATATCGTCCTCCTATAATTCGTCGTATCGAGGAACGTAGGCCCTGTCGTTTTCGAGGTATTTCACAAGGTGTCCGAGCTTGTATTCTCTCTCGTCTTTTTTTGCGCGCTCGATCGATTGTTCTCTTTTCAGGTTTTCCGAGTCTATTTCCTCAATCAGTTCCTCGGCGTTTTCGATTCTGGTTTTTCTAAGATACGTCACGGTTCTTTCGTCCAGTTCGTCAAACGGCAGAACCGCCTGACGTTCTCCTTTTTTGTAAATTTCGAATCGGTTTTTCGCCCTGTTATAATAGATCTCGTACCCTTAGTCTATTTCGCGGATTCTGTCCGCCACGTCCAATGCGTCCTCGGCAATTTTAACGAGTTTGCCGTCCGTCACGTCTTGTATCAAAAACGACACGGGCCAATTCCTCCTTTTGAAATTATTCTGCGGTTATGCCGCTGATTTTGACCTGACCGCTCGGTCTTTCGCAAAGCAGATCTGCGTATTTGACGAGCGTAGCGTAATAATTAGGGGTGCCTGCCAGCTGATGAAGCACGGAACCGCCTTCGCCTTCGATCCATCTCCAGTCGCAAAGCTGATGCAGTTTGAAGTCGTCGGTGTTGAGCATATACATGGTTCCTGCCGGAACGTATCTGTCCGCCACCATAGGAATTCCGCTGTAGCTTATTGCTTTATAGCCGCCGTCAACGTTCATAACGTCCACGTTGGTTGCTTTTGCGGTAACCGTTGCGACGTAGTTACGTCTTACGTCGTAGCTTGCGGTGATGAAGTTGATTTCGCCGCCGGAAGCGATTTCTGCCTGATCGATTGCGCTTTGCATAGCGTCCACGGTAAGCTTGCCGCAGGAAGATTTGACGTACGGTTTCAAAAAGTCGAAGTTGGCTCTGGTAAGACCGTACAAGGTTTCGCTGTTGCCGAAAATTGCTTCGAGGCCGGTGAGCTCCGCGTCCTTGCTGTTCTGAACGTACACGGTGCTGTTTGCCGCAAACGCGGTGGTCGGGCAAACGGAAATGCGGATAACCTTGTTTGCTCTGTCGATGCCGATGATGCGTTTGTTTTTGCCTGCTGCGGCGATAACGCCCGAGGTGGTAGCGATGTCGATGGTCATGCCCAGAACGAATTTGGAAACGTCGTCCACTTTGATGTAGTCGTTTGTAGAAGTGTCGGACGTTTCTTTGGCAACGACGGTTGCAAGCTTACCGCTGCCGTCGCCGTAAAGCATACGGCCGAAGTTCATTTTGCTGGCTTTGAGCAAGCCGTCCATTTCAGCGTTCAAAAGGTTGACGAACGCGCCGCCGTCGGTTTGAGACGCCCTCAGGGCTTTGTCGGAAATTTCGAGCTTTCCGAAGAAGTTCTTAAGAGTCAGTCTGAACTGTTCGTAAGAGTTTTCGCCGGAAGTCGGCAAAGTGCCGGTTTCGCTGCCTGCGCCCACGCCGCCGTTCACGCCGTAAGTGCAAAGCTTGACGATTTCTTTTCCCGCAACGTCCGAAGAAGTTTGTTCGATTTTAGAAAGAAGCGGATTGATTTTGGTGTTAAGTTGTTCGGCAATCACCGAAAGATAAAAAGATTTGAGTGCTTTTTCGGCAGTTTGAAAGTTGATCATGTTTTTCTCCTTTTAATTTTTTATTTGCGGCTATTTGAACAAATGTTCTGCCATTTCCTTGGCTTCCTTAAGGGAAGACGGTTTTTTTGGCAAAGTGATAACGGCTCTGCCGCAAGAGCCGACGGTTCTCGGACTTTTCGCGCCGCTTTTTGCGCCGAAAAATTTTTCCGCGCAGGCGGTCAACACGTCGTCGTTGGAATAAACGCGTTCGTTCAAAAAATCTTCGTCCGCCATTATGTCGTCGGGGGAACGGTAAGCCGCGGCCACAACCTGAAAAGCGATTTTCCAAAGCGACGTTTCGTCCTCCGGATTTATCGCCGCAAGAGCCTCCGCCAGCTCGCTTTTAAGCGGCAGAAGCGACGGATAGTTTTCCACCGCCTGCTCTAAAAATTTTGCGGCCTTTTCCGCGTTTTCCTCTTTCCGAAGGCTTGCTTTATTCAGGTCGTCAATTTGCCTTTCAAGGGTTTTAAGTCGCTGACTGCGACGCGTAAACTCTTTTTCCAGCGCATTGTAGGCCGCATAAAGTTCTTCTTTGTTTGGAAATTTTCCGATGTTTTCTTTCCTTAAGTCAGCCGTTTTGACCTCGGTTTTATCCTCGGTTACGGCAGCTTCCGTTTCAGAAATTTGATCTTTCATATTCGTTCCTCCTAAACGTTTTTGATTTGATTTGCCATCTCCTGCGCCTGGCGGTGCAAGGTGATGTGTTCCAGCACGCGGCTCTTAACGTCGCAAGCGCCGTCGTATTCCTGGGACAGAATAAATTTGGTATGTTCGGCAATGTGAATGCTGTGCTCGTCGGTTTCATCGGGCACGAGCGCTTCGCCGCCGTCTTTCATTTTGAGGTTTTCCCTCATAGCTTTTTTGATGTTCAGTTCCTCGATGTCTTTGCTGCTTTCCCAGTTGCCGAAGCCCAGAATTTCCAGCACTCTCGCCTTGTTTCTCGGCGACAGCGTTCCGTTTTCGTCGTTAAGTAGGCCCATCGAAAGTATCTGCATAACCATGTTTCTCCTTGACGCCGCCGTGTCCGACAAATCGTTTTCGGTGTCGAACGCTATGTCGTCGGACGTAAGGTCGTTGCCCGTGAAATACACGAGGTCCACTTCTCCGTTTTCGCCCGCTATGCGCTTTAAGCGTCGGGTGGTTGCAAATTGTTTGTACAGTCTCAGAATCTGTTTTCCTATTTCCAGAATAGCCGCCCTCAGATTGTTTGCGGTTATGCTCATTCTGGTGTCGTCCTGTTCGATGATGAGGCTTATCGCCGTGCCGCTCGTAACGTTTTCGGGCACTCTGCTGTAGCCCATAACCTCCGACACGCCGGAAATCATGGTGAATTCCTGCAAAAGCCTGTCTTCTTCACGTTGGAAATCGGTCGGAACGCTTCCCGCGTTCATCATAACCGGCGGCGTCGAACCCTGGCGATACACCAAAATTTTCCCCGGGCAAAGTCCTTCGTCTGCAAGCTGTTCGGTATCGACGCTTCCGTCCTCGACGGCCAGAACTCCCATTGCGATTCGGTTAAGAAATTCCAGTTTTCGGTTTTTCACGGCGTTGTACGCCCTCTGCACCGGAATACATCTTTCCACCACGCTCGCGCCGAAAAACGCGCCCGTGTTATCCAGCGACACCTGCCTTACAAACGGGAATTTGCGTTTGCCTTCTTCCCCGTTTTCGTACGGCAGCTCGCCCATGTAGACAAGCCGGTCGCCCGCAACGATAACGTGCCTGCCATTAGGGAATTCCGCCGTCGGCAGTTCGAATTTTTCGATAACCACCACCGCGTCGTCCTTGATTTCCTCCGAAACGTTCGGCACCGTCGAATTGTAGCCGAATCCGCCGGAAACTACGGCGTTTTGCATATTGAAAACGTTCACCTTCTGCGGTTTGACGTCCACGCCCCAAAGGTCCTTAACTTCGCTCGCCGAATACGCCTTGACGTGCATAATCGACGACTGACTGTCCAGATCTCCTTCAAGCGATTCGGGATAAATTTCAAACGGCGGCACAACCATAACCGACACGTCGCCGTCCGAGGCGGTTTTGCCGTTAAAGGTGTATTTCGTACCCTTTTCGCCGTCCCACACCACCTTATAAAACACCGTGCCGCAAATCTCGCTCCAGGCGTTTGCCGTGTTTAAAAGATTCGGCAGTTTGTTTTCGGCGATGATACTGTTTAGTATGGCCGTGCTGAATTTGGCGGCCGACACGTCCTGCTCGTCGGTGGTAAGCGGCCGCACGGTAACGCCGCTTCTGACTCTGGACAGCTTGGCCAGCCTCGTTTCGACGATCGGCGCGATATGGTTAAACACCGATCTTTCCTGCCAATAAAACTGTTTGCAGGTTTCGTCGATGTCGCCTTTTGCGTTGATTTCGCTGAATTGATTGCCGACCATGAAGTTCATATTAAGCCTCCAGGCCTGTTCGATACTAAGTCTTGCCTGACGTCTTTTTTCGAAATCCGCCTTAACGTCCGCCACAAGTTGTTCCTGAAATTGATTTTGTTGTTCTTTCATTTTTTCTCCTTTTTTTCGTCGCCGAGCTTAAGTTCGGCAAGCAATCTGCTTTTTTCCTCCAAAAGTTGACTTTCCGAGAGGTTGCTCAAATTTTCCTCCGCCTCCCATTGCTCCTGCACCTTGCTTATGGCCGACGTGTCGGGAGGATAATATTTTTTCGTAACCTTTCTTTTCAGAAGCGTAAACTCGCCGTCGGGGTTGATTCCGTATTCCTCAACCACCTCGTCGGCGGTAAAACCCGTAGCTTTTTTGGTCAAAGCAGCCTTGAGTTTTTTTGAAATGTTGTTCATTGTCTGTTCCTTTTTTGTAGTTTAATGAGGCTCTCGATGTCCTTTTGTATTTCGGTTTTTTGCGGCTTCACAGCCTGCGGAAGTGCTCCCGACATCACGAAATATCTGAGCTCGTCCAAAGCGTGGTCGTCGAACTTTTTAGGTCTGTCGCCCTCGGCCCAGGCGTAGCTTTTCAGTTCTCGGATAAGGTTGACGCAGGAAGAGAAAATCAAAATTTTAGGCGGTCTTGCAGCCAGCATATTCTTTATTTTTGCAATGCCCGAAAACAAATCCTTGTTGACCTTTGGGTTCACCACGATTCCTTTTTCCACAAAAAGCTCCGTCACGCTTTTCGACGACGCCAGTGTTTTTTGGTTTGCCGCACTGTCGATAAGCGCGTGCAGTCGTCCTCTCGCGTCCCTCTTCCAACCGATTTTTCCCGCCAGCTCGTTGATTTTTCGGACGTGATAATCCACTTCTTTTCCCGCTTCGAAATGCTCTGCCACCACGTAAACCGTTCCGTCGCCGTCCACCGCGTAAAAATGGCACGACAGCGGATTGTTGAGTCCCGGGTCTATCGAAATGTCCGCCTGCCATTCCTCAGGCACCGAAAACGGCTCGATAACGTGGACGTTTACGTCGAACTCCGGATAAACCAACCCGTTGTAGGTTTTGAATCTTCCGTATCGTCTGGAATCTTTCACGTCGTCCGACAGCGAATTAGACAGCATTTCCACCTCTTTTTCGTCCAGATACGGGTTGTCCGCCCACTCCATCTGCTCGTACCACACTTCGGGGCTTTGTCCCTTGTTCAGATAAATTTCGTCGTAAACCCAGGTTTGCCCCTTAAGCGGCGTCATGGTTCCGAAAATGTCGCCCTTTTTGTCCAGAACGCGCATCTGACATTCCCTGTAAACGTCCTCGGGCGGCTCCTCGTCAAACCAGACGAAGTCCAGGCTTGCGCCCTGAAATTTTTCTCTTCCCTGATCCGCCGACTTAAACCCCAGCCTCGAAAGCCCTCCGAAAACGTTTTTCACCACGATCTGGTCGATAACGCCCGTCTCCGGGCTGTCCTTTTTCCCCGATTGCATAACGATTTCCGCAATCCAGTCCTTCGACAGATACGACAGAATTTTCTGCTGCGCCACGTCCCTTTGCACCTCGTAGCTGACCGACACCGCCCAGCCCGAAACGTTCGGCTTATTTTCTCTGTACGGATGGATTCCCCTCAGCATCCACACCGTTTCCACCGCTCCGCATTCGGTTTTCCCGCTTCTGTTACCCCCGAAAACCCACCTGTTGCGTTTTAGACATTTGTGAAACGCCAGCTGTTTTTCGTGCACCTTTTCGCCCGAATTATATGTCTGAAGTCGTTTTTTACCGCGCCGTTTGCCCAGTTCTTTTTCGATTTTTATAAGTTTCAAAATCCTTTCTTTTTCCGAATTGTTCATAATAATCCTAAAAATGCTTTATTTTTACCGAATTTTGGTATATAATTTATTGTGTATAAGTATTTATCGAGGTATATATGAAGCGAATTTTATATTTCTCACTCATTCTTGTCGTGCTGATCGGCTGTTTTTCGTTCCCTGCGGGGGCGACGTTTGCAGACGAAACCGTGACGCTCGTTGCGGGGGAATATCTTAAAGTTACCGAGGACGTAACCCTCATTTCCGCCAGCTTCAACCGAAACGAAATCATGGCCGTTCCCGCCACCTACTACGTCCAGTATCTCGGCTACGACGAAGACGCGGAAGTGAACTTGTTCAGATATATGGACGTCGAAGGGACTCTTTCCGACGCCGACGTCAAGAAGCTTGCAAAGCAAACCGACAGCAACTTTGAAAATGCCGAAACCGACAAAAATCCAAATCTGGATCTCACCGTTGTCACCGACGTGCTCGACGTAAGCGTACTTGTCATAAAGAGCAACAAAAACGGCAAAAAGTCTGCTCCGACCGCCGAAGATTTCACCGCCGGCACCGCCTTCACGTTTTTAGGTTTTCTCACCTATCAGGACGTGAAATACGCATTCGTCAAGGCCGCGGACGGCGCGTTCTGGTACGTTCCGTCAGACGTTCTGCTGGTTACGTCCGTCGAGGGCAAAACTGTGGCTTCCGCCAAACTTTCGACCTACGTCATTCCTCAGCACTTCTATTCGAGGCCTCCCGTTGAAATCGTCAATCCCGAAGATCCTTCAAACGGCGGCGACAAAAAGAACAATCTTCTAAGCGTCGACAACAACGTGCTCCGAATTCTGCTCATAATCGGCATAGTTCTTCCGGCAGTCATCATCATATTTTTGCTGTTCAAGCCTGCCGCAAAAAAGCGCGGCGGCTACGACTACGACCGCAACCGCAACTACGACGTAGGCCCTTCTCCTTACGACGAACCGCGCAGCCGTTATCGCGACGACGACTATTACGATCGCCGTTACCGTCGTGACGACTACTACGATCGCCGCGGCTACTCGGACGGGCGAGACCGCAGAAACGACCGCGACTACCCGGGCGACCGCTATTAACTTTCAGCCACGCTTTCGGGCGTGGTTTTTCATTCCCTCGAAAACGCTTCCGCCCTCCTCTCGTCCGACTTTCTTTTTTCCAATACGTAAAGTGGCAGCGCCCTCACCGTCTCTTTCTCGCTTTCGAAAAACTCATCGTTTTTCATAGCCTCGCAAAACGCCCGCGCAGCTCCGTCGTATCTGCGGAAGCAGTTTCTGAGCGACCAACCGAAATAGTCGGCGATGTCTGAAAATTGCATTTTGTTCACAAATCGCATTGTCAGAAATTCACGGTCGCTTGCTTTCAATGTTCCCAAAACTTTTTCCGTTTTTTCCCTGAGCGTCAGGTAGCCTTCTTTGGTTTCGATCATATCGATGATTCTGTTGCACTGATCAAGAGTCGACGAGCCTCTTTTGTAATAAAAACTTCCCAATGCCTCTTTCAGAATCTGTTTTTCGATAGCTCTGACCGCAGAGTTCGATTTCGCATAAACGCGCAATATTATTTTGCAGTCTTCGATTTCCTCTGCCGTGTGGCAATTTTGCGATTTGTTTGTCATAAGTAATTCTCCTTCCCTAAATAATTCACAGCAATTCGATGTAAAAATTCAACCTACCCAAATTCAGGGAAGGTTGAATGTCTCTCAAAAATATGTTTTATCGCTGCGCCGAGAGTATATTAACCCCGCAAAACGCCATTTGTCAAACTTTTATGACGCATTTTCGGGGTATATTTTTTGACATTTTTAGCAAGGTTTTGTCGAAACTTGTCGAGGCCGAAATTATAATGTCTGATTTTGACGATTATCTAAAAATTAACTCAAAAAAAGCAATATTGTTTTGATATTTGCCGATTTTTGGCAAAAAAAACCGCAAACCGACTTATGCCGATTTGCGGAAACCGTTATTTTTCAGAACGAAACGGTGAGCAGCATCTTAAAGCGTTCCTCTCCGAAAACCGCGTGAGGTATGTTCTGCGGCATAACGAGGGTTTCGCCTTCTCTGACGTGATATTCCACGCCGTCCACCGTAAATTTCCCCACGCCTTCAAGCACCGTTCCCATGGCGTCGCCGCCCGCCGCGTGAGTGGAAATTTCTTCGCCCTTGTCGAAGCTGAAAACGGTAACTATAACCTTGTCGTTTTGCGCCAAAGTTTTGCTCACCACCTGCCCCGGCATATAGTCCACGAGGCTTTTAAGCGTGATGACTTTTTGTTTTTCGACATTCTTATACATATTCCACCGCTCCTTTTATTTTCTGCCTTCCGACAAAAAAGTATCCACGTTGAAATATTTCCAAGGTTTTTCGTCCTCAGGCGGATACACTCTGAACACCATCTGCGCGTCTTTCACGGGGTGTTTGAACCTCAATTCCGTTGCCCAAAGCGCGAGATTGCAATTTGCTTTCGGCATGGAACCCGCGTACTTGACGTCCCCCACCAGCGGATGCCCGATGTTTGCCATCTGAACTCTGATCTGATGGCTTCTGCCGGTGTCCAGCTTAACCATAACGAGGCTTATCCTGCCGCCTTCGTCGCTGCACAAAAGTTTGTAATCCAGTTCCGCTCTTTTTGCGCCCTCGGTGAGCATCGGAACCACGGACACCACGTTTGACGCAGGATCCTTTTTCAGATAATTCGACAAATGCGCCTGCCTGTCTTTCGGCACGCCGTAAACCACCGCGAGGTATTTTTTGTCCACTTCGCCGTCGGTTATAGCTTTGCAGAGCCTTGCCGCGGCTTTCGACGTTTTTGCAAAGACCATAACGCCGCCCGTCGGACGGTCCAGCCTCTGCACGAGTCCCAGATATGCCTCTCCAGGTTTGTCGTATTTTTCCTGCAAATATTTTTTCAGCATCGAAAGCATATCGTCGTCGCCGCTGCTGTCCGCCTGAACGGGTACGTTCTGCGGCTTGACCGCCACGAGAATATGATTGTCTTCATATACGACACTTATATCTTTGTAGTCCATATATTTCTCCTTTGTCGTCTAAAACGTTGCGAACGCGCTTGCGCCTGCCGGCAGAACGACGTCTTTTTCTTCGGTCGGGAGGCCGATTTCGTCGGCGTCGATTCTATCCGCCTCGATGCCGAGCGCCCTTGCGAGGATGTTGGCCATAACGGTCGGTTGAAGACCGGTGGTGTAGCTGTTGATAAGATAAAAGAGCGGCTTATCCGACAGCAGTTCCTTCGTCAGCTTGACCAAACCGAAAATGCTGTCCTCGATTTTCCAGGTTTCGCCGTTCGGGCCTCTTCCGAAGCTCGGCGGATCCATGATGATTGCGTCGTATTTTCTGCCGCGCCTGATTTCGCGTCTGACAAACTTTTCGCAGTCGTCGATTATATAGCGAACGGGCCTGTCCTCCAGTCCCGAGAGCCTGACGTTTTCGCCCGCTCTTTCCACCATGGCTTTTGCGCTGTCCACGTGGCAGACCTTTGCGCCCGCCGACAGACACGCCACCGTGGCGCCGCCCGTGTACGCAAACAGATTCAGCACTTCAATAGGCCTGCCCGCGTTCGAGATCAGATCTATCATTCTCGCCCAGTTCACGGCTTGCTCCGGAAACAGTCCCGTATGCTTGAACCCCATAAGCTTGAGCTTGAATTTCAGATTTCTCCACCCCACCGTGAAGTCGGACGGCATCTTTTGGTTATAGTGCCAGGCACCTCCGCCCGTTTCGCTTCTGGTGTAGTAGGCCGTCAGCCCCTTATAATCTTTCAGCGGAAACGCCTGAGGCCAGATAACCTGCGGATCCGGTCGAAGCAGCACGTACTTACCCCAGCGTTCCAATTTTTCACCGTCGCCCGTGGCTAAAACGGAATAATCGGTCCATTCGTTGTTAACTTTCATACTATTTGACCTTTTTGACGGAAAGCGTAACCGTTTCGCCGCCGAAATCCCATTCCTTGACGTAGCCGTCAAGTTCGTCCGAAACGGCGTCTGCGAGGGTAACCTTCTTGACGAAGGCGTTATCCTGCACCGCTTTTTTCACTTCGTCCGAAGCTTTAAGGCCGATGACGATATGGTCCACAACCTCGAATCCGGCTTCCTTTCTCATGGTCTGAACTTTCGAAACCACTTCTCTTGCAAGTCCCTCCGAAACGAGTTCCGGCGTAACGTCGGTATTTAAAATAACCGTGATGTCGCCTTCGGTTTCGGCCGCAAATCCCGGTCTGTCTTTCACGGCAACCAGCAAGTCGTCTTTTGCAAATTCAACGGTTTTTCCGTCAATTTCGGTGGTGTAAACGCCGTTTTCCACTGCGTCCACAATTTCAAATCCGTCGGCTTCTGCCAAAAACGCTTTGATTTTTCCAAGCAACGGACCGTATTTCGGGCCGATAGTTTTAAGCTGCGGTTTAAGCTCGTAGGTGATGAAATCCCTGTCCGAAATGCTCTCCGAAACCTTCTTGACGTTAAGTTCGTCTGCAACCAGAGTTTTCAGTTCTTCGGTCAAAGGTTTACCTTTCACGTACAAAACGGAAAGCGGCTGACGGTTTTTGACGTTGGCCTTGTTTCTTGCGGCGCGGCCGAGCGTAACCACGTTGATAACTTCCTTCATTCCGTCCTCAAGTTTTTTGTCTACGGCCTTTTCGTCTGCCGTAGGGAAAGCGCAAAGGTGTACGGAAAGCGGCGCGTTTTCGTCAAAGTTCCTGACGAGATTCTGATAAATCTGTTCTGCCATAAACGGCGTGAACGGCGCGAGAATCTTGGACAGCTCGATGAGAACGTGCGACAAGGTGGTGTAGGCCGCTTCCTTGTCCTCGGTCATATCGCTGCCCCAGAAACGTTCTCTCGAGCGGCGGACGTACCAGTTGGAAAGGTCGTCCACAAACGCTTCGATTGCTCTGGCGCTTTCGGTGATTTTGTATTCGTTCAAAGCCTCGTCAACGTAAGCGATAAGGCTGTTCAAAGCAGACAAAATCCACTTGTCCATTATGGTGAGCTTCTGGTCTTCGAGCTTATGCTCCGCCGGATTGAACTTGTCGATGTCGGCGTACAGCACGTAAAACGCATAGGTGTTCCAGAGTGTGCCCATAAACTTGCGCTGCGCCTCCGAAACGTTGTCCGCCGAGAATCTGGACGGCAGCCAAGGAGCGCTTGCGGTGTAGAAATACCACCTTACCGCGTCTGCGCCCTGCGCGTCAAGCACGCTGAACGGATCGACGACGTTGCCCTTATGCTTGCTCATTTTGATGCCGTTTTTGTCGTTGACGTGGCCAAGCACTATGCAGTTTTCAAACGGGCTCTTGTCGAACAGCAACGTGGAAATTGCCATAAGAGTGTAGAACCAACCTCTCGTCTGATCGACTGCCTCCGAAATGAAGTCTGCAGGGAAAACCTTTTCAAATATGTCCTTATTTTCAAACGGATAGTGCCATTGCGCAAACGGCATACTGCCGCTGTCGTACCAGCAGTCCATAACTTCCGGCGTTCTCTTAAAAGTGCCGCCGCACTCGCAACCCCAGGTGATAGGGTCGAGATACGGTTTATGAAGTTCGGGCGCTTTTTCCAGCCCTGCCAGTTCGCAAAGCTCTTTTCTGCTTCCGACGACGTGTCTTTTTCCGCACTTGTCGCAAATCCAGATAGGAAGCGGCGTGCCCCAATATCTTTCTCTGCTGAAGCCCCAGTCGATGACGTTTTCCAGGAAGTTGCCGAAACGGCCGTTCTTGATGGAAGGCGGCATCCAGTTGACGGTGTCGTTGTTTTTCAGAAGCTTATCTCTGACGGCGGTCATTTTGATGAACCAGCTGCTTCTTGCAAAGTAAATGAGCGGAGTGTCGCATCTCCAGCAGAACGGATAGTTGTGCGTAAATTCGGCCTTTTTGAACAAAAGTCCATTCTCTTTCAGCTTTCTCAAAACCACCTTGTCGGCGTCCTTGACGAAAAGTCCCTCGAGGTCGCTGCCGCAATCTGCCGTCAAGCGTCCTCTTGCGTCGACGAACTGCACGAGCGGCAGATTATACGCTCTGCCGACCTGAGTGTCGTCCTCGCCGAACGCAGGCGCGATATGCACCACACCGGTGCCGTCGGTGGTGGTAACGTATTCGGCGTTTGTAACGAAAAATGCCTTCTTCCCTTCCTTATAGAAGTCGAAAAGCGGTTCGTATTCGACGTATTCGTAGTCTTTGCCTTTTCTGGTGTCGACGATTTCGTAGTCCTCGAACAAGCTGTTCACAAGCGGTTTTGCGAGAATATAATATTCTCCGTTCGCTTTGATTTTTACGTAGTCGATTTTTGCGTTCATACACAAAGCGACGTTGGAAGGGAGCGTCCACGGCGTGGTCGTCCAAGCCAAAAAATAGGTGTTTTCTTCGCCCTTCACCTTAAATTTGACGAAGGCGGAAGTGTCCTGAACATCCTTGTAGCCTTGCGCAACCTCGTGGCTCGACAAAGCGGTGCCGCAGCGCGGGCAATACGGAACGACCTTATGTCCCTTGTAAATGAGGCCTTTTTTGTCTATTTCTTTAAGGCTCCACCAGACGGACTCTATGTAGTTGTCGTCGTAGGTGACGTACGGATTGTCCATATCGGCCCAATAGCCGACTCTGTCGGACATAACTTCCCATTCGTGCTTATATTTCCAAACGCTTTCCTTGCACTTTTGAATGAACGGTTCTACGCCGTATTTTTCTATTTCCGGCTTACCGTCGATGCCGAGCATTTTTTCCACTTCCAGTTCAACCGGCAATCCGTGAGTATCCCACCCCGCTTTTCTCAAAACGTGATAGCCCTTCATTGTCTTGTAGCGCGGAACGATGTCCTTCATAACGCGCGTCAGGATATGTCCGATATGCGGTTTGCCGTTGGCCGTAGGAGGGCCGTCGTAAAAACTGAATTCGGGATGTCCTTCGTTCTTTTCAATGCTTTTCTTGAAGATGTCGTTTTCTTTCCAAAACTCCAGAACCTCTTTTTCTCTTTCCACGAAATCGAGGCCCGTGTCGACTTTTTTATACATAATTGCTCCTCTGTATCTGCCCCGCTTTGGGGCGCGTTGTTATTTAGTTAAGCGGTGATGACGTAAACCACCTCGAGCAGTTTGCCGCCTGCCCAGCCGATGTAAATTTCGTTTTCGCGTTGCGTGGTCATATCGATGCCCGAAACGGTAAGCTTTTTCCTGTCAGGCATCGACAGCAGAATCACCATTCTGCCTTCTTCTTTTTCCAGTTGTTCCTGCAGATTAAATTGCGCTTCGCTGCCGTCGTCGTAAGTCACCAGCACGTAAGCGTCGCCGAAACCGAAGGTATCGCCCGCGCGGTAGGCCAGCGTAACTTTGCCGTCTGCCGCCTGATAGAAGCCCTTCATGCTTTCCGCGTTCTTAATTTCCATTTTCACCACTCTCGCGGTAACGACGTATTCCGTTTCGCTCACGAATTCGGTGCCGTTAGGCGTAGTGTAAATGATTTTCAGCTTATATCTTCCGCCCTTGGAGGTGTCGAAAGTGCTCTCGTCAATCTTCACCGACGGATCGGTAACGGAAATCTCCGCAATAACTCCGCCCGCAAATTTCACGCGCAGTTTGCTTTGCGACAGCTTGATTTCGTCGCCCACGTAATAGTTAAGCTCCCCTGCCGACGCCACGAAATCCACGCTTTCGATGCGGTTTTCGTCGTAAACGGTGTAGCCAAAGGTGATTTCAAAGGTCTTGTCGTCCTCGCTGAGCGTCGGCTTGTAGAACAGCTTCATAGCCTTGTTCTCGCCGACTTCGGAAGTGTCGAAGCCGGAGAACATATCCTTCGTAACCTCAACCTCTGCCGTTTCGCCGGTGCTCGTTTCCGTCATGATTTTGAGGTTCCCAACGTCCAGTTCTTCGCCCATAAGGTAAACGGTTCTCGGAGTTCCCGACAAAGCCACCGATTTCACGAACGAGTGTCCCACCACCTTATATTCCGTTTCGTAAACTTCGGCCATAAAGGTGATTTTCATCTTATATACGCCGGGGATTTCCGTCGAAAAGCCGTCAAGCGAAAAGTTGTAGCCGGATTTTCCTGCCGCGGCCGATGCGCGCACCGTGGTAGTGGACGTCGAACCTCTTTTTTTGATGTCGAACTTCGAAGCGCCCCAGGCAACGGAATTGCCCACCGTGTAAACGGTTTGCAGCCCTTCGGTGTCAAACGTAACCTGATCGTATTTGGTGGAAACCATATACGGCACCGAAGCCGTCGCTCCGTCCAGCGTAACCTTCACAAACCCGACTTTTTCGTCCACGGCGGTGCCCGTCGTTCTGACGGAAAGTCGTTCGTCCGACAACGTAACGTCTTCGGTTTTGCCGTCGGAATAGTTTATGGTAAGCACGCAGCCGTCGAAAAGCACTTGTTCGTTCGGGAGATAGTATTTTTTGGTAAGATAGCTTTTGACCGACAAAGAGCTTACCGAAACCGGCTGAGGCTTGTCCTCAGCCCGGAAAATGACCACCATCGCCACGGCCGACGAAACGGTTATGACGGTGATAAGCAACAATACGATAAGTTTTTTGTTTTTCTCTTTCATCAGAACAACGCCTTGCCGGTCATTTCTTCCGGAACCGGCAGCTCCATCATTTTAAGCATAGTAGGGGCGAGATCTGACAATCTTCCGCCGTCCCTGAGTTTTCCGTACTCTTTTTTGTCGTCAACCAGAATAACCGGCACGGGATTCGTGGTATGCGCGGTAAACGGACTGCCGTCTTCCGCGATCATTTTGTCCGCATTGCCGTGGTCTGCGGTAACTATAGCCATGCCGCCCACTTCTCTTATTGCGTCCAGCACGATTTTGAGACAAGCCTCAACCGCCGCCACCGCTTTTTCCGCAGCTTCCAGAACGCCGGTGTGTCCGACCATGTCGCAGTTTGCAAAATTGAGTATCATTGCGCCGTATTTGCCGCTTCTTATTGCCGCGGCGGCCTTTTCGGCCACTTCGTAAGCGCTCATTTCAGGCTTCAGATCGTAGGTTGCCACTTTCGGAGACGGCACCAGAATTCTGTCCTCTCCTTCGTTCGGAGCTTCCACGCCGCCGTTGAAGAAGAAGGTAACGTGCGCGTATTTTTCCGTTTCCGCGATTCTCAACTGCTTTATGCCGTTTGCCGCAAAGTATTCTCCCAAAGTGTTTTTGAGGCTCTGCGGTTTGAATGCCACTTCCAGATTGTCGAAGGTGGCATCGTATTGCGTCATGGAAACGTATTTCACGCCGAGATAGCCGCACTTTCTTTCGAAGCTCGAAAAGTCCTCAAACGTAAACGCTCTGGTGATTTCTCTCGCTCTGTCCGGACGGAAGTTAAAGAAAATCACGCTGTCGCCCTTTTCGATTTTTGCAACCGGTTCGCCGTTTGCCCTCACCACCACGCTCGGCACCACGAATTCGTCGGTAACGCCGCGCTTATAGCTGTCTTCGATTGCCTCTTCTGCGCTTGCAAATTTCAGCCCTTCGCCCAAGGTCATTGCGTCGAAGCCTTTTTCCACTCTGTCCCAGCGGTTGTCGCGGTCCATCGGGTAATATCTTCCGGCAAGCGTGGCGATTTCGCCGATGCCGATTTCTTTCATATACGCTTCCAGCTCTTTCACAAATCCCAGACCGGAAGTAGGCGGAACGTCCCTGCCGTCCATAAAGCAATGGACGTAAACGTTTTCGAGGCCTTGTTTTTTGGCCATTTCGATAAGCGCTTTCAGATGCGTGATGTGGCTATGCACGCCGCCGTTACCCAAAAGCCCCATAACGTGCAGTTTTTTGCCGTTTTTCTTGGCGTTTTCCATGGCGTCCAGAAAAGCTTTGTTTTCAAAAAAGTCGCCGTCGGAGATTGCTTTGGTTATTTTCGTCAGTTCCTGATAAACTATGCGGCCGGCGCCCATATTGAGGTGGCCGACTTCGCTGTTGCCCATTTGTCCGTCGGGAAGACCGACGTCCATGCCGCTCGCGCCGATTTGAGTGTGGCTGTAGCGCGAAACGAGTTCTTTGATATAAGGCGTGCCTTCTAGGTAAATGGCGTTTCCTTTGTGCTCAGGGGAAATGCCGAAACCGTCCATAATGATAAGGCCGCAAAATCTGTTGTTCATATATGCCTCCGCCGTCCCTTTCGGAACGGAATTCATTTTCAAAGTAAGGCCGGAAACCCGGCAGATTTTTCCGCTCGGTCTGCCCTTGCAAAGCAAGGGCAACCAAACGAATGATTAATTTAGGTTATGCGTCGTAGTTTACGACGAGGCTGAAGTCAACCGCCTTAAGGCTTGCTCCGCCGATGAGGCCGCCGTCGATTTCAGGCATGGCCATAAGTTCTTTGACGTTTTTAGGATTCATGCTGCCGCCGTACTGAATACGAACCTTGTTTTCGGCGCAGTTTGCGCAGTAAAGATTCCTGACGGTGTCGCGAATGATTTTGATGGTGTCGTTGGCAACTTCTGCGGTTGCGGTTTTGCCGGTGCCGATAGCCCAGACAGGTTCGTAAGCGATAACCACTCTGTCAAGGTCTGCCGAAGCGACGTCTTTCAAAGCCTCGGTGGTTTGGCGAACGAGCACTTCTTCCACCTTGCCGCCTTCTCTTTCTTCCAGAGTTTCTCCGACGCAAACGATAGGTTTGAGGCCTTTTGCGAGAGCGGTTTTAACCCTCATATTTACGGTCTGATCGGTTTCGCCGAAATATTGACGGCGTTCGCTGTGGCCGATGATGACGTATTCGACGCCGAGTTCCAAAAGCATATCTGCGGAAATTTCACCGGTGAAAGCTCCCTTTTCCGCCCAGTGCACGTTTTCGGCGCCCACTTTGACGTTGCTGCCCTTGGTCATTTCGACCGCGGTAGCCAAATCGGTGTACGGAGTGCAGATAACCACGTCGCATTTTGCGTCCTTAACAAGCGGAAGAAGGTCGGTGATAAGAGCCTTGGTGGCCGCTATCGTGTTGTTCATTTTCCAGTTGCCGGCAATTATTGGTTTTCTCATTTTTAATACCTCTTTTATTATTTTTGTAACGCCCTAAGGCGAGAATTTTAAATTTTTTATTCTTTTACCACGATTTTGGTGATGAAAAGACGGTTAAGAAGCTGAACTTTTTTCTTGAAGTTTCTTTGATCGGATTCGAGACGAATGAAGCAGTCGTCGAAATCGGCGATGCGGCCTTTGATTCCGAAATTGTCCATAACGGTAACGGTAATTTCGATACCTTCGTCTTTAAGCTGTTGAAGCAATTTGTTGTCCATAACGTACTCCTTATTATTAATAACGGCCATAATCGTTTGCTGCCTTTGAGCCGCTCGGTTCGCCTCTATCATGGCAAACATCGACATGTTCGTGGCCGCAAACAACGCGGCGCCGGCCGAAGCGCTGTCGTTAGACATAGCCATGGTCTTAGTCCTTGTCGTTAAGGCACGCGATGCCCGGCAGAACCTTGCCCTCGAACAGCTCGAGGCTTGCTCCGCCGCCGGTGGAGATGTGAGTCATCTTGTCGGCAAATCCGAGCTGCAAGGCCGCCGCCGCGCTGTCGCCGCCGCCGATGATGGTGGTTGCGTCCGTAGCTTCCGCAAGCGCTTTGGCAACGGCAATCGTTCCCTTTGCAAGGATAGGATTTTCAAAAACGCCCATAGGTCCGTTCCAGATAACGGATTTTGCGCTCTTGATTTCGTCCGCGTAAAGTTTTGCGGTCTTCGGGCCGATGTCCATACCCATCATGTCCGCAGGGATTTTGTCGATATCCACGGTTGTGGTTTCGATTTCGGCGTCGATAGGATCAGGGAAAACCTTTGTGCAAACGGCGTCAACCGGAAGCAGCAGTTTTTTGCCGAGATCCTTTGCTTTTTTAAGCATTTCTTTGCAGTAGTCGATTTTGCTGTCGTCGCAAAGGGACAGGCCGATTTCGTAGCCCTGCGCTTTTGCGAACGTATAGCTCATGCCGCCGCCGATGATAAGGGTGTCGCACTTGGTGAGCAGGTTGTCGATAACGTTAAGCTTGTCGGCAACTTTCGCGCCGCCGAGGATTGCCACGAACGGACGAACCGGATGTTCCAGCGTGTCTGCCATAACCGACAGTTCTTTTTCGATCAAAAATCCGCAAACGGCGGTTTTGACGAAACCGTATTCGGCGATAGCCGCAGTGGTGGCGTGGCTTCTGTGAGCGGTGCCGAACGCGTCGTTGACGTAGATATCGCAGTAGGAAGCAAGCTTCTTGCAAAGCGCTTCGTCCCTCTTCTCTTCGCCTTTGTCGAAACGGGTGTTTTCAAGCAAAATCACTTCGCCGTCCTTGATGTTTTCCACCAGTTTATCGCTGCAAGGGCCGACGAAATCGTCGCTCATCTTAACTTCCTGTCCCAGTTTTTCCGACAGTTTTTCAGCAACCGGACGGAGGGAATATTTTTCGCGATCCTTCGCCGCTTTTTTCATCATATCCGCTTTTGCGGCTTCTCTTTCGCCCTCAGGCATAGCTTCGAGCTTTGCTTTTTCTTTTTTGTTCAGGCCCCAGCCTTCCGACAAAACGTTGTGAGGTTTGCCCATGTGGGAGCAAAGAATAACTTTCGCGCCGTGTTCGATCAAATATTTGATGGTAGGAAGCGCGCCGTTGATGCGGTTTTCATCGGTGATAACGCCGTCTTTCATAGGCACGTTAAAGTCGCACCTGACCAAGCATCTTTTGCCTTTGACGTCAACGTCTCTGATTGTTTTTTTATTCATAAAAATATCTCCTTATTGATATTCTTTTTAATCTGTCAGCTATTATATCATATATACTTAAATTATGCAACAATTCCACCGCATTTTTCGCACACAAAAACCGCCCCGAAAGGCGGCTTACGTCAATATTTCGTCAGATGACCGATTTCGTTAAGTCCGTCAAAATTTTGCTGGCGCAAAGCCTCGTACAAAATTATGGCCACGCTGTTGGACAAATTCAGGCTTCTGGTGCTTCCGATCATCGGAATTCTTATGCACCTGTCGTAGCTTCCGTGCAGCATTTCCTCGGGAAGTCCGCGCGTTTCCGGCCCGAAAATCACGTAGTCGGACGGCTCGAATTTCACCGCGTCGTAACGCTTTTGCGACTTCGTGCTGGCGTAAAAATACCGTCCCGGATTTTGCGTTTTGAATTCGTCGAAATTTTCGTAAATCTTTATGTCGCAGTCCGCCCAATAGTCCAGCCCCGCGCGCTTAAGATACTTGTCCGACAGCTCGAACCCAAGCGGTTTTATAAGGTGCAATCTCGTGCCCGTCGCCGCGCAGGTTCTGACGATGTTTCCGGTATTTTGCGGTATTTCGGGTTCAAACAAAACCACGTTCATAAAGCTCCCTCCCCGAAAACGGCCTTCACCGCTTCTATTTCTTCCTCAACGTTTTTAAGCGTCATAAACTTGTTCTTGAGGGCGGACACGCCTCGTCTTCCCTTAAGGTAACAGCAGACGTGTTTCTTCATTTCGTTTGCGGCAACATAGTCGCCGTAAATGCTTCTCAAATCCTCGATATGTTGCAAAATAAGGGTTTCAAGGTCGAAAATCGGCTCTTTATCCATAAGTTCTGCAAATATCCACGGCCTGCCGAGCGCGCCTCTCCCTATCGCCACGGCGTCCGCGCCCGTTATCTCCAGACACCTTTTGAGGCTTTTTTTGTCCGTTACGTCGCCGTTAGCGACGACGGGGATATTCACCGCCTTTTTCACTTCGGCGATAAGCTCGTAATTCGCCTCGCCCGAATAAAACTGGCTCCTCGTTCTTCCGTGCACGGTTACGGCCTTTGCTCCCGCTTTTTCGACAATTTCCGCGTTTTTGTCCGCGCAAAAATCACCGCCTGAAAAGCCCAGGCGCATCTTTACGGTAACGGGCCTTTTCCCCGCGCCCTCAACCGTTGCGGCCACGACTTCCGACAGCCTTATCGGATCCTTGAGCAGCGCGCTGCCCTCGCCGTTTCCGACCACTTTTGCCACCGGGCAACCCGCGTTTATGTCTATAACGTCAAATCTTTCCAAAAACTCGTGCTTTGCCGCTCGATACATATACTCAGGCTCTGCGCCGAATATCTGAACCGCCACCGTTTTTTCTTCTTCCGACACGGCCAAAAGCGGTTTTGCGGCCTTCGGATTTTTCACCAAGCCCTTCGCGCTGACCATTTCCGTGCACGTTAGTCCTGCGCCGAAAGAAGCGGCAAGCCTTCTGAACCCGACGTCCGTGAACCCTGCAAGCGGCGCCAGAAGAAGATTGTTTTCAAGTTGTACGTCGCCTATTTTCATCTGTAAACCTTTTTTGCTTCGTCCCAGTATCTGTCAAAGACCTCGGGATCGTCGATTTTAAGTCCGTCGCGCGTCATGGCCGCCTGCACGTGCTTGAAACGATTTATAAATTTTTGAGTCGCAACTCTCAAGGCAACTTCGGGATTGATGTGCAGATGCCTCAACGGATTCAGCACCGACAGCAGCAAATCCCCCGCTTCCATTTCGGCGTCTTCCGGAGAAGCGGTTCTGAGCTCGTTAAGCTCCTCTGCCACCTTGTCGTAGTAGCTGTCGTCCTGCGTCCACTCGAAGCCGTCCTTTGCGGCGTATTTCAACACTTTTTCGGCGTAACTTAAGCTCGGCAGACTCTTTGCGATTTTGTCGATTTTTTGAGATGCGGTTTCCGTTTTCTTTTCGACGGCCTTGTTCTGTTCCCAGACTTTCAAGGCCTCTTCCCCCGTCGAAACCTTCACGTCGCCGAAAACGTGCGTATGACGGGAAATCAGTTTTTTGCAAAGCCCCGTGATGGTGTCGGCAACGTCGAACTCTCCGTCCTTTTCCCCAAGCTTTCCGTGGAAAACCGCCTGCAACATAACGTCGCCGGTCTCCTCTACCATATTTTCCAGATCGTCCTCGGAAATTGCGTCGCAAAGCTCGTACGCTTCCTCGATCAGACTTTTCCTTATGCTCTTATGCGTTTGCGCCCGATCCCACGGGCAACCGTCTTCGGCAAGCAGTCTGTCCATAATCTGAAGCAAATCGTAAAAGCCGTATCTTTCGCTTTTCAAAAGGTCGGTAGGCGGCAGAATAACGGCGGTCGAACAGTCGAACCCGTCGCCCTTGTCTATGTCGTCAACCGTGATTTTTTCGGAAACGATTTTTCCGTTTTTCGTTTTAAGTATGTAGCAGGTTTCGCCGTAGCCGTAACAGTCGGCAAGCTTTTCTTTCACTTCGCTCGCCATAAACTTGTCGTCGATTTCCCTGATTGTCAAAGGGACACGTTTGTCTGTCGAAAAATCGGATTTCGCCACAACGTCAGAAGCGGCATACTCCGCCCCCGAAGTGGACGGCGCAAACGCTCTTGCCACCGCCGCAACGGAAATCCCGGGCACCAGCCTGACGCCTTCTCGTCTTTCTAAAAGCTTCGCCGCCGTCCCGTCCGACGCGCCGTCGCCGTTCACGCAGAAAGCAACGTTTTTGCTTTCACCCTCTTTAATAAGCCTTTCGATGATTTTCTCGTCCAGCTCGTCAAAGTTTTCGGCCGTTTCAAAAACGCCGTCGAAACTTTCCGCCGCAACTCCGTTGTTTTCAAAATATTTATAGGTAGGCGTCAACGCGGTTTTAACGAAAACCTTGTCCGCGGCCTTCACGGCTTCCGCGCCCTCCAGCGTAATCTGATTTTCCAAAATTCCAAGTCCAACTACGGTTATCATAAGTCTTCCTCTCCAATTTTTTTCGATCGTTTTCCAAATAGCGGCAACGACGACATTTCCTCTTCGTCAAGCACTTTGAATGCAAAGACGCAAACGACGTAAAGCGCCCCTGCGGCAACCGCCGCAAACGCCACCGAAAGAATCGGCCGCTGAAACGCCTTTTGCACGAAATATGCCGCTACGCCTATTATAACACCACTCAGCACGATTTCGTACGCATTTTTCAAAAGTTTTACGCCGTTTCCCAAAAGTTTTCTTATTCGCCACCTGCCAAGCCCCGCGGCAACCGCCGAAAACGCCAGACTTGCCACCGCAAAGCCTATTATTCCCGACGTATATATAAGCGCGACGGACAGCATAATTTTCAAAGCCACGGCAAAAACCATATTCCACACCGAGTCAAGAGTGCGCCCGAGCGCCTGCAAAATGGAATTGTAAATTTGCAGCAGCGTCAGCGGCGTGGCCGAAAAACACGCCACCGTCAAAAGCCTTACAGCAAGGCCCGATTCCTCCGCGGAAAGGTTCGGATAAAACAGCGCGATGATGTTCCCCGAAAGCGCGAAAAACAAAGCCGTGGCCGGCACGCCCACAAGGTAGGCAAGCTTAACGGAGGTTTTGCATTTTGATATAACGGCGTCGAGATTCCTTTCTGCCCCCGACGCCGCAACTGCCGGCACCACCGCCACCGAAAACGCGACGGCAAGCGCCACCGGAAGCCCCACCAGACTCGACACCGCGCCCGACATCAATCCGTATTCCGAAGTGGCAATTTCCGTCGTCAAACCCTGCGCTTTTAACACGTTAACAACCAAAAATGTGTCGATAAACCCGGAAATCGGCAATATGACGCTTCCGAGCATAATCGGAACCACCGTTTTGAAAAGTTCTTTGTAAACGTCTTTTGCACAAGTTTTTCTGTCAAGTTCAGGCAAGCATTTTGTTTCCTTAAAATAACGGAACGCGAGATAAACGCAGCCTGCGGCTTCCGAAATCGCCACGCCCGTAAGCGCGCCGAAAACGGCGCCTGCCGTTCCGTACTTTTTGAGGTAAACGGCAAGGCCAAGTCCCGCCACAAGCTTCACCGCCTGCGAAAACACTCCCGAAAAAGCCGTCGGAACAAGATTGAATCTTCCCTGAAACCAACCCTTAAAAACGCTGCCCGCGGCAACGAAAATCACTGCGGGGATTATCGCAAAATATCCCGTTTTCACGGCCGAATTGCCCTGAACGGCCGCAATTTTATCGGAAAACAGCAGCACCGCCGCACCGAGCAAAACGCTTGGCAGCGCGGCAAGCACGATGCCGGGCAAAAGATATTCTCTTCCTATCCCGCCCGACGCCGCCTTTTCCGCCACCAGCCTCGACACCGCAACCGACATACACGTCGCCGTAACGGTTACGAGCAACGAATAAACGGGGAACGCCAGTTGGTAAAGCCCCAACCCTTCCGCTCCCAGAACGTTTGTAAGAGCCAGCCTGAACACCGCGCTCACGACTTTCGCCGCCCCGAGAGCCGCCGCCAAATAGGCCGCGCCGCCCATAACCGATTTTTTTACTGAACGTTTATACATCTGAAAAAGTCCGCCGTGAAATCGCAAAGCTTGACGTCCAAGCCGCCCAGAATTCCGTCCGTTCTGAAGAACATAACGCCGCCCAACAGTTCTCCCATCGAGTTTATCGGGCAGATTATCTGTTCGGTCGCCTCAAAATTTTCGTCCGCCACAAAAACGCACGACGAACCTCTCAGCACCACCTTTTTTCGGTCGGAAATAATTTTCTGAAGCTCGTCCGAAACTTCTTTCCCCAAAAGCGCAGAGCGATATTTTTCCGTTGCCGCCACCACCTTTTGCGTGTCAAAAACCACGGCCTCTGAGTCGGTCGTTTTCTGAACTGCCGAAATGAACGCTTCGGAAATTTCCTTAAGTCCCGCAAACGGCGAATATTTTTTAAGCACCAGATTTTTGTCGTCGTCCACAAAAATTTCCAGTTCCTCGCCTTCTCTGATGCGCATGGTTTTCCTTATTTCTTTGGGTATGACCACTCTCCCCAGTTCGTCAATACGTCTTACGATTCCGCTTTTCATAAGCACCTCCGATTTCAGGTAGTTTTTGCATACGATAGCAATTTATACCTTGGCGTCGTTGACAAACCCCGAAGATTGTGCTATGGTAAAAACGCAAAAACACGGAAGGTGACAAAATGAAAATTTGGGTAAAACTGGTAAAAGACAACGTCGTAACCGAAAGCAGAATTCTTCCCCTTAAAAAATTTCTGAACAGGGAGTATTACGAGGAAACTCTGCACAAAATCTGCATGGATCTTGACGTCGGCACGCCCGTGCCGCACAGCAGCCATTTCAAGCATTTCAATTCTTTCAACCTGACAAAATATCTTCCGCGCGACTTTATGGAAGAAGTGCACTTCGACTATATGCTTGTGGAACTGGTCAAGGACTGACAAACGAAAAAGAGGCTTCCGCCTCTTTTTTTAGTATTCGGCAACCACTTCGCCGAAATAGTATGTGTGATAATCGGGAGTCTTGTAGCAACGCGCGCGGATGTCGTCCGGCAGCTCGTGCGGCATTTCCACCTTCTGAATGACTTTGCACTCAAAATATTTTCCGCACCCGCCCACGACGTAGGTATCGACGTTTTTGGCCTTGATCATATCGAGGTGCGCCTCGCTTATTTTGTCGGTGTCGCGGCCGGATTTGGTTCCGCAGATATGAAGCGCTTCCTTCATGTCGCCTTCTGTCGGAATGCTGAGCGTAAACTCTCCCGTTTCGTCCACGAACGACTTTGTAAAGCGTGATTCTCTTATCGGCACGATGACGATTTTTTTATGCCACATAACGCCGAAAAAGCCCCACGACGCCGTCATGACGTTTGGTTTTTTGCCCGAGGTAACGAAACTGCCGAAGTTAAGCCCCGAAGTCATACATTTGTCCATATCGTTAAAATTTATCATTTTGCCTCCTTTTGCCGACGTCAAATCGGTTGAAATTTGTTAATAATTGTGTTATATTTTATGCGATGGTTCATTCGGCTACCCATCAAAAAAATACCGGAGATAGTTTTTATGAAAAAAAGCACATTGCGTCTCACGAGGGGCGCGGTCATTGCGGCGCTGTATTTTGCGCTGTCGGCGGCCGTACCCGTCATAACCTACGGACCGGTTCAGTTCCGTGTTGCAGAAGCGTTGACGCTGCTTCCTTTTTTTATGCCCGAAGCTATATGGGGCGTCACGCTCGGCTGCCTGCTGACGAACGCGTTCTCCGCTTTCGGCATCTACGACGTGGTTTTCGGCACCTTGACGACGCTCGTTGCGGCGCTTATAACCTCAAAAATCAAAAACCGCTGGCTCGCGCCGCTTCCGCCCGTTCTTCTTAACGCCGTCGTCCTTCCGACGATGTGGCATTTTATGGGTTCGGACGAAATGTGGATAATCAATTTTTTAAGTATTCTTGCCTCGGAAAGCGTCATACTTTACGCTCTCGGCGAGCCGTTGGTCATTGCTCTCGAAAAACGTCTTAAATGACGATATATTGTGTGCAGTTGTGGCCGATTTCCTTCCTTCCACTATATATAGTGGAGGGGACATTTTTTTTGAAATTCGCTTGTTTTTGTTTTCAATGTATGCTATATTACAAAACAAGCACCTAATTTTTTGGAGGAGTTCCCGTGTCGGTCTGCAAATTTTCAAGCGATTATCTTATGGAAACGTTCACTTTGGTGGACAATCTGTTCATCAACGAATACCTTCCTTCCGCAACCGAAAATCAAATAAAGGTCTATCTTTACGGCCTCTATCTTTGCTCAAATCCGACGTCCGACAGCTCGGAGGAAAACCTCACCGCCGTTTTGGGCCTTAAGCCGGACGAGTTGTATTCCGTTTTCAAATTCTGGGAAGACAACGGCCTACTTCAAATTATATCCCAAAATCCGCTGGAAGTAAAATATTTGTCCTTAAAAGGCGCAAAACAACCGCCGAAAAAATACAAATCGGTAAAATATTACGATG